>ULTW01063918.1_pt1 | contig 80926 bp, 69 predicted proteins | sample 1957961 | NCBI WGS metagenome assembly ULTW01 (sample SAMEA4835744, study PRJEB28245) | human gut metagenome | biome: gut microbiome; material: fecal sample | place: Denmark | collected 2008 | reverse complement strand
CGCATCGGTCGACGCAGACATCCGCAACGGTCGACGCAGACGTCCGCAACGGTCGACGCAGATGACAACAGCTTAACTTCTACACGATTATAATATAAGTTAAAAACCCTAAGGACGGAACGCATGTGTGATATTTTCTGTAAATTTGCAGTGATATATCACACATTTTTGAATTTAGTATGTTAGAGAATAACACAACACAAACGGAGCGCAAGAATCCGTTTTTTGAACCTTATAACACCCCACACGACACCGTTCCGTTCAACCGCATCGAGATTGGCGACTACGAGGAGGCTTTTCTTGAGGGCATACGCCGCGACGACGAGGAGATAGAGAAGCTCGTGAACGACCCCGAAGCTCCCACTTTTGAGAACACCATCGTGCGTGTCGACAACGAGAACGGCGAGAATTACTACGACCTGCTCTCGCGCGTGTCGACCGTATTCTCGTGTATGCTCAGTGCCGAGACCTGCGACGAGCTCGACGCTTTGGCGCAGAAGATGAGCCCGATACTCACAAAGCACGCCAACGACGTGAAGCTGAACAAGCGCCTCTTCGAGCGCATCAAATACGTGTACGAAAACCACCGCGAGCTGACTGCCGAGGAGCAGATGCTGCTCGACAACTGCTACGACGGCTTCGTGCGTAGCGGTGCGCTGCTCGACGACGAGGGTAAGGAGCGCCTGCGCAACCTCACGGAGGAGGCAAGTCTGCTTTCGCTGCAGTTCTCGCAGAACCTACTGAAGGAGAACAAGGCGTTCACGCTGCACATAACCGACGAGGCACAGCTTGACGGACTGCCCGAAACGGCACGCGAGGCGGCTGCTCTCGCAGCAAAAGAGGCTGGCAAGGAGGGCTGGCTCTTCACACTCGACTATCCGAGCTACTCGCCCTTTATGACCTACTCCACTCAGCGCGAACTGCGTCGCCAGCTATACATGGCGCGCAACACCGAGGGCACACACGACAACACGGAGAACAACCTCGAAATATGCAAGCGACTCATCAACCTGCGTCGCGAGATAGCGCAGCTGTTGGGCTACGAGACATACGCCGACTACGTGCTCGTGCACCGCATGGCATCCAACGCCAAGAACGTGTACAAACTGCTCAACGACCTCATCGACGCATACCGCCCCACAGCCGTTGAGGAGGTGAAGGCTCTGGAGCGCGAGGCGAAGCAGACCGAGGGCGACGACTTCGTGATGGAGCCGTGGGACTTCAGCTTCTACTCGCACAAGCTACAGATGCGCGAGTACAACCTCGATGCCGAGATGCTGCGCCCCTACTTCGAACTGTCGAAGGTTATCGACGGCGTGTTCGGTTTGGCAACGCGCCTGTACGGCATCACGTTCAAGGAGAACAAGGACATCCAGGTGTACCATCCCGACGTGAAGGCTTACGAGGTGTTCGACAAGGACGGCTCGTTCCTCGCCGTGTTCTACGCCGACTTCCACCCGCGCAAGGGCAAACAGGGCGGTGCCTGGATGACCGAGTTCCAGGGTCAGTGGATAGACCGCAAGGGCGTGAACGTGCGTCCGCAAGTGAGTGTGGTGATGAACCTCACGAAGCCCACCGACGAGAAGCCGGCACTGCTCACCTTGGGCGAGGTGGAGACCTTCCTGCACGAGTTCGGCCACTCGCTGCACGGTATGTTCGCCAACACACGCTTCGAGAGTTTGAGCGGCACCAACGTGTGGTGGGACTTCGTAGAGCTGCCCTCGCAGTTCATGGAGAACTACTCGGTAGAGAAGGAATTCCTGCGCACGTTCGCCTTCCACTACAAGACGGGCGAACCGATGCCCGACGACCTCATCGAACGCATCGTGCGCTCGCGCAACTTCATGGCGGCTTACGCCTGTCTGCGCCAGGTGAGCTTCGGTCTGCTCGATATGGCTTACTACACACAGAAGGAGGAGTTCGCAGCCGACATCATTCCGTTCGAGAAGAAGGCGTGGGAGAAGGCAATGGTGACGAAGCAGCTGCCCGACACCTGTATGACAACACAGTTCTCGCACATCATGGCGGGCGGATACGCTGCCGGCTACTACAGCTACAAATGGGCAGAGGTGCTCGATGCCGACGCATTCAGCGTGTTCAAGAAGAATGGCATCTTCGACCAGAAGACGGCACAGAGCTTCCGCGACAATATACTCTCAAAGGGTGGCACCGAGCACCCGATGACGCTCTACAAACGTTTCCGCGGACAGGAGCCAACCATCGATGCCCTGCTCGAACGCAACGGCATCAAGAGATAGCAAGGATACACACGCTGCCTCTGGCAACAAGCAAATACAAACAACATATCATTATGCCAACAAACGAAACAAACGAGAGCAAGCAGCTCAACCTCGACCTGCGCTATCTGCGCATGGCACGCATCTGGGCGGAGAACAGCTACTGCGAACGTCGCAAGGTGGGAGCACTGGTCGTGAAGGAGAAGATGATCATCAGCGACGGCTACAACGGCACGCCGAGTGGGTTCGAGAACGTATGCGAGGACGAGACGAACACCACTAAACCCTATGTGCTGCACGCCGAAGCGAACGCCATAACCAAACTGGCACGCAGCTCCAACAACAGCGAAGGCGCAACACTCTACGTAACGGCATCGCCTTGCATCGAGTGCGCAAAGCTCATCATTCAGGCTGGCATAAAGCGCGTGATATATGCCGAACAGTACCGCCTTACCGACGGCATCGACTTGCTCCGACGCGCCAATATAGAAGTAACTTATCTCAATCCAGACGATTATGAACACAAAGAAACAAAATAGGTTCATGCCGTTGATAATGGCACTCTGCGTGATTGTGGGCATACTCATTGGCACATTCTACGCAAACCATTTCTCTGGCAATCGACTAAATATCATCAACTCGGGTTCTAACCGATTGTCCAACTTGCTGCACATCATCAACGACCAGTACGTGGACAAGGTAGACATCGACTCGCTTGTCGACGTTGCCATACCGCAGATCCTTGCCGACCTCGACCCCCACTCCGTGTACATCACAGCAAAGGATGCGCAGGCGGTGGCTGACGATTTGAAGGGCTCGTTCTCGGGCGTAGGCATCGAGTTCACCATACGACAGGACACCATACGCGTGCAGAACGTGGTGAAGAACGGACCGGCACAACGTGCTGGCATACTCGCCGGCGACAAGATTGTGAGTGTCGATGGCAAGCCGTTCGTGGGCAAGATAGTGACCAACGAGGAGGCTATGCGCCGACTGAAGGGTCCGAAGGACACGAAGGTGAAGCTCGGCGTGGTGCGCTACGGACAAAAGAAGGTGAAATACTTCACCATCACTCGTGGCGACATACCGCAGAAGAGCATCACTGCCGCATACATGCTTGACAAGAACACGGGCTACATCAAGGTGAGAAGTTTCGGCGAGACCACCTATCCAGAAATGCTCATCGCACTGGCTCAGCTCTCGCAGGAGAACTTCAAGAGCTTGGTTATCGACTTACGCGACAACACGGGCGGATACATGAACTCGGCGGTGCAGATGGCTAACGAGTTCCTGCCGAAGAACAAGCTCATCGTGTACATGGAGGGACGCAAGTCGCCACGCCAGGACTTCCGTTCAGACGGTCACGGTTCGTATCAGAAACTGCCACTCTGCGTGCTCATCAACGAGGGGTCGGCATCGGCATCGGAGATCTTCGCCGGAGCCATACAGGACAACGACCGCGGCACAATCATCGGACGACGCTCGTTCGGCAAAGGATTGGTACAGCAGCAGCTCGGTTTCCCCGACGGCTCGATGATACGCCTCACCATAGCACGCTACTACACCCCGTCGGGTCGTTGCATACAGAAGCCGTTCACCGCGGGCGACACCAAGGACTACGAGAGCGATATCGTGACACGATACGAGCACGGCGAGTTCTTCTCGCAGGATAGCATAAAGCATCAGGGACCGGCTTACCACACCGGCATCGGACGTACGGTGTACGGCGGTGGTGGCATTACGCCCGACATCTTCGTGCCAGAGGACACGCTCGGCATGACAAGCTACTACAAGCAGGCTGCCATGTCGGGACTCATACTGCAGTTCGCCTTCACCTACACCGACAACAACCGCCCGAAGCTGAACACCTTCGTCGATATGATGTCACTGTCGAAGTATCTCGTACAACAGAACACGGTGGAGCAGTTCGCGACATACGCCGACAAGAACGGACTGAAGCGCCGCAACCTGATGATACGCAAGTCGCATAAGTTGCTCGAGAAGTTCATCAACTCGCGCATCATATACAACATCATGGACGACCAAGCTTGGACAGCATACATCAATCTCGATGACCCGACGATAGAGAAAGCTTTGGAGGTGTTCAAGAACAACGAGGCATTCCCGAAGAAGCCGAGTATCAAGAAATAAAGTTGAGAGTTGAGTACATATCTCAACTCTCAACTAACCCAAACTTCAGTTCATATGAAAAAATCAGAACTCCGCAAGGAGATAAAGAACCGCAAACGACAGTTCACGAGCCAGCAGCTCAGCGAACTGTCGTTTGTTGTAGTTATGCGTCTGCTCGCACACCAGCGACTGAAGGATGCTCGCACCGTAATGCTCTACTACTCGCTGCCCGACGAGGTGTACACACATACGCTCGTCGATGCGCTGCTGGCAAGCGGCAAGCGCGTACTGCTGCCTCGCGTAACAGGCGAGGGAACAATGGAACTGCGCTGCTACACCGGTCCGCAGAGCCTCGAACAAGGTGCTTACAACATCATGGAACCCGTGGGCGAAGTGTTCAGCGACTATGCACAGATTGACCTCGCCGTGATCCCTGGCGTGGCGTTCGACCGCCAACTCAACCGCATGGGACGCGGCAAGGGCTACTACGACCGACTGCTGCCACAGCTCGGCTGTGCCTACAAGATTGGCATCTGCTTCGATTTCCAACTCGTGGAAAGCATTGAGTGTGAAGAGCACGACATCAGAATGGACGAAGTAATATCTGGAAAAAACTAACAATCATAGAACATGAGCATAAAGATAAGCATCGCCCCACGCACGCTCCACTTCAAGCAACCTGCCGGCACATCGCGCGGAGTGTACACCACACGTCAGTCGTGGTTCGTCACGGCTACCGACAACGCACACCCCGACATACTTGGTGTGGGCGAATGTGCTCCGCTACCCGACCTTAGCTGCGACGCTACGCCCGAATACGAGGAGCGACTGAAAGAGCTGTGCAGCATAGTTGAAGCAAAGGGTAGCATCTGCTATGACGCATTGCGCCCCTACCCCTCTGTGCTGTTCGGACTTGAAACAGCTCTGCTCGACCTCAAACGCGGTGGTACAGGCGTGCTGTTCGACAACAGCTTCGCACGTGGTGAAGCCGGAATACCTATCAACGGACTGGTGTGGATGGGCAACTACGACGAGATGCTGCAACGCCTGGAGGAGAAGATGCGTGCCGGATTCAGATGCGTGAAGCTGAAGATTGGTGCTATCGACTTCGACCGCGAACTCGACCTTGTGCGCCACATACGCAGCACATTCACGAAAGAGCAGATTGAACTCAGAGTGGATGCCAACGGCGGATTTACAGCCGACTGTGCACTCCAACGTCTCGAACAGCTTGCGCAATATGACATCCACTCCATTGAACAGCCAATACGCCAGCACCAATGGGAGGAGATGGCAGCACTATGCAAGGCTACACCGATACCAATCGCACTCGACGAGGAGCTGATTGGCGTGAATGATAAAACGGAAAAGGAAGAGTTGCTCGACCGTATCCGCCCACATTATATAATACTGAAGCCGTCGCTGCACGGCGGAATGTACGCTTCGCGCGAATGGATAGCACTTGCTGGCAAGCGCGGCATCGGCTCGTGGATAACAAGTGCATTGGAGAGCAACGTAGGACTGAACGCAATAGCGCAGTTCGCTGCCGATGTCTACGGCGACAATATAACCATGCCACAAGGACTTGGCACGGGTCTGCTCTTCACCGACAACATACCTATGCCGCTCGAAATACGTGGCGACAAGTTGTGGCGGACTTTCAAAGTAAGCAAATAAGAACAACAAAGATGCAGAACATAGACAAACGCATACTCAGCATAGCACTGCCATCGATTGTGGCTAACATCACCGTACCTCTATTGGGGCTCGTCGATATGGCGGTGTCGGGACATTTGGGCAACGCCGTGTACATCGGAGCGGTGGCTGTCGGCTCTATGATATTCAACGTGGTCTACTGGGTGTTCGGTTTTCTGCGCATGGGTACAAGCGGAATGACCTCGCAGGCACTCGGCAGACGCGACATGAACGACGTGGCAACAACGCTCGCACGCTCCATAGTGGTGGCAATGGCTGTGGCTGCGTTCATCATCATCTTACAAAAACCGCTTGGCTCAGTCGCTCTCGCTCTTGTCGGGGCATCCGCAGAGATTAACACCGAGGCGTGGCACTACTTCCGCATTTGTGTGTGGGGTGCTCCGGCAATGCTCTGCCTTTACAGTCTGACGGGGTGGTACATCGGTATGCAGAACACGCGTCTGCCGATGTTCATCTCCATAATGCAGAACGTGGTGAACATCGGAGCCAGCTGCACGTTCGTATATGGGTTCGGCATGAAGGTGGAGGGCATCGCATTAGGCACACTCGTAGCTCAATATGCTGGTCTGCTCGTCAGTATCACACTGTGGGCTACGACCTATGGCAAGCGCATCTTGCGCCATGTGCAGTGGCAAAGGACAATGGAGGGTACGGCGATGCGACGCTTCTTCAGCGTGAACCGCGACATCTTCCTGCGCACGCTATGCCTCGTGGCAGTCAACTTCTACTTCCTCTCGGCAGGTGCAGCGCAGGGCGCAGTGGTCTTGGCGGTGAACACACTGCTCATGCAGCTCTTCACGCTCTATTCGTACGTGATGGATGGCTTCGCCTTTGCTGGCGAGGCGTTGTGCGGAAAGCATTACGGAGCAGGCAACCATGTGGAATTCAGCCGAACGGTGCGCCGACTATTTGGTTGGGGTTTCGCACTCACGGTAGCTTACACAATGGTGTATGCGGTGGGCGGAACTGGATTTCTACGGCTGCTCACTGACGATATTGAGGTCGTAGCAGCCTCAGCCGAATATGCGCCGTGGGCTGTGCTGATACCCATCTGTGGTTTGGCGGCATTTATCTGGGACGGTGTTTTCATTGGTACAACAAACACACGTGGCATGTTCGCAGCAACGGCTGCGGCTATGCTCGTCTTCTTCGGTGTGTACCTGTCGCTACGCAGCGAGTGGCAAAACCATGCTTTGTGGTTGGCGTTTCTCACTTTTCTGCTAACCAGAGGGGCGGTGCAGAGCATTATCTATTGGAGAAACGGCAAATAGCGGATATGTTTAGGGGCTGCAGTCAAAGCAACTGCAGCCCCTAAATATTATTGTATAAACGTATTACTTCACAAGCTGAAGGCTACGCTTAACCGGCACTACGGCTGTGCGCTTGGCTGCTTTCTTCGCAGCTACGCGCTTCGGGAGCGATACAACCTTAGCAGGAGCTACGCCAGAAGGAGCTGCACCTGTTGTAAACTCGTGCTTTGTGAGCGGACCCCACTCGCCCTTAGCGTTCTTTGCGAGAGCAAGAGCGTAGTAGGCAGTGTTAGGAGTTGCCTCGAAAATATATTTGTCTACCCCATACTGGTTCCAGTTCGGATCCTGAGAATCATCATTCTTGAGTAATTCGGTAGCCCACTTGTCGCCACCATTCTTATAATATGCACTCTTAAGGCAGATAAGGTCGTGGAAGAGGAGAGTCTGGTCGTTCGGTGTGAAGGTTATGGTCTGCACATATGAACCACCACTATTCTCATACTTACCTACGGTTACGTCTACCTGAGCAACACCGTCGCCACCCTGCGCCTTTGTCGTTACGTAGATGTAGACGAGATCGCCGAAGTTGCCCTCAACGTCAACAGGCAATACTGCTACCTCATAGTCGGTAGCAGGAGCAAGTTCTTTCCATGTGTTTGTAGCCTCATCAGAGTAAGGTTTGCCACTGAACTGCTTGATCATAGCCTCAATGTTGGAAAAGCCCATCATCGGTCCCCACTGCTCAAACTGCTCCTGTGCCTTACCCTTCTCGAACATGCACCAGTAGAACTCCTCGCAGTCCTTGTTAGGAGTGACGGTGAGTGTGAAGCTGTTTGATGTGGTCTCGTCGATAGTGTATGTCACAGACGGAGTGCCCACTGTAGGCACCTTCGGAGTGGTGAAGTTAGCGCGAGACACCTGGCACGGCACGCCATACTCGTCGTAAGCGAGGGTCACAACGGTGTACGGAGTGTTGGCTGTGAACTCACGTGCGAAGCCGGAGAGCTTGCCCTGTTCAAAGTCTTCTGCGAGTTTCTGAGAAGTAGACTGTTGCTCGAAGTAGCGTGCGAAGGTGATATCGTCGTACCGCTTTGCGGTGTTTGTAGGCAGAACGTCAATCTTGAAAGTACTTTTTGGGTCAGTACGTGTCACCTTTACGTACACGATGTCGCCCTCGTCCTCGTTCTTCTCATAAGAGATGAATTCTACGTTTGCCTTTACCTCGCCCTCTTTGCGTGCGAAATAGATGCTGTCTACGTGTTCTACTGCATACGCCTTGCTGTCAACTTTCGAGCTGACAATCATACGGTTGGGTACTACGTCGGTCTGAGCCTGTACGCCTGTTGACATCGCTAATGCGAGTGCCGCTATAGAGAAAAATTTCTTCATTTCTTTACAAATTTAATTGACTTGTTGTTTACTTTCAGAATATACACACCACTGCTGAGCGCATCGGTGCTGACCGGTGTGCCGTCCCAAGCCTTGAGGCTCATGGCACGCTGTCCGCTGATGTTGTAAATGGCTGCATGGGCAGGACTGGTGAGTCCGGTAGCCGATACAAAGCCACCCTGATACATCACTTGCAAGCCTTCGGCTCCGCCTACGACCTGCGTCACGCTCGTCGGTTCGCCTTCGAAGTACAGCACGGTAGAGTTGGTGAACGCAAGTTCGCGTGTGGTTTTGTCGGCGAACCTTACTTCCATCTTGCCGTCCTTGAAGCAGATACGACTCACTGTGCTCAGCTTCCCCTCCAACTGCGTTTTGCCCGTGTTCGAGTCTTTCACGACAAAACTGTTGTCGGCATGACCCTGACCCACTGCAAGCAGAGCGAGAATGGCTGATGTCAGAATTGTTTTTCTCTTCATAGTTGTTACATTATTTATGGTTTAAAAATCGTTTTGCAACGATTTATAGTGCAAAAGTACACAAATATATTTATTTACAAAACACTTTGCTACAAAAATCTTACAACTAATTTCTGTTTGCGTGTATCAATTTACGCTTACACATTATCGAGGCGAGGAATGAAATGTAACAACATCGTAACACCCTTGACACGTAGTGACAAAACCGAATGACGACCTTTGCACCCGGAAATAATAACCGAAAAACAATGAAGACATTCATCACTACAGCTCTGCTGTGTCTTGCTGCCACAACAGCAATGGCACAGCAGACCGCACAGAAAAGCGAACCCGAAGCAAAGGCAAAGGCAGAGGCAAAAACTTCAATCAACGTCCACGGAACAATACGCTCAAAGTACGAACTGCAGACCGAGGAGGGCGAACACCGCTTCGAGGTGCGCAACGCTCGCGTGAGTATCGACGGAGTGCTCTCACCTATTATATATTATAAGGCTGAGATTGACCTCTGCGACGAGGGCAAGATAAAGATGCTCGATGCCTACACACGCCTGAAACCCTGGCAGACGATGCAGTTCACCATCGGACAGATGCGCGTGCCGTTCACCATCGATGCCCATCGCTCGCCCCACCAGCAGTACTTCGCCAACCGCTCGTTCATAGCAAAGCAAGTGGGCAACGTGCGCGACGTGGGGGCCGCATTGGGCTATACGTTCAACGTAGGCTTCCCGATAGTACTCGAAGCCGGACTCTTCAACGGCTCCGGACTGACCAACCAGAAGGACTTCTGGACAAAGAACGTCAACTTCTCTGCAAAAGCGCAGCTGCTCATGCCTCACGGCTTCAACCTCACGCTGAGCACGCAGAAGATAAAGCCCGACGCTACGGACATCATGATGTACGACGCTGGAGCCTACTGGCATCAGAAGGGTTGGCACATCGAGGCGGAATATCTCTACAAGCACTATGCCGACAACACATTCAAAGCCGTACACGCCTTCAATTCGTTCGTGAGCTACGACATAAAAGTGAGGAAGGGACTGATAAGATACGTCACGCCGCTCGTGCGCTACGACTACATGAGCGACCACAGCGACGGCACTCGATACGCCGACGGCAAGGCGAACACGGAGGGCAAACTCATCGTGAACGACTATCAGCGCTCGCGATTGACCGGCGGCGTGACGCTGAGTCTGAAGAAGCCGTTCGTCAGCGACATACGTCTCAACTACGAGAAGTATTTCTATCGCGACGGCGGCATAGCTCATCGCTCGGAAAGAGACAAGATTGTAGTGGAATTTATGACGCGTTTCTAAGCAAACGTTTACACACACGCCTACACACTAACACTTTTGTTACATTTAATAACACAATTCTTCCAAATCGTCACTTCTTGCTCTAAATCAAGCAAAAAAAGTAGAAAAAGATTTGGAACGAATTGTATTTATTCGTAATTTTGCCACCGTAATAAGAACTATAACGCATAATTTCGCATATAAGATATTTTGATTTGTTTTAGTAGATTAGTTTTTAAGTAGTTTGTTTTTGAAAATCGGATGTCGTGAGACACCCGATTTTTTCGTTTATACACACACGTTGCAAACGTTTTCATACGCACATTACATATATTAATAGGTATACACCCGCGTTATTATCCATAAGATTTTTAACTTTGCAACACATAAAAGCCTAAAGAATAACAATATAAACATCTTTGATATGAAAACGAAAGACATTTTGGCTGTGCTTGCTTTGATGCCTGCCATGGCATCGGCACAGACCGTCGCTTCGCCCGACGGCAACGTGAGCCTGACCTTTTCGCTCACGGACAACGGACGTCCTACGTACGAAATGAGCTACAAGGGCAAGAAGGTGATTAACCCCTCGCACCTCGGACTGGAGCTTGCTCGCGACAAGCACGCATCGAAGGGCATGGAGGAGACCGACCTGATGGACGGATTCAAGGAAACAGCATCGAAGACATCCTCGTTCGACGAGACATGGACACCGGTATGGGGCGAGACAAAGACCATTCGCAACAACTACAACGAGCTTGAAGTAAGCCTCAACCAGCCGTCGAGCAATCGTAACATACGTCTGCGCTTCCGCGTCTACGACTACGGCATGGGCTTGCGTTACGAGTTCCCGCAGCAACAGGACCTCAACTACTTCGTGATAAAAGAGGAACACACGCAGTTTGCCATGACCGGCGACCACACCGCTTACTGGATTCCGGGCGACTACGACACACAGGAGTACGAGTATCAGATTACACCGCTTACGGGCATACGCGAGGTGATCAGCAAGAACCGCGAGTCGTACAAGGCTAATTCGTCTACGACAGTGTTCTCCGATACGGGCGTGCAGACTTCGCTGCAGCTGAAGACCAAAGACGGACTCTACATCAACATACACGAGGCAGCGTGTCTCGACTACCCTACGATGCACCTCAACCTCGACGATAAGACACTCACGTTCGAGTCGTGGCTCACGCCCGATGCCGTAGGACGCAAGGGCTTCATACAGACTCCGTTCAACACGCCGTGGCGCACGGTGCTGGTGAGCGACGACGCACGCGACATGCTCTCGAAGAAACTCACGCTGAACCTCAACGAGCCGTGCAAGATTGAGGACACATCGTGGATTCACCCAACGAAATACTGCGGCGTGTGGTGGAACATGATTGTGGGCACAAAGACATGGGCGTACACCGACGACCTGCCTTCGGTGCGTCTCGGCGAGACCGACTACTCGAAGTGCCGACCCAACGGCAAGCACGGTGCCACCACAGCCGAGGTGAAGCGCTACATCGACTTCGCAGCCAAGAACGGCTTGCAGGAGGTGCTCGTCGAGGGATGGAACGAGGGCTGGGAGGACTGGTTCGGTCATCAGAAGCTCGACGTGTTCGACTTCGTGACACCCTACCCCGACTTCGACATCAAATATCTCAACGAGTATGCTCACTCGAAGGGCGTGCGTCTGATGATGCACCACGAGACATCTTCTGCGGCACTCAACTACGAGCGACACCTTGAGGATGCGTTCAACCTTATGAACAAGTATGGCTACGACGCCGTTAAGACAGGCTACGTAGGCGACATCATACCGCGCGGCGAGTACCACTACTCGCAGCTGATGAACAACCACTACCAGCGCGTCATCGAGACCGCTGCCAAGCACCACATCATGGTGAACGCTCACGAGGCAACACGCCCCACCGGCATCTGCCGCACATGGCCTAACCTCGTAGGCAACGAGTCGGCACGCGGCACAGAGTACGAGGCGTTCGGCGGTTCGGTGCCCTACCACACCGTCATGCTACCATTCACACGCCTGCAGGGCGGACCGATGGACTACACACCTGGCATCTTCGAGACTCGTCTTAAAGAATGGAGCGACAACCCGTCGTACGTGCACACCACGCTCTGCGGACAGCTCGCGCTTTACCTCGTGATGTACTCGCCACTGCAGATGGCAGCCGACCTGCCCGAGCACTACGAGAAGTACGACGACGCCTTCCAGTTCATACGCGACGTGGCTTGCGACTGGGACGATTCAAAGTATCTGGAGGCTGAGCCAGCGGAGTATATCACCGTGGCTCGCAAGGCGAAGGGCACGGACAACTGGTTCGTGGGCGGAAAGACAAACAACGCCCGTCAGACTACCGTGAAGCTCGACTTCCTCGACGCTGGCGCCAAGTACGACTGCGCCATCTACCAGGACGGCAAGAACGCCGACTACGAGAAGAACCCGAAGGCTTACACCATCCTGCATCGCACCGTGAAGAAGGGCGACGTGCTGAAGGTTAAGCAGGCACGCGGCGGTGGCTTCGCCGTATCGCTTATGAAGAAGTAAATACCATTATATTGCTGTCCGGTAAACAATTAGTTACCCCAATGTTGAACACTATTTGTTTTACTGGACAGCAATAAATTTATCAAAACATTTCATTCTAACCTATTTGTGTTTCAAATTAATTTCTATATATTTGCATTCAGTAAATAACTTTTATCCTATAACAATTAAAACGACACGATATGGATAGACACATTAAGAACGGAATGGTATCCATGGGAGTATGGATTATCTTCCTTGTTGTTTTGTTTGGTTCTTACCTAACCATAACCGATACACCTTTCAGCTGTCTTTTGGATGAAGAAACAGGTGGCTTTATTTCTGCAACATTCTTCATTGCATGGGCACTTATTTGGTTCGGTATAGGCAGACACTATAGTCTTGATTATGAGCTTAAGGAGCAAGTCTTCATAAAAAAGTACGAAGGTATTGATGAGACAATTAGACTTACGATGTTCAAGAAGGCTTATTTCTCTAACATAGCACATATGTTGTCTCGAGTGTTCTTCATTGCAGTACCTTTCTATGTTGCAGCAAACGTAAAAGACACCGTAACTTTAAAGAACTGTATCTATATCGCAATTCTGATGATAGCCTCCATTGCATTATATGGATACTATAAAAAGAACAACGTGAAAGACATCACACTATAATAGCAATAAAAATCGGTCAAGCAAAGGCAAACGATGATTGCCATTTGCTTGACCGATTTTTATCAATTTGGTTCTTCCATTATATATGCTATTATTTGTTTCTCAAGAAGTGGAAGATCACCTGTTATCACATCCCAGACCACATTATTGTCAACCTGAAAATACTCATGAACAATATAATTTCTCATGCCATTTACCAACTTCCAAGGAGTATCGGGATGCGCATTTCGAAATTCTTCGGTAAGCATATTTGAAGCCTCACCAATTATCTCGATATTCTTTACAACGGCATAATACATCATATCATCAGCGATGAAATCGTCAAAAGTCTTTCCCTTTGTATAACGCATGATACGTTCTATGGCTTGCAATATGTGTTCAAGCCGGCTTTTATCTCTAATTCGTTCTCTCATACACTAAGATTTTATCTCGTTCAGCAGACTCTTTAGCGAAAGGCAGCAGAGTTCCATCTGATACCAAATCGACCTTACGCCCTAACAGTTCTTCCAAATCGCTCCACATTCCAAAGAATTTCAGACCTATCGGTTTGCTTTTGTCCAAAGAGACGATAATGTCCACATCACTATCCTGAGTTTCTTCTCCTCTTGAGAAAGAGCCGAATAGCCATGCTTTCAACACAGGTTGAGTGCTGAAATACTTGCGTAGTAATTCTATAACAACGGTTTTTCTCATATGGATATTGCTTAGTTTGTTATTGCCATATTATTTCCATTTTGCCACGAATATACGATATTTATTTATATGCTCCAAGTTTTTGCAGAGATTTCTGTCAAATTTTCATTAGTGCCCAGTTCATATGCAGTCCATACACTGCATAAATCGTAAAAAACATGCAGTCTATACACTGCATAAATACACTAAGAAAAGTCTTGAGCTAATTATCCACCCTTTTCTTCCAAAAAAATTCTATACACCCCCTTGCTTTTCTGACGTTTTTTCTTACTTTTGCTCCAGCTAAATAGAAAATAGAAACTATGAATAAGAGAACGCTTATAACGTTTCTATGCTTCTCGGCTATCACACCGATGATGTCACAGGATATAAAGGGAAAGATTGTGGATGAGAAGGGCGAACCTTTGGCATTTGCCAATGTAGTGCTTTTGAACAGACAGGATTCTGCTTTCGTGAAAGGTGTTGTAAGCGGTGAGGATGGACATTTTGCCATCGATTCGGCTTGCAACAATGGAATAATAAAGGTTACATCTGTAGGATACAAGACTGCATGGAAGGATTGTACAGGCGAGAATGCTGGTATGATAAAGATGGTGGCAGACAGCAAGATGTTAGGTGAGGTGGTGGTGAAATCATCCCTGCCTAAGACTATACTTAAGAATGGCGGAATGACAACAACCGTTGCTGGGTCTGTACTTGAAAAGGCAGGAACTATGGAACATCTGCTCGACCGCATACCTAACGTGTCTGCACAAAACGGCAATATCAAGGTGTTCGGACGTGGCGAGCCTATCATCTACATCAACGGACGACAGATGAGGGATAGAAGTGAACTCGACCGCTTGAGTTCGGACAACATCAAGTCGGTGGAGGTAATCGCTAACCCTGGCGCTCGTTATGCTGCAAGCACGAAAGCTGTTATACGTATCACCACAAAGAAGATACAGGGCGACGGATTTGGATTTGACGCTACTACAGAAGGATCATACGACGAGAAAAAGAACATGGGAGGATATGGCAGGCTGAATATATATTACCGCAAGCAAGGATTGGAGTTTGGCGCTTACGCCTATGGCTCAAAACAATCATCGCCAGACGAGAAGGACTTGCAGCAAATGACCTATCTCGACAAGACATGGAATCAGCAGGACAGAACTCGTTGGAAGAACAAAACCGAGACTTTTAGTTCTCGCTTGAATGCCAGTTATCAGTTTGACAACAATAATTCGTTGGGAGCAAGCATTAGTTTCTTGCGCAATCCTAAACTGCAAACAGACGGAAAGACGGAAGGATCTGTGCTGAGAGATGAAGTATTGACGGAGACCAACACTTCTATCAGATCGGAGTTTGGGCAGAACAGCAACTGGTCAAGCAATGTTTATTATGTAGGTAAAGTTGGTAAATTGGGTATTGACTTCAATACCGACTGGTTTTGGTCTAAAGGAAATAATAAAAACAATATAGATGAGCATTATCAGGAGGTAAACTCGGAAATACAAAACCAACTTGTAAGCAGTACCACTTCAAAATACAACCGCCTGATAGCTTCCAAAATGGTGCTCTCTTATCCGCTTTTTGGTGGTGACTTGTCGGTAGGAGGCGAGTATTCGTTCACAAACCGCAATACCAACTACGCCATAATCCCGAACACTCTTGCCGACAATGTAATAGACCGCATAAAGGAAGGCATGGCTTCTGCGTTCGTAACCTATAATCGCGACTTCGGCAAGCTGAACATGGAAGCGGGTTTGAGATACGAGAATGTGGACTTCAAATATTATGACGATGGTCAGTATATGGCGGAGCAAAGCAAGACTTATGGCGAGTGGTTTCCGTCTCTCAGCCTTTCGATGCCAATCGGCAATGTACAGATGCAGCTGAGCTATGCAGCCGACATCAACCGACCTAACTACTGGGTATTAAGAAGCGGCGTGCAGTATAGCAATCACTATACATACGAGACCGGTAACCCGTTTCTTGTCTCAGAAATTTCAAGAAATATAAGTTACGACCTCGCCTACAAATGGCTGACTTTCAACCTGACTTATGAGCATGTATCCGATCCCATTTATCAGACGGTGGAGATGTATAAGGACAATGCCACCATCGGATTGATGAGGATGATAAACGGCAAATCGTACAATAATGTGACTTCTACGCTCAACTTGCAGCCCACTTTCGGCATCTGGCATCCTATGTTGTCAGCAATGGTCGAGAAGCAATGGTTCAAATTGGAGACAAGAGACAGACAGTATCTTAACAAGCCGGTGGCGATGTTCCGATTCAACAACACCTTCGACACGAAATGGGCGATGTTCTCCGTGATGATGACTTATATCACAAAGGGATATGAGGAGAACCATTATATCTACAAGCCGATGTTCAATACAGACTTGTCTATATACAAAGGCTTCCTGAAAGACTGCTTGACTTTCCAGCTTTATGTCAACGACGTATTCGGCACGAACGACAGTCATATTATAGGTAAGTACGGCAAACTGAAGGAAACTATCTTCGATGAGTTCTCAACAAGCAAAATATCACTTACTGTACGCTACAAGTTCAATGTCACTCGAAGCAAGTATAAGGGTACGGGGGCAGGAGACCGTCAGAAGAACAGAATGTAAAGAATAATAAAAGGCTGAGACATGGCATCTGCGTCGACCGTTACGAGCATCCGCGTCGACCGATACGAGCATCCGCATCGACCGTTACGAATGTCTGCGTCGGTCGATGCGGATGACAAAGATTGAGTGTAAAAACTGTATTATTATATTATCTTCTGCGCAGCATCACTGGTGCATCGCTTATTTCAAACTGCTTGCCTTCGCCCTTGCCGAAACTAACGGTAGCGGTAGAGTCGGCACTCTTCAGCTTGTGCGGTGCGCTGTAGCCACGAACACGATAGAGATCGAAGAAGACGAACTCGTCGTTGTTCACACCCTCCATCACTCCGTTGAAGCGACTGTTGTCGAGCGAGAAGCCTGAGTACTTGCTGTTGCCGTTAGCATCGAGCAGGAAGCGGTAGCCGCTTTCAGTGTACTCTACATAAACATTGCCGGTGCGATAGTCGACATACCACTTGAAAGGCAACGTCTGCTTACGACCCGTGCCGTCGTAGTCGGTCTCGTAGCCCGTGCCGTTGATGGCATCGTAGCGATACTGCACGAAGGTGAAGTCGGCACTGCATTGTGTCTGCTGACGTATACCATTGTCGTTGGTGTACTCGTTGACGATAGTTCCGGTCCATGTGCCGTTGAGTGTCTGCGCGAGAGCTATGGCGTTCTCTGTAGCATCATAGTATGGCTTGTCGTACCAATCGTAACCATCGTACCAATCATCGTCACAACTGGTGAATGTGAATGGCAGTGCTGCCATAACCAGGAGTGTTAGGAAAGAGCTGAAGCGTTTCATAATATTCGATATTTTAAATGTTTCACTTTTTGTTTAGCGTAAGCCGAACGATACACGTCTTACTTACGATTGCAAAATTATAAAAAGAAATCCCTACCTGCAAGTGAAAAACCATATTCGCAGGTAGGGATTTTCCTATTTAGTCGCGGCGGAAGATGTCGCGTGTGTACACCTTATCCATCACATCATCCAAACACTCGTCGTAGCGGTTGGCGATGATGGCGTGGCTCTGCGCCTTGAAGGCTTCGAGGTTGTTCACCACACGGCTGCCGAAGAATGTTGTGCCGTCTTCGAGTGTCGGCTCGTAGATTATCACCTCTGCACCCTTCGCCTTGATGCGCTTCATGATGCCCTGTATAGCCGACTGGCGGAAGTTGTCGGAGTTCGACTTCATGGTGAGTCGGTACACGCCGATCACACAGGCGTTCACCTCTGCGCCATACTGGTTGTTTTCGCTATAGCCGTACCATCCAGCCTTGCGCAGCACAGCGTCGGCGATGTAGTCCTTGCGTGTGCGGTTGCTCTCTACGATTGCCTCGATGAGGTTCTCTGGTACGTCGGCGTAGTTGGCAAGCAGCTGCTTCGTGTCCTTCGGCAGACAGTAGCCGCCGTAGCCGAACGATGGGTTGTTATAGTGGGTGCCGATGCGTGGGTCGAGACCTACGCCGTCGATGATTGCCTTTGTGTCGAGCCCCTTCATCTCGGCGTATGTATCGAGCTCGTTGAAGTAGCTCACGCGCAGTGCCAGATAGGTGTTGGCGAAGAGCTTCACCGCCTCAGCCTCCTTCATGCCCATGAAGAGCGTGTCGATGTTCTCCTTCAGCGCGCCTTCCTGCAGCAATGCAGCGAAGGTCTTTGCAGCCTCCTTCATGCGCTCCACGTCGGTGACGGTGCTGATAACCTTGTTCTCCTCTGCGTAGCCCTCGCCCTCAATCAGCTTCGGGTAGCCAACGATGATGCGGCTCGGATAGAGATTGTCGTAGAGTGCCTTGCTCTCGCGCAGGAACTCGGGCGAGAAGAGCAGATTTAAGTGCTTCACGCCCTTCGCAGCATACTTCAAGTAAAGGTTGCGTGTGTAACCCACTGGTATTGTACTCTTGATGACCATCACTGCGTCGGAGTTCACTTCGAGCACGAGGTCGATAACCTCCTCTACGTGCGTCGTGTCGAAGTAGTTCTTCACGGGGTCGTAGTTGGTAGGAGCGGCTATAACCACGAAGTCGGCATCCTTATACGCTGCCTTGCCGTCGAGAGTAGCCACGAGGTCGAGCGGTTTCTCTGCCAGGTACTTCTCGATGTACTCGTCCTGTATCGGCGAGATGCGCTTATTCAGTTTCTCCACCTTCTCGGGTACAACATCAACGGCTGTGACGTGATGGTGCTGTGCGAGCAGTGTTGCAATGCTTAGTCCGACATAACCAGTGCCGGCTACAGCTATCTTTATGTCCTTAAATTCTTTCATCGCTATATTTATAGGGTAATATTCGTTATGATGTGGGCAAAGATAGTGCAAGCCGAAGGCAGAACATCAAGCTTGCTTGAATGTTATGCTGAGGTGCAGCCTATCTTCTGCAAAGATACAAATTAAAATTGAGAGTTGAAAATTTTCAACTCTCAATTCGTTTATCTTGTCAATGAGAACTTCATGCTCAATCCGAAGTCCTGCGTCGTTGTCGGATACGAGCTCGACGAGAGCAGCGGTGTGTTGGTCTGTCGGTCGTAGTAGAAACTCATGGTGAGCAGTCGCGACACGGTGTAGTCGGCAGAGAACGCGAGCTTGAACGCCGTGTTGCCGCTGTTAGCCGACGAGGTCATCGTGGCGATGTCGCGACTTATCGACGCCTGCTTGCGCAGACTGAGGTCGAGACGCAACCTCAAGTCGTTGTTCACACCACCGGTCGAGCGCGAGCGGTTCGACGAACTGTTGTTGTTGGCGTTCTTCGACTTCACGCGGCGATGCTTGTTGCTGCCACCACCTCCGAAGAGTCGGAAGTTGTTGATGGTGTAGCCGGCACCAATCACCCAGTCGTTCGACGACGACTCGTTCACCTGTACCGATGTCATACTCAGACTCAGCACGCGTGTCTTGCGATACTCCGCCTTAATGGTCATGTTGTTGTTCAGCGTCACGTCCACGCCAAGCAGTGGCGAGAACGACTCGTTGATGCTCACTGTCGACACGTTGTACATAGAGTTAGGTGTCGGCATACCGGTGGTTGCATCGGTGATGAAGCCGAGTCCGCCCATGTACTCCATGAACGTGCTGTACGACGAGTAGGAACCTACGGCGTAAACGCTCTTGTACGAGTGGTTGATGTTGACACTCTTGAACACGTCGCGGAACCATGGCAGCTTCGACAGGCCGCTGTACTTTATCGACCAGTTGGGCAGCAGGTGAGCCAACGTTGGGAAGATAGACATCTGCGAGCCCATATTGGTGTAGGCAGCGAGGAACGCCGGCACCATTACATCGGAGCTGTACTTGTTCACTCCGCCGTTGGCAGCGTCGAACTTCTTGCCTGCGAGCGGCGAGCCGGCAGGATATACCGCACCGGCATACTGCGCCTCGACACGCTGACGGAAGCCTTCGAGCGAGTTGCAGAAGCGTTCAAACGATGCCGACTTGTAGCCGTTCTTTGCGCTGCCCGAGCCCTCGAATGCACTGCGCAGCGAGAGCGTTGTCATGGTGAACGTGCCGCTCTCGGTGGTCGGGTTGCCGGCATACATATACTGCACCTGGCGTGCCGTTGTCTTGGCACGCGATGCCGTGAGGTCAATCTTCAAGTTGCGCACAGGCTCAAGCGTTGCTCTTAGCTGCAGGTCTTCGGTCTGATTGGTAGCAGCCGGCGTAGCAAGCGAGTCAGCCACCATCAGCCAGCCGTTCTCGCGTGCCTTGTCTATATACGAGTCGCCCACGAAGCCGAACGCAAAGTCTAAGCCTGGTGACAGCGGTCCGTAGCCCGAACCCTGTCCGAACATATTGCCAACCATCGGCTTGAAGCCCGGTATCGACATAGAGTACTGGTTGCGATAGCTGATGCTCACGTTGCGCACCATCATCATCAAACGTGCCACGCTCTGCGCTGCACGGTACCACTTCAGGTTTTCAAGTGGTTCCTTTGCCAGAACCGACACCTTTATCTTCGTAGCCGAGTCTACCTTGTTCAATATCAAGATATTGTTGTCGTCGACACGCTTGTACTTCAGTTCGAACACTCTGCCTGCTTCCGTGCGTCCGCTTACGATGATGCGCTTCGTGCGCTTACCGTGGTTCACCTTTATAGTAGTGTCGGGCATGAGCGTGATTTCCTTCTCAAAGCCCTTCTTCTTTTTGCTCAGCAGGTCGCGTGGGTTGAGATCTTTTGCCAGTGCAGGCTTCTTCTTCGATTTGAGGTCGCCACCCTTTGCGTCTTCCTCACGCTTCTTCTTAGCCTCCTCACGTTTCTTTCTTCGCGCCTCCTCTGCCTTCTTGCGGTTGGCAGCCGAGTTGTCTTTCTTGAAGCGGTCGTTCACCTTCTTCAGGAACGGAACATGGTTGTAGAGCTTCTCCAGGTTCCACTGGCTGTTGAGGTTTATCTGTCGGTTGTTGGCGATAGTGTTACCGAGCGACGTGCCGTCCTCAAGGTCCGAACCGCGCATCCAGTTATATGTAGCGTTGTACGAGCCGTCGGCTGTGAGCCAGTCGAACACCGGAATGAGGTTGATAGGCACCTTGTACGATGCCTGGAACGATTGGTTGTACTTCAGCGGTCTGCCCAAATGCTTGATGGATGTCCACACAGAGTCCTTCCAAGCCGTGTAGCTATCGGGATAGAGGTCTTTGTTCACCGGTGTGTACGGTTCCTCAATCTCTGCGTTTGTGGCACTTTGAAAGTTCATGTGCAAGTTCTTCGTGAGGTCCCAACGCAGGTTGAACTCGCGGTTCCACAAGAACTGTGACGAGAACGTGAGCGGCAGCTTCTGGTTCTCGGTCGACTCCATGTCGCGCTCCTGCAGCTCATAGTAGTTGCGTGTGATGTCTGTGTTGAACGCCACATTCTGCGGCAGCCAGTTCAGTCCGAACTTCTTCGGCAAATCGAGCCACTTTGAGCGTTTCTTTATCTTCTTGAATGGCTCCCATGCCTTGTACACCGGCGACCACGAATAGTTGAATGCACCGCGCCAGTTGTCCTCGCGCTCGTAGATAGTCGTCTCACCCGTGGTGTAGCTATGGCTATGACTGTACGAGAACGAGAAGTTTGCTGGGTCGTAAGGCATCGGGTGGCGCTTGTTCTGTATGCCGACACGCACGTTCGACAGCGAGAAGTTGGTCTGCGTCACTTTCGTCACAGCGAGACTCTCAATCGAGTCGCGCTCGTGCTTAGAGCCAGCCGCTTCGAGAGCGTCGTCGAGCTCCATGTCGGTGTCAAGCGGATTGTACTTTGGCGATGTCTTCTCCTTAGTCACCGAGTAGTAGAGCGGTGCCGTCACCTTCGCCTTGTCGGGGAAGAACTTGCCGAGCTCCACGTTAGCCGTAACGGTGTAGTTGGAGTAGTTGTCAGTAGAACGCTGTGCCACGCCCTCCTCCAGTCCGCCGAAACCTGCCGAGCTATATTTGCCCTGCACGTTGACGGTGCCGAGGTCGGAGAGTTGCAGGTTGAGCGTGCCCTGTGCAGCCCAACCGCCCGAGTTGTTGAATTCCTTCAGTCGGAGTTCGTTCACCCAGACCTCACCACTCTTCACCTCGCCCGAGTTGTTGCGCACACCGATGACCATTGTCTTCACCTCGCCCAGCGTCGGGTTACCCATCACCGAGATGCGGTTCTTAGGCTGGTCGGGGTCGTACGCCGAGTAGAGTCGGTTGAACGAAGCCTGTCCGTGCGCCTTCGCCTTGTTGCGTTCCTTTTTCAAGCCAGTGAGCTTAGAGAGAGCTATGTCGAGCATGTTCTCCTCGGGCCACACGGCGCGAGCGTCGGTAGCCGAGAAGCGTCCGTACTTGCCTGGCTCGGTCAGCTTCAGCGGTATCTCGTACTCGTAGAAGTTGCTCTTGTAGTCGGAGCCGAGACGAATGAACACCGACAGCTGTCCGTCCTCAAGGTTAGTCTGGTTGGGCTGGAAAGCATTGGCGTGCACGAACATCTGCAGGCGTTTGTACTGTCTGAGGTCGAGCGATGTGTTCTTGTACACCGCCTTCGCCTCGCCTGTGCCGAGCGTGGTTACGCTCATCGAGAGTGCCTGCTCGTTGTTCTCCACGAGCTGTGGCTGCGTGGGGTCCTGTCCGCGCTTGATGCCCGGCGGCAGGATGTAGTTGACGGGCTGTTTGTCGTTGTTCTCCTCGATGTTCACGGCACTCACCACGAGCTTGCCCGATGTTGAAGCCGAGTTGTCGAGGTTCTGCTCGTAGACGCGCCACTCGCCACGCACGAGGTCGAGTGTGCCGAAGCGCAGCACGATAGGATGCTTGAAGCCGGTGAGGAACATACGCATGAAGCGCATGGATGTGAAGTCGTTGATTGCGCCGAACTTCTTCTCGTACTCGCGCAGTGGGATGCGGAACTGGTACCAGTTGACGGTCTCTGTCTTGTTGTTGCGCAGCTGGTGGGTGTCCTCGCGCTTGTCTACGATGTAGTTCTTGCCCACCTCGAGGTCTTCGGGGCGGATAGACACACGGTACTGGAAGAACTTCTCGTACTCGTTGAGTGTGTAGTCCTGGTTGATATCCTCAACGTCGGGTGTCGACTTGTACGATGTATCGTAGCTCTCGGTGCGCGAGTCGTTGTCGGGCGAGTTGCCCTGCGGGTTGTTTATGTACTTGTAGCGGCGCAGGATGGGTGCCTTTATCTTGTCGTAGTCGGAACCGCGGAAGTAGTGGTAGTTGTCGCCTGCAGGGTCAGCCCAGATAGAGTCCCACACGGCAGGATTCACCTTGCCCTGCACTTCTCTGAGGAAGTCCTGATAGCTCTCCCACTTCTGCTCCTCCTCGTCGTTGAGTCCGTTGAAGCCCACGTCCTGCAGCGCACGCGAGCCCTTCGATGTTGCGAAGGCGTACACGACGGTAGCCTGGTTGGGCACCTTACCCCACTGCGTAGTGGTGAAGTTCTGCGAGCCGTCTACGGGCATTCCGCTCTCGTAGAACTTCTTGCCGTCGCGCAGAATGTCCTCGCTCATCTCGCCGAGGTTGATGTAGAAGTCGCCGCCGTAATCGGCAGCCACGCCCTGCTCGCGTGTATAGATGAACGGGTCGAGCATCCAGAACTCGATGTACTCGATGTTGGCAGCCTCGAAGTCGTTGGTGTCGAGCTTACGCATCATACCGCCCCAACGCTTCTGCGGGTTGTTGAGTGTGCCGTCGTAGTTGAGGTCGGGGTCGAAGTTGTACGGGCCGCGCTCGTTCGGGTAGTAAGCGAGGTTAAGGATGTTGAGCATCGACGAGTTGCCGTTGTATGCGCTCTGGTCGCGGGCTGGGAACAGCTCGCTGACGTAGAACTCGCGCACGTAGTGGTTCGACAGCTGGTCGAGGTCGCTCTTGATGTGGCTCGGTGTGAGCGACGAAGAGCGGCGTGTGAAGAGCGGGTCGATGGTGTACCACGCCAGGCGCGAGCGGTTGAAGCCCGAGCGTAGCGTAGACTTGTCGCCCGACTCGGGGAACATCGACGGCACCGACGAGATTATCCACGACGTAGGTGTAGACACGTCGATGGTGTTCTTGGTGTTCTCGAAGTCGTCGATGTACGAGGCGTTGTCCTGCGTGCCGCTGCTCTGTCCGGCTATGAGTTGCGCGAACTCGCCAGAGAACGAGATGCTCGAAGGCTGCGTAAGATGCAGGAAGGGCAGCTTGTCGAGCATATTCGTGAGCCACTGGCTCTGCTTCTTCCAGTTGATGTTCAAGCCCCAGATGGTGTTGTTGAGCGGCTCCGAGCCCATGTTCACCTTGTTGGTGAGAGCCTGTTCGGAGAGGTGTTGGAAAGTACCCGAGAGCTGGAAGTCCTTCGAGAAGTCGTACTCCCAGTTCATACCGAACATCGTCTTGCGCTCCTGTCCGTAGTCGGTATTGCTTTCGAGCGACACGTTCACGGCGGTGCCGGCATCAATGATGCTCTGGTTGAGGATAGTCACCTCGCCACCCGAGTAGTCTACCGAGTAGTCGGTGCCTTCGGCGAGCGTCACGCCGCCTGCCGTAACCACTACAGAGCCTTGCGGAATGTTGTATGCGCCGAGCGAGATGACGTTAGCCGATGTGCCGCGGAACTGACCCATAAGCACATACTTGTCCTTCTCGGCTATCTGTTTAGCCACGATTTTCGTCGAGTCGTAAAGCTCGGTGAAGGCATACTTCGCAGCCTTATCTGCCGACACGCCGTTCTTCAGAAGCGTCTCGTACATATAGCTGCCGAACGGTTCGGCTACGGGGAAGAACACGCGTCCGTTCGTCACGGTGTAGCCCTCCACATAGTCGAAGTAGCCGTTGGGGTGCGCCTTGTTGTTATTGTCGAGTCGGTCGGCTCCGAGGAATTTTATGAGGGTCTGGTTCTTCACCTGTGGCTCGGGTATGTACGTGAGGTAGACACCGGCAGTATCGCTCTGGAACTTCACGTCGAGGCGGAACTTCTCCTTCTCCACCGACGATGCGAGGTAGTACACGTTCTTCATCATCAAGCCCCAGTTGCCCTGATGTGGGTTGTTGCTGGTGTTCTTCAGCGCCTTCACGTAGAGTGCCTTGTTCGAGTCGGTGATGTCCGAGGCGAACTCGCCCACCTGATACGTTACGCCGCCGTATGTGTACTCGTAAGCCACGGCGAGCACCTGGTCGGTCTGCAGCGATGTCTTCAGCGAGATGTAGCCTAAAGCCTTGTTCACGGTGTACTCCGACGAGTTGAGCAGGCGCGCACGCTCCAGCTTCTCGTAGTCGGATCCGCCCACGAAGCCGGCTATTCCGTCGAGCACGGTAGATGTCTGGTCGATGTCGCGTGCGGCGGCGTACTGCGATGTCATGGCTGCATACTCCGAGTTGGCAGCATTGGCTGGCACGGGCTGACCCGTGATGCCCCACAGATTGTTCGACACGCGGTTGTTCTCGCCCAAGTCGGTGAGGGCGATGATGTTACGTGTGTTCGACGTTACGCCCGACTTGTTCGTCACCCACACCTCCACGCGGTTGATAGTGATGCCCGATGTGAGGTTGGGCAGCGAGCGCATCGACTCGTCGTAGCGGTCGTGGAAGTACTGCGCGAGGAAGAAGTGGCGGTTCTCTTCGTAGTTGGCTGCGTCTATCTCGAACGGCGTGAACTGCTTGCCGCCCTTCGACGACACCGACTTCGACGACGACTTCTTCTGCGAGGCTACGAGCTGCAGCTTGAGCTTGCCAAACTGCAGGTCGGTGCGCAGACCGAAGAGCGAGGAAGCTCCGCGCACGAGCGACGAGTTGGAGGGGAACGACACGTTGCCTGCCTCGATGAGCTTCACAATCTCGTCCTCCTTGCCGTCGTACTTCAACTTCAGGCTCTGCGCGTCGAAGTCGAACGTAGCGTCGGTGTTGTAGTTGAGGTTCATGTTCACCTTGTCGCCCACACGACCGTTAAGACTCACGTTTATCTTCTCGTCGAAGTCCATCGTGGTGGTCTTGCGGTTGCGCACGGGCAGCGACGGGTTGTCGATGCTCTTCATCGTGGCACCGAACTTCAGTTCGGCAGTACCCTGCGTCTTGATGCGCACACCGCCCGGACCGAATATTTTCTCAGCCGGTCCGAGGTCGAAGTGCATGTCGGTGAAGTCGAACTTCTCCTTGCCCTTAGCCTGGTATATCTCGTCGTTCTTCTTGCGGAAGAACTGGTTCATCATGCGTCGCTCGCTCCACTTGCGATACTCCTCCTGCGTCATCATAAACGGGGCGTTGATGTACGAGTCGGATATCTTCGAGCCGATGATGTAGCGGTCGAGCGAGTCGTTGTACACCACGTCCTGCTTCAGGTTGTCGGGACGCTTCAGGTCGGCAGCATTCTGGTCGAGGTCGTCGAGCGTTATGGGCAGCGTGCGCTGTATCTTCCAGCGCGGATGCAGCAGCGAGTCGGGTATCGAGTCCTCGTTCTCGAGCTTCGGCTGCGCCTTGATAGCGAGCGTGTCGGGGCGGTCGGCATTAGCATCAGCATTGGCATCGCGCTGCGGAGCCGCGTCGCGCGTCTTGCGCACGGAGAGCTTGCGCTGCGGTCGTTGCGGTGTCTGCGTGATGGCATACGATGCCACAGCCGCCATAATCATTATGACGACCATCATGCGAGCCGTGCCGAGCGAGCGAAGCTCCTGCAGCCTACACTTTAAAAATCGGTTTATAATATTTATGAAATTCAAAATCAGCTTATTTATAGGAGGCTACGGCATCCCTGCCGTAGCCACGCAGCCACCAACTTATTTACTTAATCTGCTTCAACGCCAACTTCACCACCTGCTCAACGGGCAGCATAGCATCGTCGGTGAGTATCGCCGTAACCACCTTAGCCGTTGGTGCAGGCGAGAAACCGAGCATGGTGAGCGCAGCCACCGCCTCGTCGCGCACATCGACGGGTATTGTGCTGTCGGCAGCCGTGCCGGCAGACACCTCCTGCGCTATACCCAGCGAGAGAATCTTGTCCTTCAGGTCGACAATGATGCGCTGCGCGGTCTTCAGACCGATACCCTTCACACTCTTCAACACGCGCTCGTTGCCCGTAGAGATGGCATTGCAGAGTTCGGACGGCGATGCCGACGAGAGAATCATACGCGCCGTGTTGGCTCCCACACCCGACACGGTGATGAGCAGACGGTAGAGGTCGCGCTCCTGCTTCGACGCAAAGCCAAAGAATGTGTAACTATCGTCGCGACCGCCAGTGACAAGTGCCTCGTGCACAAACAGTTTCACGTTCTGCTTGCCCTGTATCGCCTCGTATGTGTTCAGCGAAATATTCAGCGCATAACCCACGCCGTAAGCCTCAACAATGGCTTGCGCCGGAGTGAGTTCTGCCAGTTCGCCCTTTATGTAATCAATCATTTCTCAGTACGTTTTATTCGTTGTTTTGTTGTCAGCATTAAGCCCTCAAAGTGCTTAACGTTTATTAATAACGTACTATTCCGCAATTTATTATATATACAGGCGCAGTTTGTTGCAGATACAGGCGCAGTTTGTTGAATGTGTTAGTGCGGTTTATTGTAGATACAGGCACTGTTTGTTGCAGATACAGGCGCAGTTTGGTCGCTCTTCACCACATGTTTTGTCATCGTTGCGCGTCCGCCACCCGATCAGATTCCGTTCGCAACCCAATCAGATTCCGTCCGCCACCCGATCAGATTCCGTTCGCCGCCCAATCAGATTCCGTCCGCCACCCGTAGGAGGATATGGCATCTTGCCATATCCACACAGCCCTCATAGGGGGTGCAGCGGTCTCCGCTGCACCAACCAAGCAATCAACCACCAAACAACCAAACAAACACCAACCAACCAAAGAATAGAATGCACACCCTCAGGCGGGCACACGCTGGACTCCTCAGCGCGGCAAGCAGTCTCGCTTCTGAATCAAGGTTTCGGGGTGGAGTCTACGGATGCGATTGCTCTAATTATCAATTATTTAAGTACTCCTCTTGGGCGGGCTTTTGTAGAATGTTTTATCGGTTAAAACATTGATTATTAGCTATTTATAGGAGCGAAATAATAATTCAATTATATAATTTAACATCAAAATATTCCATCAAAAACATAAAATATCTACTAAAGTCACTTGTTTTTACTGAAAATCAATATATTTATCACTAAAAACTTTGTATAATCAAATGATAATATTACCTTTGCAAACAAATAACAAATAATATTATATATTCATTCGATTATGGAAACAGAAAAAAGACCAAAATCAGAGGTTAATCTTCGCAAACTTATGCAAAAGATGGGATTAGGTACAAACGCATTTGCCGAAGCCTGCGGCATGAGTTCGCAGTCGATGGCGCAATTCTTACGCAACAAATCACTGACAACAGCATCTATATATCGCATAGCAATGGCTCTCGACATAGACCCTCGTGACATGTTCTTTCCAACAGACGAGGAAGCAGAAACATTGCCTTTTACCGAAAAAGGAGAGAAGGAGAAAGAAAATAAAACACAAGAACATTCACAACTCACTATCAACACCACCACCTTCTGCCCTCATTGTGGCGCAAAAGTCCGTGTTGGTGTAGTGCTGCTGCCCGAAGAATAGCCTTTGACAACCCTACATCTATTATTTCAAAACCAGAAAACTACGAAAGTACTAACGTATAAAAATATCAATGTATGAAGAAAATCTTTAGAATGATGCTGCTGTTGACGATGATGACGATAGCATGTGTGAGTATGAGCAGTTGCAGCAGCGACGACAACGAGGAGCCGAAGTATGAGCCGGTTGAATCGCCGTATGCAAAAATTCTCAAAGAGAAGCCTGTGCATCAGTTGTCTTATTCCCATAACAATAGCGGTACGGGATCGTTCGGACTTCAAAGCGACCCGCAGGTGGGCAATTACAAGACCGACTACTACACTATCAGTTTTCTCGTCTACAATGCCCCTGCTGACGACATGTACGACGGTCGTTACGAGATAGAGCAGGTCGGCGGTTCGGTGTGGGGATGGAAGGAGCAATGGCTACCCGAATACAAGAAGCACGAATTAAGCACTTGGGATAACAACCAGCCCGTAAAAGGTGCCTGGGTAGAGATAAGGACTCTTGACAAGGGCGATGAGTATGGCAAAAAGAAGTTCAGGGTGACACTGCATGTAGACGAAATGACGGAAGAGAACGGCGATTATGCCCGCGACATCAACATCTCGTTCACTGGACGCGACACGGGTCCTATGTTAGTGAACTAAAATCAGCAAAATCCGATGTAAAAACAAAAAAATATTGTACCTTTGCAGTCACGAATATGGCTCATAGCCATACTTCTGTAAAGTATAACAAAAGTTGGACCGCTTCTGTCTGCGAGGATGGAAGCGGTTTTTTGATTTAGCTCTTTTACTTTTGCTATCAACAAGAAGATGGCGTAACCACCACAAGCAGGAGTACGTGCAGCATAGAGCCGATAACAATAGTAAAGCCGTAGCGACAAATGTCATCCCACTCAATGCCCGGTAGCTTATACCGCTTCCATTGATAAACCTCACGCAGCACCATTACGGGCAGCACGAGAACGCCTACGAATATAGACGCAATAAACCATCCGATAGCACCTTGTCGGTTTCGCTTGTTCTCGTCGTAGCCTTCATCTACCATATCGAGCTGCGCTGCCTTATAGAAAATAAAGAGCGTTGTCGCTCCCAATATGATGCAGTTCAGTAGCATCAGTATTACTCTTATGTTCATGTGTTTTAGTGTTATTCAATAGTTATCCAAATCTGTTCTCCTCTCTCGTCCGCAGCCTTCAGCTTCGCGTACACCTTACGGAACGTCGCCTTTGAATTAAGCACCTTGCCCCTCTCCTTATTCTCGCCGACAAGGATGCAGCCCTCCGTGTCTTTTGCTGTGTTACCGCAGTGAATAAGCACGCCTTGGTAGCCAGGTGTATTGCACAGTCGCGGCAGCCTGCCTTTGCAGAACTGGTACTGCGCCCGACTTCCGAAGCGTGGCGATACCGTCTTCATGTCTACGAGGTATCTGCCTGTAGGTATGGCGGTTTCGCCTTTAATCTTCACTCCGCATATCTGCGCAACACTCATCTTGGATGTCAGACAGCTGAGACAGCTGCACCCCCTAAGGTACATCAACCAACCAAGCCCTCAACCAAACCACCATTTAATTTTACCCATCAAAAGCAGCCATATATCCAACAAAAACACTAACTTTGCAAATCCATAAAAACTCCAACCATATGTCCAACACAAGCACCATCTTCACAGAAGAACATAACATCCAAACACCCTGCAAGCTCTTCGTCGTGGGCGACCCACAGGTGCTGCTCATACAGCCATCTGCACGCCACGAGGAAAAGAACGACGGTGTGCGACGCGAGGTCGACCTTATTGCACAGGCGAGCCCCACAGGCTTCGCCATGGTCTTCTTCGACTGCGTTGAGTGGGCGCGTGCGCTCATGCCGTGGGCTGACGATGCCGTGTCGCGCGACGCGGAGGTGGGCAGGCACGCTCCCGACACGCTGCGCTTCATTGAGCACACCCTACTGCCATGGCTTCGCGAGCGTTTCGGCGCACTGCCCTGTATCATCGGCGGCTACTCGCTCGGCGGACTCTTTGCCCTTTGGGCTGCGCGCAACACCGATGCCTTCGCCGCCGTAGCTGCCGCATCGCCTTCGCTCTGGATTAACGGTTGGGGCGAATATGCCGCTGCACACCCCATCCTATCGCCACAAGCAACTGCACATCACAGTCTTAACACAACACTACCAATCTCAACACCTCAACATATCACCACTACAACACCTATTCACCTCTCCCTCGGCGACCGCGAAGAGCACTGTCGCAACCAGCGCATGAAGCGCATCGGCGACTGCGTGCGTGCAGAGCACACCCTACTCTGCCAGCAACTCTCCCCCACCGCCGTCACCCTGCGCTGGCACGAAGGCGGACACTTCGGTGCCGAAGCAGAGCGCACAGCGGAAGCATTCGCATGGTGCATAGAACAGATTGCCCAACAACACTTAGACCCACAACAACCAGAGTCGACGAATATTGACAGCCGACGGAATATTTTTTATAAATACGGAATATTTTTTATAAATAAGGTACATAATTCAAATAAAACCCTTATCTTTGCAGAAATATCTCTCCTAACAGAGAATAAACACAAGGTGTGAATTTCATAAAAGTTCTTGCAACTTTTGAGATATGACTTACTTATATATTTTTTTTGCATGCAATTAGTAATGACTATGCTTTTGCTATCGCCACCTATGGCGATGTGCAAGGACATAAAGTAGACGGCGAAGATGACGCAGGATTGCTTAGATTCACCTTCTACAGCCAGTGTAAGCCAACGCTTACCAAAGGGCATTCACATAATCGGGGCTGACAAACCATCGGTGCCGAGAGTAGAGATTATACCCATACCGAAACACAGTAGCTATTATGAAGATGTTGCTCAGCAGCCCACCTCCTGGAGCTATCTGTTCATACATCACATGGCGGTAAAGTCGTTTCAGAAGTGGCTTGAAGCATACAACGCCGACAACACCCGCCCCACTAAACAACCCTTCTTCATACACCAAGCCACCAGCTACGCCTACAAAAATGCGGAGACACAACGCGGTGTCAAGAAAATCGTGAAGCCCACCATCAGCGGCCTCGTCTTTCTGCAAGGCACCGTGAAGAGCATCCAGAAGTTCCTATCACAATATTTTCCTCAGTACCACTTAGTAAACGACCGCTGTCACGGGCGTCCAGCCTCCATACGCGATGCCATCATGCAGCCCTTTATGAACGTACTGAAAGCCCACCCCGAGCAAGTCACCCTCCTCAACGCCCCCATCGAGAAGTTCGCCAAAGACCACGTGAAGCTCCGCGTCCTCACCGGCCCCTTCAAAGACTACGAAGGCTACATCATCCGCATCGACCGCAACCGCCAACTCGTCTTCGACTTCGCCGGCCGCGCCGTCGCACTCAGAGGCGTGCACCAGGAAGATTTTGAGGTGGCAGAGTGAAAACAGTAACTTTCAGACACTATATTAACCATGAAGTTGATTCTATTTGTCAAACAGATAAATTTTCCGACATGCCCATCGTCTTTTTACTTGTCACCGACATTGATGTCAATAAAAACGGTATAGATAATTTCAACTACAATCTCAATGCCCTCGCATCTACATCAACAGTCACCTATTCTGAATGCATCACTAAATCACGCCAAACACTCAATTCTGAAATCTACATCCAGCATGATTATATATGTTGCAAGGATTTTGATGAGCATATGAATAACTTGTGATTAGCTAACATAGCCAAGGGTATAGTCAAAAAACACATCATTTTCACCGCCTATACGATTGCAACCATTACGTATGTTTGCAGCCAACGACATAAAGTATAAAAGAATTTATGAAACCGAATGGTACGGGCCTCCTTCTACCGCCAACGAAGACCTCGCTTCTCCAAACGGCACCAACGTTCCAGAGCTAGATGATAAGACTGGTTCAGAGGTAAAGAAGTGTCCGTAAGCGTAGGTGAATTCTGTTCATATTTAGTTCTCTTTTGTATATGCATTTTTGAGAACATATCCTCCATACATTGCTCATTAATGACGAGAACAATAATTCAATAGTTTGCACCAATGTTTAGTTGCTCGATTGTAAGAACTGCGTGGTTCATGTCGTCGACGAAACCAAAGTGGTTGTTCAAGGATTGGATGGCAACATCATAGCCGAAAGCACGGTCAACTATTGGTTTGCGAGCTGAAAGAAGAACAGAGAATCAAGGAGTTCGGCATATAAAGTAGCGGAGGTATCCTGCCTCCGCCACACCAAGGCCATAAGCAAACCACAGGCTTCAATGCAAGCAGCAATTTATAATTGCTAAATAATCAATAATAAAGGGCTGTGCCCTAAATTGAGTACTAACGCGACTAAGAGGATTTCATGTAGTCTGTAAATGAATAGCTATTTTTCTTAGCAGATTTAAAATTAAAATGTTCTTTTATAGTTTTTAATTATAGGGGTAAAATTAGAATTATGGCAAACGAAAATAACAATATACAGGCTACTACTGATGATTCTCAGATTGTGCTCTATCAACCAGATGAAAGTGTTAGACTAGAAGTGAAGTTAGATGCTACTCATGAAACGGTCTGGCTTACTCAACAACAGATAGCAGACTTATTTGGTACTAAGCGACCAGCAATAACGAAGCATTTGAGTAATATTTATGCGAGTGGCGAGTTGGATAAAAATAGCACATGTTCCATTTTGGAACATATGGGTAATGATGGCAAACAACGGTATGCTACAACCTACTATAATCTTGATGCAATTATCTCGGTGGGTTATCGAGTTAATAGTATCAATGCGACAGCTTTCCGTCGTTGGGCAACAAATATTTTGCGCGAATACCTTCTCCAAGGATATTCCGTGAACCGTCACTTGATAGCCTTACAGGAGAATATGGACAAGCGTATGACCCATATTGAGGATATCCAAGCCAAGCAGCAACAGCAGCTCGATTTCTTTATCCGAACCTCCACTCCTCCTGCCGAGATGGTTTTCTTTGAAGGTGACTTTTATACCGCACGTGTTGCGTTAGAGAACCTTGTTCGTTCAGCCAATCATCGAGTTGTCATCATTGATGGCTATGTCTCCGCTCGAACCCTTGACATACTTAATGTATGCAAGCATGGTGTGGAAATGCTGATTTATACTGGCGGTGTAGGAAGAGGCATGCAACGTCTTATGGATGAGCACGACCATCTTTTCCCCGAGTCTCGTGTAGATATACGTAAATGGCGCAAGGAATCTCATGACCGTTGGCTCATTATCGACGACCGACTTTATCATTGTGGACATTCACTTGATGCTAATGGTGGTCATAAAATTTCGGCAATAATCTTGATGGGAATAACTCCAGAGATTATCTTGTCTGAGATGGAATAGCAAAGAAAATTGCAAAAGTACCTATACAAAGGGCTATGCCTTAAATTGAGTACAAACGTTAACATAAAACCTGACAATCATGAAGAATATAATAGCAATAATATGGGATTTTGACAAGACGCTTATTAATGGCTATATGCAGGATCCTATATTCCAAGATTATAATGTGGATGCTCATGAGTTTTGGACAGAAGTGAATGCACTTCCAAAGAAATATGAAGAAGAACAACATGTTAAGGTAAATCCTGATACTATATATCTTAATCAGTTTATCAGGTATGCAAAAGAAGATAAGTTTAAAGGACTGAACAATGCTAAATTAAAGGAATATGGCACACGTCAGAATTTCTACGCAGGAATACCTGAGATTTTCAAGCATACAAAAGAAATGCTGAAAAATGATGCTGTATGTGAGGAGTACAATATTAAGGTAGAGCATTATATCGTAAGTACTGGTTTCGCTGAGGTAGTTCGTGGCACCGAGCTGATGGATTATGTGGAGAATATCTGGGGATGTGAACTCATAGAAGATGATAACCATGAATGCATCAGTGAGATAGGTTTTACGATAGATAACCTTACAAAGACTCGAGCAATCTTTGAAATCAACAAAGGTGTTAACAAGGAGAAAGATATAACAGTAAATTCTAAACTCCCGCATGAGTTACGTCGTGTTGATTTCCATAATATGATATATATAGCAGATGGCCCAAGTGATGTTCCTGCATTCTCGGTAGTAAAGGCCAGAGGAGGTGCAACCTTTGCGATTTATCCTAAAGGCGACGAAAAAGCGTTTGCCCAAGTAGAAAAGCTACGAGAAGATGATCGTATAGATATGTTTGCAGAAGCTGATTACAGCGAAGGAACTACGGCATATATGTGGATATGCAATAAGGTGAAAGAAATTGCAGAAAGCATAAAGCAAAAAGAAAACAGCAAACGTGTCGGCAACTATTCAACACCTACTCATTTGGTGTAAATATCGGAAATGATGAGGTGTTTATTATAGATAATTCGATTTTCTGAGCCCCTAATCAAGATTAACAATATGAATAAAATTTTAGTATTCGAATATTTAGTATATCGTCTGGATAAGTGGAAGAAAGATATAGAGAAAACGGGAAAGATAGTTCCTTCTTTCACAAAATTGCGACTACAGAAAATACTTTTTCTTGTATGTGCATGGAATACTTCTGATACAGACATGAGACTTCTGAATACGTTTAAAAACTTTTATGCGCTTCCTTATGGTCCAGTAGAAATGGATATTTATGAAGCAATGAAAAAGAGTAATTCATTCCAGTATATTAAATTTCAAAGAAATGAATGTGTATATGATAAACTGGATGAGTCAATGTTTAATGACATACAAGCAAATGAACGTAGATGGGTTGATGAGGCTGTGGAAGAATTTGAGACCAATCAGCGGCAATATTTAACTATGCCTGTATTTGATTTGGTTAATATTACACATAGGTGGTCTGCGTGGAAAATAATGATGGACATAGCTACTTTTCTTGGTAATAAAAAAGAAGAAATGTCAGTGGAATGTATTTGTAATAGTTCTATAAAGGCATTTTAGTATGGAGTCTAAATATACTCAAACAGTATTGGATAAGTTTAGCACTACTTTCCCTGACAACTGGATTGAAAACTTAAATTGGTCTAATTCTGCAAAAATGGCCTTTGCTGAAGGAATACAGACGATAGATCATTTTAGAGAAGATACTGTTGTGCAACTATCTAAATTAGTTTTATCAGGGGATCACTTGTTAAACGAAACGTTTTCTCTTAATGGACTATTGACAAAAATCAATGGGCTTATTGAAGATGTTGTTTTCAAAAAGGTTTTAAAGGTAAAACTTATTTTTGAGTACCAGTCCATGTTGAAAGATTTGATTGATATAATACGTTTGGTAAAAAATCATATTGAACAAACCAAAAAGAAGTATTTACCTGATAACCTTGTAATATCAGCAAACTTTTTTACTTATCAAGATAGAAATAACCGTCATAAGATGGTTAATTTAATGAGTCTGATTTGTGAATCATGTGATGTAGAATATAGCTTTTCATATAATGAGTTATATATAAACAATCTTTTGTTGTTAAGACAATATTTGTTGGATGAGAGGCAAAAACAAAATGGAGAATTAAGTCATATTTTATTGGCTGTATTGACAAAGGTTGAATTGCTGTTGAGTAAATTATCTGCTTTTTTTGATAATAAAAAAATCTCGTATTATCATGATTGGAAATTAGAAACAATAGAATTAGGCTGTCCTGATAAATATCCAAAGGAAGATTTTCGTTTTTTATTTCAAAAATATCTTGAACCTTCAAGTTTGGATAATATCACAATTTTGGAATGGCAACAAGATTCACTGCAGCAGGATGTTTCTATGTGGAAGTTAGCTTTTCTAATGAGATATTATACAAAATGCACAAATAGTATTGAGCAGATAGATAATTTGTTAAGATTAGCAATTCATCATCATGACGAATATGAAAGAGGTAATGAGCATAATGTAGTTAATGATTGTGCGAGCAGATCCTTTTTGAACTATATGTACAATTCAAGATTCTCATTTTTGTGTCAACATGAGAAGGATTATACATATGAACTTATGAAAGTTGATTTGCAAAAGATTGAATCAATACAAGCCCAGACATTAATATATAATTATCATCCGTATCAGACAGCTTTGAATTATGTTATAAAGGAAATCGAGTCAAAACTATCACATGTTCAATTTGAAGATATTTCGCAGTTGGTGTGTGATTTGAAAAAATACTATAAAAAGTTTAAAACAAATGTAGCTTGGTGTAAGAAGTATCAACCGTACTTGGTTCAGTTGCGTTATAATTTTTCGAGTGTTAAATTTGACGATTGTGATTTCAAGACATATTGTCCTTCTTCATTTTGTCGTCCTTTGCGTTTTAAAGATTTGGATGAGGATATAATTTCTTATGCTAGCAAAATTGCATTCTTAGAAAACGAGTCAAAGAATCAGAATAATCGAAAACTGATTTTAGATGCGAAATCTAAAATTGACAATATGGAGCGCAAGAACATGGAACAAATGGGATTGTTCATAACTATTACCACTTTTCTTGTTGGTCTCTTGTCCATATTTATAGGAAACGATGGAAGCGTATCTATTATTGAAAAGATGCATTATGTAATAGCTTTAGGATGTATCTTGACAGTCTTTGTGTGTGTTGGCTATTTTGCAGTAAGAGATAAGTATGATACGAAAAAGAGTTGTTTATTTGTTTTGTTGATGTTTTTGTCTTCATGTTCTGTTCTTGAAATATGTAGATCTTCTTCTGACAATAAGGAATATGAAACTGTCAATAAACAAGATTCTTGTAGGCAATTACAGTCAATAGATATAGATAACGTGAGAAATAGTCAGCCAATAATTAAAGCAACCAAATAGCGACTTCAAGTCCTCCTTTAGAATAATCTGTGTGAAATTGTGCTATCTGTGGGAGACCATAACGCACCCTGCCACGTTATCACTGATAGGCTTGATAGGTAACTCTGATAAGTGCCGTCATTCATGCAACGACATTAGTAACTTGAATCAGCTGAAGGTTCATTTGTAGAGTTCTTTCATTTGCTGGAGGTTGAGGCTGATATCTTTTAGGAGATTTATGGAAACGATTTTTATGCTCTCTTTTTCGGAGAGTAAATATATTTAAGCCGCTTCGTTCTTAACGATTACTCAGCGAAGAAGGTTATAACAGAGTAATCTAATTTAATTCTGTACTATTATGGTATATGATGAACCAACAATTTTAGCAGAGAGCGCAATTGTTATGGCTGATTGTCAGAGGAAGCCTTGTGGAAGACCTTCTTGTACAAGAAAACCGTCTGGTCAGCATTAATTGTCGTTCTTAGTGGTAACTGCGGTAGCTCGAGAAGCTACCGCACCTTTAAAAATAATTATGATAGTATTTAAGCTGCCATATATAATGTATAGAGCATATCCGAATTTTGGTTATCTAACAGATAATCGTAATTTTGGATATGATACAGCATCAATGAGTCGACTGAAAGTTGGGGATCTGCTATTATCGAAAACTGGTAGTATGTTTTATTCTCAATTGTCAGATTCTCCTAAGAAGATAGAAGATATTATAGGGAGCTTGTGCGAACTGTTTACAGATATTCCTTATGCTACAATAGAGGCTGATGCCGTCAAGTTTTTTACTCTTTTACATTCTAAAGGTTTTGTTTATTTAGGTGAAGAGGTTGATCTTGCTAAAATAAGAAATCAATATTTCTCATACGGCAAAGTCCAACCTTATGAATTACAGGCTTCCGATAAGTTAGAAACTCAGAAAACTTATGAAAGCACGTTTGGAATGGATTATCGGTTAACCCGATTGCATGTTGATATTTCGAGCAGATGTAATGAAAATTGTGTCCATTGCTATATACCTACTTACAAGAAACGGAGTCTTATGACTGAGGATATGTTTGATGTTATTATAAGACAATCCAAAGTTATGAATGTACTCAACTTAACCATTAGTGGAGGAGAACCGATGTTGAATCCTTCTCTTGATAAGTTTTTGCAAAAATGTAGAGTTAATAACTTTTCAGTTAATCTGCTTTCGAATTTAACGCTTTTAACAGAAAATTTACTTGATATAATATCTGACAATCCTCTGATAAGTGTTCAAACTTCTTTGTATGCAATGGACGAAAAAATACATGATGCTATTACGCAACAACGAGGTAGTTTTAAAAAGACAACTTCTGCGATAAAGCGTCTTCGAGAGAGGGATGTTCCTCTTCAAATAAATTGTCCAATAATGAAATCGAATTTTAAGCATTATATTGATGTATTGAATTTCGCAAAGTCATTGAATATAGAAGCTGATTCCGACTATTTGTTATATGGATGTTATGATTTTTCCAAGAGCAATTTGTCTTGTAGGTTAGATAATGATGAAATTGAGCATATTGTTCATGAGAAAATATCCATGTCAATAGATTATGACAAAATCAAAGAAAATGTTGAGACAAAGAAAGTAGAGGCAGAAGATCCAATTTGTCCTGTATGTAAGAATTCCTTATGCATATCAAATACTGGAGATGTCTATCCTTGTGAAGGATGGCAATCTTTAATAATTGGAAATCTTAAAGAACAATCATTAAGTGAACTGTGGGAAAATTCAGTTATTGTAAATCGTTTGAGAAGTTTAGAATTTAAAGATTTTACGAAATGTAATTCATGTCCCGATAAAAAATATTGTAATACATGCTTGATCATGAATGCTAACGAGGATGTTAATGGAAATTATATGCATGTCAATACATTTCAGTGTGAGGCAGCAAGAATAAAGCATCGTCAGATGAAAGGGCATGGAAATTAACAAATTGTTAGGTACTCCCTCAAATTAGCTCTTATATCAGAATAAATATCTTCGCTGCTGAATTTAAAACATCGAATTATGTACAGCAGTGAAGATTTGATTACTAAGTAAATAGCATCTGTGTGAATCCGTGCTATCTGCGGGAGACCACAACGCACCTTGCCAAGTAATTACTAATCAATGATCACTAATCATTAGGTTAGTTGATTACCCATTACTAAGTAAATAATTTAGATCACTTACTTATGACAGCAAAAGAATATTGTAAAGCTTTTTGTGAAGGCTACTTCTGCGCCCAATTAGGCGAGAAACTTACCAATTGCAAAGTGACAGAACATGCGCTGGACTTAGTTAAGGAAACGGCTCAGACATGTATAGAGCAACAGATAGCCTATTCCAGTTTTGATGAAAAGCAAAAACTGGAGATGAAAGAAAACTTTCAAGAATGGGCTGATACAGTGTTGCAAGGTTTCAAGAAACGATTGCGTGAGAGTGGAAGATTAATATAAAAATTTATTGTAACCCCTCAAATTAGCACTTATATCAGAATAAATCTCTTTGCTGCTGAATTTAAAATATTGAATTATGTACAGCAGTGAAGATTGGGAACTTTTTCGATAAGTCATGAGCAAAGCAAGCTTGCTTGAACTTTGCCATGGCGAGAAAAAGTATGAAACTTTTTCGATAAGTAAGAACAATAAAAGAATGCTTTCAGATTGTCGAGCGAAGAAATTTCATGCAAATGAGCGCAGAGCCAAACTTGTTTGAGCAATGCCGAGTGCAGCCGAAAATCACTTGTGTGTAAAATGTATGAAATAGTTAATAAACAAGTGAAATTTTTAACATCTCAATGTATAGGTACTTGCAAAAGTGCCTATACAAAGGGCTATGCCCTAAATTGAGTACTAACACTACTTGTATATAGTTGAGATGCTATATTGATGCTTATAGCGTAAAGCAGTTTTGAACATTTTTTGATTTATGTGCAAACTATTGACGTTTTCAATTTCTATATTAACGAACGAGATTGAAAATCAAAATTCAGAAATTGTAGCATTAGCAAAAAGTATTATTGAACCAGATGATCCTCATAAATATCTTGATGACATAATAGATGGTCTTGGAGACGAAGAAAATGTCGGGTTGTATAAAATTATAGAAGAATTAGCCAAGCATCCAGAGTGGAACGTTTATACAGCATCTGTTCGCAATTGGCTACAAAATGAAAAAAACAATTTAGGTCTATAATTATTATGTCTACTCAAACATCAGATAATAATAAGCGAATAGCGAAGAATACTTTGCTTCTTTACTTCCGAATGCTTCTAATAATGGTTGTGACTTTGATTACAAGCAGAGTCGTTCTATATAAATAGGAGTAACGGATTGTGGTATTTGTAATGCTGTGGGTTGATGTGGCTTTGGAAGGACTGAAGTTGCGACTGCGGGAATGTGGTAGAGTCTGATAAGAATGCCCGATTCATACAAGGGCATTAGTTTTTGGGAGAGGTAATCGAAGAACTTTCAAGGAAAATCAAAATATAATAAACGAAATGGAAATAATGTCTCAAACATCAGAGTATAACAAGCGAATAGCGAAGGATACCATTGCCTTGTATATAAGGATATAGGTGGCTGTGGCTAATGGGGTATATACGTTGTTCGTTACAAATGGCGTATTCGATGCATTGTGACATATTACATTCAATGAGGAGAATTTATTCATAATATAATATGATATCAGAAATTAAGAACAAATTTGTAAATTCGAGTGAAAGGTCAAAGGATATTGTGAAGAATGTGGGACTTTCGTTAGGGACAAAGGCAGCAAGTATTCTTTCTTCACTTTTGCTTGTTCCCATGACTATCAACTATGTAAATCCCACTCAGTATGGTATATGGTTAACCCTGTCATCTGTGATTGGGTGGATAGCATTCTTTGATTTGGGGTTGGGCAATGGCTTCCGTAACAAATTTGCCGAGGCAAAGGCTCAGGGTAATATGCTTTTGGCTCGTCAGTTGCTTAGTACAACTTATTTTGCCATAGGATCAATTATCGGTGTTGTCCTTATAGCGGCTCTGGTCATCAATTCTTTTGTGGATTGGAGCGCATTTTTGAAAGTGTCTCCTGTTTATATGGAAGAGCTTCATAAGATATTCATCGTAGTCTGTACTTTCACTTGTATAAATATGGTGGCAAATGTCTTTAGCTCTTTACTCGCTGCAGACCAGAAGACAGGCTATTCTTCAGTGATAACTTGTATTGGTCAGTATCTTTCTTTGCTCGTTATTTTTGTGCTAACGAAAACAACGAGTGGAAGTCTGTACAATTTGGCGTTGTATTACTCGGGAATACCATGCTTGGTAATGGTCGCAGTATCATTATATATGTTCTTCTTCTCCAAATATAAGGTTTATAGACCTGGCTTCAAGTATATTAAAGTTTCTCTGGTAAGAAACATATTGCAGTTGGGTACTCAATTCTTCGTAATATATCTATGCTTGATAGCGATATTCCAGATTGTGAATATTGTCATAACTCGTGAGATAGGTCCTTTGGGAGTAACACAATATAATATTGCCAATAAATACTTCAACATCGTGTATATGTTGATGAATATTATTGTGTCTCCGTTCTGGTCTGCAATAACGGATGCCTATGTCAAGAAAGATTATGCTTGGATTGTTTCAATGAGGAATAGACTTATGCGATGCTGGCTATGTATGCTGGTTTGTTGTGCATTTATGGTTCCTATGTCATCTTTGTTCTATCGGATCTGGATAGGTCAGAGTGTTGAGATGCCTTTGCAGATATCTGTAGCCATGGCATTTTTGATAGTAACGCAATCGTATGGCAGTATCTTTATGACTATGATAAATGGTATTGGTACTGTTCGAATACAGATGGTCGTATATGTCTTGTTCGCCATATTCTCTTGGCCTTTGTTTAAGTTGTCTGCCTCGTATTTCGGTCTCGTGGGCGTTATAGCAATTCCTGCTGTTGTGTATTTGGCTCAGGGAATATTGGGTAATATCCAGCTGAATAAAATACTCAATCACACAGCTAAGGGCATCTGGATTAAATAGAATTAGAATATGAACATAGAAAAAATGTTTTCCATTCCCAAGAGTTTTTGGGTAAGTTTGCATTTCTTTCCTTTGAAAGATGCTTTGAAACTGCCCATTCTCGTAAGGTATAATACAAGCCTGCTCTCGTTGAAAGGAAAGGTAGTTGCTCAGGGGGGGGTAAATACTGCAATGTTAAGTGTCGGGTTTTGTAGTGTTGGACTGTACGATAAGAAATACCAGAGGAGTATTCTTCAAATAGACGGAACCATCGAATTATCTGTTGATGGCAAGGTGAGTTTTGGACAAGGTGCCCGAATAAGTATCGGTAAGAATGGTTGTGTGACATTCAAGGGCGAATTTAGTAATACCGCGCAGATGAACCTCTGTTGCGTTGATAGCATAAAGTTTGGCTCTAATGTTGTAACATCTTGGGACACATTGGTAATGGATACCGATTGGCATGAAGTGATAAATACCGAGTCTGGTGTGCCAAGTCCGTGTACAAAGCCTGTTGAAATAGGTGATGGTGTGTGGATAGGAACCAGAGCTGTTGTGCTAAAAGGTAGCAGAATACCCAACGGATGCATAGTGGGAGCTGGCAGTCTTGTTACTAAAAGATACTGCGAAGAGGACTGTCTTATAGCAGGTAATCCTGCGAAGGTAAGAAAACAGTGCGTGACACTCAAAAGGAGTTGAGAAGAAGTGATGGAAAGGTCTTTCCTTTGAAATAAGATAAATTGGTTTATTCGGGGAGATAGGAATTGAAGTAGAACATTAAAGAAAGATAGAATACATGATAGGAATAGCGTTGTTGCTTGCCGCCATATACTTGTATTTCCAGCCAAAATACAGATATATCTCATATTTCCTGTATTTTAGTTTCATGGCAGGAAGCAGTGGAGGCTTCAACTTGTGGACAGAAGCAGTTGTGGGATTTAAGCTGAGTGACTGTGCTTTGATTTATACTGTTGTTGTTATAACACATCTTATGACATCGGGGAAACCATTGTTGCCCAAACTGAAACAACTGGGGTGTTACAAATTGTTCCTTTGTTTTGTAGCTCTATCATTTCTGTTTTCTTTAGTGCATTATGAGTTATCTTTCTATGAGGTGCTACAGGGGGGGCGAAAGTTTATCTTATTGCTTTCGCTGGTTATCCTGATTAGAGTAAAACCGCATGAATTTCAGAAAATAATGCGGATGATGATGTGGATATGTTTTATAACGTCGATTCTATATGTCGGTCAAGTGATCCTGAAACGACCATTGATGCCATATGGCTATGAGGGGGCGGCAGACAGAGCCACAGGAATCATGCGTTTCTACAATTCGCCTGTAAACTTGTCTTTGTTCTTGACTTTGAGTTTTGCCTATCCGCAGTTGTTTCGAGGGACGAAGGTGCCACTTTGGGCGTTCCGTGGTGCTTTCTTTGTAGCACAGATTTGTACTTTAGGACGAACAGGCATTGCTGTAGCCTTGTTAACGGTCTTGTTGGCATTGGCTATTCAGGGTAGCGTGAAGAATGTGGTCAAAGTGATTATCGTCTTGGGTATTTTGATTACTCCTTTTATTGGAACCTTATCACAACGATTTGAGGGCGGTAATACGGACGAGGATTTGGGTAGCGTGCTCTCTGGAAAGTTCGGCAATGACTATGACCCACAGGCAAGTGGTGATGCCACAATGCTTTATCGTTTTGCCTGGTGTTACGAACGTGCCGACTATCTGGTGAAACGTCCTTTTCTTGAGCAGGTGTTTGGTTTAGGCTTGACTACAGAGTCTTCCGACTGGCAGTTCAAGAAGTACAACTTCCGTATAGGTTTGCCAGATGAGTATCTTCGGGTGGTGCAGTTGGCAACGCCAGACATTTCATATGGAAATATGATTACGTATTTAGGGTTCTGTGGCACAATTTTGTACATGCTTATGCTAGTTTCGTTTGCAAGATTATTGTGGAAGCACAGAAAAGACAATCCATATATGGGGGCATTTTCGGCAATGATATTGATGTCGTTCATCGAAGGTTTTTCTGGCTCGGGACTTTCCGAACCAAGAACGTTGACGATATACTTCCTGGCGATGTCTCTTATCGCGAGTAAGCTACAACAGTTAAGAACAAATCAAAATAGAATATGAAGGTAGTACACATTGAATCTGGCCTCGGCAACCAGATGCTCAGTTTCTGCGAGTATCTGGCTTTGAAGAAAGCCAATCCGCAGGATGATGTCTATATCGAGAACATCATCTTTGACATTCCCGAATGCAATGAAGTAATCAGCCAGTGGAATGGTTATGAGTTGAATCGCGTATTTGCTATAGATGCTCCAAACGTTCGGTCTCTATTTGACGATGTACAATGGAACAAAATCATGGCAGAAATACGCGCCAGTCGTTTTTGGGTGTTGGAGGAGCATAATTGGAATTATCCTGTCGTGTTTACAACAGCGTTGAACAATGCAGGGTTGAACTTGAAAAACATAAGGGGCAATTTTGAAAGTCCAGAAATGATGGCAGCTTGCCAGCCTGACAAGAGTAGTCTGGCTTGTCGTTTGCGTCATACCTTGCCTTTCTATTATTTGCAGGCATGGAGGCATCGTCGTCCAATTCCTCTTGAAAAATTAAATTGCATAAGCAAGCTCTTTCTGAAAACAGACGAGGATATTTTTACAGGTCAATGGCTTTCGTTCAAATATAAGGAATCCGGCATCGAACAGATTGCCCAAGAAATAGAAGATACTTTCGTGTTTCCTGAGGTAACGGACGAAAAGAACAAAGATGCATTGGGCTTTATCGGAAGTCGAAACAGCGTTGCAATACATGCCCGAAGAGGTGACATGCTGGGGGGAAACTATGTTTATTATGCAACAGGCTTCTTTAAGCGTGCGGTGAAATATATCCGTAAACATGTGGAGAATCCGGTATTCTTTATCTTCTGTGACCCCGGAAGCGTCGGTTGGGCTATGGAGAATGCAGAAGTGTTGGGCTTGAATGTCCGTAAGGATGAGATACATTTCGTGGATTGGAACAAGAGTACAGAGTCTTATCGTGACATGCAATTGATGGCAGCATGCAAACATCAGATAATCACCAACAGTACTTTTGGATGGTGGGGAGCATGGATGAATAAGAACCCGAATAAGATAACCATTTCTCCAGAGTTTAGAATCAATACAACGCATACCTTTTGACCACATGGAAAATAGAATTGATAGCCTTGATGTTGCAAAGGGAATCTGCATTCTGTTTGTTGTAATGGGACATATTCTCCAGTACAATTGTGAAGGAAACGGTGCTCGAATAGTCTTCGATTTTATCTACAGTTTCCACATGCCTGCTTTTATGCTGCTTAGCGGTTATGTGGCAAGTTTGTCAAGAGATAGGGTCATGAAAGAGAAAGCGATGGCTTTCATTAAAAAGAAATTTGTCTCGTTGGTGATTCCGTTTCTTGTGTGGGGACTTGTTGTTATGCCTTTTATTGTCAGACGCGATAGTTTTTCATGTTTTTCGACTATTGCAAAGGAATTGGCATTACAACCAGACACAGGTGCATGGTTTCTCATCTCTTTGTTTTGCATACAGGTGTATTTTTTGCTCTTTTGCCTGTTCGCGAATACTTTGAAGTGTAAGACACAAATGAATGCAGAAACCATTTCGCTTGCAGTTGTTTTTGGCGTATTGCTTTGGGGGCATAAGATCTTGAATATGTGCTGCCCAAACCTGCCGGGGGGGGGGGAAGTTTTTATATGCCTGAGAGATATGTTTTCTTCTTCTTTCTCGGATATTCGTTCAATAGGTATTTGGTAAGACAACTCTATAAGAAATGGATTGTGCTTGTCTCTGCGTTGGTGTTTGTCGCACTTGTCAGATACTATACGTTTGGTAATGATCCATACAAATTGCAAATGCTTTGCGGAATATTTGCCTCGATAATAGTGCTGCATATAGCAAGGGCTATAGATCAGGTAAAATCATTGGAGACGTGCAAAGAGAAATTGGTATTGTATGGCAAAAACTCTTTGGTTATATATCTTACCCATTTTCCTATTATCATGCTGTTGCAAAATGAGGTACGGCTTGATACGGACGCTATCGCAGGTATTCCGCTTTTTATAATTGTCGCTGTAGTCTCCGTTCCTGTTTGTGCGATATGCACATTCTGGGGCAGGCTCGTCTCAGAGAATTCGCTCTTTGACAAACTGCTTTATGGAAGGAGTAAAAAGAATATTAATAAATAAGATATGTTACAGATAATCATTTTTTCATTTAATCGAGCCATGCAGCTTGATACGCTTTTGAGAAGCGTATATAAGCATTTTAAGTTCGATAACTATCAAGTGGGAGTGCTCTATAACACCTCCAACAGAGATTTTGAGAAAGGGTACGATTTGCTGAAAGGCAAATATCCCCAAGTAGAATTCGTCAAGGAGTCAACGAACAAAGACCATTTTGGCATAAAGGATGCGATGTGCTTCTACAATTTGAAAAAAATAATTAAGCACAAACAGTTGCGTAATGCCAAGTCGGATTTCCGTTCTCTCCTGTGTGGCATGTTGCATGGTAATGCAGACTGTAGTATGTTCCTTACGGATGACTCCGCTTTTTATTCAGACGTTTGCCTGACAGATGACATTTTTTCATGGGTGAATGAAAAGCCTCTGCAGCGTTCTTTCTCTTTGCGGTTGGGGATTGGTATAAACCAAGAGGAACCAAAGACGGAAAAGGATGGTTTTGTATATTGGGACTATTATAAATCTTGCGAAAAAAAGAACTGGACTTATCAGTTCTCGGTTGATGGACATATCTACTCCACGAAGTTGTTGCGTCAGTTGGCAGACAAGATATTCTTCACCAATTCCTCTTTCTTCGAAAGTATGGTATGCAACTATGTGATAGAGAAAAGAATGCTGAGCGAGGGAATGTGTTTTCGAAAAAGCACGTTGTTGAGCTATCCTATAAATATGGTTCAAAAGGTGGCAGACAATGAAAGTCTTAATGCATCTTTAAAGACGCTCAATGAGAAATTTTTGGAGGGATATACTTTCGATTATGAGGTTCCCGAAAAGATAGAGGTGTTCCAGCAGTATCCTGCCAGTTTGACTTTGAAAAGAAACGGAAACGAAAACATTAAGCTATCATGTTTATAACAGTATTATCTCCTGCCTATAACAAGGGGAAAACGATACGCAGACTATATGAAAGTTTGCTCCGTCAAACATCATTCTGTTTAGGTCTGAATCATATCTCTGTTTCTTGACAGGATTGTTGCTGCAGATAAAAGACATTATGAACAACCCAAGTAATAGTTGGTTATGGCACATAATCGAATACAATATATAGATATAGCAAAAGGGATAGGAATAATATTAGTCGTGTGGTTTCACTTTCCAATACTAAGCCAACTTAGCAGTTTTGAGTGTTGGGGGGGTATATTACAAGTTTCTATATGGTCCTGTTCTTTGTCTTAAGCGGTGTGTTTTTTAAGCTTTCATCGTTGCTAAGAAGAATACGACGACTTATGCTGCCTTATATTAGTTTCTATTTGGTAGCATGCGTATATTATACTTTTATGTCGTTGTACAAGCAAAAATCAATAGAACTCTCTCACTATCTCCTTCCTTTCTTGGGGGCAACAAGTGGATATGAAAATACGCCAATCTGGTTTCTGCTGTCATTGTCTCAGGTTGTTTGCATGTGTTTTGTCTTGTGCAAAATGCGTAATCGCTATGCGGTGATTCTAGGAGCCTTGTGTGTAAGTATGGCAGGATATTATCTCGGACGTTACAATGTCCCCTATTATGTAGATGTGTCAATGCTGTGCTTATTTCCATTTGTTTTGGGATATGAATTTCGTGACGTAATCCTGGATATACGCCCCATAGTTGGACTGCCTGCAGGATTGCTGTCTTTAGCATGCTACGCGATGTTTCCTGGTTTTACTAATGTTTCCCAAAATTTTGAACCAATGGGATATATTCCATTTCTTGGGATATCTATTGGCGCTTCGTTGTTCGTGGTTTATGTCTCAAAAGCATTTTGCCATACAATTGTGAGCACAGGCTTGTCATTCTTTGGGAGAAACTCACTGATTATATTGTGTACACACATGATGCTAATGTCCTTGCCAGCTGTGATTGCTCGTCATTTGAATAATGTATGGTGTGCAAATTTGCTGAGCCTAATACTTGTCATGTGTATAGAGTGCTTGGTGGTTTTCCTAATCAAAAAGTATGTAAAATTCTTGGATGTATGAAGGGGCATAATGAAGGGCAGAAATGATGTTTTTTGATACAACGAAAGAGCATCGAGCATTAGGGTACTTGATGGATTGCAATACGACACTTCAGTTTTGACAAATTATGAATAAGGAAATTTTATATTCAGTAATAACCCCTGTTTACAATCGCGAAGACAGCATAATGAGGTGTCTTGAGAGCGTTGAGCACGCGATGGCTAATTTAAATGGACAGGGGGGTAATGTAGAGCACATAGTTGTTGACGATGGTTCTTCTGACCATACAGCTCAACTGGTGGAAGATTATGCAAGATGCCATGAGCGTGTGCGCTTCTTCCAGTTTGGGAGTAACAGAGGAACCAATGCAGCACGCAACAAGGCTATAAGCGAGGCTCGTGGAAAGTGGTGCATCTTTTTGGACAGCGACGACTACTTTGTGGATGAGGCGTTGCAGACCATAAGCGACACTATGCAGTCGCAGCCTGAGTACAGGCATTATATGTTTGCTCCTGATGATATGCAACCATATTATCAGAGCAACGCAATACTGCAAGGTGCACAGCAGAAGGTTCTTCTCTATCCTGACTTCCTGAATGGATATGTGGGAGGTGACTTCATACATGTTTGTAACACAGAAATACTGCGCAGGCATCTGTTTGACGAGAAACTGCGGATACACGAAGGGGTTTTTTTCCTGATGTTCTTCCGAGAAGCCCGGCAGATGCTTTTCACCAATAAGGTCGTGACGATAAGGGAACGTAACCGTGCCGATTCGGTGACGAGGGAGTCATTCCGTACCAGTCTTGCGGTGATAAACAGAACCATAATTGCGAATGAACTACGGCTGAGGGAGTTTGAGGCAGATTATGTTCGCTTGGGTATGGCAAGGCAGTTGCGAAATCTTCGACTGTCGCTGTTGGACAACTATTTGCTTGCGGGAAGGTATAAGGATGCAAATGGCATGATCCGTCTGTTGGGGGCAGCAAGAACATCGAAGTACCGGGTCTTGAAGATAATCTGTGCTTTTAGAATGGGCTGGCTGTACAGACACATGCTGATGCTCCTTCTCTTCGTAAAATATAAGGTGATGAAGAAAAGAATAGATTGAGAGTATAATTAAAAAACAGGAAAATGAGAATATTACACATTGTTTGGGTACTCAATTTCGGAGGTATTGAGACCATGCTGATGAACATTGCCAATGAACAGGTGGCGATGGGAAACGAGGTTGGCATACTTCTTATTGACAAGGGGACTGATAACCCGGAGGTGATAAAAAGATTGGATAAGCGTGTTGCCATCTTGAAAGCCAACAGAAAATATGGCAAGTTTGACCTGCCTGCATATTGGCGCATGAATATGTTGATAAAGAAGTTTCAGCCTGAGGTGATACACTTGCATAGCGCTGCTATCTACAAATATTTATGCCCTCTGCAACGGAGGTCATGCAATGTCACATTGCATGCCCTCTGCAACAAACCGAACACAGACCACATAGAAAAGATAGATAAGGTGTTTGCTATATCACAATCTGTTGCCGACGACTTGATGCAGAAGAAGCATGTGCATTCTATCGTTAACCCGAATGGAATAAAACCAGAGTTGATAAGAACAGGCAAGAGGAGTTCGGATGGCAAGTTTAGAATTGTGCAGGTAAGCCGATTGGATCATCCTAAAAAAGGTCAGCATATATTGTTGGAGGCTTGTGGAATGCTGAAGCAGCGAGGCTATGATAATTTTACTGTCGATTTTATTGGTGGTGGACCTTCTCTTGAATATCTTAAGTCTGTAACAGAGAAGTCTCAACTTTGTGGTAGAGTGAAATTCTTGGGGATGAAGGATCAGCAATATATATATGATCATCTTTGCGAATATGACTTGTTCGTTCAACCAAGTATCTATGAGGGCTTCGGACTTACTGTAGCAGAGGCGATGGCTGCAAAGGTTCCTGTTCTTGTTTCATCAGGCCAAGGACCAGAAGAGGTGATAGGATATGGCCAGTGTGGATATGTTTTTAAGAATGGTGACGTGGAAGATTGTGCCGGAAAAATAGAAATGTATCTGAATGGCGAGGAGGACAAATCGTTCGTTGATAAGGCATTTGAACGAGTATGGAATCTTTATAATGTGAAGATAACAGTGAAGACATATCTCGAAAATTATTCTAAGGGACAATAATATGACATTGAAAAGAAAGTTTTTTTTGATTCTGTTTTATGGGTTTGCGAATCATCTTCCTAATTCGTATCAAAACGAAGACACATTGGAAAGGGAAGTGTGTTGGCTGCTGGTGCGGTCGTTTCCAAAGATGTTTCAGATTATGCCATTGTTGGAGGTAATCCAGCCAAAATAATAAAGGATAGGGAATAAACTGTTTTTCTCTAGTTATGACTTGCATGCTTTACAATGTTTGGATAACAGTGAAGTGGTAAAGGGAAATCAAAGTGTAATGATGAAACAAAGATTAGAATATATAGATCTCGCTAAGGGATTTGCTATGTTGATGGTGGTGTACATTCATATCTCCATTAACTATGCAGATAATCCTTTTGTAGATTCCTGGGTGCGAAGGATGATGGGTTCCATGTTCATGCCCATATTCTTTATTATGTCAGGCTTCTTCTCTGTGAAGCAACCATTTAGGGATTGGGTCAAGAAAAAGACGAAAAGATTGATTGTGCCTTTCCTCGTCTTTTACTTGTTGACTTATCTGATGAACTGTGTTCTTTGTGGTTTGTTGCATGTACAAACGAAGAATGAGTTTCACTATGGTGATTTGTTCCAGGTTTTCTTCCGCGATGTGTTTGCCAACAATGTTATATGGTTTTTGCTTGCATTGTTTTGGTCTTCTGTCATACTTTATGTTATTGCGAAGAATGGCAGAGGCAGGATATGGCAGACTCTGCTTGTCGTAATTCTTGGTGGGGGGGGGGCAAAATCCTTGGGGATTATGAATTAAATATCCCGCTGTATATTGATACAGCCTTGACAGCTTTGCCTTTTGTGTATATTGGCTATTTGGTGAAGGAATATGAAGTATTGGCAAGGGTTTCTGTAATGCCAAAGAACAAAAGGGTAACACTTATGTTGTTGGTCTTTGTCGTAGGTTTCATTCTTGATTATTTCTTTGGGCAAGGAGCAAGCATGGTGAACAATATGCAACCTTCTGCTTCGCGTTTTTATGGATGCGGCGTTGTTGGAAGTTTGTCGGTTTTGGCATTGTCTAATATGATAGGAAAATTGCCATTAGTCTCGTTTGTGGGTCGTCATTCAATTCTGGTTCTATGTACGCAAATGTATCTGATAAATTTATTTGTGAAATTGACGAATAGATTCTTTGGCTCATTGGGTTATTATCCTGCGTCATTGCTGGTTCTTTTGCTTGTTTGCATAAGTTACTACGCATTAGTGCCATTGGTGAACCGATATGTGCCATGGATTATAGGGGAAAAGAAATAACTGTATAAAAAATAATGTTTATGGAATTGTTTAATCATTACAAGCCTGTGAAGAAAATCAAGGCGGTGGAAGGTGGAAGCGTAAAATGGATTGTCACCATAAAGCAATGGATCCACCAAGGATTTACCTATCTTGACCATACGGAGATGTTCTGGCGTGTGGTATGGGAGTTTGTTCCGTTTTCGTTTGTGGCCTCCATGCTTTATTGGGGAGTGGGGCTTAAACTCTGGGTGTGTGTGCTGGTTGGATTCCTGGTATCGCATACTCTCAATTGGATATTTAACTTCAACTTTTGGACATGTATAGATTTTACATTCCCTTCGGTACATAATCCTGGGAATGATGCAACGATTGATTATTTGAGGAGAATGCAAGAACGCATACGGAAAAATGATGTGATTACGGGTTGCATGATTTATGGAAGCATGTCACGTGCAGTTTGGCATGATAAAAGTGATTTGGACATGCGCATTATTGGCAAATCTGGTTTCTGGAACGGGTTCAAAATATATTGGGCTGTATTCAAGGAGCGTTTGATTGCTGTACGTGAAAAGCAGCCATTGGATTTGTATCAAGCAGATAGTGTGAAGTTCTTGAAGCGTATGCGTACTGATGAATATCCCATTTTTCTGAAGTGTGATGACAGTCGCCTGCGGAAATTCTATGGGGGGGATTTCCACAGTAAGATTTGATGATATAACTCACTTGAACGAGTTGGGACGCAAGGTTAAATAAATCATGGTAATGGGTGTTTAAGCTTGTGAAACAACTTATATGGAATCATTAGCTTAAACATTTATTACAATGAGAAATTATACGTATAATTGGGGAAATCTTCTTTTTTTCAGATGGTTTGTGGCAAGCTGGCTGCTGCATGGCATACATGTGTTGGACAGGACAGAAAAGTGGCTTTATGTGTTGTGCGAGTCGTTGCTATTGTTGGTGGTATTTTGCGCAATGTTTGCTTTGGGATGCCACCAATGGTGGGCTTATCTTTTGGCATTTGTCGTTTTGCACACAATCACATGGCTGACAGATTCGCATTGGCTTGTCGGTTTCCGTGAGGTTGACAAAACTTTCAGCAGTAAGGGCATTGTTGCTACATTGGAATATATAGAAAGGGTAAGTGATGTGTTTGCCAAGTGTGACAATATAGAAGCTGTGCTCGTGTATGGCAGTATGTCAAGAAGAATGTTCCATAACAGAAGCGACCTTGATATACGCATCTGGCAGAGTCATTTTTCATTGAAGACGTTTTTCTTGGTTCAGAAATACCGCTTCATTGGAATCTGGAAATATCGTATCCCTTTGGATCTGAAATTGGTAGATTCTATGGAATACCTAAAACAGGAAATGCGGCCTGACGAAAAAGCCATTGTCGGATATTCCAAGGGTGGAAAGTCTGTGTATAATGCAGGTTATTGCCTCTCGGAAATTAAGGCAAAGCCCTCGGACTTTTTGAGAGAGAATAATCCCGATTGGATAGCAAAGAACGCAAAATGAGAGTTATAAACATTATTTGGAAATTTGGAACAGGTGGTATAGCGAAGTGTTTTCTGACATATGCAACTTTGGGCAGTGCAGATAGGGATATTGATGTCGTTTCTGTCTGTATAGATCCGCAGGGGTGTACTTATGACAGGAAACCCTTATTCGCTGTTGGTGCGGAAATCATTAGTATAAAGAGCGGGCTTGATTTGTCCTGGATAGGCAAATTGCATAAACTCATTAAGCGCGTATCTCCAGACGTCATTTTTTGTCATGGGTTTAATGGGCCGGTAGTTGTGACCTTGGTTAAGGCTATTTATGGACTGAAACTTCCCATGATATGTAGCTACCATGGGCTCTATTATGCTCCGACACCCAAGAAGAAATGTCTGGAAGGTGTCCTTAATGGGCTGATGCTTATGCTGTACAAGTATGTGGCAAAGCGCGTGATAGTAGTGTCTGACTATTCAAAGCGTGAACTTGAGCATAGACATATTCCAACGCAAAAACTTGTGACTGTGCATAATGGTATAACAGATGTGGCACCACGCACATGCAGTCCTGCTGATTCTGCTGACAGATTCAGAATCGGGGTGGTTTCTCGCTTGGACCCATTTAAAGGGGTCGATATTCTGATAGAGGCTTTGCAGAAAGTGCAAGGTAAAACGGATGTATCTGTAACGTTGGACGTTGTTGGTGATGGGCCAATGGAGCAGCAACTCAGGCAAAAAGTGTCGGAACTTGGTCTCGACCAAGTCGTGAGTTTTACTGGCTATCAAACAAATATTCCCGAATGGATGGGTAAATGGGATATGTTCTGTTTGCCTTCTTTCTTTGAGAATCATTCGATTTCTATACTTGAGGCCATGCGGGGAGGCAAGGCTATTGTGACGACACGTGTTGGGGGAAACGAAGAATCAGTGACAGATGGAAAGGAAGCGCTGATAGTGCCTGCACGTGATTCGGATGCATTATCGGATGCAATCCTGCGATTGGTAGAGGATAAGGAATTATGCAGAAACTTGGGCAAAAATGCGCGCAGACGTTTTTTAGGAGAGTTTACAGAGGAGATTATGAAAAAGAATCTTTCATGTGCATTGAAACTAAATGAAGAATAGCCATACTATGAATGTGTTGTTTTATACTACGGACCTTTTTGCAGGAAGGGAGCGGCTTATGCCTTGGCGCACGGTGATAGAGGTGGCAAAAGTTATGCAAGAACAAGGGCACAGAGTGTTGATTGCAAATGGAGTGGGCGATTGTGACCATGTTAAGTCTTATTCTTTTCAGGGGGTATTGATTCAGTCTGTAAGTAAGAAACTGGAAAACCTTGTATGGTTGACAAAAACAATGGAAGCGGATGCGCTTTTCGTTGAATGCAAATGGCGTGATGCGCTAAGAGGTTTTGCGCCATTAAAAGAAGTCACCTGTAAAAAGTTTGCCTACTTTACAGGCGGTGTCTATGACTTGCAAAGTGCAATGCGGCTCAGTCTGTTGTGTGGGCTATGGAATGGAAAAGCCTATTGGATGGAATCGTTGGTTCCCAAGCACTGGCTTGCCAAGAAGTTGAAGCACGCTGCGTTTGATGGCGTAATAGGTTTGACTGGTTTTACGGCTGATAAAGCTGGTGAGGTTGGCTGTCCCCATGTGGTGACTATTCTTCCCGGAAAGGATTCGTTTGAAGAAATAAAGAGTGATGAAAGTGTAGTCCAAAAAAGGGGGCTTAAAGATAAACGTTTTATTTGCTTCACAGGAGCCCCTGCTCCTACTCGCGGTGCAGGACTGCTTCTGAAAGCGGCAGATGAGGCTGAAGTGGCTGATTTGCGAGTGGTATTTCTGATGAGAACTGATGTCGGCTCTGATTATGCCAATTTTGACATGGCGTATAAGCGGATGAAACACAAAGATAGGGTTGTCATAGTAAAAGAAACATTGTCACGCGAACAATTGAAGGCTTTTTTTGAGTCTGCGTGGTATATGGCATTGCCTTTCATTGTGGTTCCAAGTGAAATTCCTCTTACTTTCTTTGAAATCATGTCATGCGGTACACCGGTTCTGACATTCAGGAATGGAGGCACAAGCGATTACTTGAAAAAGGGCTTGTTGATAGCGGATAAATCTGTCAAAGGACTGAGGGTATCACTGGAAAAGTCATGGTCGGATGATGCACTTAGAGCAGAAAAAGCAGAGTCTGCCAAACGAATGATGAATGGGCACCCAACATGGGAAACTGTGGCAAAAGAATGGATGGATTTGATAAAATAGTAATTTTGAAAAATGACGAAGTATATTATTATTAGCGGAATTGACGGTAGTGGAAAGACTACTGTCATCAATACACTTAAGGAAAAACTAGAGTCGGAAGGTAAATCGGTAGATTACATTTGGATGCGCTATAATCATTACCTTGTAAAAGGAATGAATGCGTTGGCTCGTCTTTTGGGTTTGTCCGTAAAAGTCAATAATGAGATGGGAGAGGTGTGGGAACACCGTTTACACAAGAGCCCATTGTTCTGTAAATTATATGTTTGTTGCTCTTATATTGACAATCTGCTTGCTCGAAAAAAAGTGATGGCGCTAAACGCAGATTATGTGATATGTGACCGTTGGGTGAATGATATTCTTGTTGATTTGGGGGCAGAATGTCGTTTTGATAATCTTTTGGAAAGTCAGTGGTATAATCGTTTCCATAAAATATTGCCAAAAGGGTCTTTCCAGTTTGTGGTGAAACGTAATTTGGAAGATGTGCTGGGTTGCCGTGTTGAGAATCATACAAATCCGGATTTCAAGTATCGCTTTGAACTTTACAAGAAATTGATGATAAAGTCAGATGTTTCTGTCGTTGATAATACGGGAACCATAGAGGAAAGTGTGGCACAGATTATTCGGGTTCTAACAAAAGGTGAAACAGAAAAAGAGTAAGCGAAGAGTATCCGATTGAGGCTTTGACATTAGAGCCAATGAACGATTAATATAATCATATGAAACCAAGCAGAAATTCTTATTTGGATGTAGTAAAAGGGTTAGGCATATTGCTTGTAGTAGCTGGCCATGCTATACAATATGGCATGGGGAGTGGCTATGACGGCTTTTGGAATTTGCCCATGTTCAAGTTTATCTATTCCTTTCACATGCCCCTGTTTATGGCTGTCAGCGGATGGCTCTTTTGGTTTTCCTATTCAAAACGTGGGGGGGGTAAGAGTGTGTTGAAGGACAGAGCAATGACTTTGCTGTATCCAATCTTTGTATATGGCATTATCTGTAGTATCCCTGTTTTTATCCGAAACCCTAAGGACTTTTTTGTACATGATGCTTTCTTTAAGGTACATTTGTGGTTTTTCTGGGCGGTGCTAATAGCTACATGTTTGGCTTGTCTGATGTTTAAGTTGAATAAGTTGTTCCATATTAAAGAGTGGGTGTTTGTCTTTGTCTTGTTCTTTGGGATGATGCTTTTTGATGACAACTGGCTTATAGCATAGCATAAGTTCGTAGTCCCATATTTCCTGCTGGGGGGGGGATTTGTAAATATAAGCTGGCTTATTGTGGCCAAAAGTGCTGGATAGTGATTCCGCTTTATTGCCTTAGTATGTTGTTCTATAAGTCGGATACTTACATATATGTTTCCATGTATAGTATAACACAGGGTGATGCTATGTCACATTTGTGGACAGATATTTATAGGTTCGTTGTGGGAGCGCTTGGGACTGTTTCCTTTATGCTTCTCGTAAAGTATATGTGGATGTTTATCGAGAAATGGCAGTTGCTGCATGACGCTTTGATATGGCTGGGCAAGAATACCCTATTTATATATTTCATACAAGGATTGGTGTTTGCTGTGCTTGCAAGGGTAACGATGCCATATATGGGCGTTTGGCAACCTTGTGCGACATTCATCTTCGTTATGGCGGCTTCTGCTTGTTTCGTGATGTTGGTTAGGCGTAGTCTTTTTGTGGGCCGCTTGTTTTTCGGTAAGGATTATAGAGATAGATAGTATATAATATAGATAGTATATAATAATGATGCAAGATATTTCAGCTTTTATAATAACATTCAATGAGGAACGTCATATCCGACGTGCCATAGAGAATGCAAAGAAGTATGCCAAAGAGGTGTTTGTACTGGATTCTTATAGTACAGACCGAACATGTGAGATAGCAGAAAGTCTGGGAGCGCATGTGTATAAACGGAAGTTCACGTATCATGCAGACCAACTGAATTGGGGGCTTCGCAATATCCCGTTTCATACGGAATGGATATGGCGGCAGGATGCAGATGAGTATCTGACAGATGAACTGATAGAGGAAATAGAACAGAGATTGCCTCATGTGGGAAAGGATGTGAATGCTTTCACTGCCCCTTGTTTGCGTAAGTTCATGGGACGCTATATCAAGCATGGTATTGTTCCTCTGGTTTTGCTGAGACTGTTCCGCAAGGGACATGCGCAATGGGAGGATAAAAAGATGGACGAACACATTTATGTTACTGACGGTACTATCGGCAGTTTGAATCATGCTTTTTTTGACGACAGCCTGATGACACTGACAGAATGGACCAACAAGCATAATGCGTATGCTACGAAGGAGGCTGTGGATCTGCTTTGCACAGAATATGGTTTGCATGAAGGGGAATCTGTGGTGAATTCGGGCGCACACTCAATGGCTGTGCGCCGCAAGAAGCTGAAGTACATAAAACTCCCACTCTTCTGGCGGGCTTTTGCCTTCTTTGTGTATCGCTACTTCTTCCGCTTGGGTTTCCTGGATGGCAAGGAAGGGTTTCTCTGGCATTTCTTGCAGGGATTCTGGTATCGCGCTCTGGCTGATGCAAAGGTGTTTGAATTGAAGAAGAGAATGGGATATGATGAGGAAAAGATAAAGGAATACCTCAGAGAGACATATCTCACAGACCATACGGGGGGGTAAATCCAACAGAGGGTAACTCGCTGGGTATGCCTATCTGCATAAGCCTAAACTCAGGAAGGAGGGCTTATGCAGCGTGATTCAAGAATTTCGTTTGTCGTTCTTACTTACAACGAAGAAAAACACATTGCCCGTTGCATCAATTCCCTGTTGCCTTTTGCCAAGGAGATATGGGTGATAGACTCCTTTTCTACGGACAGAACCATAGAGATAGCAGAAGGGCTGGGAGCCAAGACTGTGAAACACCCCTTTGAGAACCAAGCCCAACAATTCAACTGGGCCATAAGGAACTGCGAGATTGCGGGTGACTGGATATGGCACGTGGATGCTGATGAGTGCATATCAGAGGAGTGCGGCAGGAAGGTGACAGAGGCTATCGCAACATGTGACGAGGATATAAACGGCATTTATGTAAACAAGGCAATCGTATTCCAGGGACACAAACTGAAGCATGGCGGCTGGTATCCTGCACCGCAAATAAAGGTAATACGCAAGGGATATGGCGAGAGCGAAAACAAGGTGATGGATGAACATCTCATCATCACGTCGGGCAGAACCATCTATGTGGATGGTGACCAGACGGACGAGAATCTGAATGATCTCACCTGGTGGACAGACAAGCATAACAAGTATGCTTCACGTGAAGCCGTCAACATGCTGATGATGCAGTATGAGATGGATGCTGATGCAGAAGGGGTGGAGGCAAAACTGTTTGGCAACGATGCAGAGAGGAAGCGCTGGCTGAAAGTGAGATATGCCAGAATGCCTCTCTTCCTGCGACCTTTCCTGTATTTCCTGGTGAGGTATATCGTGAAGTTGGGTTTCCTGGATGGGAAACTGGGGTTCATCTGGTATGTGCTACAGGGTTTCTGGTACCGTTTCCTGGTGGATGCCAAGATATATGAGATGAAGAGAGACTTCGGATTTGACGAGAATAAACTGAAGGCTTATTTGAACGGGCTTTGCCAGACGAGCAGATGACGGTCTGATGTGACGATGCGAAGCCGGGCTGATGGCGTAGGTCTGGATAGGGAAAAACACAGTGGGAAAATCTTTGGGTTTTAAGGAAGAGAAGTGTCTGCTCTCATTGCTGAAGTCGGCACTATGGGGGGATGTTGATCCTCTCGAAAGCATAGGGGTGAGCGAACTGTGCAAGACGTTGGCTCTGGCAAGAGAGCATACGGTGGAAGCTCTGGTGGCTTATCCTGTGGTGGGGGGAAAGGTGAAGTTGGCATGCACGCCTACCTCTGCTGCCCAGCGCCAGGAACTGGTGATGGGTATGCTACGGGTGGAGCAAACACGAAGGGTGCAGTATGAGAGATTCAAACGAATCCTGCGCGAACTGGCTGCATTGTTTCGCACATACGGAATCGGATATGTGGTGTTCAAGGGTGTTGCGGTGGCTTCACATTACCAGCATCCTTTCCTTCGGGCAATGGGCGACATCGACTTCTATGTGTCGCCAGCTGACTTCGAGCGTTCCATTGATGTACTGGAACGGGAATGGCACGTGAAGATAGAGCGTGATGAGACGGACAAACATTATAGTTTTTACTGGCACGGTGTGCGTTTCGAGCTGCATCATCGCATAGAGACGTTCGGCAGAAAAAGAGCGCAACAGGAATTTGACGGGTGGATAGAGAATGTGGTCAGGTGCCAACCAGCCACCTTGGATATAGATGGTGAGCAGCTGCGGGTGCTTCCTCCTGTGGCAGATGTGGTGGTGGTGTTCAAGCACATGATAAACCATCTGCTGGTGGAAGGGGTCGGTCTGCGTCAGGTGACTGACATAGCGGTATTGTTGGCTGACTACCATGGGAAGATAGATGTAGGGGAACTGCGTGGCAGACTGCGTTCGTTGGGGTATCTAGGTGTGTTTGACGCTGTAGTTGCCATGCTTGACGGATATCTCGGTTTGCCGTGTGCAAAGGTGTATTCGCCTTTGGGCAAGAGTGATTATCGTGCAGCGAGGCGTTTGCTTCGCTTTGTTTTTGATAGCGGGAATTTTGGGCGAAGAGCTCATGCCCATCATTCCGACGGCTGGAAGAAAAGCGCTGAGACTGCGGCCATCGCTTTTCGGCATTGCCTGTTTGCCTTTGGGCTGATGCCTGGGGAGATACTGGCTTTTGTGCCTCGCCGCATAAGGATTTCAATCAAGAAGATTTTTGGAAGATGAAAGTTTCGATTATAACATCAAGTTACAACCGGGAGCAGACTATCGGTGGTTGTATAGAGAGTGTGTTGGCTCAGGACTATCCTGACATAGAATATATTATAGTGGATGGTGCCTCGAATGACAAGTCGGTGGAGGCGATAAAAGGGGCGATAGCCGGTCATGAAGACAAGGTAAAGTTCGTGTCGGAGCCTGACCGCGGGATGTATGAGGCTATCAACAAGGGTATCCGCATGGCAACGGGTGATGTGATTGGGCTTTGTCACTCGGACGACTTCATCTACAGCAGGGATACGGTTTCGCATGTGGTGAAGAAGATGGAGGAGACGGGATGTGATTTCCTGTACGCGGATGGTATCTTTGTGAGTGAACAGAACACGGAGAAGGTGATAAGGAAATGGATAGGTGGCAGCTACGCGCGCTGGAAAGTGAGGTGTGGATGGCTTCCTCTGCATCCTACATGTTACATCAAACGGGAGGTGATGATGAGGTGCGGACTCTATGATGAGAGTTACAAGATAGCTGCCGACACGAACCTGCTGGTGAACTACCTCTACAACTGCCATCTGAAAGTGGCATACCTGCCTGAGTTCGTAACGAGAATGCGTATGGGCGGGATGAGCACAGATTCTGCCAAGCGCAAAAAGATGTGGGATGAGGACATCAGAGTCTATAAGGGCTACGGCTTTAAGCCTGTAATATTGACAAAGTTGATGAAGATGGCATGGAAGGTGCCACAGTTCATCAAGGCGAAGTTTATGTAGCTTTTCAATGCGATAGTCCTGCCTTCCATCCGCCTGTTCCGTAGCATCCCTGCTCTGTCACAATAACAACCTTATTGCCGTCGAGCACCTTGCGCGGACTATGCACCTTTGCGTCATTCGTTGCGCCGTTGATAGCGGTCGGTTCGGTGACAACAAGGTGCATTGTTGTTTCTACCCCACTGTCGTATGTGGTGGCGGTGATGGTTGTTTCGCCTACGCTAAGGAGCGTAACGTAACCACCTGTGACGGTCGCAACGCTCTCGTTTGAGCTCTTCCAATACAAGCGTTTGTCGGTAGTGGTCTTCGGCATGAATGTCGGGCGCAATCCAATGTGGGCAACATCTAACGATACCGTCATCTCTTCCTCTGCAAAGCTGATCGAACGCGACAGCTCGGGCTGCTTCTGCTCACCCTTGCGATAGAGGAACGGCAGGGGCAGGGTCTTGGATGTATAGAGATTGAAGCGTGCGTAGCTGTTGTCGGGAGTGCTGTAGCGCATTGTGCCGTAAGCTTCGTTGGTAGGAGTAAGCGTTGCGCCTTCGTGATCAAGTGCTATATTCCACTCGGTTATGCCCTCGTTCCATGCCAACTTCTGCTTGCCTGTCGCACCAAGCTGACGACCGAATTGGTCGGTGAGGGTCCAGTGCTGCTGGTCGGCAGACTTGTTCAGCGTGAAGCGCAGCACGTCCGGACAAGTAACGTCAGCCGTCGAGGTCACCGACACTACATCGAGATAGTTTGTCTCGTCCATGCCGCCTAAGTCGGCAGCTGCCGCTCCGTTGCGGAATATCATCACCTCGTCGCCCGCGCTGAGCGTGCTCTTCTTAGTGAGCTTCTCATACTGCCAGCCGAGCGGCGACTCCAAAGCTATGTCAGCCTCATCGTATTCGATAGTGATGGCATCGAGATACACTGAGCCTTCGCTCTTGCCTCCAGCCACAACGATGCTCATGTCGTTGGTGGTGATGGCTGGTGCGTCTATCTGCTTCGTCACGTCGACATATACGCCGAGATCTTTCGATACCCACTCGCCGAACCAGTCGGCACTGGCGAAGTCGACCGGTGCCAATGAGTAGAGCGTTGTGCCACCATCGTTGAGCGACACGCCCACCTGTCCTTTCTTATTGTTTGAGCACATCGAGAACGTGATGCTGCGCACCTTGCAGCCTTGCCATCCTTCGAGATAGAGCACTGCCTCGTGGTTGCGAGGTATCTGGTTGTAGCGGTTGCCCGTTGTTGCACCGAACTTGTTCTCGAAGTCCACTCGCGAGTTGCGTGGCACCGTTCCACATGCTGCTATCGCAAACTCTGCCGTCTGCTTGTTGTATTCAACGATTTTGTACATCACTTCTGCAGCATCCGCTGCAACAGAAATCGTAAGGAACGCTGCTACAGTCATCGCCTTACGCACAATACCCATCAGTTTTTTCATATCCATACTTGTTTTTCGTTACTTTGTGTAAAAGATATGCAAAGGTAGTGCAAACTGAAGACATATACAAGAATTGCAAAGAAACAAAAGATTAGTTTTACCAGACAGTAATAATCGGCTTTACAGCCACGCTCCGAAGCGTGGCTGCGGCAGTGGTGCCGAGAAGTAATAGTTCTGATCGTTGGCACTGTCGAGGAAGTTCACCCTCTTCATGCCGAAGAACGGGATGCCGTTCGGGAAGATGCGCGCAAAGTCGGTCACACCGCCCGAGAGAGCGGGGCTACCCTGCTGCAGGTCGAAGCTCCAAGACCTGTCGAAAGCAAGCGGAGCGCCCTTGTCGGGGTCGTCTACCTCGCAGTTGATGTTCATGCCAGCGTTCTGCTTGAAGAGCTTGAAGAGCGGATCGAACTGGCCTGCTGTGGCACTCTTTATGTCTGTGTCGAACCAGATGCCGAGCGAAGCGCCCTTTGCCATCTGCTCCACGCCGGTAGCGGTAGAAGCGTAGTAGTAGTTGGGCGTGAGACGGCTGTGCTCCATGTCGGCGCCATCCTGCTTGGGCTGCTTCAGACCGAAGCGCGAGTCGTAGCAGAGGTTGTTCACGAACACCGGTCGCGCAGCCTTCTCCACCCATACCGAACCGCCCTTCTTATTCTTCGAGCGTCGCCAACCGCAGTCGACGATGGTATTGTTGTAGACAGTCATGTCGGTGAGCGGCACCACCTCGCTGTTGCCGGCGTTGGAGAGTTTGAAGGCGTTGGTGCAGGCGTTGTATATCACATTGTTGGCTACGTCGAGCTTGCAGCCCGCCTTCACGTTTATCGCCTCGCCGCCGTCGGCAGCGTTGCCCGAATCGGCGAAGATGTTGCCCGCGATCACGCCGTTGCCGCCCGTGAAGTAGGTCTGGTCGTTGTAATTGTCGTGGAAGAAGCTGTTGGCAATGACAAACTTGCCGTTGACATTGCAGAAGTGGAAGGCTGGCACGCCGCCGTCGATGGTGGTCTTGAAGAGCTTGTTCTGGAACGATGCCGACGACTCGGTAGGCGTGGCGCCGGCGTAGGCTATGTCTACATGGTTGAGCACCACTTCCTCCGAGTTGTAGCCGCAGATGATGCCGCCCCAGGCTTCGGGCTTCTTGCGGTCGGAGGTGAAGGTGACGGGCTTCTCGGCTGTACCGAGGCAGTAGAGGTTGCCCAGCACCACCACTTCTACAGGCACCTGCACGTCAGCCTTGCACGTCACCGTCACGCCAGGCTCTATATAGAGTGATGTGCCGACGGGTATCTCTACGCTCTCGCTCAGCGTGGTGTCGTTCGACCACACGAGCGAGCCTACAGGATACTCCGCCACGGCGGTCTTTATGACGTTTGTAGAACCTTGGTTGGCGTTGCCGTTGTTTGCTACATAATCGTACGGATTGATGTTGTCGTTCTCGCAAGACGCTGAGAACATTGCCGTTGCTGCGGCGAGCAGCATACCGGCCATTGTGTTTATCTTCTTCATTGTATGATGTTGTTATGGTGAGGTGGTGGGGTGGTGAAATGGTGAGGTGGTGAGACGGTGAGACGGTGAGATGATGATAAAATCAGAGCTTGTAGCGCACGCCGAGCAGGAAAGTTCTGCCGTAACGGTATGTGCCAACGATGGTCTTGTCGCTCTTCTGTCCTTCATACTCGAGGTTGCTCTGGTTAACGGTCTTGAGGTATCGCTCGCGCTTTGCGTCGAGCAGGTTGTTGGCCTTGAAGAAGAGCGAGATGCCGTTGTGGAACTTCTTCTCTGCGCTGAAGTCGAGTCCGAACATCGCCTTGTCCCACTGGTCGGCGTCCTTGAACGGCGACACAAGTGCGAGTTTCGTGCCGGTGAACGAGGCTGCAAGCTGTGCGTTCCAACCATGTTCGGTGTCCTTGTAGAGCAGGGAGAGATTGGCTGTGTGCGGCGCCTGGTTCACGAGCGGACGAGTCTGCGTAACGCCCGTCTTATACTCTGCGCTGCCTTCCTTGTACTGGCGCTTCGAAGTGGTAATCTCCGAGTGGGTGTAGGTATAGTTTGCCTTCACACCGAAGTGGCGTATGTACTTTATCACGTCTATCTCGAAGCCCATGTTCTTCGCGTTGCCCAGGTTGGCGGGCATGTAGTAGGCGTCTGTTCCGGCGCCGATTTTGCCGTCCGACGTAACGAACACCTGTTCTATCGGGTTCTTCAGATACTTATAGAAGACGCCTGCGAGAATCTGCTCTGTGCTCGACGGGAACCACTCCCAGCGTAGGTCGACATTGTCGATGCGGGCGCGCTTCAGTTCGGGGTTTCCCTTCTCCTGATACTCCTCGCCCTGTATCTGGTAGGGTACAATCTCGTAGAATCCAGGTCGGTTGATAGAACGGTAGTAAGAGAGGCGCACGTTCATCTTCTTTGTCGGTGTCCACTTCACTGAAGCCGACGGCAGATAGTCCCAATAGCTCTGCTCGCCCACCTGCCCCATGTTGCGGAAGTGCTGCAGCATGGTGTATATCTGGTTGGTATGTTCGGCGCGTAAGCCCACGTTCAGCTCTCCGAGAGCGCTGCTCAGCGTAGCCATAGCGTAGACTCCGCCGATGTGCTCCTTCGAGTCGTAGTTGAGCTGAGACGCCTGCGAGTAAGGCGTCTTGCATACCCAATCGACGTTGGCGAACTGCTCGTATCCGTTGCCGTCGAGCTGCTGCGATATGTCAGCTGGGTTGAAGACGTACGAGTAGTAGCGGTTGCTGCGCTCCTTGCGGCGATACTGCGCTCCACCCTTCCACAAAGCGTCCAGCTTGTCGCCGAAGCGTGTGTCGTAAGCGAGGTTGATGTAGCCCGCCCAGTCGGTATCCTTGTTGTGCTGGAAGCGGCGTTCCGCACTCTTAGGCAGCGTCTTCAGTATGTTCTTCTCCTGGCTCCATATGTCGCCCGACACGGCGTCGCCCTCAGCGCCAGCGCTACGACCAACGGTGTTGGTAAGCGTCACGTAGGTGCGGTCGGGGTCTTCGGCTCTTGCCTGCGAGAACACGCCCGACCAGTCGACCGTGAAGCGGTCGGTCAGATGGTGTGTGCCCTTGAGGTTGGTGGCGAAGATGCTCTGCGTGGAAGAAATGGAGCGCAGCTCGTCGTCCTGCGTGTACGAGTCGGCACTGATATACTCGGTGTTCACGCCGTTGTTGTAGCGCACGCCCTTCGAATTGGTGCGCACGTACATGTTGTACCATTCGAGCTTGTGGTTCGAGAGCGAGAGGTCGAGCTTTGCGTGCAGCCCCGCCGTGAAGTCGTGTACGCTGTAGTAGCGGTGGTTAAGCGTAGAGATATACATAGCCTGTTCGCCCGACGCCATCTTCACCGAGTTGTATGTACGCTCCGTGCCACGGAAGGTGTTCTGCACACTTCCGGCAAGCATCACGCCGATACGGTTGTTCCAGAAACGGTCGCCTACGCTGAGACCGCCGATGAAGTTGGGCGCCGGCGTAGCATGGCTCTTCATCTGCACCGGTCCGTTCCTAAAGTCGGAAGCCGAAGCCTTATAGTCTGAGCCGAACGCCTCGTAGGGCGAACGGTGAGTATAGTCGGAGCGGTTGGTCGTGAGATAGTCTCTTGCGCCGCTCCAGAAGTAGTCGCTCATGCCCACGGCGGCATTAGCCTGCAACAGGAAGCGTGCGGGCGCATCCTTCATCACCATGTCGACCACTCCACCTGCGGCGTCGCCCTCCATGTCGGCAGTAAGCGACTTCGAAACCACGAGGCGGTCCATCAGGTCGGACGGGAAGATGTTGAGCGGAACGTAGCGGTTCTTGTCGTCGGGGCTCGGTATCTTCACACCGTTCACGAGCGTATAGTTGTAGCGCTTGTCCATGCCTCGGAGTATGGCGTACGAAGCCTCGCCCGAAGCGTCGCGCTCCATGGTCACGCCCGACACGCGCTGAAGCACGCTCGCCACATTCACGTCGGGCGAGAGCTGAATGCTCTGCTGGCTCATCACGTTGAGCACGCTCGCCGCATTCTTCACCGTCTCGACGGCGCTGCGGTCGGAGCGATACTCGCGGCGTCCGGTTACAACCACCTCGCCCAACTGCTGCAAGTCTTCGTCCAAGGCGATAATGAGTTGTCCGTCCTTGCCTTTCTCCGAGCCTTTGTCATAGTCTTTCGCCACGTCGACCACCATCTCTCTTGTCTTGTACGCCATGTACGAGACAACAAGCGTGTAGCGACCGCGGTCGGGCAGCTCGCGCAGCGTGAAGGTGCCGTCGAGACCGGTTGTGGTGCTGACGCTTGGCAGCTCCTTCACTCTGATAACGGTGCCGATAAGCGGCTCGCCGGTCTTGTGGTCCTTGACGATGCCGTCGAGCGTGTGCGCTGTTATGGCAGAGGTAGCAGCCGTGAGGAGTGCCGCTGTGAATAAGAATCTCTTCATGCTATTTCGACTTTGTTATCGTGTGAATAATCTTTCCGTCCTTGTCTATCATCGACATCTTCAACAGCTTCTTGTCTACGGTGAACACAGAGAAGCCGTCGGCAGAGCTGCAGAACACCGTGCCATCGGTAGGCTTCACGGGACGCGCCAACGACGACGACGAGTTGACTACGTAGTCGATATTGTCACCCTTCTTCTGTATGTGCTGGAAGTTGTGGATGTGTCCGCAGGCGTATATAGCCACGTTGTTATATTTGTGAAGCACGGGCAGCAGACGCTTCTGCATGTCGAGACGCTCGCTCTCCTTCTTGTTGGTGTCGGCATATATCGGGTGATGACCCATCACAACCACCCAGTCTTCCTTGGCGTTGCGCAGCGTCTCGTCGAGCCACGCCAGCTGCGCCTCAGCGTCCTGCTTGCAGGCGTCGGGATAGACGCTCGAATTCTTACGATAAGAGTCGATGAGCGGTGTTGTGTCGAGCATCACAATGCGCACGGAAGTGTTGCCGTGCTTGAACACCTTAGTATAATACCTGGCAGGCATCATCCATCGGCGGCTCACCTTGCCGTAGTCCATGAAAGCCTGCGTATTGCCGCGATACTCGTGGTTGCCGCAAACTGGGAACCAGTCGAGCATAAGGTCGGGATGCGAGTAAACCAGCTCGTAGTTGGTCATCCAAAGCGGGTCCTGTAGCGACGCAACACCATTGAAATGATGAATGTCGCCCGCAGCAAACACACACTCAGGGTCAACCACTCCCGCCATTTCGCCCATCAGTTCGGCTATCGGCTTCTGGTCGTAATAGCCGTTGCGTCCCATGTCGTTGGTCATATAGAGCGTCACGTCGCCCCTCAGCTGCTGCCACTCGGCACGCACGTCGTCAGCAACCGATTGCGCTACGGCAGCCGTTGCCACCTTCGCCTTGCAGCACGCCGGCACGCCGACTGTGCCTTGAGCCTGCACACCCATACTACCCAACAACATCATTGCAGCCAATGACCACACAGCCATTCTTCTGCCGCAGCTTTCTCTCACTACTTTCTTTTTCATTCTTTTGCTTATTTAGTTAACTATGTGTAAAATTTCGGGTGCAAAAGTAAAAGTATAGTGTGTCAAAGAAGTTACAAAAATTTTATAATCAGAAGTCTTCCTGCGACGACTCTTCTTTTTCCCATCCTGCGCTGCAGTCCGCCACCCAGAAAGCAGATGCCCGATACAATCCGCGTGTTCAAGCGCTGGCTATACACTTAAATTACCTTAATGCTTCACCAAAAAATACTACAAATACTTGTTTGTATGTGTCAAAAAGTGTAGCTTTGCAGCAGTTTCATGTGTCTAAAAGTGTAAGAATTCCGAGTTTTCATGTGTCTAAAAGTGTAAGAATTCTGAGTTTTCATGTGTCTAAAAGTGTAAGATTTCTGAGCTTTTATGTGTCTAAAAGTGTAAACTATGAAAAGAAAGATATACAACAAGCTAGTAGAGTGGAAGAACCAAAAGCAGCACAAACCATTAATACTCAACGGTGTAAGACAATGCGGCAAGACTTTCATCCTTAAAGAATTCGGCAAAAAAGAATTCGCAAGCCTTGCCTACGTCAGTTGCGACAGAAACGAAAGCCTACAAGCCATATATGCGGGCGATTTCAATGTGTTTAGAATTATACAAGGATTAAGTGCTTTGACAGGAGTGGACATCATCCCCGGCAAGACACTTATATTCTTAGATGAAGTGCAAGCCTTTCCACAGGCATTAGAGGCATTGAAGTATTTTTGCGAAGACGCTCCCGAATATCATATTGTTGTGGCAGGATCTTTGTTAGGTGTAGCCTTACACGCAGGGGTATCCTTCCCCGTAGGAAAAGTACAGACACTACGCCTTTTCCCTATGGACTTTGAAGAGTTTCTTATGGCATTGGGGGAAGACCAACTGCTAAAGCTCATGCATAACCACGACTACGAACTGATGAATGCCTTCCACGAAAAACTAAAAGACTATCTGCGCCAATACTACTATGTAGGAGGAATGCCTGAGGTCGTAAAGCATTACGTAGAAAACAAATTGCTCAATCAGGTGCGAACCATTCAAAACGAAATTCTATCCAACTATGCAGGCGATTTCTCCAAACACGCACCCACACAAGAGGTACCACGCATCGACATGGTGTGGCAATCGATACTTGGGCAATTGTCTAAAGAGAACAAGAAATTCGTGTATGGAGTATTGAAAAAAGGCGGTAGGGCGAAAGAATTCGAGTTAGCCATACAATGGCTGATAGACGCAGGTCTGATATATAAAACTACAAAGGTGACAAAACCCGAATTGCCATTGAAGTTCTACGAAGACATATCTGCTTTCAAACTCTATTTATGCGACTGTGGATTGATGGGCGCTATGGCAGACACCGATGCTAAGAATGTGTTAATTAGCGATGCCGTATTTACTGAATACAAAGGGGCATTTACCGAACAGTATGTCCTTCAGCAACTACTCGCATCTAACATAAACAACATTTATTATTATAGTTCGGACACCTCACGCATGGAGATGGATTTCATTATTCAGCAGAAAGGTGCACTGGTACCAATAGAAGTGAAAGGAGGAACAAGCATAAAGGCAACATCACTACACAATTATCTAAAACAACATCAAGACATACCTGCCGTACGCTTCTCAATGCTCCCTTATCGCAAACAGGAAAATATAACCAACATGCCCCTATACGGTGTGTTTCTCAGTTTGGAATAAATATGCCAGTATAAAGTGCAAGAATTGTAACTGGTTAACAAACAAGAAAAGACTTTGTTTTACTAAATGGGGAACCTAAGACCTTACATAGACACCATACAAAAAGTATCTTCTAAGCAAAACGACGAGCATCCGCGTCGGTCGATACGGACGTCTGCGCCGGTCGATGCGGACATCTGCGTCGGTCGATACGGACATCTGCGCCGGTCGATGCGGACGTCTGCGTCGGTCGATACGGACATCTGCGTCGGTCGACGCGGATGCCCAACAACAAACATAAACATCAGAAATGAAACATCTTCTTATCATACTAAGCTGTCTCCTGCCCTGCCTTTGCTCAGCGCGAACCTTCAGCGTCGAATACACCGCAGAGTGGCAGTGGGACATGAAGCGCAACACCAACTGGCTGAACCTGCTGCGCTTGAACCTGAACGTGCCCGTCTTCGACGGCAAGGGCACCATCGAAGCCTCTACGCTGCACATAGCAAAAACTAATGAAACAATCATAGCCGACTGGCAGACGTTCTCGAACATTGAGGCAGAGAACAACGTTGCTGCCATCGCCGTATTGGGCTACATGCACGAGTGGCAGGCGGCACATCTGTTTGTAGGCGTGCGCAACGTGAACGAGGACTTCTTCACATCCGACATCACCACGCTCTTCATCAACAGCTCCTGTGGCATCTTCCCCACCATCGCCGCAAGCTACCCCATAGCCAACTATCCGTTATCGGGGCTTACGGTCTACTTCGACGTGTCGAGGGGCGGCTGGACATTCAGAAACAGCCTGTACAACGGCACTGGCTACAACGGATGGAAACGTAGAGACAACCCGTTCCTCGTGCGACCGGCGAAGGACGGCGTGTTCAACATCTCGCAACTGGAGTATGCGCACAGCGGTGCGCACTACTTCGCCGGCGTGGCTGTCCACTCGCGGCAATATACCGTCGGCACGGATGGCGAAATGCCGTCTGCCGACGCTGCTGCACACAAGACCACCTGCGCCTGGTGGGCGTATGCCGAGCAGCCCATGTGGTCGGCTGCCGACCGCTGCGTGACGTGCATGGCGCAGTACTCGGAGAACACCTGTCGCCAAAGTGCCTGCTACAGGTATGCCGAGGTAGGCTGCGCCTACTGCGACAGTCTCAACCAGTGCGGACTGTCTGCTCAATGCGCTCGCTTCCGTCAAGGCACCGAGCACTCCGTTGAACTGACATACCGTCGCCAACTGAACCGCCACATCGCTCTGCAGCCCTCCTTCCAGTACATCAACAACACAGAAGGCAACTTCACCGCGCTCTGCGCACGCCTGTACTACAGTTTCTGAGCGACCTCCCACAAAACCTTGCTGCGGAGTATATTCTCCCACAGAACCCGCGGAACACACAGAACCGTCCAACGAAGTATATCCTCCCACAGAACACGCGGAACACACAGAAACGTCCAACGAAGTATATTCTCCCACAGATGACACTGATATTCACAGATTAGGAGCACGCACCCAACTTAGGGCCTTTTAAAGGTGGCGTTTAAGTCGAACAAAGCCTTCTAAGCCCTCTCCGACTGGGAGGGCTTAGAAGGCTTTTTACTTTTTTACTCTTAAAATCTTTTATGGGTGCGTGGTATGGGCAAGATGCCCATACCTCCTACTTTTTTACTCTTTTACTTTTAAAAGTTAGTCGGCTAAGCAGTTCGATGCCGTAGACAGGCCAGAGCGGCACCTTGCGCACGTTTGTCCTGACGGCAGGTATGTCGAGCAGCATGAAGAGTACGGCTACGCCGCCACTTATCCACACCACGATGCCGTACACCTGCTTTATCGCTACGCCCATCATACTGTGAACGTAGCCGTCCATGAAGCCGACGAAGTCGGTTGTGGCAGAGTTGAGGTGAGTCAGCGTCAGGTGCTGAGCGTAGCGCGCCATGTCGTCGTTCATGAAGTGGGAGAACCACGTGGTGTATATGCCGTAGCCCGCCGCGCCGGCAAGGTACATGTGGAAGATGTTGAACACGAACAGTCCCATGAAGAACTGCTCAAGGTTGGGCGACGACTCGTCGAGCGCCCACATCAGCGTGGCGGCGATTATCGAGTAGGCTGCTCCGCGGCACACTATCGGCAGACGTAGCTGCTCGATGTTCACCTGCGGGTCGATCGTGGTGTACATCAGCAGGGCGTAGACAAAGATGAAACCGAAGCCGATGGCGAAAAGTTTCCACACCTTCCACTTCAGCACCTTAAGCCACAGCAAGTCGATGGCGATGCCGATATAGAAGCCGGGAAGCGCCCAAAGGAACAGCTCCTCCTTGGTATGCTCTTCGAGCTTGAACACTTCGCAGCAGAGTATCTCCTCGAGCGTGTGTTCGCAGCCGAGCAGAAACTCGCCGATGATAACCACGAACATGATGGGCAGCACGTTGCGCAGCTTGAAGATGCGCAGGTCGACATACGGATTGCTCACACGCAGCAGGCGGTGTATCACCACGCCGGCAAGTATCACGGCGCAACCTGCCACGAGGCGCAGTTCGCGACTCGCGAACCACATCTTATAGTCGCCGTAGACGAAGATGTACGACACGAGAAGCATGAGCAGACTGACAAGAAGTCCGCTACCGAAGTCGATGCCTCGCAGACTGAGTCGCTCGGGCATCGGGCAGAACGGACGGCACATCACCATCTGCACCGTCATAACGACGCACATCGTACCGACGATGAACACGTTCATCATCTGCCACGTGAAGTGGTAGCCGAACCATGCCGCAAGGAAGCCGCTGCCCTCGATAGACGTGAGCAGCACGATGTGCAGCACGGGGAAGAACACGGCGAAATCGCGCCGCGGCGTAATCCACAACTGTATGTTGCTCATGTGTTCGAAGGTGCCCTGCAGCTTAGCCATGCCCTCTATGAAGCACACCACAAGCAGCAACGGCATATACGTAGAGCGTATGGTGATAAGGTTGCAGACGGCAATGACGATAGCCGAACCGATGATGAGCTGCTGGTTGGTGAAGCGGAACTTCATGCGGAAGAGCATGGGGAAGTATATCGCCATGCCTGCAAGATTGGCGTAGAGCAACAGCAGCAGGTCTTCGAGCATGAAGTTGGTGGAGCCTTGTATGGCTTCTAATGCGCCGAGATACATGCCGCCGGAAAACTGGTACGCGAACACGCATATCACGTATATCCACGGGCGGATGGCTTTAGGCACCCAACTGCGGAACATCGGCATCGAAAAGCACTGGCCCGCAGAAGGAGGAGGTGGTGGTAATGGAAACATTGCTTTATATTATATTATAAGCCGAACTAAGCCTCTTTAAGCCTTTCTAAGCCTTAGCTAACTTTTTATTTTTTTACTCTTTTACTTTTTTACTCTTTTACTTTTACCCTGCATTCCACATTATATCCTGCGTGCAGCTTCGCCAGGTCTTCCTGCCTGTTGCCGTCGAGCTTTATGCGCACCGTTACGCGCTGCTCCACCTTCACGAAGTTGCCCGTAGCGTTGTCGATCGGCACGAGCGAGAACGCGCTGCCCGTAGCCTTGCTGATGCGCTCGACGCGTCCCTTGTAAACGATGCCAGGCACAGCGTCGGCAATGATCTTCACCTCAGAACCCTCGTGTATGTCGGGCAGCTGACTCTCCTTGTAGTTGGCCTCAACCCACTTGCTGTTGCTGTTCACGATGTTCACCATAGTCTGACCGGGCTGCACAAGCATTCCTTCCTCGATATCCTTAGTGCCCACTACGCCGTTGCAAGTGGCGATGATGTAGCAGTAAGAAAGGTTAAGACGAGCCAGCTCTACGGCTGCCTGAGCCAGACGCAGCGAGCAGATAGATGCCGAGAGATGGTGGCCCTGCTCGGTCTTCACGCTGGTCTGCGTAGCACGCGAGTGAGCCACCTGCTCGTATCGTGCCTTCGCGCTGAGGTATGCCGTGTGCACGTTGTCGTACTGCTGCTGCGTAACAGCATCCTTCTTCAGCAAAACCTCGAAGCGCGCGTCCTCGCGCTTGGCATTCTCAAGGTTCACGCGCGCCTCCTCTATGCCGGCGTTTGTGACGCGTATGCCGGCGTCGGTTGTGGCTATGGTTGTGCCTGTGGCTTTCGAACTCTCCTCCACACGAGCAAGGTCGGCCTCAGCCTGCGCCAGACGCAAGCGGAACTCAGCGTCTTCGATGACGACGAGCGTATCGCCCTTCTTCACCTTCTGAAATTCCTCGAAGCGCACCTCCTTGATGAATCCCTGCACACGCGTGTTCTGCGGCGTTATGTGCTGGCGTACGCGGGCGTTGTCGGTGAACTCGACGTTGCCGAAATGAGAGAAGTTTAGTATCACGACGATTGCTCCTACGGCAATCAGCACTATCACTACTGTGTTGTAAACGTATTTCTTTATATTTTCCATTGTTTCTGTTCAAAATTCTTAAAGCTGTCCTGCGATGTATTTCATTTTATAATAGGCATAGGCGATGTTGATATACGCATCCGCCTCGTTGAGTTCGGCGTCGAGTTTCGTGTTGCTTGCGTCGATCATGTCGGTGATGAGCGCCAGCTGGTTAAGATAGCGGTTGTTCACCACCTCATAGTTCTGCTGCGCCAGCTGCACGCTCTTCTGCTGCGTCTCGAGCTCTACGTAGCTCTGCAGATAACCCACGTAAGCCGCCTGCACGCTGTTGTTGAGCAGCTCTGCCGCCACTGCCCTACGCTCCTTGGCAGCCTGCGTTTCGAGGCGTGCCTTAGCCACGCCCTTGTTGCTCTTGAAGAGCGACGAGAGGTCGTAACGCACACCTATGCCCACGAACCACACGTTGAGGTTCTTGTCGATAGGAGGTAGCTCGAACGTTATCGGACCGTTGAAGTTGTTCTGCGCAACAATTGCTATTTTGGGAAGCATACTGCTACGGGCTATCTTCTCCTGCTGTTGCGCTATAAGCTCGCCCACACCCGCCATCTGCAGTTGCGGACTGGCTGCGGCGGCTACGTCCTGCCATCGGTCTTCGCCGTCCTTGCCGAAGACGGCTGTCGCAGCGTCGTCGGTGGGCACAATGGTCTGCGTGGTGGGCAGCGAGAGCGTGTTGCAAAGCTGGTGGTTCAGAATGAGGCGTGTGTTCTGCAGCTTGGTAAGACTGAGCTTCTGCGTCTCCAACTGCAGCTCGTAGCGCGTGATGTCGTTTTTCAGCGCCACGCCCTGTTGCTGCTTTTCGCGTATGTTGGCTATAAGGCGCTCGGTGAGCACGATGTTCTTGCTGAGCACCTCCTCGCGATGCGCCACCTTCTCGAGATCGAGATACTGAGCTAAAGCAATGAAACGCTGGTTCTGCTCGCTGAGTGCCAGTTGCAGGCGAGCTTGCTCTGCGCCCAGTTCGGCAAGTCGCACACCGGCATCTATCGCTCCGCCGGCATAGATGGTCTGCTGCACGTCGAGCAGAAACTGGTTGCCGAAGTGGGGTGTCTTGCAGCCCACACCGTTACCGAAGTCGCGGTCGGTGAGCAGCGCATTGCCAATGTAGCTGAAGTTGAGTTGTGTGCTGATGTCGGGCAGGCGCTGACTTCTGGCTGCCTTTATGCCCTCGCCGGCTGCCTCAACGGCTGTGCGGTCTGCCTTGATACTGCTGTTGCGTTGGTCTATCATGCGGAACATCTCGTCGATGCTCAGTCGCAGCTCGGTCTGTGCCTGAGCCGTCATAGCGAAAGCGATACTAACGAGCATCGCTGTATAAAATCTTTTTCTCATATCTGTTTTGAAATCCGCTGCAAAGTTACTCACTATTTCACGGGCAGCGAGTAATAAAATTACGTCAGAATTTGACAATTTGAGAAACAATTACTAATTTTGCCACATGGAACAGACATCACTCATAAGCATCAACCGCAGCTCGTTCAGCCCTGAGGCTCACGCCATAGACCACGGTGCGATAATATACAGCCATACGGGCTCAGCATCTGTACGCATCAACTTCGACACATGGGAGCTGAACGGCGAGAGTGTGCTTTGCTTCTTCCCCGGCGACATCATAAAATGGGAAACGATGAGCGACGACTTCACGGCAGATGCCATACTATACAGCAGCGTCACGCTGCGCTCGGCGAGTCTGAACGTGGAGCACGCCGTCTACAACACGCTGAGGGCCGACCGCCGCTGCGGCTACCCGGCGCTGATAAATGAGGTGGTGAGCAGCATGTTCAGAATCTTCAGATTCTACTTCACCGTGGAACACTACACGCTCACCGACCGCATCGTGGCGCTGCAGCTGCAGGCTTTCTTTCTCGGGTTCTACGACTATCTGCTTGCCAATCCGCGCGACAACCAGCGCGACAAGGGCACGCAGCGCACCGACGAACTGTTCAACCGCTTCATGGAACTGCTCGAGGAGGAGTTTCATGAGGGTCACGAGGTGAACTACTATGCTGAGCGCATGAACATCTCGCGCAAGTATCTGGGCATCATCGTGAGCGGCAAAACCGGATTTCCACCGAAGCACATCATCGACGAGTATATCGTGCTGCGGCTGAAGCTCGCCATGCGCACCTCGAAACGCAGTCTGAAACAGATTGCCGCCGATTTCCACTTCCCCGACCAAAGTGCCCTCACGCGCTACTTCCGCACGCATGTCGGCATGTCGCCGCAGCAGTATCGATTGAAATAGAGTTTTGAATTTTGAATTTTGAGTTTTGAATTGTCGGCTGCGCCGATGAGGAATTATTTAATTAGGAATTTGGAATTTGCACCACATAATTCTTAACTCAAAATTCAAAACTCAAAACTCTCAATTCAAAATTCATAAATTCACAATGCGCGCAGCGCACAACTCAAAACTCAACATTCAAAATTCAACACTCTCTATGTCAGAACACCTTACCAAAGACGCTATCGACCTCAGCACGCTGAGCATACCTCGCCTGTTCGGTCGCTATTTCCTGCCAACGTTGTTCGGAATGCTCAGCATCTCCGCCATGTGCGCCATCGACGGCATCTTCGTCGGACACGCCGTGGGAGCCGACGGCATTGGCGCTATCAATATCTGCGTGCCCATAATGATGTTAGCTACGGGTCTCGGACTGATGATGGGCGCCGGCTGCTCGGTGGTGGCATCGATACACATGGCTGAGAAGAAGCTGAAGGCGGCGCGCATCAACGTGATGCAGGCGTGGATATTCACCTCGATAGTCATCTTAGCGATGATAATTCCGGTGATGCTCTTCCCTTCTGCTACGGGCAGACGGCTCGGCTCGTCGGAGGCACTGCTGCCTCTGGTGCGCGAGTATATGCTGGGCTTCATGCCGGGCGAGCTGTTCGGCGTGTGGTGCGCCCTGCTGCTGTTCGTGATACGATTGGACGGCAATCCGCGTCTCGCCATGTGGTGCAACGTGATTGCGGCTATAGCCAACATCGTGCTCGACTGGCTGATGATAGTACACCTCGGTTGGGGACTTGCCGGCGCTGCCGTAGCCTCAACGCTGAGCATGATGATAGGCGGACTGATTGCAGCGTGGTACATGCTGTTCGCCGCGCGACAGTTGCGCCCGATACGCCTGAAGTGGAGCCGCCGATCGCTGCTCTACTCCGTGCGCAACATCGGCTATCAATGCACCATCGGCATATCGGCTCTCATGGGCGAGGGCACAATGGCGGTGCTCACGCTCGTGGGCAACTACGTCTTCATAACCTATATGGGCGACCCAGGCGTGGGCGCGTTCGGCATAGCGTGCTACTACACACCGTTCGTCTACATGATAGGCAACGCCGTGGCGCAGTCGGCGCAGCCCATCATCAGCTACAACTACGGCATCGGCAACACTCACCGCGTGCGCTCCACGCTGAAGGTGGCGCTGCTCACCGCCGTGCTGTGCGGCGGAGCCGTGAGTGCAGCCTTCGTGCTGTTCCCCTACCAACTTACGGAACTCTTCGTGAGCACCACCGAGGCTGCCTTCCCAATCGCCGTCAAGGGTTTCCCATTGATGGCTGCCGCCTTCGTGTTCTTCATCGTCAACCTCATGTGCATCGGCTACTTCCAGAGTGTTGAGCGCGTGCGCCCGGCAATGGTGTTCGCGCTGCTGCGCGGTGCTGTGTTCCTCGTGCCCAGCTTCATCCTGCTGCCGAAGGTGCTCGGCGACAGCGGCATCTGGCTCGCACTCGCTCTCTCCGAACTGCTCACCACAGCGTGCATCGCGGCGTATGCGGCACTGCGGAGATAGTCCGCATTTCCACGCAACACACAGATATCGCCGCTTCGCACCGCATTTTTGCCGTTTCGCATAAGGAGGTGTTGTGTATAAAAACAAACGATTGTACTTTTGCAGCATAATAATAAGTTCTCAGGCAACTTGTCCTTGGACATAATTTAATCATAACAACACATGAAAAAGATTGTATTATCACTATTTGCATTATGCTGTTTTTCGGCAGTAATGGCACAACAGAAGACACGCAGTCTGTCTGTAGAATTACTTGGTGCCCAAACTATTGCAGGCATCAACTACGACAGCCGTTTCAAGGGCAACTCGGGCTTAGGCTACCGTGTGGGCATTGGCTATGGCTATGGAGACACTTCTGGTTTGATCGACCAGAAAATCAATGGCGTTGGTGTTCCGTTGGAGCTAAACTATCTGCTCGGAAAGAAGAACAGCAAACTGGAGCTGGGCTTCGGTGCGAGTCTTGGTGTATATCAAGTAAAGGAAACAATAGGATACGTCGAAGATACATGGTGGTATCCAGGTGGGGAGAATACAGACGAAACTTCTCCTAAAACTTATTTTTACACTTCATCAAGAACTCAATTCGGTTATTTCTTCTTCGGCGACATAGGCTACCGCTATCAGCGCCCCAACGGATTCATGTTCCGTGTAGGCGTTTCGCCGTCGTTCAACTTTGGCGACAAGTACGGACTCAGCAAGGCTGCCTTCTTCCCGTACATAGGCTTCGGTTGGTCGTTCTAAGCAGACCAGAACATTTTCAAACAATTTAAACAAATAAGCATATGAAGAAACTATTGTTATGCTTGTTGGTAGGCGTAATGTCACTGACAAGCTGCGAATCGTCTGACCCAGTAGGACTTGCCGACCCTATGAAGTGGAGCATGGTTCCGTCGGGCTTGAAAAACGGCGAACTGAAAGTGGAAGCCGAAGGAGTAAGTTGCCTGTTTGCCTGCAAAAACTACAAAAGTTTTTGGATTGCCAGCGTGAAGGAAGAAGGAAAATTCAAGGAAAACACTTCATACAAGGAGTTCGACGGAGGCTGGTATCTCGTCAAGATAGAGGACAACGAACTAAAGGTTATTATCAATCGCAACGAAACGAACGCATCACGTTCCTTCACGGTTTGCGTGGAAGCAGGAAACGCCTTCGACGAATTCAAGTTCGTACAAGATGCTGCAAAACAATAATCTTGCAATATATACTATAACAGTAACAGCATCCGCCATTCAATCTCTTTTGGCGTCGATGTAACGTTTTAACGACATTATATAACAAGAGGGTGTGCATTCTACGCAAGAAACATAGAATGCACACCCTCTTGTTATTTCTCCAACCATTTTTTAAACAACGCCGCTTTTTCCTTGCTTATTACGATATTGTCATCCTCGCAGCCTTTAAGCTTCACCATTAGTTTAGAACCGAAGTAAAAGCTGATTTTCCTGATGCCCTTAATGTTGGCGATATACTGTCGATTGAGACGGAAGAAACGGTCAGGGTCTAAAGCCTGCTCCAGGTCGTTCATGCTCATGGGCAGCGGATAGGATGTGCCGTCGACAGTAAACGCTGTGATTCGGTTGTCGCGCATATTGATGTAGCTTATGTCGTCGGCGCAGAGCATGCAAAGCTCGTCGCCTTTCGTGATTAGGAAGCGCTCGCGGTATTGGCGTGTGTCGTTAAGCACGTCGCGCAGCGGACTCACCACGGCAGACTGCTGTGCATAGCGGTTAAGCCGCAGTTTGCCGATTGCGGCATGCAGCTCGTCAGCGTCAATCGGCTTCATCAGATAGTCGAGTCCGTTGTTCTTTATCGCCTCCATTGCGTATTCGTCGTAAGCCGTGGTGAAGATCACGAACGACTGTGGCATCAGCTTGCGGAACGCTTCAAACACGTCACCGTCGGCAAGTCGGATGTCGGAAAAGATAAGGTCATAGTCGTTGTTGGCAGTCAGCTCCTCTGTCACCTCTGTGATGCTTTTCAGCGGACCGTGTATGTCTACCGTGTCGTCAATCTCCGTTATCAGTCTTTTCAAGCGTCGTGCGCTGAAATGATCGTCTTCTATAATCAATACCTTTTTCATTGTTCTTCTATTGTTTTCGTTTTATGATTGGCAGTCGCACCTCAAATGAATCTTTATGGGTTATGAACTCCGGTTCTGCTTCGCCCTCCAGTCGATAGCGTTGCTTCAAGTTGCTAATGCCTATACCGTACGACTCTATGCTCTGATTGTTGTTATTGTTGGTGTATATGCGGTTGTTCTTTATGACGAGCATGTCGC
>ULTW01060757.1_pt1 | contig 81227 bp, 115 predicted proteins | sample 1957961 | NCBI WGS metagenome assembly ULTW01 (sample SAMEA4835744, study PRJEB28245) | human gut metagenome | biome: gut microbiome; material: fecal sample | place: Denmark | collected 2008 | reverse complement strand
GCGCACGGCTGACGAGCCATTTCCATAATTCATCAGGACTGCCGTTTCGATTATATGAAGCCAGATATTTATCAGGCGGAAGCAGCACTTTGTAGCCCGCTGCTTCCATTGTTTTGGCAACATAAGAGGAACAGACAGGACGGTTATCCAAAGGTAAAAACAACAGAGTTTCTTTTTTGTTTTCTTCTGCCTGAGCCGAACTAAAAGATAGAAGCAGCAGGGAAAACAGCAGTATTTTTCTGAATGGATTATTCCAGATCTTCATCGGGGCATCTCCTAAAACTATTACTAATCTTAATATAATTATAAGGTAACGATATAAATTTGGCTACAAGAATTTTACAAATCAAAATTATTGACAATAATTATTGTTAAGTTTATAATTAAACATAGTCACATAATCAATCGGTTATGCGAAGGAAGAGGCTAACATATCTTTCCTGCAGAGAGAGGCGCCCTGGCTGTAAGCGCTTTGGAAAAATGATAGACCTTACCACCTTCAAACCACATTGCGGAACCTCTGCTCTGGCAGTTAGTATGCAGTGTCGTATGCCGGCGTTAACGGTACCGAGTGGACTTGCCAGCGGCAGGTCAATTAGGGTGGAACCGCGGTCAACTCCGTCCCTTTCCAGGGAACGGAGTTTATTTATTTTTAGGAGGCTAGTAAAATGGCAAATGTTAAAGTAACCTTAAAAGATGGCAGTGTAAAAGAAGTTGCTGCCGGAACGACATTGCTGGAAGTAGCAAAAGGTTTGTCGCAGAAACTTGGCAAACAGGCGCTTTTGGCTGTGGTAGACGGTGTGAATAAAGATTTGACAGATAAATTGGAGCATGATGCATCAGTTGAATTTGTTGTTCCTGAAAGCTCTGAAGGACTGCATGCGATTCGCCATACGGCGGCACATATCATGGCCCAGGCAATTCAACACTTGTTCCCCGATACTAAATTTGCTATCGGACCTGCTATTGCTAATGGTTTTTATTATGATTTAGACAGCGAGCATGTTTTTGTCCCGGAAGATCTGATTGCTATTGAAAAAGAAATGGCTAAGATCGTTAAAGCCAATCTTCCGCTTGTACGCAGTGAATTGCCGCGCAGTGAAGCGTTGAAAATGTTTGCAGACAAAGATGAAAAATATAAGGTCGAACTGATCAATGATCTGCCTGAAGATGCAGTTATCAGCACTTATACGCAGGGGGATTTCACAGACTTATGCGCAGGGCCGCATTGTCCGTCGACCGGCAGGGTAAAAGCTTTTAAACTGCAAAGTATTGCCGGCGCTTACTGGCGTGGTGATGAAAAAAATAAAATGCTGCAGCGTATTTACGGCACTGCTTTTCCTAGTAAGGAAGAACTGGACGCTTATCTGCATATGCTTGAAGAAGCTGCCAGACGTGATCATCGAAAACTTGGCAAAGAGCTGGATCTGTTCAGTATCATGGAAGAAGGTCCTGGATTCCCGTTTTTCCATCCCAATGGCATGGTAATCCGCAACGAGCTGATCAATTATTGGCGTGAAGTGCACAGACGTTATGGTTATCAGGAAATCAAAACTCCGATGATTTTGTCCCGTAAGTTATGGGAGACTTCTGGACACTGGGACCATTACCGTGAAAATATGTATGTTACTGAGATCGATAACGAAGATTACGCTATCAAACCCATGAATTGCCCCGGTGGTATGCTGGTCTATAAAACTCATCCGCATAGCTACAGGGAATTACCGATCCGTGCCGGCGAGCTTGGACTGGTACATCGTCATGAATTGTCCGGTGCTTTGCATGGCTTGTTCCGTGTGCGCTGCTTTACGCAGGATGATGCTCATATTTTTATGATGCCGAGCCAGATCAAAGACGAGATCCAAAATGTTATTCGTTTATTTGACGAGGTTTATGCAACCTTTGGGCTGAAATATCATGCCGAGCTTTCGACCCGCCCGGAAGATTCAATGGGTGATGCCGAAACCTGGGAAACTACAACTAATGCTTTGAAGAGCGCAATGGAAGATTTTGGACTTGATTATGTTATCAATGAAGGCGACGGAGCTTTCTATGGCCCTAAGATCGACTTTCATCTGACAGATTCTATCGGTCGTACATGGCAGTGCGGCACTATTCAGCTGGATATGCTGCTGCCAGAAAAATTTGATTTGACCTATACCGGCGAAGACGGTTTGAAGCATCGTCCGGTTATGATCCATCGTGTGGTTTATGGTTCTATAGAGCGTTTTATCGGTATCCTGATTGAGAACTATGCCGGTGCTTTTCCTGCCTGGCTTGCTCCCTGCCAGGTGCGTGTAATGCCGATTACCGACAAGCATTATGAGTATGCTAAAAAATTGAGTGATGAAATGTTTAAATTGGGGCTGCGCGTTTATCTTGACGATCGTAACGAAAAAATCGGTTATAAGATTCGTGAAGCACAGCTGCAGAAAGTTCCGTATATGCTTGTTATCGGTGATAAAGAAGTTGAAGACGGTACAGTTGCTGTGCGCCGCCGCGGCGAAGGAGATATCGGAGCTATGAAGCAGGAAGATTTTATTGCCATGCTGCAAGAAGAAATTGCCGATAAAAAATAATCAGATATGAATGTCGTGCTAGATAAGTGGCAACGGAAATAGATAATAATTATTGAAAAAACGAATGAAAAGTGTTATAATATACCCAGTAAAAACGGCATTTTAAGCTGTTAAGGAGGATGTTATCATGAATAAAAAAGTTTATAAGGTTTTTAATGAACAAGTCCAGGCTGAATTGTATTCTGCATATATGTATCTTGCGATGAGCCTGGATATGGAAGCTAAAAATTATAAAGGTATGGCTAAATGGCTTTATCTGCAATATGAAGAAGAACGTGAACACGCTTTGCGCTTCGTAAAATTTATGCAGGACTGCGGTGTGCAGCCTCAGCTTCTGCAGATTAATATGCCGGCGGCTGATTACAGTACCCCTCTGAATTTGTTCAAAAAAGTTTTAGAGCATGAAAAATATGTTACTTCCCGTATTTATGATATGTATGAAGTAGCTTTGAAAGAAAAAGATTACGCGGCTCAAAGTTGTCTTAAATGGTTTATCGATGAGCAGGTAGAAGAAGAAGCCAATGCTTCTGAGATTGTTGAAAAGCTGGAAATGATCGGCGATAATATTTCCGGATTGTTTTATCTTGACGGACAGCTGGGAGCAAGAAAAGATTAATAAATATGTTGACACAAAGTTAACATTATGATATTATATCCAAGTAACAAAGCAGAAGCCGCTCGCTTCTCACCTTGCAGCAAAAGCTCGACAGGGTCGGATATGATTTTCAGCGCGGGCAGTATTATCTGCTCGCGTTTTTTATTTAATTTTGGAGGTGAACGGTTATTAGCAAAGAAAGCTTGCGTATCAATGAAGAAATTCGGGCACGGGAAGTGCGCGTTATTGCCGGTGAAGGCGAACAGCTGGGTATTATGTCCGGTCGTGATGCTTTGCAGCTGGCGCAGGAAAGACATCTTGATTTAGTGGAGATCGCTCCTACAGCGAAACCTCCGGTGTGCCGGATTATGGATTACGGCAAGTATCGTTACGAGCAGCAAAAACGAGATAAAGAAGCTCGTAAAAAGCAAAAGACCTTTGATATCAAAGAAGTCAAATTGCGCCCCGGTATTGAGGATCATGACTTCGGCGTCAAATTCAAAAATGCAGTGCGATTCCTGGAAGACGGCGACAAAGTAAAAGTCACCATCATGTTCCGTGGCCGCGAATTATCGCATCCTGAGCTTGGCGAAGTGTTGCTCAAAAAAATGGCTGAACAGCTCAAAGACATGGCTGTCATTGAGCGTGCACCTAAATTAGAAGGCAGAAACATGATTATGATTGTTGCGCCTAAAGCTACCAAATAAGGAGGACTTAACAATGCCTAAAATGAAAACCCGCAGAGCTGCTGCTAAACGTTTTAAAAAGACTGGTACCGGTGAATTCAAACGTGCTAAAGCTTTTAAAAGCCATATTCTTGAACATAAATCTCCTTCCCGCAAGAGAAACTTGCGTAAGGCTGCACTTGTTCACAAAACTGATCATGAACGCGTAGCAAAAATGCTGCCGTACGCATAATAGATAAGGGAGGCTGACTATAATGGCAAGAATTAAAGTGGGCGTTACTGCTCATCGTCGTCATAAAAAAATCTTAAAACTGGCTAAAGGCTATCGCGGTTCTAAACATTTGCTGTTCAAAAAAGCTAATGAAACTGTTATGAAAGCTTTGAGCTATGCTCGTCGTGACCGTCGTGCTAAAAAACGCGAATTCCGTCGTTTGTGGATCGCTCGTATCAACGCTGCTACCCGTGCTAACGGCATGAGCTACAGCCGTTTCATGAATGGTCTGGCTAAAGCTGGTATTGAAATGAACCGTAAAGTTTTGGCTGATATGGCTATTTATGATGCAGCTGCTTTCACCAAACTGGTAGAAGCTGCTAAAGCTGCTCTGTAAGAATTACTGCTTACAGTACAAATGAATTGAATTGCTGCTGCGGCAATAAAAAACAGTGTAAGTCTTAGGACTTACACTGTTTTATTTTAAGTTGTTATTTAATGTTATTAAGGATAGTAACTAATTCACCAGCGCTGATATCACCGGCAACAGGAGTAATAATACCTTTGCCTGCGATTTTTACAGTGCCGCCCTCAGCATAGGCATTTTGAGTATTCTGACCTGCATGATAGATCGCTGCAAGATTGCCTGCTACGAAGTAAGAACGCTGCATACCGCTCATATTGCCTGCAGCAGCCGGTGTCATAAAGGTCTTTCCGTTAATTTTCACTTCGCCGCTGTTAGCGTCAACAGTAACTTTGCCGTTACTGTATTCGGTAAGCTTTTTGGAATAATTATTGCGGCGGTCGCTGTCTTTCGGATGAGTAGACGGGTTGAGTATGTCGCTGAGAACATCTTTTTTAGAGCTGTCGCTGGAGCTTTCGATAACTGCCTGCCAAACAGCTGCAGGAGCGCCTACATTATAACCGGCATCAGCCATATAAGTGAAGGCGATATTGTCAGCTTCCCATTCGTTGGGTTTGGTAACGCCGGTGTTTTTGGCATGGACTGCTACTACTTGTGCTGCCAGACCGTTAGCACCGCCGATTTCAGAGCCTACAGTTTTCATCACGAAGTCAACGGACATCTTTTTCTTTGCGCCTTTGATTGGATGTTCTTTCTGACCGTGTACAAGCTCATGGGCGATAACGGCCGCCAGTTTATCTTCATTGTAGTCCAGGAACCAGAAAGCGCCGATATTTACGGACATATTGTGCCCTAATGCACAGTAAGCATTGAAAAATTCCTGATTATTAACGAAATAATTATATGGTTTACTATTGATGGTTGCGTCGCTTTTGGCGATGGCCGGGGTCATACGCTGCATAATGCGGCCAAGCATGGCATTGGCATTATAATCGCTGTTGACGCCGTCTTCCTGTTTCAGGGCTTCGAACAGCTCATGGCGGCCTTCGTTATCATAATAATTCAGTGCCTTGTTGATTTCCTGCTGTTCCTTGGCGGCGCCTACGGCTTTGCCGGCAATACTGCCAAGGTTGATGGCTTCAGCCTGCTGTGGCAGAGTAAAGCTCAGTACTGATACGGCTAAAAGAGCCGCACCTACTATTATTTTAGATTTTTTAAACATTGATATCCCCCTTTGTGTATATTCTGTGAACTATTATAGCAAACAAAATGGTAAAAGCAAAGTTTTGTTTAAGGAATATTTTTAAGATAAAAAGAATTTTGCTTAATTTTTACGTCAGCAGTATAATTTAAGGTAAGTTTTTTATGAAGCAGTAGATAAAGACAAGATTTCTTTTGATGAAAATGAGGGAACCATATGGAACAGGTTTTAACTAAGGCACTGGCGTTTGTAGCCGTTATTGCCTTAGGTTATTTCTTAAAGAAGCGCGGCTTTTTTAAACCGCATGACTATGAACTTATTGCCAAAATAGTCTTAAATATTACGCTGCCATGTGCCGTTATTACCAGCTTTGCAGCTTTTAAAATGGATTATACGCTGTTTATATTGACTCTGATCGGTTTTTGTGGAAATTTGCTGATGATTGCCTGGGGATTTATATTGACGCGTTATCAGACGAATGCGGCAAAGATTTTTTACGTATTTAATCTGGCCGGTTATAATATCGGCTGTTTTACTTTACCGTTTGCACAAAGCTTTTTGGGCCCTTTCGCTGTAGTAGCTACTTGTATGTTTGATGTGGGTAATTCGATTATGTGTACTGGCGGAACTTATGCTCTGACCAGTGGGCTGGTGCATACAGGTGAAAAATACGAGCCTGTGAATCTGCGCAGTATAGCTGCTAAACTTCTTGTATCTGTGCCTTTTGTTGTTTATATGCTGATGTTGGTCTGTGCGGTACTACAGCTGCATTTACCTCAGCCTGTTTATACTCTTACTGGTCTTATCGGCGGTGCCAATACTTTTTTATCGATGCTGATGATCGGAATGATGTTTGAAATGACGTTGGATTTAGATAAGCTGAAGCAAGTGCGAGAGGTAGTGCTGTACCGTTATGTTTTTGGAATTGCCCTGGCATGGCTTTGTTTTTATCATGTGCCGCTGAGTGCAGAGGTCAAGGAAGTACTGACGCTGGTTTTTTTGGCGCCTTCTACGGCTATCGGCCCGATCTTTATTGCCAGAATGGGCGGTAATGTGGAACTGGCCGGTTTTGCTAATTCCATAACTATTGTGCTCAGTATTATTTTGATGACGCTGTTTTTTACATTTCTGCACATTTGATTTGTAATTAAATAAAGCGGTCTTTTAGTAAGCAAGTAAAATTGACAAGCATAAAGTAATGAGAGTAAACTTGATTTATATTCAATAAGTAATATTTAGCGGCTTTTGTCAGGATGGTGAAAAATTTGTTGTTTTTGATCAATTTATTGCACAAATGGTTAAAGCTGCTTAATAGCAGTTTGAATGGCAGCCAGATGGTGGCGTTTACTTTTGCCATGCTTATCTTATGCGGTTCACTGCTGTTGATGCTGCCAATGGCCAGTGCTGACGGCAGCAGTATGCGTTTTATCGACGCTTTGTTTACAGCGACCTCTACTTCATGCGTAACAGGACTTGTTGTTGTAGATACAGGGCATTATTTTTCCTGGTTTGGAAAATTAGTGATGATCGTTCTCATTCAGATCGGTGGATTGGGCATTATGACTCTGACCACCTTACTGAGCGTGGCGGTTGGTAAAAGGATCAATCTGAGAGAAAGGCTGTTTATTCAGGAATCGCTTAATCTGAATGAACCTTCCGGGGTAGTACGGTTGTCGTTAAATGTTGTTAAATACGCTTTGACGATCGAATTTATTTTTGGGACTATTCTGGCCTGGCATTTTTATTCTGCTTTGGACATGGGGCTTACAGGTATTGCCTGGGGTTACTGGCATGCTATATCGGCTTTTTGCAATGCCGGGTTTGACTTGTTTGGAGATTATGCCAGTCTGACAGGGCATTATAACGATATAACTCTGAATTTGTGTATTATGGCGCTGATAACCATCGGTGGTATTGGTTTTACGGTTTTGGATGATCTGCGTCGTAACCGGAAATGGAAGAAGCTGCGTTTGCACAGTAAAATAGTGCTGACGGCCAGCGCGATCCTGACTTTTGGCGGTACTCTGGTGATCTTGGCTTTGGAATATACGAATCCGGCTACTCTTGGCGGCATGCCCAACGAATTGGACAAATGGATGGCGGCTGCTTTTCAGGCGGTTACCTGCCGCACTGCCGGGTTTAATACGATCGATTTGACTGATATGCGGGCCAGTTCTCTGTTTTTTATGGTTCTTTTAATGGGTATCGGTGCTTCGCCGACGTCTACTGGCGGTGGTATGAAAACGACAACTGTGCTCGTTCTGCTGGTATCGACGTGGGGACTTCTGCATGGCAAGCGTGATACGGTGCTGTTTGACAGGAGGATAGCTTCGGAAACAGTCGATAAAGCTTATAATGTTTTTACAGTTTGCCTGTTGTGGATGCTTGGAGCGTATTTTCTGCTCCTGATCTGCGATGGTGGGCTGCATCGGGCGGATTACGTTTTATTTGAAGTGGTTTCTGCATTTGCGACTGTTGGTCTGGGAGTTGGGATTACGCCAGACTGGAACGACTGGGGCAAACTGATTCTGGTTTTGACTATGTATGCCGGACGTATCGGCGTGCTGACCTTTGTTTTATCCTTCCTTCATTCTAAAGATGATAAGATCAGATATCCTTCGGAAAATATTATGATTGGTTAAAGGCGGTAACGATAATGATTAAAAAACAACGTGAAAAACAATATGCTGTTTTCGGGTTAGGGCGTTTTGGTACGAGTGTAGCATTGACACTTAACGAACTTGGTTATCAGGTCATGGGTGTTGATACTGATGAAGATAATGTTCAGCGTCTGGCACATGAGCTGACTCATGTTGTAACGGCAGATTCTTCTGATGAACGTACGCTGCGTTCTTTGGGCGCTCAGAATTTTGATGTGGCAGTCGTGGCGATCGGGGATTTGGAAGCGAATATGCTGACGACCTTACTGCTTAAGGAAATTGGTGTTCCTGTGGTTGTCGTTAAAGCTATCAATCAGGTTCATGGAAAAATGCTCAAAAAAATCGGCGCTGATAAGATCGTTTACTCGGAACGTGATATGGGACAGCGTGTAGCGCATAACCTTATTTCCAACAGCATCGTCGATTATATCGAACTGTCTGATACCATCAGCTTGATGAGTATCACTGTGCCGCCAAGTCTGGCAGGGAAAAACCTGATCGAATCCAATCTGCGTAGCCGCTATAATGTCAATATCGTGGCGATCAAGCACGGCAGTGAAACTCTGGTCAATCCCGATCCCAAAATGGTACTTAACCTCGGCGATGAAATGATCATTATCGGTGAGCATAGTAATATTAAAGCACTGGAGGAAGTGGTCTGATGAAAGAATTGAGCAGCGTAAGTAATCCAATCGTTAAAGCTGCCGCAGAGCTGAAACAAAAAAAATATCGGACAGAACAGCAGGCTTTTTTAGTGGAGGGAATGCGATCGGTGGAGGAAGCTGTAAACTGTGGTATAGTGAAACAGCTTTTTGTGCTTAAAGGAACTAAAACTGCTTCGGCAAGGCAGGCCGCTATTATAGCAGCGGCTGCGGCAGAAGGAGTTGAATTGTATGAGGTTACCGAACCTGTAATGAAAAAAATTGCCGACACAGAAACGCCGCAGGCTCTGACTGCCGTTGTTGCCAGACAAAGTGCGGCCTTAGAGGAACTGGCTGCAGCCGGTGGTATTGTGCTCGTATTAGACCGCATCGGCGATCCTGGTAATCTGGGAACGATGATTCGTACTGCTGATGCGGCAGGTATCAGCGGCATAGTACTACTGGCTGGCTGTACTGATATTTTTGCACCGAAAGCAGTACGTTCTACAATGGGATCACTGCTGCATATACCGGTAGCTGAAGGTATATGCGAAGCAGACTTTATCAGCTGGGCACGTAAGAACGGTTATGAAATAACGGTAACTTGCCTGGAAAATGCAGACAGTTTATATCAAACAGATTTACAGGGCCCGGTAGCAGTTGTTGTCGGCAGCGAAGCAGAGGGTGTTTCAGACGGCTTGCTGGAAGCAGCCGTAAAAAAAGTTTTTATCCCGATGGAAGGGCAGGCCGAATCGTTGAATGCTGCTGTGGCAGCTGGAATCGTTATGTTTGAATGTCTGCGGCAACGGCTTGCAGGTAAAGGCAAGTTGTGATAAAATAAGTAACGTTAATTGAATACGCCCCATTTTTTCGACACTATGACCGAGAGAGTACGCCAGACGTGCGATACAGAGAGCGAGGCCACGGCTGCAAGCCTTGCGATACACTAAAGCGGAAGTTCACTCGTGAGTGTTTGCGCTGAAGGCTTTGGTTTGTAGGCGCAACGTCAGTCGCGTTAAGACAGCAGAGTACAAATTAGGGTGGTACCGCGGAAGCATAACTTTCGCCCCTTACCAGGGGCGGGAGTTTTATTTTTTTATAGGAGGAAGAATATGAGAGAAGAATTGCAGGCACTTAAGGAACAAGCGCTGGCAGAGCTGGGAGCAGTAACGACTCCAGACGAACTCAAAGATTTGCGCATCAAATATTTGGGTAAAAAAGGCCCGATGACAGAAATTCTGCGCGGTATGGGCGCACTGCCGGCAGAGGAAAGACCGAAAATCGGACAAATCGTCAACGAAGTAAAAAGCGCCTTGGAAACGGCTATCAATGCCAAAACCGAGGTTTTAGAAGCAGAGTCCTTAAAAGCAAGGCTGGCAAATGAAAAAGTGGACATTACTTTGCCTGGACGCACACAAAACTGCGGGCATCTGCATCCGGTGACACTGACACTGCGCGAGATCAAAAAGATTTTTATGCGGATGGGGTTTGATGTCATGGAAGGCCCTGAGATAGAAAGCGATTATTATAACTTTGAAGCTTTGAACCTGCCGCAGGATCATCCGGCACGGGATATGCAGGATACATTTTATATTACTGAAAAATTTTTGCTGCGTACCCAGACTTCACCTGTGCAGGCTCGTACAATGCAGGCCTGTGAGCCTGACACACCGATCAGGATGATCGCCCCTGGAACAGTTTACCGCAACGATTATGATGCTACTCATTCTCCGATGTTTCATCAGGTAGAAGGTTTGGTACTTGGTGAAAATATCAGCCTTGCTGATTTAAAGGGGACGCTGGAAACCTTTTGTAAAGAGATGTTCGGCGGCAGTGTGGAGATACGCTTGCGTCCCAGTTATTTCCCCTTTACGGAACCAAGTGCCGAAGTAGATATTTCCTGCGTTATCTGTGGCGGCAAAGGCTGCCGCGTCTGCAAGAATTCAGGCTGGCTCGAGATTTTGGGTTCAGGTATGGTTCATCCCAATGTGCTGCGGATGAGCGGTTACGATCCGGATAAAATTAATGGTTATGCTTTTGGAATGGGTGTTGAACGCATCGCTATGCTTAAATACGGCATTGACGATCTGCGCTTATTCTTTGAAAATGATTTGCGGTTTATCCGCCAGTTCAAATAAGGAGGAAGATTATGTTAGCATCTATTGACTGGTTAAAAAAATATGTTGATATTAATGTCACTCCTGAAGAGTTGGCTGAAAAACTGACACGCGTAGGTTTGGAAGTTGAAAGTGTGAACTATCTGGGAGCGGGGTTGGAAGGCGTTGTTACCGGCAAAGTAACACAGATTGAGCGGCATCCTAATTCTGATCATTTGTGGATTTGTATGATGGATTACGGCAGCGGTGAGATCGTACAGATTCTGACTGGTGCGCAAAATGTCCATCAAGACGATATCGTACCGGTTGCAGTTGTTGGGTCGCAGCTTCCCAGTGGGATGAAGCTTAAAAAAGCAAAAATGCGCGGACTTGATTCTTTTGGAATGTTGTGCAGCGCTGAAGAGCTGGGCATTGATGCTAAGCTTTTGCTGCCGGAACAGCGCAATGGTATTTTCATCCTGCCGCCGGATACACCGATTGGCGTAGATATAAAAAAGGTTTTGGGACTGGATGACGTGGTGTTGGATATTGACCTGACCGCCAACCGCGGTGATTGTACAAATATCATTGGTCTGGCACGTGAAGCTGCTGCTGTTTTGGGTACGGAATTCAGAATGCCAGATATGAGCGTACAGGAAACTGCCGGCGGCAATGCTGCCGAAATGGCGAAAGTAGATGTGCAGGCGGCGGATCTGTGCAGTCGTTTTGCTGTGCGGATATTGAAAAATATTAAAATCGGTCAGTCGCCGGAGTGGATGCAGAAACATCTGCGTGCCTGCGGTATGCGTCCCATCAGTAATGTTGTCGACGTGACTAACTATGTAATGCTTGAATTAGGGCAACCGATGCATGCCTATGATTATGACAGGGTCAGTGGACATACGCTGATCGTTCGGCGTGCTGCTGAAGGTGAGAAGCTGGTGACGCTGGATAATCAGGAGCGGAGTCTTGATTCCAGCATGATCACTATTGCTGATACTGAACATGCGGTAGGCCTGGGCGGTGTTATGGGTGGTTTGGAAACAGAAGTTACTGCCGATACCGTAAATGTTATGTTAGAGGCCGCTACTTTTAACGGACCTTCGATTCGCCGTACTTCGAAAGCATTGGGATTACGCAGCGAAGCGTCAGGGCGCTTCGAGCGCGGTGTTGATACCGTGCTGACTCATAATGCGCTTAATCGTGCAGCACATTTGCTGGAACAGATGGGTGCCTGCGAGACTGTCTGCGGTATCGTAGAAGCTTATCCGACTGAGGCGCAGCCGGCTGTTGTTAAAGTTAATCCGTCTGCTATCAATACCCGCATTGGTGTAGAGATAGAGACAGGGGAAATGATTTCTATTCTGCAGAAGCTTCAGTTCGAAGTACATGAGGAAGGAGAAGATCTGGTCGTTACAGCGCCCAGCTGGCGTTATGATGTGACCTGTGATGCTGATATCAGTGAAGAGATCGCGCGTATGCATTCGTATGACAAGATTGCCTCACATATGCCTGCTCTGCCTTTGGTACAGGGGCGTCAGGATGTGATTGAGGACGTACGCGACAGTGTGGAGGATTATTTGGCTTCGGTCGGACTGAGTGAGGTTATGACTTACAGTTTTATCCATCCATGTTCTTTTGACAAGCTGGAATTACCTGCAGATGATGAACGCCGTCGGTTTATTGAAGTAATGAATCCTATCAGCGATGAATTCAAAGTTATGCGCACTACTTTAGTACCAAGTATTTTAAGTACAGTTGCTTATAATTTGGCACGTCAAAGTGAAAGTGTCAAAATTTTTGAAGTCGGGCGCACTTATCTGCCGAAAGCGCTGCCTTTGACAGAGTTCCCGGTTGAAAAGCGTGTATTGTGCGCTGCAATGAGCGGTAAACGTAATGTGTTAAACTGGACTGAGGGAAAAGATAATGTAGACTTTTATGATATGAAAGGTGTCGTAGAAGGGCTTTTGAGCAAATTACAGGTCACTGATTACAAGCTGATACTGGCAACACAGCCATATCTGCATCCGGGAAAGAGCTGCGCAATCGAATATCAGGGAGAGCTGATTGGTTATTTCGGTGAAGTGCATCCCACGGTTGCTGCTAACTTTGAACTGAGCAGTGAAACCTATGTTCTGGAGCTGGCAATCGAACCTTTGGTCGCTGCTGCTGTTAAGGTGCCTAAATATAAACATCTGCCTAAATTCCCCGGTACTTCGCGTGATATAGCTGTCGTTGTACCGTTGGAAGTAAGTATGCGCGAGCTTGAAGGCGTGATTCGCGCTAATGCAGGCGAGCTTTTGACTGATGCAAAGGTGTTTGATGTGTATACCGGTAAGCAGGTAGCAGACGGCTGTAAATCCATGGCCTTTAATCTTACTTTCCAGGCCGGTGATCGTACCTTGACTGATACGGAGATAGATACGGTAATTAAAAATGTAGTTGATAAAGTAGGAGAAGAATATAAAGCTAAATTAAGAGCCTGATAAATGATTTTTTAACAGCCCTTTATAAATAAGGGCTGTTTTTTCGTAAATAATAAAACTGCATCGGCTATCGTCAAAGGTGTTATAATGGAATTGTATGAAAGAAGGTGCATTTTATGAAAATCATTGACGCGCATATGCATTATTATGATATAGACAAGTTTTATGAGGTCGCAGAAAATGCAGGACATGAAAATACTGCGGCTTGTTGGCAGCAGATATGCCAAGAGAATAATATTGTTTTTGCTGTGGCGATGGGTAATTCTGAAGATGCGCCCAGTCGTTACGGCGGCAGTACACCGAGACTGATTAATCTAAGTGGTCCTTTTGATGAGAAAAATTATAACCAGCCTCTTTCAATGGGGTATTGTTTAGGCGTCAAAAGTGAAGATATTACACTGGCAAATGCTGAAAAAACAGCTCAGGAATTTGAGCACTATCTGAGTGATCCTCATTGTCTGGGCATAAAGTTTTATCCAGGTTACCGGCCTGTATTTATTTATGATGAACGTCATTATCCGCTGTTTGAATTGGCCCGGCATTATAATGTGCCTGTGGCAGTGCATACAGGCGATACAGCAACGCCTGCTGCTAAACTGCGTTATGCCCACCCGTTGACGGTGGATGAGGTAGCTGCTGATTTCCCGGACGTGCAGTTTGTTATCTGTCACTGCGGAAATCCATGGCTGCTTGACGCAACTGAGGTGGCTACGAAAAATGATAATGTAGCTGTAGATCTGTCCGGTTTACTGGAAGGAATACCGGGGCCGCATTTTTATAGGCAGAATCAGGGTTATTTTGATTATTTGGGTATGTGGCTGCGTTATATGAACCGCTGGGACAAATTGATGTATGGCAGTGATTGGCCGTTAATCAATATTCCTGATTATATAGCGATAATGCGTCAACTGATCCCGGAAGAACATCAGGAAGCATTTTTTTACAGCAATGCTTTGCGGGTTTATAGTCGTATACAGAAAATTTTATAAAATCTACAAAAATCCTATTTGCGTATGCAAATAGGATTTTTTTGTATTAACGTAGATTTTACAAGGGTTTGTTAATATTTATGAGTGCTAAATTATGAAGAATGTGGTATAATAAAAATTTCAAAATATTTAACATTTACAAACAAACTATCAATACAATATAAAACTATTGAAAAGTTAAGGCAATATTAAAAATACATAAATAATATAAAATAAAAATATTGGATTGATAGATAACAAAAATGTTCCAAAAATATGTTCCAAATATAAATAAATATACCGATATAGTGCATTAGATTACGATAATTCAGATGCAGATTTATCAAATACTTCTGCTATACAAAAAGCATCTTCGTTTGTTAGTTCGCCATAAATATCTGCTGTAGTAGAAAATTTAGAGTGCCCTAGAGCTTGTTGGATAATTTTGAGGCTTATATTGTCTTTAATTGCAGCTTTAACAAATGAATTTCTAAATTGTTTTGGAGAAATACCATCAAACCCAAATTTTTTCATAATTCTGTAGACAGCCGCAGTAAATTCATTTGGATTCCAATGTCTGCCCTTGTGAGTAAATACATACTCAGAGTGAGACGTGTCCCTGCGTTTCATTAATTTTTCAAAAACAAAATCAGGAATTTTAATAATTCTTTCGCTGCCTTTGGTTTTTAATGGGACATCTACGTAAATTTTATCGCCCGCTGATGTTATTTGTGTTGAAAGACGTGCTGTTTTTGTAGAAGGATCTATTTTATCCCACTTTAATCCTAGTAACTCACCTCGTCTAACACCAGTAGTATATAAGAATAGTAATTCCAAATAACATTCTTTGTTTTCTATATGTTTGAGCAAATAGTTCATTTGTTCTATATCTATAAAAACCTTTTTCCCATTTTTATATCCTTTTATAACAGTAAGCTTATTTGGATTAGATTTTAGTTTTCCAAGCTTTACGGCACTGTTTAACAATACGCCTATGTCTTGATGGATACCAGCAATAGTATTTTCAGAATATCCTTTTTTCTGCATTTCGGTATAGACTATTTGTAATTGTTCTGTTGTTATTTTATTTAGACTGGTCTCTTTTAAATATTTAGGTATGTAGAGATTAAAAAAACGCTTCTTTTTATGTATAGTAGACTCTTTGTTTTTTGACGTGAGATTTTCAATATAGAAATTAAACCATCCTTCTAAAGAAAGTTTCTCTGAGCTTATACTTTGAGTTGACAGTCTTTTTTTAAACTCTGCTACTGCTATTTCTAATTCTTGCGGAGAATCTGCTCTAATTATCCGACTCCCTTTTTGACCATTGTTTTTTGTGTAATAAACATTAGTTTCTAATTTCTTGCGTTTGTTATTGTAGCGCATTTTCATAGGCTCACCTCATTTATTTGGAAATACAGATATTCTTTTAAAATATTCATAATAGGTAATAATTACCTAAGTTAAGTATATTTTAACAGTAAATAAATAAAAAATCAACATTTGACAGAATAAGTTTAAAGGGGTATAATTTCAATATAATAACAAACAGTCGTTCGTAAAAGGAAAACCTGTTATTTATAATTACTTAAAATATTGAAAAATTACTTGACATAAGTAATTAAGGCGATTATAATAGTGACTGTGGTTAACGAAGGGAGCTTGAAAAATGTATGAAGTAGAAATCGTACATTATGGGAGTGTAGAGATATGTTCCTGTGAATTCAATTCTTTGGAGGAGGTTGTTGAATTTTTAGACGCATGGAGAGATCTTGAACAAGAGTTGACACATGTTAATATTATTAGAAAAGGAGAATGAGTATAAGAAAATTAGCAAGCGTACAAGTCATTAGTAACCTCAGATCAATAGAGGGGGCTGATAGAATTGAGTTGGCAAGAATTTTAGGTTGGAATGTAGTAGTCAAAAAAGGAGATTTTAAGGTTGGAGATAAGGTTATCTATTTTGAAACGGATAGTATCTTGCCAGAAAATAATCCCGCATTTGACTTCTTAAAAAATAGTAAAGGGAAGATCAAACCGTTAAAAGCAAAGCGTATAAGAGGGATTGTATCTCAGGGATTGGTAACTGGACTTGATGTTATCCCTTTAGGAAAAATCATTCCACTAGATGTTGGTTTTGATTGTACTGAAATTCTTGGAGTGAAAAAATATGATCCTATTGAGGTGGTCTTTAGAAACCAAAAAGGAAATTATAGTTACATTGTTTCTGGCTTTCCTTATTTTATTCCAAAGACCGAAGAGACTAGGGTGCAGATTCTACAAGACAAACTTGATATTGCAAAAAATCATAAATTTGTAATAACCGAAAAACTTGCTGGCTCTAGTATTACCTGTTTCATTAAAGACGGTAAGTTTGGGGTATGTAGTAGGAATAATATGGTTTCTTTAACTATTTCTAATCCGTGGGGTGAGGCTGCATTAAAGTATGATTTAGAAAATAAATTTACAAAATTAAGGGAGGATTTAGGATATGATTTTGCGCTACAAGGAGAACTTATTGGCGTAGGGATTCAAGGCAACAAATATAACTTGTCTGATTATGAGATTAGATGGTTTAATCTGTTCAGGATTGACAAACAGGAAGATGTTGGTTTTTATCATTCTGACCAGCAACAGTTAAATAACTTTAATGGTTTTACTTTAGGAGAGGTTGCTAGTATGTTAGATATGGAGACAGTACCTGTTCTTGACGTTGATTTTGACATGAACAATAATATTGATACATTAGTTATGATGGCACAAGGAAAATCAAAACTAAATCCTAATCAGAATAGGGAGGGAATCGTGTTTAGAGCTAAGTATAATAAAGAATTTAATAAAGTAGGCTTTGGTTGTCGTTTTTCTTTTAAGGCGATAAACCCTGATTTTTTATGCCCGTAAAATTACTTAAATTACTTAAAATATAACAAAGGAGATAATTTATGAAAGAAACTGAAAAAAAGAATAGTACCGATCCAGGTACGCCTAATGTTGAAGATAGTAATGTTGAGATTAAAGAAAAAAAGAAAGAATTAGGTATTGGCGCAGTAATTCCAAAAGTAGTATCTACAGAAACAAACAATAAAGGAAAGAGTAATGTTTGGCGAAAAATTCTAGCTGTTATGGAAGAAGTCGGCTTTGTTAAAAAAAACGGGAAGGTATCTTTTAAAAATACAAATTATAACTATCAAAAAGAAGAAGATATTACACTGGCGTTAAGAGAAGCCAGACTAAAACATGGATTGGTGATAGTACCAACAAAAGTACATTTTATTGAGAATAAAGACAATATTACTCGTGTTGTCATTAGTTATCTGATTGTAGATGCAGATAGCGGAGATAGTGTTTGTGTAGAAATGGGTGGTGAAGGTCAAGACTCTGGCGATAAAGCAATTTATAAAGCATTTACTGGTGCTTATAAATATATGCAACGTCAGACATTTAGTTTGACAAGTCAAGATTCTGACCCAGATAACATTCCTAGTGGTGCATTTAAAAATGTAAATGAAAAGAGTAATTCAAAAAAGAGCGAACAGCCTGTAAATTTGGTAACTGGTGATTTAGATACAGTTTTAGCAATAGGTAAGCATAAAGGTAAAACCATTAGTCAAGTTGCTAAAGATGACCCTAATTATATTAAATGGTTAGCGGGGAAACAGGGAGATCTTCAGGCATTAGCACAAAAAGCTGTAAATGATTTTAAATTATGAGATCCACTAAGTCTGTAATAAAAAGAGAGCCTTTGCCAAAAAACTGTAGACTTTCTCCCGCAGAAAAAGAAACAGTTATAAGGTTTGATAAAAGCAGTAATATTGCCACTATCTATTGTGCTGATAAAGCTGAAATTACAAAGTTAAAGAAAAGAGCAAGGCTTGTAAAAGAAGATAAATTTGGAGCATGGTTTGAAATTGACAAAAAATATATCACGGTCAGAAAAGCGACAGCGAAAAGAACTGTCAACAAAAGAGTTTCAAAAGCTGGACATAGCCAAGAGACTGAATAAAGTAATTCGTCTATATTTTCAAAAATGTACGAGTGGTGTTCTTTATAAAAACAATAAGATGAATTTTGCTGCTTGGAATAGCGTTAAAACCGTAATTCTGGATAACTTTAATGTCAATGATCTTGTTGTTGTTTATGAATATTTAAAAACGATTGAATTTGAGTCTATGAGTATATATAAGGTTCTATATTTGGCAGAACAGTTCAGAAAAAAACAAATAAATAAAGTTGGGAAGGAGCAATTAAAACAGTTAAAGGCAAGCCCTTATAAAGAGTTTAGCCTTGATGATTTTATATGAAATCTGCTGTAGATAGCATTATCGAAAGTCAGGATATTGTTGATTATATTGGCAATGTTACTAGGTTGAAAAAGTCTGGCAACACTTACAGAGGTAAGTGCCCGTTGCACAACGGGAATAATGATAGTGCATTAAGTGTTTATCCAGAAAACAACAGCTTCTATTGTTTTAGTTGTGGTAAACACGGAAATATTATTGATTTTGTGGCAAGTTTAGAAAATATTGATTATTTGGAAGCAATAGAGATGTTGGCAAAAGAAGCCAACATAGATATAAGCCTTGATAAAGATTATTGTCGGCAGAAAACACTTTATGAAAAAAATAGAGATCAAGCAAATCGCTATTATAAGAAACAAAGTGTTATAATCGACCATTTGATTGTAAAAAGAGGGCTTTCTAAAGATACCGCTGATGCATTTTATTTGGGGTATGACGATTATAACGGCAAGGCTATAACAATACCATTGCATGATAGACATGGACGTATCGTAGGTTTTTGTAAGAGATATTTAGATAAGCTTCCTAAGTACATTAATAGTCAAAATAATGAGCTTTATGATAAGTCAGAATATCTGTTTAATCATTACAGAGCAAAGAATATGCTTCAAAATTTCAATAGGCTTTATGTTGTTGAGGGATATTTTGACTGCATGAGCGCACATCAACAGGGGTTGGCATGTGTTGCATATTGTGGGAGTGAATTGACAAAAGGCCAAATTCAGGAGATTAAGGAAATCATCAAACACACACCTAATGTAGTTATTATGTATGCTCCCGATAATGATGATGCTGGTCAGTCTAAAATATCTCGTGTTTGGGAGAAATTTAATGAAGTTGCTCCAAAGCTTGATGTCAGAGTTGTAAAAATACCTGAAGGGCAAAAAGATTTTAATAATGTGTTGGTATCTGGTGGTCAAATAGCGGCTCTTGAGGCAGAACCAATAGCTATGGCAGCTATTAAAATGCAACTTCGAGAATGTATCGACCAACAACAGGAATATGGTATTGCCGCTGAAGCTTTGAGGCTAGTAAATAATCCAATGATTAAGTCCGACATTATAAATTATTTGGCTACCCATTGGAATAAAGACGTATCTGACGTTAAAACATTAACTAACCTTAGTTTTACGGCCGAGGAAGTATTAAATGAATTTAAAGACATTGATACTTGTTTTGGGGAATATATTGACCTAATAAATGAAGGTACAAGTGGGATCGGATTTCCAAGTATTGATGCAGCAATGAAGCTTAGACAATCAGATGTAGTTTTTTGGGCTGGATATTCTGGTACTTATAAAACTATGGTGGCTGTTGAAGTAGCGATTCATAATGCAATAAGGGAAAAGAAAAATGTGTTGGTATTCAGTTTAGAGATGTCTGCTGGAAGCTTTTATGAGCGTTTAATTGCCAGAATCATGGGCAAAGACATAGACGAACTTGAAAAGATAATTAAAAGTGGTGAACAGGCTGTTATATTACAAAAACTAAAATCTAAATTGCAAGAACGGATTATAGTTTTGGATAAATCAAATTTGTCTATTAAAGATATTGAACAGCGCATTATTATTGCTAACTCTAAAGTTTGGAAGGAAGGAAAAACAGATGTTGTTATCCTTGATTATTTCCAGTATTTGAGAGCCAATGGATTTGATGAACAAGCAGTTGCTGCTAAGTACACCAAAGTTATTGCCAAAACACATAATCTTATTTTCTTCATACTGTCACAGCTAAATAGGACAGGGGAAAATTTTGCAAAACCATCCATAAAAATGTTGAAAGGAACAGGTGATCTGGAAGCAAGTGGGGATTATGTTTGTCTGTGCTGGAAACCTGATGCAGACCCAAAGCTGACAGCAGAACAGTATTTAGAAGTAAAAGACCATATTGGCGTATCTATTGGAAAAGCAAGACGTGGAGCCAAAGCTACAGAATTTGAGTTGATATTTGATGCAAGTGTTGGTGCAATTAAAGATTTGGGGGTTGATGAAATAGTAAATGCCAGCTAAGTATTTTAAGTGTCCTGATGGAGAGAAAATCGAGATTTCAGAGTGTTATAAGAAGTGTCGGATGAAAGAAAGATGTATGCTTTTACCAGTTTTAAAAGCTGTTGGAAAAACACGGGCATGGTATGGGAAACCTTCTGTTACACAATTACTGAAAGACACTCGGCAGACGTACCTTGAAATAGTAAATGCCTATTCTATTGACCCACAAAAGAGCATAGCTTCTATGATTGGAACTAATAGCCATAGTCTAATGGAAGGTAATGTTCCAAATGGTTATTTGTCAGAAGTTCGACTTGAAGATGATATTACTTCTGGTCAGTTTGATGCTTATGATATGAAGAACAATACTTTAATTGATTTTAAATTCTTTGGCGCATATCGAATAGCTAAAGCTCTTGGGAAACGCATGAAATGGGTTGCTAATGGCGTATATCAAAGGGGCATTAACAAAGGTAAAACAAAATGGGTGCAGATGTTTATTGATGGCGGGGTTCGTGATGTGTTAGAGATTAGTATGCAGCTTTCGTATTACAAAAAACTGCTGAAAGAACATGGCTTAAAGGTAGATAAAATCATGGTTCAGATGTTATTGCGTGGCGGGTTAGATAAGACTGCTAAAAGCTATGGCTTAGATCGTATGAGTTACCCTATTGAGTTGCATGGCGTATCTGAACGATGGATAGTTAGATATATGAGAGCGAAGTATAACAGACTTATGGAAGCTTTAGAAACCAATGTATTGCCTCCTGTGTGCAAAAAACGCTGGAATGATTTGCGTTGTAAGGATTATTGTGGGGTAAACGAATTTTGCCCTTATTACCAAGAAAAGTATATGAAAAGGAGTAAATAATGAACAGGAAAGAGTTTGAAGGTTTTGTAGCAAAAGGAATTACTAAATTTAAAGTAATAAAACCAAGAAAAGGTGATTTGTCTGTGTATAGTCTTAGTCTTGGAGAAATTTTAACTTTAAGAGAAGATGATGGTTCAGATTGTCCATATTTTTATAAAGAAGATGGGTTTAGAACAGACGTTTCGTTGGAGAGATTGATTCCGTTTGCGGATTTTGGAGAAACTAAATTCAAAGTGGTTGCTTATCCTTCCCATAATAAAGTTATTGCAAAACTTATTTACAATAAGTCTGTCGTTTCTGTGGCTGAAGCAAAGTGTGGTCCAGAAGATGAATTTAATTTTCTTACTGGTTTGCAGATTGCTATTGCAAGGCTTGTTCAGCAACACCCTTGTCCTAAACTTGTCCTGCCCAAAGAAGCATTAAATGCAGAGTTGATTTGAGGTGAAGAGACATAAAACAGAAAACAATTATTTTAGTAGGTTATCCTTGTTCTGGAAAAGATACTGTAGCAGAAATTTTGTATAAAAGTTATGGTTTTACACCAATAGCTTTTGGGAATGTTCTTAAAGCTATTTGTGAACTTATAAGGACAGACAAACTTGCTGCTTCTTTAGCACTTCAAACAAGAATTCCTCTACCACCACATAAGATTGGTGAGATGGTATCTCGTTTTGCGAATATCTCTGTTGAAGGGCGAAAAGATAGGTTATTACTCCAAACTGTAGGTACAGAATGTAGAAAAATTCGTAATGACATTTGGGTAAATGAAGTTAAGCAATACATAAATCCTCGCACAAGAACAAATTTCGTAATTACTGATTGCCGTAGGGCGTTTGAGCTTAATTCATTTCCAGATGCTATATCTGTTTTTATAGATTGTGAGGAATCGGTAATATACAGTCGGTTGAAACAACGTGATGGATATTATGATGTTGATATTTTATCTCGTGAGGCAGAACTAGAAGTTCCGTTATTGAAGGAGAAATGCGACTTTATAGTAGATAACAATGGAACATTAAAAGATCTTGCAATGCAAATAAAAAATATAATGGAGGTAATTCGTTAATGAGAGTTTATGAATATGTTGACAAAAATAGTAAAAATATTGTCGCACAATCTGCGGCTAAAGTGGCTGGTGGTTTTGCCAAAGCAGCCAAAAAGGGAAAAAGTAAAATTGTGGTTTGCGATAGTGGAGAGTATTGTCCTAAAAGAAGTGGGCATTGCTGGGCATGGAATCCCAAAGAAAAAAGAAAGGCGGCTTAATATCGGTTGCCAAGATGTTTATGTACTGACTGTGGTGTAAAAAACTGTTCGAGAAAGAAAATCCCAAAACGCAGGGTTATTGGGAAGAAAAATAGAGTCACAGGAAAGTATGCTGAGAACAAGCTTTATGCCTTATTTAATGAATGGGGAATTGGAATAGAAAAAACTTTTTGTTCTGGAAGTAAAAAAGAGCTTGCACATGAGTTTGGAGATAAGTTTAGCGGAGATTTCAATATCAAGGGCTTAGTTAATAAAAATATCAAGATCGAGAATAAGAAGAAACTATACTCTGTTTTTAAACGATATTATGAATTAACAAACCAGAAGATTTGTCATATTGAGGGATTTTGTTATTTAGTTCCGCAAGATATGTTCGAGGATATGCTAATTAGAAAAGTTAGACATGGTCACTACGATATTGCAGATGAAAAGTTTAAAGTTCTTCATAATTTCTTTGACCAAGATAACGCCGATATTGTGACTTTAATATCCCCTAAACCAGAATCTAATAGATATTTAAATTTTATCTTCTGTGTATCGGAAGATCTGTACAAAATTTTAAACAATAAGATTGGAGATTGATAAATATGTTATATGACGTAAATAGAGTGGTATTGGTTGGTAGATTGACAAGTGACCCTAATGTAATGATGGCAGGGCAAACAAGTAAGTGTGTATTTAGTTTAGCTGTTAATAGACCAAAAGGGAAAGACGGGAAAGAAAACGGCGTAGATTTTTTGCGGGTTATTAGTTTTGCTTCGCTTGCTGATAAAGCTATGGAACTGAGCAAAGGTCAGAGCGTTGTTGTAATTGGCAAAGTAAACACTGGATCATATGAGAAAAACGGGCAAAAAGTATATACTACAGACTTTGTGGCTGATTGTATTGGAACGGTTATCTAAATTAGTATATATCCCAGATTACGATATCTCAGTAGAAATAAACGGAAATATATATAAAGACGGAAAGAAACTGAAACAATATCGTGATTATAAGGGTTATCCATGCGTGATTTTCAAAAATGGTAAAGTAATTAAAAATATGAGAGTACATAGGCTTGTAGCACAGGCTTATGTACCTAACCCTAAAGGATTGCCTATTGTTAATCATATTGATGGAGATAAAGAAAATTCAAGTGCAGATAATCTTGAGTGGTGCAGTATTAAAGATAATACGGTTCATGCGTACCGTGTTTTAGGGAACAAAGTACCAAATGGAGTAAAAAGCAGTAAAAAAGTTTTAGTAAGAGACAAACACGGAAATGAAAAAAATTTTGACAGTATTAGGTCAGCAGCCAAGTTTATAGGTTGTTGTCATCAACATTTGAGCAGTTTGCTAAAAAAGAGAACTGGGACAAAACTGGAATTTGAATTTGAATACTCATAAAGGAGACGTTAAGATGAAAAAGTTTAAATATGGAGATAAGGTAGAGCTGGTAAAAAGTGAAATTAACAGCAAGTTAGTTGGAAAGATTATGACGTTCGGATCATATTTAGAGAAACCGATGGTACTTACTGTAGGGGAAGATAAAAAAGAAGTTGAGTTTGATTGTTTTCTGTTCTATGAAGGTTATGGAGTTCTAGGGAAATCAGCTAATATGGATTTTTATTCTTGGGCGATTAACAATACTTCTGAGCCGATGAAAAAGGAAATCAAAATTAGCTTTGTGGACAACAAAACTATTGCCGAATGGTATGAGGGTGGGGTTTTAAAATTAACGAGTGTCGCTAAATGTAATCCTAAAGATAAATTTAATTATATGACTGGATCACTGGTAGCCGTAAGTAGAATTTTTGGAAAAGAATACGAAGATAGTTCCAAACAAGAAATTTCTCTTGCTAGCACTTCTAAAGATGAAGATAAAAAGAGTGATATTGAGGTGGGGAGTGTAGTGAAGATTACTGATGCTGGTAAGTGCTACTCTACGTATGCCAGCTTCTTTTCTCAAAACGACTTGGTTTCATATGCCCCGTTCTATGCGTATGGGCAGCGGTTGAGCAATAAATACGTGACTGAATTCATCGTAGTAGGCATTGGGACACACTATTATCAAGGTGATAAAGTTTTGGTTTTAAAAGAAAAAACTACAAATGCTGTGTACCTGATTTCTGAAGAAGGAGTAAAAAGGGTTTAATGACAAGTAATACTAATCGTTTTGGAAACTGGTTTGATGAAAAAGTAGCACAAGGGATCATTGTAGCCAAGTATTTACATGAAAACGAATTGGATTGCATTACTTTTGACAGTATAGGGAATCCTATATTAGATGAAAATGGAAAAATAAAAGGTTTTGACAGAGCTTTTAACAAGTTTACTGATCGTGTAAGCAGTATTTTTAGTGAAAAGCTACAGCATAAAATTAAGCAAGCTATGTATGATGCTGATTTCTTCCTTGCTGGACGGGCTTTATATGCAGCTGGGAGCAAAGGTAATTTTAAAGCTAGTATGTCTAATTGTTACATTATGCCGATGCCTGAAGATAACATTGAAAGTATTTTTGATACTTGTAAAGAGATGGCACGTATTTTTTCTTATGGCGGTGGATGTGGCGTAAATATTTCTAATCTTCGTCCTAAAGATGCTATTGTTAATAATTCTGCAAGAGCTTCCACAGGAGCAGTAAGCTTTATGGATGTTTTCGATCAGGTTGGACGTACCATTGGTGCTCATGGACGAAGAGCGGCGATTTTGATTGGACTTAATTGCAATCATCCAGACGTTGAAGAATTTTTAGAAATTAAACGTAATAATGACCGAATCCAATCTGCGAATATCAGTATTTTATTTACAGATGAATTTATGCAAGCGGTAAAAAACAACAAAGAATATGAGTTGCATTTCTATGTAAATGAGTCTGGCGAAGAGATAAAACGAACTATTAATGCTAGAGATTTTTTCTATAAATTTGCTAAAGAACAATGGGATTGGGCAGAACCAGGAGCGTTATTTATTGATAGGATTAATGAACATCATTTATTGTCGGAATATCCAAAAGAAGAATATCATGTGGACGTTACAAATCCGTGTGCTGAATTTCAAGGTAATGCTTATAACAGTTGTAATTTGGCCTCTATCAATTTATATAACTGTATTGCCAATCCGTTTACGGACAAAGCTAGGCTTGACCGCTCAAAGTTCTTTGAGTTAGTTGAATTGGGTGTCGCAGCACTTAACGAAACACTTGACTATGGATATGATATGCAACCTTTAGATAAAAATAGGAAGTGTATTGATGATTGGCGTTCTATTGGATTGGGGTTGTTTGGCGTAGCTGATGCTTTAGTGGCTATGGGTATTAGATATGGCAGTCTTGAAGCAAACGAATTTATCAATAATGTTGGGTATTATATGGCTGGTAGAGCTATAGTAGCAAGCTGTAATATTAAGAAAAGATTTGGCAAGTGGTCTAAAAAGCACGTAGAAACTTCAGAGTTTTTTAAGTCCATCCCATACCTTGATGGTGACGATCTCAAGCAGGGGCTTGCTAACGGAAGTTTGTTATCTATAGCCCCTACAGGGACAATTTCTACAATGTGCGGACATACTGGTGGAATTGAGCCGATTTATCAAATTGTTTATGAGCGCACAACTCATAGTCTTGAATCAAGCGGGAAAACATTTAAAGTGTTTGCAAAATCCGTTGAGCATTTATTAAAGCACAACGGAATTAATCCTGAAGATATAACCATTCAAGAAATTAAAAAGAAATTCCCGTTTGTTGTTGATGCTTATGATATTGACCCGTTAGAGCGTGTTGATTTTCAAGCTTCTTTACAAAAATATATAGATAATGCTATTAGTTCTACTATTAATATGCGGGAAGATTGTACTGTTGATGATGTGTTTAATACATATCTCTATGCATGGGAAAAAGGGTGTAAAGGGATCACAATTTTTAGAGATAATTGCAGACGTATTTCGATTTTAGGGAAGGACAAACAACACAAACATTCAAGTGAAGAAAGTCTCTTAGAAGCAAAAAGACTTTTTGACAGAGAGTTAAATACTCTTGAACCCAAGAAAAGAGGCGGTGTCAAATCTCTTTGGGGAAGGACTTTTGTATATCATACAGCCTGTGTTAAAAAATTTTATGTGACTGTCAATATTAAGGATGGAGAAATTTTTGAGGTTTTCGTTGGTGCTGATACTGGGTGCCAAGCGAATATTAGTACCATTACAAGACTTACCAGTTATGCTTTGCGTTTAGGTGGTAGGGTAGATGATATTATTGCTGAACTAAACTCTGCAACTTGTCCTGCTTGCACAGCGGCTATGCGAAATGGAGATAAGACTATTAATAAGTCCTGTGCTTCTTGTATAGCTGATGCATTACGGGATATGCAAAATACGATTAATAAAGATTCTATTGGTAAAAGCGGAGAGACAGACATTGAACAAGAACATGAGCATAAACAAATTTACATGATTAATACCAAACATAACGATATGCTTGAGTGTCCAGAGTGTCATCAAAAAACGCTGAAGCCAGAGGGGAAATGCGTTAATTGTACTAATTGCGGATATTCCAAATGCTGAAGGTAATATTTGTCTCTTACTGTATTAAGTCTGTTCAGTGGGATTGGCGCATTTGAGAAAGCTTTGTCAAATTTAAAAATTCCATATAAAACAGTAGCATACTGTGAGGTTGATAAATATGCAAGTAAAGCATATTCAATTATTCATAAAATAGGGGAAGATAAAAATTTGGGAGACATTACCAAAATCCCCCCCCCCATTGGACTAATGTAGATTTAATCACGTATGGATTTCCGTGTCAGGATATTTCTATAGCTGGCAGCCAATCAGGATTGAATAAGATGGGGAAGAAAACCAACAGTGGCCTTGTATGGGATGCTTTAAGGATAATAAACGAAAGCCAACCTAAGTATGCTGTCTGTGAGAACGTAAAAAACCTTGTTGGTAATAAATTTAAAAATGAATTTAATGCAATTTTAGCCGAACTAAGTAATTCAGGTTATAACAATTATTGGAAGATCCTGAATGCAAAAAATTTCGGGATTCCACAAAATAGAGAACGTGTTTTTATAGTTTCTATTAGGAAAGAACTTGATAATGGAACATTCCAATTTCCCGATAACTTAGAACTGAAAATAAAGATGGAAGCACTTTTAGAAGATTGTTTTGATAAAAAATATTTTTTGGAAAAAGAAGTTGAGTATTCCCCTTTAGAAAGTTATCAAGTAAGGCAAATTGCAAATGTTTTACCAACTAGAACGAGAGATAATCCAAATCAAGGGAGGGTCTATGACCCAAAAGGCTTATGTCCTACATTAACAACGACAGGTGGAGGTGGGAGGCAACCAATGATCCCTGTATTATGCGGAAATAAGTATTTTGTAAGAAAGCTGTTACCTATAGAATATTTTAGGTTTATGGGGTTTGAAGATAATGATTGCAAAACTCTTATAAAAAACAAATTTTCTGATACTCAACTATATAAAATGGCTGGTAATTCTATTGTTGTTAATGTGATTCAAGCAATATTAAAACAATTATTAAAAGGAGAACTAAAAAATGAGAATTCATAAAAAGAAATGGAATAAAAAACTAACCAATCGTGAGAAAGTTGCTGTATATGTTTATATTGATAAAGGACAACTTGACGTAAAATACAAAAAAATTATAGATGCTATGGCCAAAGCTGGTGTTAATTTGCTGACTGCTAAAAAAGAAAAGAAAGCTAAAAAACACAAACACCTTCGCTATGGATGGGGAAAATAATGAAAATTTCAAATGTTAGAGTTTATGGGTTAGAGGAAAGTATTTATGCTTCAGGATACTCAATGTTAACGGAAGCCCCAGATAGCAAAAGATTTTACGAAGGAGTTTCCGAAATTTGGGAACTGCTGTACGCATATAGAACAGGAATAGGAATTAAGTATGATGATCTGGGTAAACCGTTGGAAGAACTAAATAGACATATAGCTAGAGCATCTAAATTGGCTAATACTCCTGCTGGTAGTGGACACGCTAATTTCTTAAAGGGGATTATTGTTCAGTTTGATGTGAAAGCTCCACAATATTTTTGGCAACAATTTCAAAGGTATAATTTTGTAGATTTTGTGAGTTCTATGTCTAAAATGCACAGAATTTCCAATATTGATGTTGCAGAAACAGTAAATGAGAAAGTGTCTATAGCTGCTATTGATAACATTAAATCGCATGTTAATGACTATAAAAATAGAGAAGTAGATATTGATACAGTTTTGTCTAATGTACCAATGGGATTAGAGATGACGGCTAGAATGAGCACAAATTATCTGCAGCTCAAAACAATTTATAAACAACGTAAAAATCATAGGAGTAAGCAATGGACAGAGTTTTGTAAATGGATCGAAAGTCTCCCATTAGCCCCAATACTTATAATTAATGATTAATGTTAAAGAGTCAATTAAAGCACAAAAGATTTTTTGTGAAACAAATAAAAAACCTAACTTTGTTGGGAATGGAGTTTGTTTTAGTTGTCATAGGCAAATTTTTGAAAAAATAACGCTAGAAAAAGCACAGACCGACCTTATAACAGGTTGCCCCTATTGTAGGGTTAGTTTTTGTGAGTAAAAAAGCTATATTATAACAAACGATAAAAGGAGAAAAGATAACTTGGAAAATAAGATTAGAGGATTTGAAAAATTAACTACTATTAAGGCCGATATTCCTATTCCGACCAGAGGAACAGCTCTTAGTGCTGGATATGATATTTATGTTATTCATCCTGATGTTTACAAAGCTTTGGTTCGTGGTAAGTCTGTTAAAGAAGCATGGGATGCAGTTCCAAAATTCAAGCGGACAGTAAGACGACATCTATTTGATAAAATTATGCTTCCTACAGGGATTAAAGCGTACATGCTTGCTGATGAATACTTAAAGATTCATATTCGGAGTTCATCGGCGGTCAAAGAAGATTTAAAAATTGATAATGATGTTCCGATCATTGACGCTGACTATTACAACAATATCAGCAATGAAGGTCATATTATGATCCCTCTTAGTAATTGGAGTATCAAATTTGATGAACCATTTAAACGTATCTGTCAGGGGATTTTTACTAAATATTTGGTTGCTGATAATGATAATGCTAGTCAGAAGCGCATTGGAGGTGTTGGCTCTACCAATGACTAATGAAGATACTCGTGTTAATGTTCATGCGTATTTTTGTCGCTTTAAGAGCGAATGTTATTACGCAATGGTTATTGGCAATACTGCTGAAGCTGAAGCGTGGCTTCGTAAATATGCTGATGATGTATCTTTTGTTAGTACGCAACGGCTTAAAGAGCTTGACCTAAAAAATATGAAGGGCAATCGTATTATCGGCAGATCAACGTTTATTATTAATATGCAGTTCTGCTGCTGTTATGGTACAAAAGCCCGCCAGCGGAGTCTATAATGTCTAGGTACAATTTAGAAGATATTATAGCCGCTGTTAAGGCAGGAGAGATTTCAGAGACACAGGGGGTAGAACTGTTAGAAAGATCTGCTAAGTATCAGGAAAGTTCACAGAATAGTAAAGAAAATCGCTTAAAAGCAAAAATGGGTTTTATTGATGCCAATGTTGCTTCTAATAGAGATAACCCAGAAGAAATTCTTTTGGAACGTGAACGACTGGCAGAGTTGGTTGATTTGTGGGCAGCAGTAGAGGAAGTATTGACGCCACGACAGTTAGAAATCTTTATGATGTTTATTGAATGTCAAGAAAATTGTGCTGAAGTAGGTAGAGAATTAGGTGTGACCCAACAAGCAGTATTTAAAACCATTCAAGGCATTAGAAAAAAAATACAAAAACATTTGGGTGATATGCTTAATGAATACCGTGAAGTGTTATTACCTCCACAGTCACTAAAAGAAGCGACTAAACCTATGGGAGTTGGTTATATTTTTGAAAAAGAAATGAAAATGCCTGTTGAAAGCTCATGGCAAACAAAGTATGGGCGCAAGATATTCTATACTAAAGAAATATGCCACATACCTGAATATTTGGCAAACACCAACTCTTATTCTATCTGTACTATTTGCGAAGAAAAATGTACTAGAAAAATTGAGTTTCCCATGCAGCCAAGATTATCAGAAGAGAAAGAGAAAATTATAAAAGCAATTATTGCCAGAAACAGAGTTGCTTAAGGAGGATGTTCGTGATAAACAAAATGAGAGAGGTTGCGGAAGTTCTAGGAGTTCCGTTTACTGAAGATATAGATGAACCTAAGTGCTTTGAAGTTTGCTTCGATCGGATTTGGCATTTAGCGTTCATTTGTGAACGAGGGTTGGTTTGGTTTAAAGTAACCAACGGAACATTTGAACGGGCTGCATTGGCGGGGATTTTGATTGGCGATATCGAATATAGGATTACTCCATTTCAGCCGGAATTAGGGGAAAAATATTGGTGCGTTCAATTTTGTGGGATAGGTAACCACAAAAACATTTATGTTGATGAATTTACTTATAGTGGGGATATTAATGATTATCAAAACATAAGTATAGGTAACTGTTTTCAATGCCAATCATCGGCTGACAAGATGAAATATGAAATTTATAAGAAGATCACAGGAAAGGATTGGGAATAGTGGGAATCGTTGAAATAACACTTATATCTGGATTCGTATGTTGGTTAATTATATATTCTGGAATGGAAATATATAATTTGAAAAAACGAGTTTTTGAAATAGAGAAATCAGAGCCTAAATACAAAGTAGGAGATAAAGTTATAGACAAAAAACACTATAAAGTACATGGGAATACTCCTAGTTGTATAAACACGATTATTTCAAGAGAATGGGATGAAAGATTCAAAGAATGGATATACAAACTGGATTTTTGGGATGGACAGAATATATCTGTTATGGAGTCGGTGCTGAAAAGTGATTTTTGTTATTTAGAACCGACAAGGTATATTGCCCATGAAATCCGTTGAGTTTGCAAATTATGTTTTAAATGTCTCTAAAGATATGAACATTAGGCTAAATGTAGAACAGCTTCAAATGGTAATGTTTATGGTATATGTTGAATACTATTATAAGTATGATTCGTGTTTGTTTATGGATCACTGGATATCAGAGAACAGAAGGCTACATATAGAACATGTTTGGTATATGTTTTGCGGTTATGGTATGACTGAAATATGTCCATTTTTAGAAAGAGAAGTCCCGACTCTGTCTACGGAAGTTGAGTCAATGTGTAGGTTTTATATTAAAGAAATAAAAAAACTACTTCTGAGACAGATGGAGATGTGTCTGATAGAGAGATTTCCTCAAATAATTGTTTCTTTTGGCAGGAAAAGGTATTCTCCAAAAGAGATCAACAGGTTAATAAAACTTGAATTATCGGAAGAACAGCAGTTTTTAAAACGTTTTAGAGCTGATTTAAAAGAGCTCATAGCTGAAATAAAATCAAAAAACAATCTGCCAGAAATAAAAATAGAGGGCTAGTAAGCCCTCTATGCAATATCGTCAAAAACAGCTTTCATTTCCTGTTGCTGCTTTTCATCAATATGTAAGTAACGTTGTGTAGTTGTAATACTGGCATGACCTAAAAATGATTGAATTTTTGCAATATCAATGTCGTGATCTAAAAGATATTTTGCAGCTCCGTGTCTAAAGGCATGACAGTGGAGATAAGGGAAACCTGCTTTTGTACATATATTCTTTATTTCACGTCTTAAATTACGGGCATCCAGCATTTTGCCTGTTGATGTATGTAATAAAAATTTACTCTTGCTTTCTTTGGTATATTGGATAACCAGTTCATTAAGATTATCATTCAAAAAAATAATTCTATCTCGATGATTTTTAGGTTTTTGGATAATAATGGTTTTACTTTCAGGGTTATAATTTTCAGTCATAATCTTTATTGCTTCGTCTGATCGTAAACCATTTTTGTACATTAGAGAAATAGCAATTTTTAACCTTAGAGACATTGGCTGTTGCATGATTATATTAAACTGTTCTGCTGAAACAAAGTCAGGTAACTTATATTCTCCCGATACAGAAGATAGGATGTCTAATATATCGCTATAATTGTCAATGGTATTGTTTCGACTATAGAATTCCAAAAATGACTTTAGTATACGGCAACGTAATAACTTGGTATTTGTTTCAACAGTCCACGTTTCTAAGCGGGAAATTATATAAGGAATAGATAGATCAATATTACCATTGGGAAACCATGCTTTTAGTGCATTACAGTAAGTCTTATAAGTATTAGAAGTTTTGGTGGCCTGTATTTTTTTGAGATAGATTTCCATATTGATTTCCTTTCTTTAGTATAATAGACACATAAAACAATGGGAGCTGATTTTTATGGGAGAATTATTAGTAAATTTAGCAATACTTTGTCTAATTATATTTTTCTTGTTTACGCCAACTGGCTTTTTTGGAGTTTTTATATTTGCAACCTTTATATTTTGTGTTATAGGTTTTCTTCTTTGGTTAGTTACAAGCTTATTTTGAATATCTAAACCAAAACTCATTTTCTAATCCCAGACCAAAAACCATTTTCTAAATCAATATCAAAAATCAAAAACGAAAACAATATTTAGTTTTATTATGATAGACCAAAAATCAAAAATGAAATTCAGTTAGGAGTGATTATAATAGCAAATCGAATTGTAGAATTAAATCTGCACGACACGGCCATATCTCTGCATAAGCAGTTTAGTATAAATCGTGTCTGTAAGATCATAAACGAAAAATACTTACCTGAAGGTGAGAACCCTATTAGTCATATGACATTTCAGAGATTTTTCAAAAATTTAGAGAAACATCCAATAGCAACAGTAAATAATGAAATTACTTCAGCAAGTGAAGATGAAGTAAATCCATATGACGAAATGAAGTCTCTTGCTGAAACGATAGACTTACGGATTGATGCACTGGACGAAGAAATCAAAGCTTTAGACGAGTTGCGTAAGTCTAAGTCAGACTTAGGTTCTGTACCGAAATGGATGGAAACATATAACCAGAAAGTATCTCTTTTGGAAAAGCTTGTAGCTCGGAAACAGTCCTTGCTTAATGACATTGGTTCATACCAAAAAGAAATAGCTACATATCAAAATATGAAAGAAGTCATTCGTATTATGGTTGACACATTAAAAAGTTATCCAGGTGCGTATGGTACTTTTAAACAACAACTGGAAGGGAATACGAAGTTAATTAATCTATGCAAATGAGACTGCGAAAGCAGTCTTTTTTTTTGCTATTATACTTGTCAGGCATTTCTAAAACGGCCATTATGCCTAATTCAGCAATTTAAAAAAATGTCATTATGCCTTTTTCTGCCACACGAGTTCGTAACCGAGAGTTTCTAAAAGTTTTTCGACCTCAAGATAGCGCAATGTGCCTGCTTTTATTTTACGGTTGAAATTTACTGAATTAATATTAATTTTTTTTGCTGCTGCAGTTTCTGATAATCCATTTTCTAACAATAGCATTTTAAGTTTTAAATATAATTCTTTTTCTGTCATTGGATCTATCTCCTTTTTTATATTTCTTTTAAAACAATTATACACAATTATATTGCTTGTGTAAAGAGTTAAAAACTGATGATACAAATAAAATACTATTGATAAAACCAAACAGCGAATATAAAATACAAGTATCACAAGCAAAAAGCTTGCGAGTTAAAAAGGAGTTGTTAAAAATGTATGTATTGAACAAACAAGAAACAACAGAAAAAGAATTTAGGAGGATTGATACGGCTTTAGAGTACATATTAGAACTTGCTCAATTTGGCGTATCTGATCTAAAAATCAGAGTAGGGGAAACAGTAGCAAGCGTAAAAATTGAAAGGACAGGTGTAAAAGCATGAATGTAATAAAATCTATTAAAAGTATATCAATAGGCAAAACCTTTACTATTTTGAATTTTAAGCGCAAGCTGCATTATATCTTTAGAAGCCTAGACTATGAATATTTTAATTTATCCATAGTAAATACCGACTTAAAACCCGTTATAAGTATTAAAAAGCCTATATTTGACAGACAGGATATAAAACATCTTTTATATGACGCTGATTTTATTACTAATGACTGTGCATATATACTAGAACATTAAAAAGAGTAAAAGCAAAGGCTGTTAGTGATCTAACAGCCTTTTAAGCATTATATTTAATCTTCTGGACAAAACAGCCACAATATTAGAAATATAATAATTTCCATTCGTTCAGGCCTCCGTTTTTTGTTTTATTTGAATAAAAGTCCAGGCATGCGTTCAGGATGAAAAACATTTATAATTCTAATTTTACCTGATTGAGTAACTCTGTATGAAACTTCGCAATTTACTTCACCTGAATAGTAATCTGGCAGCAATTCTATAAGTGAAGAATTTACCGCTGTTCTTGCTATACTAATTGTGAGCCCTTCTATTTTAATTTCAAAAAATTTGTTTTTTCGATAATTTTTAATTTCTGTATAGATTTTAAAAATTATTGCTTTTGCCATTTTTATATCATTTCGCATAACTAAACATCCTCCAGTATATCCACAGCAATTTTTTCAATAATATCGTCATGGCTTTCTGAGCTTTCATGGCTTTGATAATCTTCAAATAAAACGTCTTGAAATTCGCTTAAATATTGTAGGGCTTTGCTCTCTGCTTCTTGATCTGCGGCAAAGTCACTAATATATATTTTCATATCTTCAATAAAATTTTGTTTTAATATGTTTTGAAAAATTTTGCTTTCTGTTGTTCCGTCTGTAGAGAATGAGCCAACGCAATTTCCTGACAAATTGTATACATTACCTTTTGTCTCTTTATTAGCCAGTTTGCAAGCTGTTTCTTTTAAAACTTGTGCAATAAAGGCAAGATCATTGCTTTCTATATTTAAGGTGAACATATTTTTTATACCTCGCTTTCATAATCACAAAATATACAAGCTATAGCCGCAAACACCGCCAGTATTAAACAAAATTCGCTTTTATACGCTCCCTTAATCGTTTTCCATTTCTAAAACAAATACAGTATTAAAAAAACTGTTGGCTGATTGGTCTAATATAAAAATATAGTCGAAAAATTGCACAACTTTAAATTCAGAAGAAAGGCGACATGCTATAATAGCGGGTGAATTGTTTAAAGGAGTCAACATTTGAATACCTGTTTCTGTTAAAATCCATCTTCTAGGCTTTATTCTATTTGCCATTAAGTCAGCTTTTATTTTGTCAAAATTTGCTATTATAAAATAATTTATAACATGATGTGTTTTGTACCCTTTTGTTGCTATTATCTTTTTTATTTTTAGGATCTCTTTTAGCTCTTTTTTTGTTCTAGTTTGTATTATAATAAATTTCCTCCTGTTTAAAATGTTCCATTTATAATTTTTCTGATATTTTTGATACTAGCTTTCAATTTATTTCTGTTCAGGCGTGGGGACTCAAGCAGTGCGTTTAGGTATGCAAGTTCATAATTCATATCTCGACTTGTTGCGGCTTCATAGCTTCTTAGTTCATCTTCGTAAATGTTGGGTGTGTTTACTAATTCAGTGTCTACAAGGTCAGCCAGCGGGTCACCTAGTGTATCCCTTATTGTGTCAATAATATCCCTGTTGCTCATTATGATTACTTCTTGCCCTGTCTTGAGTGTAAGTTGTTCGATACTGTCGATCATGTAAACTCCTCCTTGACTGTTTAATTTGATGTTCGGTAACTATCTTTCTTTTGTTATAGTTAGATTATATTTTTTGATTATTTCGTTGGCTTCTTGTTTCCAGCGGTCAACATTAGGCAAAATATATCTTTCATTGAATTGCTGTTTTGTTAAGCCTGCGGGAATTGCTTCCGCTTCTTTTAAACTAATTCTTAAATGGCTTGCTAAAGCCTTATTGTTTCTTTTTACAACAATATTCAAAGCGTTTTTAGGGCGATTTTTCCAAATTTCTTTAATAATATTGCAATAACTCAATTTGTCGGCATAAATAAACGCTTGTAATTCCATCAAAAAAAACGCTTGTTTTACAAATTCATCATCTTTTAGACCTGTTTGCTTCAAAAATTCTTGATAAACCCACTCTTTATTATCTTTTTTAGCCTTGTTTGCTTCTTCTTCATTTTTGAAATATACTGGCGTTCCATCTTCTTTAATTCCTTCTGCATAGTGATAAAAACCATTTTCAAGCGAATGCATAGGCTGACCATCAATATTTGATAAATGTAAAGCTATTACGTCATCAAATTCATTTGTTATAGCTTGTATGTCATCGTGACAACAGCCACAGCTTATTAAATGTCTTTCTGTAGCAGGTTTATCTGCTGGATATACTTCACCTGTGATACTGAAATAAGGTTTTTGGTTGCCTAACTGTGTAAGATCAATTTTTACAATAACTTTGATATCTTTATTTCTGATCGTTGTTTTCATTTTGCTTTACCTCCCGTTTTGTTCATCTTCTTCAATATCCATTAAATACATATCTGTTTGACACGTTGCACAGCCTAAATACTCCTCATTATCTTCATCTTTCAGCCTATCTAAATATTCATCACTTTTGAAAAGGCTTTCACAGTTATTGCATCTAATCACTGGCATTCTTCCTCTTCCTTGTAAATTTTCATGCTTCTGCCTCCTTTAAGGTCTCAAAGTGTTTTATACTGCCCTTAATCATAAGAAAACATTTTCTTTCCTTGCACTCTGTAAGGTTAAAAGCCGCCTTTATCATGTTCTGTAATTTTGATGTTGTGATGCTGTAATAACAGTTGTTAAAAAGTAGTTCTCCTGTTTTGGTGTCTAGATCCAACATAAGCGTGTCATAGCTTTTTACGATATAATGGCTACCTGTAAAGACTGCCGATGCGGAGCTACCTCGAAAGTCTCGGAGTTGCTCCAGTTTTGACTGCATGGCGCTGTAAGGTGTATAAGTGTTGTTGTAATCATTTTGTGTTCCTCCTTATTTAACCTGAATTACAAATAAATTTTCTTTAATAGTAAAATATGTAATAGTGTCATTTAAATGACTACTATTAGACTTTAGATATTTAATGTCTTGTATTTTTTCAATAACATCTATACCTTTTTTTATTTCTACTGGCATTTCACAACTTGCCATGCCTATTTTGCTTGCAAAATCTCTAACTTTCACAATGTCACCTCCTGTTATTTCCATTACTTCTTTTTAGCCGAAATAAATAATTAAAGTAATTTAATGGAAATAAAAATACCAAGCTAAATACGCTTTAATACTGCGCTTGCTTGTTCCTTATTACAAGTTTATTATATTACTTATATTATCTAATGTCAAGTAATTTACAGCAAAAATAAATAATATTTTTTGTGTGTATGCAATACAATAAAATTATATCATAGTGATGTTGTATGAAATAATAGATAATACATGATCTGTTGTTATATTGTTGATGTGTGCAACATAAAATATAGTTGAATAGTAGAAATAGGATAGATAATAATTGACATATGACATTTATTGTATGTATTATGGATAATGTTTTTTGTTGTTGTGATTGATAGCAGTAGTAGCGGTTATTATTATTAAATATAGCGTCTGACATGTTAAAACCATGCAAAATAGTAAATTTTAGCAGGACAGAATAATAATAAGGATTGCTTAATATAATTCTTTTGTTTCCGTGTTGGTTATAACTGTTATAGATTTCTAATAAAAAGGCGTAGGATCTGAACAATAAAAAATACCCTATAATTTATATTATAGGGTATAATGTCGCTGTAACCGCATGAATACAGGGCGGACAGGCGGGCATATAATAGGCGGGTAAGATTTTTCAGACCTTTTGCGGGACTCTTTCACGCTGCGAGGCGCGTTAGATATTTACATATTCTGTTATCAGAAATCACAAATCCAACAACTCAAACAATCAATATAAATACATCTTGTTATACTCCAAATATCCTAAATAGGTTAAAAATATAAAAATTTACATCAATAAAGTGTTAAAAACATATGTTAAACTATAACATTATTAAAAAATGTTATGATGTAATAGATTATTGAACTTCAGTCCAACTGTTAACAATTCCATTTATAACTTTAATATCAACTTGAGTCCCATTAAGCTTATATTTATAAATCTTAATCACAGTATTTTTAGTTACGGATTTAGAAACGCTTTCAGGATTACCTAAATTCATTCTAATACGACTTTCAGGGTCTCCGACTTTTACTCCATAAATATTTTCTGTAGAAACAGCATCTGAGCCTGTATGTATGGGGAATCGAATAGGGCTGCTATTGGCTCTTTCCTGTTCAGTTTCAGCAAATGCAACGCTAGAAGTCAGAACTAAAGTTAAAACAATAAGAAATACTTTTTTCACACTAACACTCCTTTTATTTGTATATAGAAATATTTTAACATTCTAAGTTGTATTTGCAAATCTAAAATATGAAACTATTTGTGAATTATATATTAGATATTTTTATTCATAAAACAATAATCTCAAACATTTATTCTTAATGTCAAAACAGGGTATATTTGCGGTACTTTTTGCACATAAAATGACTAACAGGTATAAAGTGTTGCGTAAATTCAAAAATCATCAAAAACCCCCATAATAATAGCTGTTTTTGCACTCAAAATTGATTTGTCAATTCTAAAAGTACAATTTGAAATATTCTGAAAATTAACAAAGCAAATCTTTACTTCATATGAATAGTCTATTTTAAGATTTTTTCCGAGCAGCGAGTAACCTCTCGCTTATTTTTTTTCTGTATCCGAGAGAATGATATTTTAAATGCCTGTTCTATCCGAAGAATAGGTATTTAAAATTTATTCGATGATTTCCAACAAATCAATCAACAACATAACCTATTAACTTTCTTTGGTTACGTTTTCTATCTTTTCATGGTCAAGCACGTAGAGAGCCAACATATAGCTTTGTCGACCAAGAAAGGCCTGTAAGCCTTTAAAATCTTTGGTGTCCGAGGGAAAGTTTTATTAGTAATATTGTTGGCGATCACAGTGCTTAAAAAATATTTTTAAAAATTTTTTAAAAAAGTGGTTGTGATTTTTGCAAAATCTGCATATATATATGAGGGATAAAATAAATACTCTATAAACGAACATCGTGAGTGCAATAGAGTATTTGAAAAGAACATATGAAATTACGAGTTTATCTATAAAACGAGTAGTTGAATATGTTCGTAAGTTGCAACTTCGGGACGAGCTTTAAGCGAAGTTCAGAAGTTAGAAACACATAGATTGCCTTGATGCAATCTATATAGAAAGCCCTTTAAAAAAAACAGGGATTCATTTGATAAAGCCATATGTGTAATTTGCTCATTACCTGAGTAGTGTTTATATATACTTTAGATAAAGAGCAGTATGTTCTTTGTTACGCTTCACAATGTGCGCCGTAAACATTGTAATGAAGAACCATATGTGCATATATTGGCTATGGCGTTCGCCGTGTGATTGCATATGATAGCTGCAATTTATCTTATGACTGATGCGGATAACTAACCATAGCACCTATCGTGCGGCTTGCAGCAGTCGCACTGATAGTGTATAAAATGTCGCAAGGAAACCCAGTAACGGGATGCTTGTAATGGTGAAACGTTCAATCTTTGCGATTGGACATTGCCTAGCTGTATGGTTAAATATAGCAAATTGGAATTGGCAGGTATCATGCGTGACCTGCATCATCCTGTTATATTTTGTAACAGGATGTGTACTTGATTTTATCTATTCAGACGACACTACTATTAATTTTATAGAGTGTACAGGGTCTGACGCTATAACTGTTTCCTCCTTTATCGGTTGTAGCGTAATGTTAATTATACTCGGTATATCTGCGGATTGCCGATGATTAAAATGTAAAAGCCTGACATTTGTTTAAGTTGGGCATTAGTAAGAGGCTGGTGTAATGGCAACATTATTGACTCCAAATCAATAGATTAAAGTTCAACTCTTTAGCCTCTTGCCATATCTGGATGTGGCGTAATTGGTAACGTACATGACTTGGGATCATGGGTAGAAAGTTCAAATCTTTCCATTCAGACCAAATACTCCGAGGTAGCTCAATGGTAGAGTTCTTGATTGTTACTCAAGCTGTTCTAGGTTCGAGTCCTAGTCTCGGAGCCAAACGCTGATTTATTTTAATGGTAGAAGCACTGACTTGTAATCAGTAGATGTCAGTTCGATTCTGACAATCAGCTCCAAACATAATGCTCCCTTAGTTCAACGGAAGAACAGTAGATTTTTAATCTACCTATGCTAGTTCGATTCTGGCAGGGAGTACCAGATTCGCTTTTAGTTCAATGGACAGAATGGGAGACTTCTAATCTTCTGATAATGGTTCAACTCCATTAAAGCGAACCAAATATAATATCTATGGAGGGTTAAAATATGAGTGGTAATGCTCCAATAAGTTCTAGTGGCCTTATAGAGTTTTTCATAATTATTGTTATTGTACTTTGGGAATGTGTAAAATTTCCATTTGAGTATTTGTATAGCAAGATTGATAAATATAGGAAACAAGCATAAACCTGCGGGAGTATGCTGATGCTGAGTGTTGCGACACAAGGCATATTAATTATTGGCGAAAGCTATCTCTTGTGAGTTAGACCAGCTTTACAGCAAGAGAGAATAGATAGAATGGCTGGTTGAAGTTTGTCTGTTAAATAAAAAGTAACAGTCCCGATATTTGGTAGAGTTCACAAAAGGAAAGAAACAGCCTGTCATTGATGCTGGACACTAAAAGCATCCAGATGACTCTTTAGCTTAGTTGGTTAAAGCACTGGACTGAAAATCCAGATAGTCCGTTCAATTCGGAGGGAGTCACCATATTAAAATCTTGGCATCAACATTTGTTGGTGTCTTTTTTATTTATATTTTAAGGGGTGTATAAATGGTAACAATGACTGTAACTGGTATTATCGCAACACTATTTATGTGTTTTGGGATTACAACATTGGTATATTTCACAAAAGTATTTTGGGACTATATATTAATGAAATTTATGTTAATGAGAGTGAAAGATGCTAAAAACGCTGAAGAAAAAACGAGTAAGCAAGCAACTAAACAAGAAGAAGTATCTTGTTAATTGTTTAAACAACAAAGATAAGAAAAAAGAAATCAGAGAATATATGCGTTAAAGGGAGTGCTAAAGCATAAGCGATATTAATATTTTTAGTATACTTGATGATTTTGACTTAAAAGGTACTAAAGCAGTAAGCGACACTATTATTGTCCAATGCAAAACAGATCTTGCTTTGTTTGGTAAAACTTTCTTTCCTAATATTTTCAATAGCGAGTTTTGCGATTTCCATAAAGAAGTATTTGGTGCTTTGGAAGCCAGTACGCTTAAACGTCAAAACAAAAAATATTATTTCGTTAGAGCTGCTCCACGTGGACACGGCAAGAGTCAGATTATATCTTTCCTTTATCCTATTTGGTGTGCCGTTCATGGATACGCTAAAAATATTTTGATTGTATCGGATACTGCTGAACAAGCCCAACAGTTCATTATGGCTATAAAAGACGAATTTGACGAAAATGAATTGCTTATTGAAGTGTATGGAAATAAAGCTGGTGCAGTTTGGGCACAGTCAAAGATAGTTACGAAAGATAAAATTCAGATTGTTGGTAAAGGCGCAGGACAAAAACTGCGTGGTATCAAATATCGTCATTATCGTCCTGATGTTATTGTAATTGACGACCTAGAGAATGACGAAAATGTTGAAACTGAAGGGCAGAGAGCTAAACTTCTGAACTGGTTTCAAAAGGCGTTGCTACCTTGTGGAAGTCCAAATGAAAAAGTGTTCTATATCGGGACTATTTTGAATTATGAAAGCTTGTTGAATAGGATACTGACTGCTCCTGAATATTCAATGTGGGACAGGAAAAGGTATCAGGCCGTTATCGAATTCAGCAAGTCCCCGTTGTGGGATAGTTGGGAAGAAATACTTCGGACAGAGAATGATCCAGATGCTGGGAAAAAGGCTGAAGCATTTTATTTTAAACACAAGAAAGCTATGCTCAAGGACACAAAGATCCTTTGGGAAGCCAAGCAGGAAGATCACTATAAAGATTTGATGATAATGCGAGTGATGAATCCTGAAGCGTTTGATAGTGAGCAGCAAAACGACCCTATTTCTGACAATACTCGTGACTTTAGAGAAGAATGGTTTCAGTATTGGACAATTTTGCCAGAGATTACAGGGGTTTATATTGGTGTTGACCCTTCTCTTGCCAAGAAAAACAAATCTGATAAATCTTCAATTATAACACTTGGCAAGGGTGTAGATAATTTTGTATATGTGCTTAATGCAAGCATAAAAAGACGAAAGCCTGACAAAATAATAGACGATCTGATAAGTGAGGTTATTACATATCAGAAAAAATTAGTAAATGTTGGAATTGAAGCAGTTCAGTTTCAATCTTTTTTTGCCCAGGAATGTGGCAAGCGTGGTTTGGCAATGGGGATTCCAATTCCTATTGAGCCAATCAACTCCACTGTGGACAAACAATTAAGATTAAAAGGTTTGATTCCTTTTGTAAAAAATGGCTATATAAAATTCCATGCTACCCAAACAACATTACTAAATGAGTTTAAGCGGTTTCCAAAGGGTGCAGATGATGGTATGGACGGGTTAAAGTTTGCCTTAGACCTTATTTTCCCGACTAACATTTCCGCAGCTAAAGGTTTTTGTTTTGGTTCTATGGGATTTAATTCTGCTGGGAAGGAGGTTGTTAGGTGAGGTTAGCTTTTGGTGACAATGAATATGAAATATCTTTTGGACGAGCAAAGAAGAGTCAACGCAGAGAAACTATTGTAATTTATGAGAGCAGAGGATTCTCTGTGTCGAAGATTCGTAAAGTTATCAGCAAGCCTGTTTCAAAAGAGGCGTTGCGTAATTTTGCTAAAATTCCTGTTGTGCGAAGAGCAATAGAGCTGAAGAAAAATGGGTTGCTCAATTTACCGTGGCAGATTGAAAAGTGTGATATAAATGACGAATATGATTACGCTGATGAAATTAAATGTCTGACAAAATGTTTTACGCAGCCTAATAATGGAGAGTCCTTCCGTGAGCTTATCGGTGCGGCTATAGAGGACATTGAAACAGGTGATTGTGGTGCTATTGAAATAGTTAAAACTAATGATTTTATGAGACCTTTTCAATTATTTACTGTTGATGGTTTTACGATAGAAGTTAATGCGACTTGGGATAATAACCCTAAAACAGTGCGATATTTACAGCGTAATCCTGAAACAAATAAGTATGTGGAACTGTTAAATTCTGATTTGATGTATCTAAAAAGGAACAATTACACATATACTCCGTTGGGGAGTTCCCCTGTTGAGGCCGCTTTTAAGATTATCCATTATTTGCTTAATTCTCAGGAATATGCTGGCACGGTTACAAGTAATGCCATACCAAAGTTTATATTGAATCTTGGTAAACAGACAGATGAAAATAAGATTGCTTTATTTAGAAAATATTTCGATGAAGATATTTATGGAACAGGTACTATCCCTATTGTTGGTGGATCAGAAGGTATTCAGACGCATCAATTAACAGCAATTAATGATGATGGTTTGTATCTTCAATGGCAACATTTTTTAATCACTATCATTGCTTATACGTTTGGTATTGATCCTAAAAGATTTAATGAAGGTTCTCAGACGGATAGGAGCACAGTAGATGAACAAAAAGAAAATATTAATGATGAAGCTATTAGACCATTGGCTATATTGTTTGAGGAAAATTTCAACAATAAAGTGCTGGCTAGGCTTGGCTTTGGTGGAAAACTAAGATTTAAGTTTGAATTTGAAGATACAGAAAGTCGAAAAACAGCTAAGTCTAAAAGGTTTATAGGTGAACATGATGACGACATTTTGACCTTGAATGAAGTTCGGCAGATGTTAGGCTATCAAAAACTTGATAATGAGTATGGCGATATGCTTAAAAGTGAGTTTAAAGCTGTTATTAACCAGAAATATAATATTCAAGGTGGATATAACGGTGTTGGTAAAAATCGTCACGAAAATAATAATAATACTGGTGGTGAGAATAAAGAATGAGTCAAATGAGACTGAATTTTAGCGGATTAAAATTTGAAGAAGTCAACAGTCATGTTAATAAAATGCCGTTTAGCGGCATTTGTATGTTCGTTGACAAACCTTCTGATGCAGTCCCATATGGTAGTGACAAGCCAGTTGTTTTCTCGGAAGAAGCTGTTGAAAAAGCACTTAATACATTTGTTGGAATGGGTGTTGATTGCAGGTATGATGACTGGATTAGTCCAGAATATGCTCTTACAGGGCATGATGACCGATTTAAAATTGGTGTTGTTGAAAGTGCTGAAATAACAGAAGATGGTGTATTGATTAAAGGCTTTTTATGGTGCAGAGATTTTTATGATGTTTGTTACATGATTAAAAACGCCAAAGATTCGTTAGGCTTTTCTATTGAGGTAGCTGTCACCTCTGCGAGAGAAGATGACGAGTTTTTTTATGTTAAGGATTTCTCATATACTGGCGTGGCAATCCTCTATAAAGATTTAGCCGCATTTAAGGGCACAAGCCTTGCGGCGAGCAAGAAGAAAGAAAAAAAAGAAAGAGATGGTGATGGTTTAACAATGACTCCTGAACAATTACAAGAAATTTTGGATGCAGTTGCAAAAGTCGGCATTGATTTTGCAGCTTTTAATGAAAAAGTAGATGCCCTAGCAGTAAAGGTTGAAGCATTGGAGCAAAAAGAGACAAATCTTGATTTTAGTGCTGTAACTGCCGAGCTGAAAGAGATAAAAGAAAAGCTTCCTGTTGGTGAAGTAAAACCGAAAACGTATAATTTTGCTGCTAAAACTGGCGATAAAACTTTGTCGTTCCAAGAAAAATTGGCTGAAATTGACGAAGATACTACTTTGTCCAAAGATGAAAAAATGGCAAAGAAAATGGAAGCGTTCCATAATCGGAATGCAGAATAAGAAAGATATTTGAGGTGATAAATTAATATGAGTGGTGCAAGATTTTTAGATTTCGCTGCTGCCGTAGCTGATGCTAAAGGCAATGGCTTTATTCATGTTCCTGTTTTTGAATCAGAGATTACAAACTTAACTAAGAAACGTGGCATTATGCTTCAACGTATTAAAACACGTAGAGCAACTGGTCATCCAACTAGATATTTTGAGCAAACAGCACGTCAAGCTACTGCTGCTTTTGCTGATCCACATAATTTAAGTGCGACTTATGGTGGACCAACCAGAGTTGAGAAAGCTGCGTTTATTAAAGCTGTAACCAGTGGTATTAAATTTGGTCATTTTGATCTTGAAGTAGCAGATCAACAAGGGGAAGGCTTATATCTGAAATATGATGATTTGAATGATATGGTTTTAGATGTGTTGACAGCACAGGATTCTAAACTGTGGACTGGCTCTGATACAGATTTGGCAGCTCCAACTACCAATGAATATGTTGGCTTATTTACTCAGATTAAGCAGACTGGCAAAATTGCTGATGGAGTTAAAATCTCTACTGCTGTTCGTTCTGAAGTAGCACGTTTGGCTGCGAATACAAAATACGATGTTCGTCCTTCTGTTGTTGTAATGAATCCTTTAACTAAGGATATGATGGAACAAGAAGAAGAGAAGGACAATAATACTCGTAAAATCTATGAGGTGGAAGCTGTACCTGGCATTAAAGTTGAAGGTATTATGACTTGTATGGGGGTTCTTCCTATTGTTACAGATCCGTTTATGGCACTGAATACCACTGAAGGTAAAGTTGAACATAGAATCGCAATTCTTACTGAAGATTTGATTACTCGTTTCTATGTCGGCTCTGAGAATGTACGAGTTTTTGAATTCGGTCATCAAGACGAATCTCTGGCAACTAAATATATGGCTTTGCAATATGACACTATCGTAGCTAAAGGAGAAAATTATGCTCATACAATCTTGACTAAAGAGGTTGCAACAGTTTAATTAAGCATGGGGGAGACTTAGTTCTCCCTCATAATTTATTTGGACAAAATTATGGTAAATAAGAAAAAGACTACGAATAGTGTAACCGCTGCGTTGGAAAATACTGTAGCAGGAAAAGATGTACCTAAAAGAATTACTGTAAGATTAAAAGATCAACTGAAACAGGCTGGGATCTATTCTTTGTTTTTACCAATCGGAACAATTATATTTAATGATGGCAAAGCAGAGGTAACAGAGAAAACAGCGGCTTTATTGAAAGAAATGGGAGAAATTTAGATGTCCCAATATCTTTCTGAAGCTGAAATTTCTCAATACTGTACTGCCCAATTAGGGGTAACAGTAAATGACGTTATTATCGCTTCTGAATTGATAGATGGATATTTAAAAAAATCAATAACAAAAAATGAAGCGGTTGAAACAGTAAAGGTTAATAAGAAATCAAGAGGCAGATTAAGAAATTATCCTGTTATTGATATTTTAGAAGTGTCAGAGGCAGTCAGAACTCCTTTAGGAATATCTCGAACGGACATTGAAGTGAGTGAGATTGATTTAGACCTTGAAAACGATGGTTATTTTACTTATTGTGCTCCCTATTCTCCGTTTGACACGTCTATTGGTTATGGATTTGGTTGTGGACGGCAAAACAGGTTAATTGAAGTTAGATATTCTTATGGTTATGAAGTTATTCCTCAAGATGTAAAAGTGGCTTGTGCCATGCTTGCTCAAAATATAAAACAGTTTTCTTCGTTTGCTGGCATCAAAAAGTTGACAACTCTTGACTATTCTGTTGAGATGGGTAATCCTTCATTTTTTACAATGGACATTAGGAACATTCTTGATAAATATAAGTGAAGGTGAAGTTATGTACGCTTTAGGTTTTTTTCAACAACAAACTTATGATGCCTATATTGTTGCCCCAAGTGGCGATAGTAAAGGAATGGAAAAAATACATCTGACAAGGCAGGGCATAGCTAATAATGATTTTGCTCATACGCACAAATTTAAGGGATTGCTTGAAAAGAATACCATTATTGATACTGGTGATTTGGTGATTATTGGTAACGACTTTGACAAATATTTAGTTATGGCGGTACGCAAGACATATCATGCAAATCAGGCTAATTTATGGTACTGTGATTGCACTTGTGACATTTACAGGATTAAAAATAAATATGCAGGGAATCAAATCTCTGGTAAGCAGCAGACTCTTATTGCTGATAGTATTGCTTGTATTCAAAAAGATACAAATGGGCGAATGAAAACTTTTGATGCAGGTCTTTTGGAGAGTACGATTAAGCTTGTTTATATGCCGACAGTTCCAGAGGTTTCATTGGCAGACAGGCTTGTTATTAACGGGAAAAATTATCAAATTGACAGCATTGATGATTCTTCTGTTAAAAACGTACTAACATTGCAATTATCAGAGGACAAAAGGAAACTATGACCGTAACTACAAAAGAAATAGAGCGAACTATGCTAAATGCAGCACTAAAAGCCATAAATAGAGAGGCTACAGAAATATGTAATACTGTAGAGTCTGTTTATAAAAGTGATCTTGCTGAAAAGTATGGTAAAGCTGAGACTGCTAAAGTTATAGATGTTATTGGCGAAATAATTTGTCTTACTATTTTTGGTAAAGGGCAGAAAGCTCTTATTGCAGAGTATGGTTCTGGCAGTCTTATGGATAGAAATAATCCTACGTTTAGTAGCTATATTCAAGATGATGTTTTTAATAAAGAGCGTCTTAAATATAATATGGCAACTATAACTAGGGTTAATGATGATTTCTATTATGACTTGGATGGAAATAAGATTGAAAGGCCTAGACCTAAGAATGAGGTGAATTTGGAAAAATATAATGTGTGGTATGCCCCTGTTGCTCCAAAACATGTTATCGTTACAACGATTAGGGAGCGATTAAACAAAATAATGGAAAATATATTAGAAGAAGTTGTTTTAAATGTGCCGTTTGAAGAATTATTTAACGGTAGAGAAATTAAGATAGGAATTTAGGAGATTGTTTGATGCGCTATAGTTTTGATTTATTGAATGATATTTTTGATTGGTGTGTTGCTGATGCAGAGCTTATGCGCTTGTTAGGCATAAAAGATATAGCCGATTTAGAAGAATTGAATGGTAAGTTAAGGCGAGAGTATCAGACAGATGACGTTATTAGTTCTGAAGATGCTCCTTTTTTATCTTATTATTTTATGCACGCTGAAAAAACAAAAAATAATTGGTGTGCAAATAAAGGTGATTTGTATGTCGATATTTATACTCACACTATGTATGATGCTGGTATGATTGCTAAAAGATTTAGGCAGATACTATGTGCACACACAGAGATTATGTTGAATTATGAAGGTCAGCATTTTAGTGGGGTAACAGGCATATACAAATATAGATTAATTTATAATCCGTTAATTGACGGAAAATGAGAAAAGGAAGGTGTATATAGATGCCTAAAATTGATACTACTAATTTAGTATTATATGGGGTTGGTGAAGCTTATTTGCTGTCTGGTGATGGTAAAGTAACTGCCAAACTTGGTTCTTTGCAAGATATGACTATTGAAGTATCTGCAACTATGGAGGACGTATTTGGTGGAGATGGCTTATTCCCAATTTTTAACTTTATTAAAGAAAAATCAGCAAGTTTTAAATTTAAAAATGCTTGTTTTGATCTAGGTATTGTTGCCGCTTCTCAAGGTGAGGCTGTGTCTGATGGTGCTTTTGCTTTTGGACACGAGGAAATTACTAAAAAAGCGAGCGCAAATAAGCTGGCTGTTACAACTGGTATTGATGTTGATTCTGTTATTGCTGTAGCTGATGGAGTAGCTTTAACTCGTATGGAAACTATTTCTGGCAAAAACGGCTTTAGCGTTTCTGCTTCTGGTGCATTGGATTTTACATCTGATATTACAGATGGTAAGACCATTGTTTTAGATTATGTCTATACTGTGACTGACGGTTCTACTGTCGATGTCAAAACCACTTCCGTACCTGGCTATGTGGAATTGCGTCATACTAGCCAACCAACAGAATTGCCTAATGGTAAGCGTGCTGTATTAACGACTCGTGTTTATAAAGCCCGCTGCGAAGGTGGCTTGAGTTTAAATTACGCACGTGGAGAGGCAACTGCGCCTGAACTGACATTTAAGTCTGTTGATCCGCTGCGTACTGATAAAAAATTCGTATCTTACTCTGTAAGTTATGTTGACTAATTAAGGGAGTGCTGAAAAGCACTTCCTATTATTTTTTTATAAAGGAGAAAAAGAATGAGCGAATTAAATAAAGATCCTTTCACATCATGTGAATATATTACCTGTAGGGATGGAATTACGAGAAGTATTTACCCTGCAAAATTAAAACATAAAGATAAATTAAGACAACTAACACCAATGTTTAATGATCTTGCGATTGTTGATAATATTTTTGACTTTAATAAAGACAAGAATTCAGGTGTTGAATATACAGATAATGCTTGGAACGCTATGATGGAAGTTTTGAAGTTAGCGTTTGATGAAAAATATTCTAAAGAAGAGATTGAGGATTTCTTGGACTTGGCATTAACGAGAAAAGTATTTGAAATTTTCTATGATATTTCCAGTCTAAAAAAAAACAATCTGATGCCGACAATGGAGTAACAGAATGGAACCAACTGTATGCGTCTATCATTCAAAACACATCAATGACGATGCGTGATGTGATGGAGCTGTCAATTCCGCAGTTGGAATATATATTAGAGGGTTGCAAAAAGAATAACGAAGAACTGAATAATAGTGATGCTAAAACATATTCTGGTGCTGACGCAATCCAATATTTGATTGATTCTGGTGCAGTGGGAAAATAGGAGGTGCGTGAATGGCAGTAGAAAATATTGGTACGAGTTCTGAAGCTCAAAGAGCTGCACGAATACAGTTGCTTCTTGACTGTACTAAAGCATTACGTTCTGTTGACAGTCTAAAAAATAAATTAGATGCAATTTCTAAAGTTAATATTATGGCTTCTTCAGAAAAAGGGCTGGGCATTGCCGAGAAAATTAATGAAGAGTCTAAAAATGCTAAACAGGCATTTAAAAGTTTTCAAAATGAGGTTAGTAAGGCAAAAGCTGAATTAGAGAAATCTATTGCTGCTAGTAATGGACAGACAATAAAAGGTAAGGTTTTAGACATTAGTACGGCGAAAGCTAATTATGAAGATGCTATTAATAATCTGAATGAATTTAAGAAACTGTGTGATTCTCTAAATTATCAAAAATTACAACAACGCAGAGAACAGCTTAATGCGAAAGAGATTGCACAAGCTAAAAAATTCCATCAAAGTATCCTTCAGCAGAAACGCCAACAAATTAAAGAAGAACAGAGATTGGAAGCTGAAAGGCAAAAAGCATTGAAAGCCGCTGAAAAATCCCAAACCGTAGGCAGTACAAAAAAAGAAACCGATTTTAATTATCAGAAAGCTTTAGCCGCTACTGAACGTCAAGCTGCCAGTTTATATCACGAGCTACAAAATTGTAATGATGCTACGAGAAGAATAGAATTGTCTAAAAAACTTTTAGAAGCGACAGAACAATATAAGAAACTTAATCGTGAGTCTGTGAAGTTTAGGAAAAGTTTTGGTGTTCAGTCTAGCAGAGGTTTTTATGACTTAAATCATAATTTAGATTATTTTATGGCTAAATTCCGTAGCCGCCTTACTTATATGTTTGCTGGCATAGCGCAACGTGGGCTTGACAGTATGACATATGGGCTGATTAATCAGATATCTCAATATGAGCAGAACTATGTAAACTTTGCACAGGTAATGCCTGATCATATTGCTAATAATCAAGAAACAATGAACAATGCAATGAAAGGGTTTATTGATGTTGCCTCTGATTATGGTGCGGCTGTTGAAGAAGTTACCGAGGCAGGACGTTTATGGGGAAGGCAGTATAAAGATGTTGCTATGGTACAGGCTTTAGTTGCAAATAGTACAAAACTTTCTATTACCGATAATATGAAGCTTGTAGAAGTCAACAAAGCACTTGAGGCGACAATGCAACAGTATAATATTAGATTGCAGGATGCTAATGAAGCACAAGCTGTATCTGGTAAAATTGTTGATAGTTGGGCTAAACTTGCTGATACTGCTGTAGTAACTGCGGCTGATTTAGCAGCAGCAAATGAGCGTAGTGCAGGTGCAGCATATCAAGCTGGTATAGGTTTTGATTTTTTACAAGGTATGATTGCTACTATGAGTACGGCTACTGGCAGAGCTGGTGGAGAAATTGGTAGGTCTATTCGCTCTATGCTTGTATCTATGAATACGGATAAAGGACGTAAAGAACTTGAAAAAATAGGTGTTGCGGTCTATGAGCTTGATACTAAAGGACAAAAGCACGTTAGAAATTTTGAGAATATCATTCTTGATTTAATGCAAAAATTGAAAACTTCTGAAAAAGATGTTTCTAAAACTATTTTGGCAATGTCAGGTGGTAAGTTCCAGTATAACAATGTAATGGCATTGTTGAAAAATTATGACGAGTTGCTGAAGAACATTAAGAACTCTCAAGACTCTGAAGGTTGGGCTGACCAACAGGTAGGCTTACAGGCAGAGACTATTAGTAGGCAAATTAAGGGATTAATCGCTGATGTTGAGAACTTAATTAGAGAATTACATAACTCTGGCTTGAATGAATATATAGTCGGAACGATAAAGTATTTAAGGGAATTTATAATTGCTTTACAATATCTTGACCCTAAAAAGCTTCAAGGGTTGGGTGACATGATATTATTATTTTTAGGAATAAAGTCTGGACTGATGGCTTTACGTATAGCATCAACTTTTGCGGTTAGTTCATTCCAAGCAATAAGTATCGCTGGAACGTCTTTAAGCGCAATATTAGCTTCTGTTAGAACAGGGACATTGTCTACAGCAGCAGCATTTAGGACATTGTCATTAGCAACTGGTTATATTGGTATTGTCGTCACAGCACTAAGTGCTTTATATACATTGTATGATGCTTTGGCGGCTAAACAGAATGATGCTGTTGCTAATGCCCAAAGAGAAGCTGAAGCAACCAAAAAGAAAAATTCAGAGATTGATGAAAATATTAATAACTTAAAACGGCAAGCTTCTGAAATAGAGAATGTCCGTAAATCCCAAGCTGATAGTACAAAAACGGCTGAAGAAGTTAATGCTCTAAAAGAAAAAGAGAAAATAATGCTGGAAAACCTTACTCTATCTTTAGGTGAAGAAGCAAAAGCTAAACTTGATGCTACTGGTGATATCCAACAGGCTATAAATATTGAAATTGAAGCCCAAAAGAAATTACAGAAATCATTGAAAGCGTTGGCTGTTGTACAAGCTCAGACTGAATTAGATAGAACGAAAGCTCTTGCAGATGGTATTAGAAACCGCATTAAGCTTTACGAATCTGAGTTAGAAATTATGAAGGTAATGGGTGTTGCAACTAATAATGTATTGGACAACGCAGGTAAAAATGGCAATATTTTTGATTCATTTGTATCAAAAAGAACTGGCGATATGAGAGAAGAAATAAATGGGGCTTTACCGTCCCAAGAACAGATTGATTCTCAAGCTAATAAAATAGCTAAGGAAAAGAAAGCCCTTATTGATGCAAATAATGCAATGTTGGAAGCTGAGAAAAAATTAAAAAAAGCAAAAGCTGAAGTGCATAATGTTGATATAGGTGGTTCGCCTCAAGGATATTCTGATGATGATAGTTCTGGCAGTAAGAATGGTGGTTCTGGCAGTAAAAATTATGCGGAACAATCAGAGAGACTACGGTATCAAAGAGAAAAAAATGCTTTGTACTATGATGCAAAAACAGCCGCCAAAAATTACGAAACCGCTCTTAAAGAGCTTGAACAAGCAGAAAAGAACGAGGGTATAACAGCAAAAAACTCTATTGCGAAAGTTAAGTTATTTGATGATCGTAAAAAAGAATTGGAGTCATATCAGGCTCAACTAGAACAGTTCCAGAGAGAATTAGTTCTTGAACTTGATAGTCGAATGGCAAATGACAGTAAGCTATCGGAGATGATTGGTTATAGAGTTGATATGACTAATAAAGAAAAGTTCAAGGCTTTAGAGGTAAACCGAGAGACATTTCAGCAGCTCAAAACATATACTGAAATAGTCAATAGTATCAATGAACTTAATACAAAAATAGCTGAAACAAAAGGGAAAATTGTTGACGTTAATAATGAAATTCAAAACACGAAGAGGTCTACGAACCCAGACAAAATGTTGCAGGAAAAGTTAGACGAAATACAACATCAAACAGAAATGTTTAAATTTAGCAAAGATGGATACAACGATCCATATGCAGATCAGGAAAGCTATGTTTTTTTATTAAAACAGTTACAACAAAGACGTGATGCGATAACTGCTCATTTAGCCTATGTTCAAAATCAAATAATTGAATTCAAGGGACGAAATGATTTAGAAGATGCTCAGGCAATGGAAAGAACAGCAAGAAAACTGTTAGAGCAACAGGCTAGTATTGATGTCCAGATAAGACAAATGCGTCTTGATAGTACCAAAACCATAAGAGAAGGCTTGTTTGATGTAACTAATCAACTACTTGTTGAAGGGAATAGCTGGAAAGATATTTGGAAAAGCCTATGGAAAAATTTAGCAAAAGAAGCATTAGCCGCATTATTTAAAGTGCAGGTGCAAGTTGGCTTGCTTGGCGCATTAATGCGTATGTTTGGGCTAGGAGGAAATGTAGGTAATTTTACTACTGTTAATGGGGTGAGAGGGCAACAATTTGGAGATAATTTTGTTAGTAACAGTCCTGTCCCTAAAACGAAACATACAGGAGGTTCTATTTCTTCTGCTTTCCCTAGAATGCACAGTGGTGGTGAAGTTGTCGCTGGTCGTGTTGGTGTAGTTCCTACTTTAAAAAATGATGAAGTGCTGCGTACCTTACAGGTTGGAGAAGAGGTAAATAGCATTAACGATAGACGCAGTAATGAAATATTAGCGGCAGTAGCAATGAAAGCAATGGATTCACAAGCCAAGCAACCTACAAATGTACAAATCATGGCATTAGACGCCAAAAGTTTTGCTGAGTATCTAAATGAAAATTCAGATATACTAATGGCGGTATTGGCTAAAAACAATGCAATGGGTCGCAGAGCATAATTGACAGAAAATTTGATCGCCAGTATAATCAAATACGAAGGGAAGTGTTGTGATGCTTAAAAAAATCTTAGTATTAGTTATGCTGGCTATGACAATATGTTCTATAAGTTTTGCGAGTGAGCAGGACATTGTTAACAGCTTTACTTCTTTTACGAATGGAATAATTAGTGAGATTCAAGAAAGCCATAATAGAGGGGATAGCCAGGTCAAATGGGTTCCCTTTAATGAATACAGTTCTTCTGGATATTGGTCAAAGTTTGGTATAGACGGGTTAAATGCAAGTATAGATATTAGAAAAACAAACTCACTCGTAACACCATATATTGGGATATTAAATCTGTCAGCGGAACAATTTAGATATAAATATTCAAAGGGAGCGAACGCAAAAGCAGAATTTTCTACAAAAGTTGCTGCTGAAAATGCCAAAATTAAAGGTGCTGGAGTCCAATTAGTTAGCAGGTTTACTTATGGTTACCAAAACGAATCTTGGGTTTTAAAAAAAAGAGAATGGAAATATCAATTTATTGATGATTATTGGCATGATGGTAAACTACTAACCCCGCAGCAGGAATTTATTTTGAATTACAAGTAATTAAACCAAAAGACGCTCTATTGAGCGTCTTTTCATTTATAGGAGAAAAATATGGAGAAACAAGATTTAAGCAAATTTGTTGGTCTCCCATATAAATTTCTTGGAACTAATTATGACGGTGTTGATTGTATTGGTTTATGTCAATTATTCTATAAAGAACATGGTATAAATTTTGAGTGGCGTGATGGCAGAGAAATTACTAAAGACTGGTTTTTAACAGAACCCTATCGCCTAGCAAGGTTTATGAATAAGTATTTTCATAGAGTTAAAGATGTAGACTCAATGGAATATGGAGATATTGTTTTATATGAAATCAATGGAGAGGGTCATACAGGGGTTTATGTTGGAGAGCATAAAGTTTTAACTATTCTACAATCATGTGAGAAGTCTATGATAGTTAGAATTAGACAAAACAATATATTTTTTAGGTGCGGATATAGAAAGAAGGTGTTTGATTGAAAACATTTAGCTTTACACCTAAAGGTGATGTAAAAAGAAACATTAGGTATCTTGATAGAACAGTTGAATTTGAATCAGGTTCATTTCAAGTACAGCAGGTAGGCATTAATCCTATAATTACATTTCAAGTTACTTTTGAAAATATAGCTTCTGAAATGTCTAAAATAGAAGAGTTTTATTTAGAACATAGAAAGTCTGGTAGATTTTATTTTAACTACAATGGCAAACAATATGTATGTCAGTTCACAAGCGACTACGCACCTACTGATACCTGGGGATTTGATGAACGTGGCCGTATTATTGGCAAAATTTCTGTCGAGCTAACATTGAGGGCGGTCAATCTATGAAAATTCTCCCCGTCAGCATGGCGGAAGCCAAAGAACGCGCCAGCTCTTTTTTTATTGAACTCTATGTCCTGCATCTTAAAACAGGCATTATTCGCATCTGCAATTGTGACGAGATCATTACTTTTGCTGGTAATGAATATTATCCTGTCCCTGTGCAGCGTGGCACGATAAAATCAACAGTCGATGCTAAGATTGACAACGTGGAATTAAAAATAGCCGATACCGATAACAGCAAAGTATCCGCATTATTACAAGGTTTTGATTTTAGAGGTCGGTATGTTGAGATTTTAAGAATTCAGTACCCAGAGAGCTTAGAAGATGATAATGCAGTAATGACAATGTTTTATGGTTATTTGGATACACCTAGTTATAGTAATGGTGAATTTACTGTCACTGTAAAAGCGTCATTCCCGACTAATAAAATTCCTTGTAGGATTACGCAGTATTTTTGCAATGCGACTTTTGGTGACGAGCAATGTAAGATGGATAAAGCTATTAGGACAGTAGCTGTGAATGTTAATGATTCTTTGCCAAATAAGATAAAATTGAATGAGGAAATTGAAACCAGTTTTTATAAGAATGGACTTATTACTATCGGTTACGAAACAAAGCTTATAAAAGATAATATTGTAGAAGATGGGGTTACGTATGTTGTGACGCAGTATCCATTTTTAGGCGACATTTTAGAGAACGCTGTATTACAAAGAAATTGTGATAAAACTCCTGAAATGTGTGATAAGTATGGAAACAGAAAAAATTATAGTGGATTTTTAGCAGTTCCGAAAGAATTTAGATTAGGGTAAAAAATTAATTTTTTGTGCCTTTAATAAATAAAGGTGTCAACCAAATACATTTAAAATAACCGAAAAAATAAAGGTATAATACATAATTACAGGAAAGAAATAAAAAAAGAGAGCCTAATGGCTCTCTTTTGCTATTCCATAGCAATAACTTGTTTAAATTCGTTAAGAACTTGCTTTTGTATGGTCAAATAATGGTATGTCTTATTTTTTTATATTGGGTTGCCAATAATCATCTTTATCTGAATATTCAAGAGAAATAATTTTTTGAATAGCTTGCGTGAACTCAATGTCTGAATTTAAGTTTATACCTTGTCTGTTCTGCTTGTTAAGAATAAGCGTTATGGGGGTTTTTGCTGTTTTTATTTCGTTGATTACATTTTGAGGGACTTCATAAATAGCAAAGAGTGATTCGGATGCTTGTGCGGGTGTTCCTGTTGTTGAATAGATTTGGGAATAAGTGGGAGATGTTATCTGTAATAGCTCAAAATTTTTGTCCCCAACATTTAGCCCAAGATAATACATAAACCGATCAAGGTTGTTTTCGCTTATTCTAATCCAATATTGACTATTTCCATTATTATCAACATACTTGACAAAATACTTATAAAACTTAAAACCCCATCCAGAATTGAGACTTTTTACATAATAGGTGACTGAATTTTTGGATTCTATTTCACAATAAATTTTACGTTCTTCAGCAAGAGCAGGCTTACAAGCCAATAAAAGCAAAAGGAAGAAAATAAAAAGTTTTTTCATATAAAGTCAACTCCTAAAGGAAAGTAGGTGAAATATTGGGTAAAGGTAAAAAAACAGGTAAATTATTGTTTATGGCTGCGGGATTTGCAATAGGATACGCTAATCCTGCTATGTTTGGGTCAAACGTTGGTGTTTGGGCAGGCGGTATGTACGGTATGTCAATAGCTTCTACATTGTGGTCTGTTATGGCTAAACCAAACGCTTTTGGAGACATGGACAGTGATTATAGTCAAGATGATTATAGCAAGTTTGATACTACAACTAACGACATCTCTCAAGACGCTGTTATCCCTGTAATCTATGGTACTAGAAAATGGGGCGGTTTGCAAGTATGGCATAACCCCTATAACGGCGAAAGATATCTACAAAAGGATGTAATTGTTTGTGAGGGTGGTATTAAGGGTGTTTACAACGTCTGTGCTAATGAAGAACTTATAAAGAATGATACTAATATCAGTATTTATAATATCCAGCATGAGGATGCAGTGGTATATCGAAGGGGAAATACCTTATATCTTAGAGCTGGTGGAAAAACAAATGAATACGTTTTGAAAGATGTAGAAAGCCAGGATCAGCAATCAGCATTATTAACGACAGTCATCGAAAAAATTAGAAATGAATGTGGCAATGGATGGAAAATTGATGGTGCGGTTGACGATAGGACGAGTAAAGGGATTAATGCTAATTCTATGCAATTTAATAAATCTGAACCAGTTGGATGTTACTGTGATCCGTCAGACCCTACAAGGAACAACAAAGTTGTTTTGGATAACAGGGGCTATCGTATTGGAACATTTACTTTTAATGATTGCGTAACCCCAGATAATTTCAATGATGTTGGTGGGTATTCAAATACTGCTTGGATTCGGGCTGATTTGGTTGCTAGTGGCCGTCTATCGGGAGGGAATCCAACTGTAAACGGCATTGTGCAAGGTAAACTGGTAAAGGTTTGGAATGGATCTACTTGGGTTGAAGAGTATAGTGAAAACCCTGCATGGATTATTAGAGATTTGTTAATAAATAAGAGATATGGCACAGGTCATTGGATTTCTGAAGATATGATTGACGATGACAGCTTTAAAGATGTTGCGGCATATTGTGATGAAGAGATTGAATATCTTGATGTAGACGGTAAAAAACAAAAAGTTCCCAGATGGAAGCTTAACATAGTTTTAGATTCACAGAAAACACCAATCGAACAGTTGAGTTCCATGCTGGCGGTTGGTGGTTTATTTTTAACCATCAACAGGCAAATAGCACTTAAAGCAGAGAAAGCAGAAGTTCCTTGTTACGATTTTGATGATGATACAATTATTAAAGATAGTATGTCTATTGCTCAGATGTCGTTGGAAGAAACGCCTAATCGGTATAAAGTTGGATACTTTGATCCATCTCAAAATTGGACGGAAGTAAAAGTTGTTGTTGAAGATTTGGAAGATCAGATTGAACGAGACGGACGTATTATTGAAAAAAGTATTACTCTTGCTGGATGCACTTCTCAAAATCAGGCCTTGCGTGTTGCTAGGTTGTATCGGGATTTAAATAAAACCTGTGGTATTACAATTTCCTTTAGCGTGGCTACGCAGGGAATGAGTTTAGAGTGTGGGGACGTTATCAATGTCACCTATGGGGGTATTTTTACAAAAATGCCTTTTAGAATTACAGAAATAAATGAAACAAATTCAGGAATATATCAGTTGACTTGTAGACAATATAATGCCTCTATTTATAATGATGCTTTGGGTGCACAAATAGTTATCCCTGATTATACAAATAGTAATCCTCCATATACAACAACTCCACCTGCTGTTACTGGTTTAAAGATAGAAGAAAGTAGCTGGACAAGTGCTGAAGGTATATTACAAGTTGGTATGGATATTTCTTGGGATAATATCGTTTATACTTATTTAGATCATTATTCTGTAGCTTTATCGACAGACGGAGAAAATTATAAAACGTATTCTTCGACATTTGATAATAATATTACCTTGACTGGATTACAGAAAACTAAATATTGGGTATCGGTACAAGCTGTTAGCAGAGATGGCATCAAAGGTTCGCCAACAATAGGAACAATAGAAATCACAGGAAAAGATGATCCTCCACCAGATGTGAGTTTACTGGATTCAGAAGTCCTGCCAGATGGGACAAGGCGGTTTTGGTGGAATTTTGAATATCCAAAAGTCAATGATATCGCAGGATTTAAATTAAAATATACGCAGGGAAATAATCCACAATGGGAAACAGCTTTTGAGCTACACAGTGGCGTTATTACTCTACAGCCTTTTGAGACACAGGCTTTGCGTCAGGGTGTACATACAGTTATGATTAAGGCAGTGGATAATGGAGGCAACGAGAGTGTAAATGCTTCATTTGCTATAGTGAATCTTGGAGATCCTTTGGAAGAGAATGTTCTTTGGAAGGTAGATATGTCAGAAGATGGTTGGGAGAATGTTGAACATGATGGTGTTGTGGAAAATGGGGTGCTAAAAGGTAGGTCGATTAATGACGACTTATTGCTTACTGCTCATCTTCAACCATTGGCAACAGGGCAGCTATGGCTTGAATATGTGCTTAATTCTCCGTCTACTGTGAAATATTGTTTGGGCTCAGGGGCTTTAGCTTGGTCAGGTGCAAATAATGTTTATTGGAAAAATTCTATAAATTCTTGTTGGCATTTTACAGGAATATTCAAACCTTATACTGGGAAAATTGTTATTAATTCGACAGACTCATTGCATTTAGAAGTTAACTCTACTCCTGATAAAGATAAGGTAGCAGAGATAAATAAATTGAATGTTATAGTAGATGTTCCCGACAGAATGGAAGTTTTTAGTAATATAATTGTGCCAGCAGAAGGGCTGACATTGCCTATCAAAACACCATATTATTATACAACTTCGGTAAGCTGTGATTCGGTGCAGACAAATATAGTGGGTCAATATGAGATGGAAGTAGTGTCGAAAGTACCTTGTAAGATTAGGTTTTATAAGATTAATAAAGATGCTGCTTTTACAAAAACGCCGATAGAGGTGAACGCTGATATTATTTGGCAGGGATTTAAACGTGAGGTGATTTAATGATTCGTGATGATACTGGTGTTATAGAACACCGTTATGATACTAAAGAAAATTGGCGCTTGGCTAATCCTGTATTAGCTCGTGGAGAAATAGGAATAGAAATAGAACGTGGCATTGCAAGAATCAAGGTTGGCGATGGAGAAAATCTTTGGAGTAATTTAGAGTATGTTTCTATGGAAAATACAATGGTGGAAGAAAGATTAACTCTTTTGGAAAATAACAAAGCTGATAATAATTATTTAAGTATGCCATCTAACACACGTGTCCAAATCAATATAACGGCATCAGGGCAAACTTACATAGCTCCTGCCGATGGATATATTTATACTGAAAGTGTTTCAACAGCAGGAGGAGCATGGATGCTGCTAGTAGTAGATAATGTATATGCAGAAACAGCCAGTAATTTAGGTATGGAAGCAAGTGTACTTACCAATGTTCCTGTTAGAAAAGGAGCTGTTGTTAAATTCACATACGCTATGAATCATAATATTTTCTTTGTTCCCGCTCTGTCGTCAACGTAAGGAGGAACGAAATAATGATCTATTACAGACAAAATAAAGATGGCAGTATTATTGACTTTGTAGAATATGCTGCAAATGAAATCGTACCAAGCTTTATTCTTGAGCAATATACCCTAACGGAAAGAGGTATTGTCCAACTAGCAGATGGTACATTTGTGTTTGCTGATACCGTTGATATAGCAAAAGTAGAAGAAGAGATAAAACAGAAAGCGTTTAAGTTATATAAAAAACAGACTTTATTAGAAATAGAAGCTTTATTAAAAAAATCTGATTATAAGTGTTTGAAGTATGTTGACGGAGAATTATCAGAAAAGGATTATGAGGTCTTTAAGCAATATAGAAAAGAATTAAGAAATCTATATAATTTCATTGAAGCATGTAATGATATAAAAGAAATCAATGAAATATTAAATAAAACGGATCTAATGGAGGGTTTATGTAGTGCAAATTCCTAAATTTATAAAAGATATTGGTAAATATTTTATGTATGAAGGATCTGCTACGCCGACAACACAAGATGAACTACAGGCGTTTATGAAAAATGAACATAACACAGTTGCTTGTCTAGTTGATGGACTGTGGCAGCCAGAGACGGAATATCAGGCAGGGCATATAGTAAGAAGCCCGAATATGGCGGCTGGATTTATCGCAGTTGCGAAAAATGCTGGATATTCTGCTACAAATGAGCCTGATTGGAATACAAACGCAAGAGAAGTTATTGATGGTTCTATTACATGGATCAAGAAGAAACAGGACATTGGTGTTGGTTCTTGGGAAGCTTCAAAAGAATATAAAGTGAATGATACCGTACAGTTAGCAAATAACAGTGCGGTTTTTTTGTTATGTACAGCTTCTGGCATAAGTGCGGCAAGTGAACCTGTTGTAACTTCACAAAGTGCTGTGACAGATGGAAGCGTTACATGGAAAGTGGTGGCTTATAATAAAGTCGCTGTTTTAAATTCTGCTGACCTAATAGAAGGTAAAAATATTCCTGATTGCTGGAAAGCAAATGAATCTGTTGCTGTAGGTACGATAAGATTTCTTTCTGACCCTGCATATGCTGGTTATTACCTGAAATGTGTGCAGGCTGGAACTACTGGTTCAAATGAACCGACAAATGTAGATTCGGGGGGGACTTCTGTATAGATGGAACAGCTAAGTGGCTGGTTTATTCTATATTAAAGTCACCTGATGCGTTCTTGTTAGGTGGTCAAACAGCAGCACAGATAATTGCGAATGCGTTAGGTCAAGTGCCAGAACAGAAAAAATATTCTAATGTTGTTGTTACGGCAGGAACAATACGTCATGGTGGGACTATTCCATTTCCAAGTGGGTATACGAGAGAGCAATGTAAGTATGCTGTTTGGTTAGAGAGTCATAACTCTTCTAGTGGTGCTAATACATGCATGGTAGATCAAAAGACAGGATTAGTTACAGCGATTAAATATTCCTATGATAGTGATAGCTCTGATACTGAGTTAAGAGCAGGGTATCTTTGCATAGCAGTTAAATAGCAAATAAATGATAGCAAACAAAAAGTAAGGAGTGAAGCGAATGGCTAGTGAGTATAGTAGGGGGGGACAATCCTCTCTGATGGTAGTGCAAAGTGGGAACTTTGCAAGATAGAAGAAAGCGTATTAAGTAAGGATAGTGAGTTGTTACAGGGAAAGACTGTTGAACAGATTTTGGGATTAACTCCAAAGGGAACTTTTTATTGTGTAGTAGGTAGGTTAAGTGTTCCTATAAATTCAAAAACAGCTACTATTCCTATTCCATCAGGATACGAAAGGGAAAATTGCTTTTATTGGATAAGTGAGACTAGCTATATATGGAATATATATTGGGATGGAGAAACGAATATAAATCAATATGCGAGTATTGGACTAGAAAACGTAAATCAGTCTAATGGGATAATAACTTTGTCAAAAATAAATGGGGAAAGAAGTTTTTCTGTTTTATATATGATTTTTTGTTTTAAATAAATGAGGTGAAATAAATGTATTATATTTTTAATGAAAATGGTGATTGTGTTGCGTCTTGCAACTATGAACCAGATGCAGCAGATTTGGCAAGTCGTAATGAAATGGCTGTAGCATCAGAAGAAAGTTATGATATCAGTAAAATAAAATTGGTCAATGGTGCGATTATTGAAGTAATAAAAGAACCCACACTTGCTGAATTAAAAGAGTCTAAACTCTCTGAAATAGATATTTGGACAGAACGTAAAATTACAGGCGGTTTCGTTTCTGAATGTTCTGGTGAGACAGTGACTTATGATAGTGATAGAGATACTCAAAATACGGTTTCCAGTGATCTAAATACTATCTATCTTGCTCCTGAAGAATTTGCTAAAAACTTTCCTAATGGTTATCCGATGAGAGGTTATCCAAAGAACAGTGATGTTAAACAGATATATTTCTTAACTAAAGATCAATTATTGCAATGGAATGTAGATTTAGGTTTACATAGAGGTATTTGTAAGCAAAATGGTTGGGAAAAACAGGCAGAAGTAGATAAAGCGACTTCAAAAAAAGAATTGGAAAACATTATTTTGGATTAAGTTTTATTAAGAGTGTGTAAGATAAATAAATGAGGTGAATGTTACATGGCAAATGAAATTGTCAGATATGGGGGGGTACTGTCCTTGTAGACGGTACTTCTAAATGGGTTTTATGTAAAATTAATGATGCAGAAAGTTTAGAAGGTAAAACGGTAGCAGAGATAATTGAACAAGCATTAGGTCAAGTGCCAGAAGGATGCAAAATAGTAGCTGGGCTAGCAACACCTAATTATATAACAAGGTCTGAATGGATATCAGCTTCTTTTAATGCACACTGGGTAGATTACTATGCGATTAAGATACCCGCTGTTGATGGATATAAGAGAGAAGAGTGTAGTTTTTATGCCATTTTGTTAAATTCTGATGGAACAGTATCTAATACTGAGATTGATTCCAATTATTCTACAGGTGAAGTTATGCATCAAACACGAGGAAATGCTCCAAGTTGGCCAAAGTTAAAATATCTCTGTATAGCCGTTAAATAATCCTATCTATTCTTCTGCGTTTTAGAGAAGGAGCGTTAGTATAAATGGTAAAAAGTGACAATGTACAAATGCGTAGTGGGGGGGGTACTCTCTTAGCTGACGGAACAGTAAAATGGGACGTTAGAAAAATAGGTAACGCAGAAGAATTAAATGGACAGGCAATAGAAGATTTTAAAAACGAATTATTAGCAGCAGTACCTAAGTCAAGTAAAGTGTTTTTAAGTACAGGAACAATTAATAGGAGGGGGACTATTCCTCTGCCAAATGGATATAGTCGAGGGCAGTGTAAGTATTGCGCTTGGCTTGACAGTCTTGGAACGAATAGTACATCTGCGTTCTATTGTGCTATTAATCAATCCAATGGCGAACTCGTGGGATATATAGGAGGTTCTAGTACTTTACCGGGCAGCTATGCAGTAAACTTTGGCTATCTTTGTATTGCTGTAAAATAATTCGTTATACCTGTCAGTTCTTCTGTAAATTATAATTGGCAGGTGAATTATTAATGATAAACGATGGAACAGTAAAATGGGAAATGAATAAAGTTGCAAGTGAATTACAATTAAAAAATGTAGAGGAAAAAGTAAAGGGCGTTTCTAAAATAACAAGTGTGCCTGCGTGGTGGCTTGACCGAGGTGATGGCAGTGACGGTGACTTCAGACCTACTGGAAATGTAACGATTAGTGGAATAAAACAGTATAAGAGTGTTATGATTCCCGCTGGGGTTACTGTAACTATTAGTGGTTATGCAATGATTAAATGTCAAGGGTTATTTTTTAATGCTGGGACAATAACTGCGAATGGACAAGGTGCATCTGGTGGGGCAGGAGGATATTATGTAAAGGATTCTGATGATTTATATACGGGAATGCCAGCAGGAGCTGGAGCATCTGGGACAAGTAGTGCAGGTGGAGCTGGTGGTACTGGTATGGCTAGCAACGGCGCAGGCGGTGGGAGATATGCGTTTAATGTACCATTGGACGCATCGTCCAGCATTTCTTTGATTATGGCTTTGAATGGCTTTGGCATTGGAGCTGGTGGTGGTGGCGGTGCCTGTGGGAAACAACTCCGAAACTATTATAACGGCGCAGCGGGTGGACGTGGAGGTGGGGCAATTGCCATAATAGCTTCCAGCGTCAATAATGAAGGTCTTATTACAGCAAATGGTGCGAATGGAAACTCTACAGGAAACAGCTATTCTGGAGGCGGAGGTGGAGGTGGAGGCGGTTCAATTGTATTGGTCGCTGATACGGTCATTAAGAACGGAACGCTTACTTCTTCTGGTGGAGGTGGCGGCAGCGGAAAAGGATATGGCGCTACAGGTGGGACTGGTATTGTATTTATTAAGGAACTGGGGGTAATGTAATTTATGATCTGCGTATTAAATGATGATAACAAAATTATTAATATTGTAAATGTCGATATTACAACTGCTGATAATGAGCGCCAGTATTATCCGTGGAATCGACTGTGGGAGCAATACACAGATGTTGAGCCGTTTGATTATGCTAAAAACAGATATATAAACGCAGCAGGAGCTGAATTTGCTAATCTTCGTGATGAAGTGCGTTGGATTGAAATTGCTGGTGTTACTTATGGCTTTGATTGTGCGCCAGAAGATATAACTAACTTCATGGCTGCATATACGCCGCTCATGGTTGAAAAAAGTGGAACAACTGGGTATAAGGTTTGGTTAGACAAAGATAAAAAAGGCCTTGTTAAGTTAGATTATGAAGGGATGAAAAAGGCATATGATACTGTTCGCAGTAGCCAACTGGCCGCTTATGCTTGGTATGAAGATATAAAAGCAAAGTTGCTTGATGTTACCGAAGCAGAAGGAAAAGAAAAGCTGGAAGAAGTTTTTCCATTAGAGAATAGCTGATGAACGAAAGATAGCAAACAAAAAGTAAGGAGTGAAGCGAATGGCTAGTGAGTATAGTAGGGGGGGACAATCCTCTCTGATGGTAGTGCAAAGTGGGAACTTTGCAAGATAGACGAAAGCGTATTAAGTAAGGATAGTGAGTTGTTGCAGGGAAAGACTGTTGAGCAGATAAAAAGCGAGACGTTAGCAAATGTACCTGCTAAGACCAATGTAACTGTGGTTGTAGGCGTTGTATATACTAATGGCAGCACTGGTAGTGCTACGATTCCCTTGCCATCTGGATATACGAGAGGACAATGTCGATATTTTATAAACACAAATATTGATTTTGGATTTAATTCTTCTCTGATTAATCAATCTACAGGAATATTTTCTATTGGTAGTGATTATAGAAGTGCTAAATTCGCATATCTTTGCATAGCAGTTAAATAGTTTTAAATTAAGAAGGTGTATAGATGGAAGTTATATTACAAATAATTACGGGTGTTGCAGTTGCTTTTCTGTCAAGTGTGGTTCTTGGTATGCAGAGAGAAGCTAAGAAAGTTCAAAAGCAGAGAGCAGAAGAGGCAAGAAAACGTGATGATGATTTTATGGCAATTAAGGAAGGTTTGTGTTCTTTACTGAATGATAGGATAGATCAAGGGTACGAGAAATACAATGGACAAGGTTATTTTCCTGTTGAAAAGAGATATAAGTTCCATCGTATTTATAATGCCTATCATGCTTTAGGTGGAAATGGAATCTGTACAGACTTGATGCAGAAGCTTGAGAAGTTGCCAACAAACCCACATGGAGAGCAAAATGTGGAAAAAGATTGTTGATATTGGTTTAAATAGTTTTCAGGTTGTCAGTGATAAACTTAATAATTACAGTGTAAAGGAAATGCACATGATTAATTTCGTGTGCATTTATTTATGTGTTTTATTCACATTATTTTTGGCAGGTTGGCTATATCAATGGGTGTTTTTGCATGTGTTGGATTTAGATATGTTATTAAAAGGTGTGAATGTATTGGGGTCTGCGGGGGTATTGGCGGTTATTAGATATGTTACTGACAAAATATCAAATACTAAAATCATAATTGACAGGAATAATAATGGGATTCCTGATGACGAAGAAGGATATCTCCCTCCAAGACCAAGACCTAGAGAGAAAGAAAGTGATATGAATGTATATAAGTAAACATTGGAGCGTAACTGAGTGGGATTGTTGGCGCAGAAGTAGTAACCCATATGCATGGGACAATGAGTATGGTAAACTTTGTACTAATGATGCAAGAACAGAAAAGTTATTCAAAATTTTAGATAGCTTGAGGGATTGTGATGGTGGCTGGGTAGTAAATACTACGAAATATCATACGGAGTATGGCACAGACTTTAAATCTGGATATAGAACGGTTGAAGATGGTGTTAATGCTGCCTGTGGTGGGGCTAGTGGAAGTTGGCATACCTATGGATGTGCTGCTGATATTCATAATGTGAATTATGATTATAGTGCAGAACAAATCAAAGAACAGATATTGACTGCTGCACGGTGGAATGGTATTAATCCTGAAGAACTTGATATTGGTTGTTATTCTTCTGGCTGGTGTCATGTTGATACTGGTGGAGATAATGAAAGATGGTACTTTAATGACTAATAAATATCTAGCATGGATTATTGTATTAATAGCTGTATTCTGTGCTGGGTATGCTTATTGTTATCAAAAGTATGTACCTGATTATAAAGATAAGGTTTCTTTATTAGAAGGTATTGTTGATGATTATAAAAGTAGAGAAACTTTAATAACTACGGTAAGCCAAAGCAGTAAAAGCGAAGTCGCTTATGTGCCTAAAGCGAGCGGTGAAAAAACAGACGTTGAGTTTAATGATGTTGGTAATCAGATAACGGTCAGATATAATGGAGAGGAAAGTGTTTTGCAGTCTGTGGTTGACGAAAAGCAGAAGTTTGAACAGGGTAAGTTGGTTATCGACAGATCGCAACAGACTGTTATTGATTTGACGGAAGCTTTTAATAAAGCTGTAGCGGCAGAGAGCAAAGCTAAAAACAATACTCGTATAGGTAAAGTTGATTTTGGTATTTTATATAATACCGACAGTGAAGATGCTTATGCAGGAATAAGATATAATGCAAAAATGTTTGATATAGGTGCTTATCATGGCGTAGGGCATAGCGATGTGATAATCGGTATACATGGTAAATTTTAAAGGGGGTTAAGTTGAAAAACTTAACCCCCTTTTTCTTTTTTCGGTCAAAACAAAACTTACTTAAAATTATTTAAAATTACTTGACATAAATAATCGATGGAGTTATAATAACTATAGAAAATGATTTGGAGGTGATTATATAGAGATTTGAGACACAAAATATTAATATTTGTGAACCTATTGTTTTTCTGCGTAATAGCTTGGCAGATAACACATCCAGCTATAAAAATTGTCGAACAGGAGAGTGTGGTATATAGAGATATACAGATAAATGAGGCAGATAGCTTTATTGCTGAATGTACGGCTTATACTGCTGGCTATGAATCAACTGGTAAAACACCTAATGATGCTGACTATGGCATTACAGCAAGTGGAGAATACGTCAGAAAAGGAATTATAGCTGCTGATACGAGATTTCTTCCGATGCACAGTAAAGTTTATATTCAGGGAATGGGAGTTTATGAAGTTAAAGATGTTGGTGGAGCAATAGTGGGTAATAGAATTGACATATATTTTGAAAACCTTTCAGATGCAATTAACTTTGGCAGACAAATGCGTAAAGTTATTGTTTTGGAGAGGGGTTAATTTTTTGCCTGTCAAATTACCTAAAATATTTAAAAACGGAGAAAATAAATAATGAATTCATGTTATCAATGTAAGAAAAGGTTTGTGGGTTGCCACGATAGTTGCGAAGATTATCAGAAAATGAAAAGAGAGAAAGAAGCTATTAATGCAAGCAGGCGTAAATATTATTTTGGTTGTAAGCATATTAGTAGTGATGCGTACTCCCAAAGAAATAGAAGTGCTAAATTTTATGGAGGACGAGTATGTTAAAAGATGATGTAATCCAATGGGTTAAGAAATGCCAAGCAAGAGCAATGAGATCTGTTGATGAAGAAGCAAATGCGTATTTGCGAAAGGTTTCCAAAGAAGAGGATTTTATAAGAGAAATTGTATCTAAGTATAATCAAATTGTAGATATTTTGGCTGGTATGGAGGATGTTAGTGTACTTTTCCATTTTAATCTTTCTTTCTATAGTGGATACAAATACAGCTCCTTTTGCTGGGATAATGGTGAAACTGAGTTAATTTTTAAAATCATTACTCTTAAAAGCCAGATGTATCCAGAACAAACGAAGTTTCTTGACGGGTTGGAAAAGAAAAGGCGCAACGTAAAAAGTGAATACAATCTCTTAATTGAGAAAATTTCTAAATTTAAAACGACAGAAAAAGCAATTAAATATTTGCAAGAATTGGGTTTTGACACAAGTTCTATTAAAAGCAGTATTAACGCTGAAAACTTATTCGTTTGTGGGGATAACAAGCCTGAAGGAGACTGAAAATGTTAAAAGTTATTATTGCTGGGAGTCGTAATTTTAATGATTATGATTTGTTGAAAGCTACTCTGGATGAAAAACTAGGCCATGTTAAATTCTACGAAATTGTTAGTGGAACAGCTAGTGGTGCAGATAGATTGGGAGAGAAGTATGCTGCTGAAAAAAGTTTAGCTGTGAAGAAATTCCCTGCTGATTGGAAGCGTTTTGGCAGGCGTGCTGGTTATTTACGGAATAAACAAATGGCTGAATATGCTGATATGGCATTTGTTTTTTGGGATGGAAAATCAAAAGGGTCGTTGCTAATGATAGATTTGGCGAAAGAAAATGATTTAAAGACAGAGGTAATTATGTATGAACCTATGTAAAGTGTTGGAGACAGACGCAGATCATCTCGTACAAAAAGTCCACTCTTTTGATAAAAGTAAGATTAAATACCCTTGTATTGTTCAGGAAAAATATGATGGCGTTTACTGTATTGCGTGTCGTGAAAATGGAGAAATTCATATTTTTAGTAGGACTGGAAAAGAGTATTTTTCAATGCATCATTTGAAAGATGTTATAGATCGGCTTTTATTTATTAATAGTTCGGATATTTTAATATTTGAAGCTTATTGTGACAGTGTCCCTCAATCTACTATTAGTGGTTGGTGTCGAGATGAACAAAGCCAACATCCTGAAATTAAGGGAATAGCCCATGATTGCTTAACTTATGGCGAATATTTTGGCAGGGATAAAACTACATATAAAAGTAGGTTTGATCACTTAACTATTACTTTTGATGTTGTAGATCCAAGCCCTTTATTTGAGTTGCCAGAGCAAATTACAGCTCAATATTATGGCGAAGTTGAAAGTTATGCAAATACAGTTTGGGGTAGAGATGGAGAAGGTATTGTTATAAAAAATCCAAATGCTGCTTATAAGAGAGGAAAACGCAACTATGATTTGATGAAGTTAAAGCGTGAAGTTTCTTATGATTTAAAAGTGGTGGCACTAGAAGAAGGTAAAGGCAAGTATAAAGGGATGGTAGGCAAGCTTGTTTGTCAATGGAAAAATGGAAAGACTATTAAAGTTGGATCTGGCCTTACCGATAAACAGCGTAAAGCTTGGTGGGATAGATGTAATTACACTGATTTTTATAAAGGGATTGTTGGAAAAATCGTTCAAATAGATGCAATGGGAGAAAGTTCTAAAGGCCAGTTAAGAGAACCTATTTTTAAGGGTGTTAGATATGATAAAGAGAAAGGGGATTTTTAAAAATATGATTTTTGTAATGTTGTATAAAACCAGTTATCAACCTAGTAAGATATTTTATGAAGTACGCAAAAGTAAAAACACAGTTACATCCCTTTTAAAAAGAGAAGCCAGAGACGGAATCACCTGTCGAACTTTTACTTTTATTAGATGTATTCCAGTTGATAATCCATCTAATTTTAAAGATGTCACGCCTGAAGATTGGCTGAATAAAAAAGGAGAATATAAAAAACTATAAGGAGGTTTTATCGTGGATATACAAGATATTATGAATTACATAAAAGAGGCTGTTGAATTAAAGCATAAAATAGACGCTCACGAAACAACTTCTTATGAAAAGGTTGCTATCGAAAATATTGTAAGTGGCTTGGAAGATTTAGCTTTAATAGTTGTAAGAAACAGCAAGAATTAAGGAGAAAATTAATTATGTATGAACCTATAATTAGTCCGTGGATATTTTATTTGTCGGGATTACTCCCTTGTCTATCTATGTTTTTGTTTCTCGTGTCTGCATTTGCATTTATTCTTAGTGGATTTTGCTTCTGTATGGAAGAGGAAGCCAGATGTATCGACAAAATACAATCTGTAAATAAATGGTGCAAAATATGGTTTGTTTTAGGAATTAGTTGTGCGGTTCTATGTGTCATTATTCCTAATGAAAGAACTTTTACAAAAATGGTTATTGCATCTCAAGTGACTCCACATAATATTGAGATGGTAGGAGAAACCGCAGAGAATATTATTGACACTATTGGAGAGAAGATTGATAAGGTGGCAGATAAAGCGACAGATAAGGTTGTCAGAGTAGTACAGGAGGTCAAAAAATAATGCAAATTGGATTTTGTGGATTATTAACAATTTTGTTTATCGCATTAAAACTGATGGGATACATTGCTTGGTCATGGTTATGGGTATTGGCTCCATTATGGGTTTGGATAGCTTTGATTCTATTATTTTATTTGCTTGTTTTAGCTATAGTAATTCTCGGATCAATTTTCGGAAAGGTGTCTTATAAAAGTTAATGCAAAAGGTTTATGTTTTAACAGAACTTGACTATAGCTTAGATACCAATGTTTTAGGAGTGTTTTCGTCAGAAGAAGCAGCAATACTGGCAAGAGAGCAATATTTGAAAAAAGAGCCATGCCAACATGGTGTATATATAGACGAATTTTACTTGGACTATTTTAATATAGGAGGACAGAATGACTGAAACAGAACGTCAGGAGCTTATTGAAATATGCCAATCTATACCCAATATTATTCCATGTTTTGAGAGACAGATGAAAACATTGGAATCTTTCTTAAAGTCCTATAGGCCAAAGAGAAGGAAATATCATCGTGGCCGTTAATTTACACAATCACGACCACAAAGGTTCGGTACGTGATGCTATTGCGAGTCCTGAAGGTATTGTTGAAAGGATAAAAGAGCTTGGACAAACTGCTTATGCAATTACCAATCATGGATCTACAAGTAGTTTATTAACTCACTATAAGCTGTCTAAGAAAAATGGGTTAAAATTCATTTTTGGACTAGAAGCTTATATTTGTGACGACATAACTATCAAAGCTAAATATGATTACAGACATCTTTGTTTATTCGCAAAGGATTTGAACGGATATAAAAATCTTCTGAAGCTTGCAACGCTGTCTCATACAAAGGGATTTTATTATAAACCACGCATTGATTGGGATATGTTGGTAGCTCATAAAGAGGGATTAATTGCTTCGTCAGCTTGTTTAGGTGGTATTTTAGGTATCAAGAACGAAGATGGTAGTTTTGACAAGAGACAAATTTATAACGTTGCAGAAAAATATAAGAAAGAGTTTGGAGATGATTTTTGGATTGAGTTGCACACTAATACAATGCCTGAACAGGTTCTTTTCAACAATATTCTTGTTGGAATATCAGAAGCCCTTGCTATACCTGTTATAGCTGCTTGTGATGCTCATTATGTTTATAAGAGTGAAGCTTCAGTACATCGTTATTGGAATGGCATTGATGAAAATGACGAGTCTGATTATTACCAGACAGATGATTTTTATTTGCATTCTGAGCAAGAGATGCTTGATGCTTTAATGTATCTTGGAGAAGATATTGCTGCTGAAGCAGTAAGAAATACGGAGAAATTAGCAGAACAATGCAATGTGGAGATAGCTTTTGGTGAAGATAATTTTCCAATTTACAAATGTGATAGCCAAGTAGAAACGGTAAAATCTATTTGCCGTGAAGGTTGGAAAAATAAAATTATTGGCAAAATAGGTGTTTCGGAAAGGCAGAAATATTTAGAGCGATTTACAGAGGAGATGGAAACTCTTGAAAAAGCAAACTATCTAAATATGATGTTGATTACATGGGACTATATGAAATGGGGACAGGATAACGGAATACGATTTGGTTGTGGACGAGGTAGTGTTGGTGCAAGTTTAGTGGCTTATTTGATGGATATTACTAAGGTTGACCCAATTAAAAACAATCTCACTTTTAGTCGCTTTTGCAACTTGGCTCGTGTTACAACTGCTGATATTGACGTTGATGTACAACAATGTAATAGGCAAAAAGTAATTGACTATTTACGTGAAAAATATGGCTATGTTTATCAGGTTAGAACATTTAATAGCATGGATTCTCGTGGCGCATTGCAAAGAGCGGGACAGTGCTTGAATGTACCGATAAAAACAGTAAGAGAGATTAGTGGAAAAATCGTTGAAAGTTTGGATGATTTAGAAATAACTAAAGAGAATAAAGAATTGGTTGATCTGGCTCATTCTTTTAAAGGAATAACGGCAAATACGTCAGTTCATGCTTCTGCTGTACTAGTATTTCCAAAAGACCCAACAGAATTTTGTGCTATTGAGAAGCAGGGCGATAATCTAGTTGCGGCTTATGATTATCACGAACTTGAAGAATTAGGACTTGCTAAAATAGATGTTCTTGGTCTAAAAAATATGGACATCATAGAAGATACTCTTCAGCTATTGAGAGAGAGAGGAATTGAGCTTGATATAAACCATATCCCTTTAAATGATACAAAAACCTCAGAATTATTGTGTAAGGGTAATACTCAAGGTGTTTTTCAGATTGAGTCTGAAATGATGAAAGGTATTGTGAAAGGCATACAGCCAAAAGGATTTGATGATTTGATTGCGGTTGTGGCATTAGGACGTCCTGCTCCACTTCAGTTAGGGATAGTGGATGAATATATTAAAAAACGAAAGGCGAAATTAAAAGGTATTGATTAATTGGAATGAATTAGTTTTAATTCATAACAGCAATATTGCTGTTATAGATGCTGATTTAATCGGCAGGAAGAAACATAGGTTTCCTAATCTCGTTTGCATGAAGATTAGCTCATACTATAAGGGAAAGGGTTGTAATGTAGAGTTAAAGACTGACTATAAAAATCTTGATAAATATAAAGCGGTTTTTGTTGCAAAAGTGTTTACTGATACAGAAGTGCCAAAGGAGGTTCTGGAAAGAGAAAATGTTTTCTATGATGGGACTGGTTTTTATTACGATAAAGCTGGAAAGTTGCCAAACGATATAGAACACTGTTTTCCAGACTATCACTTGTATGATACATGGGTGCAAGACAAAAGAACAGGGGGGGTAGACAGGCGAGAGCTGGTTTATTATCTTGATTATTCTATAGGTTTCTTAACTCGTGGATGCTTTAGAAAGTGTCAATTTTGTGTAAATAAAAACTCGAAAGAGTCAGTAGTAGCTTCTCCCCTATTAGAGTTTTTAGATAAATCCAAGCCGAAAATATGTCTGTTAGATGATAATTTTTTTGCATGTTCAAGCTGCATATTACTAATGGAAGAACTTAGAAAAACAGGTAAAAGATTTCGGTTTAAACAAGGATTAGATGAAAGGCTACTTACAAAGGAAAAAATTGATTTATTGTTCTCTAGTAAGACAGATGGTGATTTGATATTTGCTTTTGATGATATTAATGACCAAAGCATTATATGTAAAAAACTTGATATGATTAAAACTCAGATTCCCAATAATAGAAAAACATTAAAATTTTATATATTTTGTGGTTTTGATAGGCGTGGCATTTGGAACGAATCTTTTTGGAAAGATGACATTTATTCTGTGTTTAGAAGAATTGAAATATTAATGAGCTATGGCTCTATTCCATATATTATGAGGTTCAATAAATACGTTGAAAGTCCACACAAAGGCATATATATTAACCTAGCTAGATGGTGCAATCAACCTATTTTTTTTAAGAAAAAATCTTTTAGAGAGTTTTGTGTGGCAAATGGCAAGAATAGTGCTTGCTATAGATATATGGAGCAATTTGAGAAAGATTATCCAGATATAAGTAAGTATTTTGATATGGAATTTGAAAAGGAGAAAACTAAATGAATAGATGGAATTTGACTGAAGAAGTAAAACAAAAATATACACCTGTAGTTAAAGAGTTTCTTGAAAGTTTAAAAGTTCCAAGTGAAGAATTAAGGGAAAAAGATTTTTCTGATACAGAGCTGAATCCGTATACTCTTTGGGAACTTTTGGAGTCTTTAGGATATGAAAAGGGAGATCAATACGAAAATGGTTGGGAAATGGAATTTTGGATTCCATTTACTAAAGATGGAGAAGTTGATATTGAAATAGTAGCCTGTGGACAAACTTTTGAATTGATACTTAGGGAAAAGGAATAGAGGCTTTTATGATAATTGCAACAGGTAAATATAATTTAGCCAAAATATATTCAGATAGATATGACGAAACTGCATATAGACAAATCATTGAGTTGTGTAATCAAAAGGCTTTTAGGGATTCTAAAATTAGAATCATGCCAGATTATCATGCAGGAGCAGGTTGTGTTATTGGCTTTACTTCTACATTTACAGATTTTATTGTGCCTAATATTGTTGGGGTAGATATTGGATGTGGAGTATTAGCTACTAATTTAGGGCATATCAATATTAATTTAGAACAACTGGATGACTTTATCAGAAATAATATTCCTGTTGGATTTGAAGTTAATGATAAAGAGAATCCAGAAGCTACCTCATTAATACAAATGTTGTATTGCAGATCATCTTTGGAGAATAAATCCCATTTGGCTAAAAGTTTGGGTTCATTGGGTGGAGGTAATCATTTTATTGAAGTTGATGTAGATAATAACAACAATAAATGGTTGGTTATCCATACTGGTTCTCGTAATCTTGGAAAGCAGGTTTGTAATATTTATCAAGGATATGCGAAGTCGTGTACAAATAATTATTATAATACGCAAGAGAAAATGTTAATTGATACAACTCCAAAAGAATACAGAGAGATGTCATTAAAGGTATGGAGAGAAGAGAATAAGTATAAATCAGGTTTAGAGTTTTTAACATATCCAGAGCCATTAAATTTATATTTAGTAGATATGGATATCTGTCAATCTTTTGCTGCTTATAATAGATGGGAAATTCTTAATAAAATATTAATGTATTTAGGTAATGTAGAGCCAGAAGAGGTAGTTGGTACAATTCATAACTATGTTGATATTGAAAACAAAATTATCCGTAAAGGGGCTGTATCTGCTCAAAAAGGAGAAACATTGATTATTCCAATGAATATGCGTGATGGCAGTTTGATTTGTAAAGGGAAGGGAAATTCTGAATGGAATTATTCTGCCCCTCATGGTGCGGGTCGCTTAATGAGTCGTTCAGAGGCAAAACAGGCTGTAGACATAGCGACATATGAAAGATCTATGCACGGAATTTACTCTTCCTGTGTTAATCGGTCTACAATAGATGAATCTCCTATGGTTTATAAGCCAATGGAAGAGATCGTAGAACAAATTAAAGATACAGTTGAAATATTAGGAAGAATAAAACCTATCTATAATTTTAAAGCTGGGGAACATATTGGGAAGCATGAAAACAATTAAATTGGCTAACGTAGTAGTACAGATACACGTTAGAGATGAATATTCAAAGCAGAGAATACTATATTGTCCGTGGGTTAATTGCAAGCATTATAGTAATGGGGAATGCACTTATAAAGATAGCTATAGTTATAATGCCTGCCATTTTGTGCTAATGAACGGTTTTGCTTATTGTCAAGACTATGAGAGGGACGAAGAACATGATAGCGATTAAAGGAATGGATATGCCGAAAAGTTGCTTTGAATGCAAACTAAAAACTTATATGGATGATTTTTATAGTAGAAAAACATTTGTTGTGTGTGCGTTGCTTGGAACCTCTATCAATGCTTTTAAGCGCAGAGCAAGAAATTGCCCATTAATTGAGATATTGGACGGTGAAGAAAAATGAATAAAGAAGAACTAATGAACGCTATATCGGGTTTACCTGCTGAAACACAAGTTTACAAAATTGACGACTATACAGACCTTGACCTCTTGAAAAGATGTAGTTTGTCGAGTGTCATAGTCGTTAATGAGCCTGACAGTAAGACTATTATTTATTTGAGGTGAAGAACAATGGAAGAAGAACAATGCCCTTGTGATAATTGTGACGCTACCTGTGATTACTGGGACAGTAAATACTGCTGTACATATTGTCGTTGGCAGTATGGAGACATTGAACCTGACTGCGAGAATTGTGACCCGATGGATATTTGAGAGGACGGCGAATATATTATGAAAAAAGTAATAGCAACAGTTATTGAAAAAAATGAGTATATGATAGAAATAGATGTAGAAAATGACGCTACAGAGGACGAAATTTGGGATGCTGTAAAAGAAGCATACATTGAAGATGATTATAATAATGTGGATAGTCATTATGATATAACGATAACAAAAATAGTTGGTGAATAGATTATGCGATTAATAGATGCAGATGATTTAAAGAGAGAACCTGAATTGCTCTACGGCTTAACGGTAGCAATCACGGAGATTCAAGACGTAATAGACGAAGCCCCTACAGTAGAGGAACGTAAGCATGGGAGGTGGATTCATAGTTGCTGTAGTATATGCAACGCACGTCTCCCTTCTCATATTAGACTTGACTATGTATTAGCTAAAGATTTTAAGTATTGTTATAACTGTGGAGCAATAATGGACGGTGATAAAAATGTTAAGTAAATATTTTCAACAATTTTTAGACGATAATGATTTACAGATAAATGAACGATTTACTATTACAGATTCCGATGGAAGTCCTCAATACATTAATCGTAAATTTTGGATCAATAAACAAAATGGTGGCAAGCTTGTTTGTGATGATAAAAATATTCCAGCTAATGAAGTTATGCTTTCGCTTTTAAGAAATAAGATGTTTATAAAAAAACTGCCATGGAAGCCACAAAACGGTGATATTTATTATTATGTAACCGCTCAAAAAGGTATTGGACAAAATACTTTTTCCGACACTTTTACATTGGACTGCATGTTGCGCAAAGCAGGAAAATGCTATAGAGCTTATGATGAAGCAGAAAAACACCGTGAAGCGGATTATAAATGGCTTGAAAGCGAAGTGCAAGAAAATTGTCAGTAATTCTGTCAGGAGTTGATGGTAGATTAGATGCTATTTTAGAACCTACCTATGGTCAACTCATATTCCAAGAGCAAGTTACTGAAATAGTACAGACTCTTGCTGGATACGATGCTGGAAAAGCAGATTTAATTCGCAAAACTATTGGACGCAAGATTAAAGCAGAACTAGATGCTCTTATTCCTGATCTACTGAACGCTTTTGTTAATTATGGAAAGATCCCTAAAGCTAAAGCTGAACTCATTGCAGAAAGCATACAGGCATGTTCAGGATACCTATTCAACAAAGCGCATAGTGTAGAATATGGGTTAATTGCATATCAAACTGCTTACCTAAAGGCTAATTATCCTGTTGAGTATATGTGCAGCTTGTTAAACGCTAATATTGGGAATACTGAAAAGGCTGTTGTATACATTAATGAGTGTAAAAATATGGGCATAAAAATTTTACCCCCTTCTGTTAAAAACAGAAATTTACTTTTTATGCCAGTAGGAAACGATATTTGTGTTGGACTTAGTTTTATTAAGGGTATCAGTAATATTGAAATCTCTGTAGATGACAGTATCGGTAACGCAAAAGAATTTTTTGGGGCTAACATTGGATTAAGGAAAAATGTAAGAGAAAATCTTGTAAAGTCAGGTGCTATGGATTGTTTTGGGCAAAGCCGTGGGGAAATGCTGTCTTTAGCTTTGGATATTGATAATGAGATAGACTTGACCGTAAAGAACAAATTTAAAAACATTGATAAGTTAAACAATAAAATAGAAGAATGGAAGTGTTCAAAAAAGGGGACAAAAAAAGAAGCATTGCTGTCTAAATCTGTTGAAAATTATAAAGAAAAGATAAGCAAATTAGAGCAAAAAATAAAAGAGCTTATCAAATTAAAGCTCAGTACAGATTCATATGATGAAGTAAAAGGTGAACTTGAGACTTTAGGTTTTACTTTTAAAGATAAGTTTGCTCCATATGACACTAGGGGCATGGAGATCTATAATCCGAATGTGAACATAAATCAATTTGTTCTATGTGATGTTGTTGGATTTAAACAGATCAAAGATAAGAATGGAAACTCTATGGCTTTCGTGAAGGTTATTACAATAAAAGGACAATCTATAGAGCTGGTAATGTTCAGCAGCTATTTTCAAAAACTTGATGAAGGTAAGATATATGTAATGAAGATAAAAAATAAAAACCACCTCATTGATGTAGCTACACCTAAAAGGAAGTAAGTGTTGGGCACAGTTGAAGTGGTGAAAAGGATATCAAAAGCCACAGGCTTATCTATACAGGAAGCAACAAGGCTTTTAGGAATTATATTAGGGACTATCATAGCAGGCGTGCGTGATGATGGAAAAGTCGTTTTAACTGGTCTTTGCAGGTTTACTTTAGCTAAAATGCCATATACTTCTGATACAGGCAATCCAAAATTAAAGCATACAGGAAAAGCTTTTAAAAGACGGTGTAATCACATTAGATGTAAGTTTGCAACAGCTTATTATCAATATTTTAAACAACTGTCACGAGTATAAATAAAATAAGCCGCTATTAAGCGGCTTGTAAAAATCATTTTTTTTCTCTAAGGACACTTGCGGCGTATTGAGCATAAGCTGCAATAATGAATGGTTCTGCTTCAGTAGTAAACATCCAGTCTTTAACTTCTTTTGGGATCATAGATTCACTGTCGTTTAAACTTTTTGCAAAAAAATCTCTTGGCTTGTTATAAGCGGCACATGCTTTATCTATAAAAGCGTCTGAAGGACGAACAACTTTTTCTGTTTCATACATATGGTAGTTTGACGCAGGTATACCAATCTTTGCTGCCGCTTCTGCTTTGTTTAGGTTTAACTCAAGTCTTGCTTTTAGTAATTGCGAAGCAAGATATTTAGCGTCATATTGTATCTTAGCTGGTTTTTTAGCCATTGCTTATTCCTCCTTTAATATATTACACCGATAGATTAAGTTATTTATATTACTTATTATACATCAAAATAAGATAAAAGCAAGTGGATTAAGTAATTTTATGCAATAAGATATATTTATATGTTCCAAGAATCTGTTCCAATTTTTTGAAAACCGTCTATATATCTCAGTATTCAAAGAAATCGTAGAATGTGGTATAATATATACGTTTTTTTATGAGCTTTTTTGAGTTTTGAATGTGAGGTAGATGGGAATGGAACTTATATATATAACTCTTGCTGTGTATGGTATGGGTGCCGCTACGGCACTGTTTCCTAAAAAAATGGAGATGGCGGCACATTACTGTGCGGTTTTGGCAGCAGTATTTGGCAGCGGAGCTCTGCTGTATCAGTCTGCGGCTTATCTAATGCAGGGAAGTGGGAGCCTGCTGAGCGGCAGCTGGGCATTTTTTACTTTCAATGCTGATCGGTGGAGCGCAGTTTTTTTATTGATTACGGGCTTGGCAGGAACAGTGACGAGCATTTATGCTTGGGGTTATGCTAAAAGCTATCTGGGTAAAAGGCTGAGACTTTTGGGCGGACTCTGGAATGCATTTTTGCTTTCTATGGT
>ULTW01067115.1_pt1 | contig 82006 bp, 62 predicted proteins | sample 1957961 | NCBI WGS metagenome assembly ULTW01 (sample SAMEA4835744, study PRJEB28245) | human gut metagenome | biome: gut microbiome; material: fecal sample | place: Denmark | collected 2008 | reverse complement strand
TTTTGCAGTCCATATGCCTTAAAACCTCTTTTCATAATGAGTAGCCATAATGCCATGTCATGAGAACTTTTGATATTAGGCATCATAAATGAACCTGTTTTTTCCTTATCTATGATAACTGTTAGGCATCCTATAATAGTATTGCGCAGATATCCATGATAACCTATTACTTTTGGAGTGTGGATAATATTTCCAGTTGGGGTTCCATCTTCTTTCATTACGCTATAGTTACTGAAAGAGAAAGCGATATTCTTTTTTTCCATAAACTTGATTTGAGTTTCTAGTTTGTTGGAAATCCATGTGTCGTCACTATCTAAAAATGCAATATATTTTCCAGTAGCATTTTGCAAAGATATGTTCCTTGCAGCTGCAGCACCGCTATTTTTTCCTGTAGAAAATAGTTGAATTCTATTGTCTATTTCTTGAAACTTTTTAATGATATTAATTGTGTCATCTTTAGAACAATCATCTGTTATTAATAGTTCCCAATTACTATAGGTTTGTTCTATTACAGATTGGATTGACGCAGCAATAAATTTTGCAGCATTGTAAGATGGCATGATAATACTAACTTTATTCATAACTAAATATTTTTTTTTGCAAAAATACTAAATTTTATTGAATTGACCATTTTTTATATGTATGTTTCAAATAAAAATCGTATTTTTGCATCGTTTAAAAACATAATTAGTTTTGGAAGATAAAATATGTTTTAAAAAGCATATAAAGTGTGCTTTTAGGATTATTGGATATGATTAGATTTGTAAAAGGCAATTTATTGGAAAGTTCTGCTCAAGCACTTGTCAATACTGTAAATACGGTAGGAGTGATGGGTAAAGGTATAGCTTCACAATTTAAGGAGGCTTACCCTAATGATTATATTCTCTACAAAAAAGCATGTAAAGATAAACTTGTTCGGGTTGGTTCTATGTTCATAACTCAAGAACAAAATGTATATGGAATTTATATAATCATAGTAAGTTTTCTACAAAAACGACTAGAAGAAAGCCCTCTGAGTATTCCTATATATAAAGAGTATGTTCGTCTTGTATTAAATCATTTTATTAAATTTGAAAAGCAAAATTCAGAATTATTATATGTTACCCCACATTGATTACTTTTTTGATTAAATGCCACAAAAAGTATTTTAAGGAAGAGGGTGTGTCAAAACTCATTTTTTGAAAATATGAACTTATAATTTGAAATTTGAGCATCCTAAAAGACTAAAGAAAGGGCCGCATCATTACTCAATACAGAGTTTGATACGACTCTTTTAAATATTATAGTTATAATCTGTAACTTTGAAGAGTAGTCATTTTAGTTTTGACACACCCTCATTTCGTATATTTTATTCTAAAAATGTTTTGAATTCTTGAATATCAGTTTCCCAAGTGGTTTCTTCCTTTTGGAACTTAATCATGTTCTTTTTAATGTTTTCTAAATCTATTTTATTATCGTATATTTTTGAAAATAAAGCTTTTATTTTATTTGTATCGTAGGGATTCACTACCAAACCTATTTCCTTTTCTTCGACAAAATCAGCAAGTTTTGTATGGTCAGAATAGACGCATGGTATGCCTACATACGAAGATTCGTGAAATTTGTTGGAGATGGCATAAACTACATTATAGTCCTTATTAGGGTAAGCGGCCCATATAATGTCTGATTGATGATATAATTTTACGACATCTTCGTATTTGTATTCCCCGGTAAATGTTACATTTTCAACGTTTTTACAGTACTTTTGCATAAAAGAAAAATCTTCGCCACTTCCGTGGAAATACAATTTATATCGATTGTCATTTTTTAAAGCATCTACCAGATTGATTAATATTTCCTTATATCTTATACGCCCAATAAATGAAATTCGTAATGGATGTTGAGGCTTTTTATGCGAAAAATTAGGAGCAAAAGCAGGTTTGTTCTCTAAAATAATTTGGGGAATTCTTTTTGGATAAAGGGGTATAAAAAAACGAGATGCATGTATGATAAGATCAGTTTTTCTCAGTGCCCATTTTTCAAGCAGTTGAGATGTTTTTCTTACGATATAACCGCCTGTTGGAATGTCTAAGTTTTCATAAATAAGTTTTTGTCCTTTAGTTTTTGTGCCTGCAACGAGAATAAGATTGCTCCAATGCGATGCAATGATGATATCTGGATGAATCTTATTGAATGTTTTTTGGATATATTTTTTATACCCAAACATTCCACTTATTTTAGCTTTTGCATCGGCATATGGTGCTATACAATAGTAAGCATGAAAATTGTCCTTTTCTTTAAGGGTAAGCCCTTCTCTGTTCCATGTTATTACATGAATTTCATATTCTGGATAATAACTTTTGATAGAGTTTATTATCTTTTGATTACGTGAATTAATTGGGATGGAACAATCAATTATGGCTATAATTTTTTTCATAAATTTATTCTTTTATTATATGTTTTTTATTCTGTTTTTTTTATTTTTGTAAATTAAAGATACATAATTAATATCCTTCCATTTTTCTTAGTAGGCATATTTTGTAATATATTTTTGGTGATATAACTCTAATTTTCCGAAGTATCCAACTAAATATAAATCTTTTAGGTGTATGCCTTTTTACGAACAATAGATAATCTTTGTCTGAATGCGTTGGAAAATTAACGTATCTTTTTCTTTGTTTGAAACTCATGGACATAAGTTTATTAATTTCAGCCAGTCCACTTAGATGGTCGTATTCGCATTTACCGCAGCATTTGGCTGTAGTTAAAGTAGGAAAATTATTCTTTTTTGCGGTCATACTATAATCGTAATCTGCGCAACCATGAATGTATCCTTTGTAGAAAATGCCTATTTTGTCAACGACATTTCTATCAATTAATAAAATGTTTGCATTTGTCTTATCTACTTCTTGAGGAGTTTCAGAAGGATTTAGGTTGTAGCTTCTACCTTGTGACTTAGAATGGAATTTTTCTCCTCCGTAAATAATAATGCTTTCATCATTTATATCACAAATGATTCCACTATATAATCCTGGCTTCCCAAAAGTTTTCAAACAGTATGTATGTGTTGCTAATAGTTCTTCAAAAACTTCGTTTGAAACTAATGTGTCATCATTAAGAAGAAGATAAAAATCCCAATCTTTTCCTGCTTTTAGAGCTTCCTTCCAGGCCAGTCGCATACCTCCGGCCCAATAACAATTACCATCTCCTTGGATGATATGTATGTTTTTACCGTTACAGATGGTTCTTACGGCGTCTGCAGTTCCATCTGTACATCCATCGTCTGTAAGAAAGATGGATAATTCTATTGGGTTTTGAGTATGTTGGTTGTTGTAAATGTCTTCTGCATGGAAAAGGTGTGTAAGACAGGATCTGGTCTTATTCTTTCTATTGAAGCATGTGATTATGGTTGCAATTTTAATTGTCATTTTGTTTATTTTTTTAATTAGATAACGCTCGCACTCTGATAATTATTGTATAAACTAAAAAACTTTTAAAAAAACTTGGAAGAATGATGAAAAAATAGTAACTTCGCACTAAAATATAAACAATATGGACATTCCTAAATGTATCTTCTGTGGCATAATCTTGTGCTATTATTATGACTTGAATGAAGTTGATATTATATGATATCAGCAAATAATCATTTATATTCCAGTGTTCAATTATAATTTGCACCATTACGCCCTCAATAATAATAGAAATAAAATATATGGCTAAAATTTGTTGCTTTTTTAATTATTATCCTCATTATCGTTATCCGATATATAAAGCTATGTCGGAGCATTTTGATTGTGATTTCTTCTTTGGAGATAGTATTTTTGAGCCACTTAAAACATTTAATGCTAAAGACCTAAAAGGATTTAAAGGCTTTCTCCATGCAGTAAAAACGCGTTTTAAGGATTATGTATGGTATAAAGGTTGTTTTAAATTGGTTAGATGCAAGTATGATTATTATATATTGACGGGCGAGAACTTGATTATTCCTAATTGGATAGTTCTATTATGGGCTAAATTAACTCGTAAAAAAGTTTTCTTTTGGACGCATGGTTTGCATGAAAAACTTACTAAAAAGTCAACTATCTTAATTTGTAAGTTGTTCTATTGTCATGCAGATATTTTGTTGATGTATAATAATTATAATTGGAAGTATATGGAAGAATTGGGTTGTAATCGAAATCGTTTACGCACAATTCATAACTCTTTGGATACTTCTTTGCAAAGCAATATTTATAAAAACTTGAAAGTTTCCAATATCTATCAAGAGCATTTTGGTAATACAGATCCTGTTATTATTTACATTGGTAGAATTCAAAAACGCAAAAAGATAGAGCAAATAGTTGAGGCTATGCGTTTAGCTGCTAAGCAAGGATTCAATTTCAATTTTGTTTTGGTAGGTAAAACAACAGAAGATGATTTTGAAATACCGATGATGGTAGAACAATGTGGTTTATCTAAAAGAACTTGGTTCTATGGACCAAGTTTTGATGAGAATGTAAATGCGCAATTATTGTTTGATGCTTCCGTATGTGTTTGCCCTGCTGCAATTGGTCTTTCGGCAATTCATGCTCTTAGTTATGGTTGTCCTGTTATTTCCAACAACAACGTTGAAACACAAATGCCTGAGTTTGAAAGCATTATAGAAGGTGAGACGGGGTCTTTGTTTCAGGAGAATAATGTAACAGATTTATTAGAGAAAATAAAGTTTTGGTGTACTTTGAGTGAAGAACAAAGGTTACATACAAGAGCAGTTGCGCGTAAATTGATTCTTGATGAGTGGAGTGTTGATTACCAGATTAAAGTTTTAAAAAGTTTATTGAAATGAAAGTGTTGTGGATATGCCAAAAACTTACGCCAGAAGCCGATGCTTTGATTGGTGGACAAAAAGAGTTAAAGAATACTGGAGGCTGGATATTAGGTATGGCAGGTGAAATCATTAAGCATAGTGATGTTGAATTGGCAATATTGGCAAGTTCTCCTTTGGTAAATTCTTTGCAAGAGTTTAAAGGGGATAAACTTCATTATTTTGCTTTGCCTGTTCCTAAGGGCGAAAACGACAAACAATTTATAGAAAATTGCAAATATGTACACGATAAGTTTTCTCCAAACATGGTTCATATACATGGTTCTGAGTATATTGAAGGATTACTTTGGGTTCTTGCTAATGGATGTGCTCATACCGTAGTGAGCTTACAAGGCATCCTAACATCTTATGCAGATTACTATTATTCTGGTATGAGTCAATGGGATGTTCTTTCTAATATTACATTGCGAGATCTGTATCGTGGAACTTTGTTCTCTGACGCTAAAGGTTTTAGAAAACGGGCAGTTTTTGAACAGAAACTCCTTAAAAAAATAAATCATGCTATAGGTAGGACTTATTGGGATAAAGCGGTTTTATGGGCAATTAATTCTCGGGCTGAGTATCATTTTAACAATGAAGTACTAAGAGAGGAATTTTATTCAGGTGAAAGTTGGCAATATGATAAATGCGATCGATACTCCATATTTGTTAACCAAGCAGCAGTTCCTTATAAGGGCTTGCATCAACTTATCAAAGCTTTACCTATAATAAAAAAACATTATCCCCAGGTTAAAGTTATTGTTGCTGGATTTAATGTTTGTGATATGAGTCTTAGACGTAGAGTTATGCGCACTGGATATGGTAAGTATCTGATTAAATTAATGCGTAAAATGGGCGTTGAAGACTGTTTTACTTTTACAGGACCCTTGAATGCTGCAGATATGAAGCAACAGATGCTTAATGCTAATCTCTTCTTGTTACCATCTGCAATAGAGAATAGTCCAAATGCTCTCGGTGAAGCCCAAATGCTTGGTGTTCCCTGTGTCTCTTCTCGCATAGGTGGAGTAGAAGATATGATTCCTTGTGATGAGTTGGGATTGATGTACAGATTTTCTGATATTAATGAGATGGCTTATATCATTTGTAAAGCCTTGAAGGATTCTTCTTGTTTTGATAATTCAAAAATGAGAAAACTATCTGCAGAACGTCATGACAAAAAAGTCAATTCGGACGAACTTCTATTCATTTATCACACCCTTTGTTCTTCACACTAATAAAGACAAAATGATGATGAAGTGATATTTGTAATTTTGTGGCATATTAATATCGATAAGAATTGACCTATTTGGCATTAATTGTTTAATAAGTGTTGTTTCAGACAACATATTCTCAAACAATAGGTAGATAAGAATAGTAATTATATAGAAAAAAGAGCAGGCAAATAAATGTCTGCTCTTCTTGTTGTTATTTTAGTAACTATTTATGCCATTGTCTAAGATTCAGCTTATTAGTGAAATAAGCACGTTCTTTTTGATTTAAGCCAATTTTAAAACATAAAAATGTAAAGTATATATAGGCTACGGCAAGTAGCACCCATGCATTTAGGATAGGTCTCAAAAGTAAAAGAGGTAATGCTAAAAGTGTTATTATCAATACAGGAATATACGACTCTTTTATCAATTGGTTTATCTTGAACTTAGATACCCTTAATAAGACTATTGGGCGTATTATAAATACTATAAAGGAGAACAAAATAAATATATAAAATAAATTTTCAGGTTTCATTCCGTTTTTAATAGTAAAGAAACCAACCACTACAGATAATGCAACCAAAGTGTTTATAGTTATTTGGTAGGTTTTTATTTTTCCTGTTGCATAGATGTAATCAGTGATGCCTGCATTAATACTTAGGATCAGCGAGTCTACTATTAACAATCTAGTAAATGTTATCGCATAAGGTGGTATTTCTTTTAGCCAAAGTTGAAAAATGGCTTCAGGTGAAAATATGAATGGAATAGAAACTGCAAACATCAATAAATACGTAATTCTGGAGGCCAAACATACAAGATATACACTTCTTGTGTCGTTTCCTGAAGCATAGTTCTTAACAATTTGAGGAGATATTGATTTCTGAGCATTATTTGAAAATAATTGCAACATCGAACTAACAGCATTTGCAACAGCTAATCCTGCATTCATGGCAGTACTAAAGAACATGTTAATAATTAATGCACTGCCTTGAGTCTTAGCAATTGTAGCTAAAGCTCCATAACCTATAGCTGAGGAGAATTTTATAACACTGATGTATTTCGTAGCGTCTGTTACAATTTTAAATCGGGTAATTTCTTTGAATTTTTTGTTGCAATAAATAATGAATATAAGCGTAGGATATGCAGTCATTATGGCTGTGATGAATGCATAAATAATTAGTTTGTTTTCAAAATGATCTATCAAGATGTATGTACAAACAAGTTTAAAAATACTCGCAACAACATCTGTGCTACAAAACACAATAAAACGTTCTCGAGCCAATAAAAGTCCATTGTACGGAACTCCTATAAATGAAATAGCAGAAGCTATGATTGATATGTTGAATACATGTTTTACTGCATCAAGATTTCCTTGATAAGTTACATAATTGTTAATATACCAATATCCAATAGGTAATGCGATGGCTATTGTGAGAATGGCTATTAATATATGTATACTAAGATTTACATTAAATGAGTTGTTAGCTTCATGATTGTCTCCTTTTCCTATGGCAATCGCAATATAACGATTAGAGGTAACAACCATTATCGTGTTTAAAATACTTGCAAAAGAGAGAATACATGCAATGACAGAAAATAGACCAAAATCATCAACTCCTAATGCTAACAAGCTGTATCTTGTATATAATAATCCACATAATGCGACAATAACAAGACGAGCGTAAAGGATTATGGAGTTAATTGCAATGATACTATTTGTATTTTCTTTGATCATAAACAGGCTTTTTATTTGTCTATTGGAAGTTTACAACGATTACCTAAAGCTAATAAGAAATCATGGGTAAAAAATGACATGTATCCACCTTGGCTTGTCATTGTTATCTCACCAAAATAGAGTTTCCCATTTACTTCATAGAAATCAATTCTTGCTTGTGGCTCTCCTTTGGATAATTTACTTGCAGCTTCTATCATTTTTTTGAGATTCAAAGGTTTTGGTAATTTCCCACTCATTTCACCTTTGGCATAATGTTCATTAAAAACAGAATATTCAGGATGAAAATTCCAATTTAAATCATAAGCTGCCACTTCAACTCTCTCCTGTGTTCTATTGCAACATGCCCAAATTACAACTACTTCTCCGTCAAAAGCAAATACTTTATAATCAACGATAGAGGTCGATATAGGCTTGTTTTCTACCAAAAGTTCTTCTGCCAATAAACATGGTTTAATCTTTGAATAGTGAGGTTCAACAAAACTATCTGCAAATGGGGTATGAAGCCAATTATTTAATTGTTCTGTTATAGCAGGAATCTCTTTTTCAGCTGGCTTATTTTGGAGAAACATATTCATTCCACTGCCATGATTAGTCTTGATTACACATGGATATTTAAGTTCTTTGAAGTTTATTAGAGTTGCATCATTCCAATGACCATAGTTTTTGACAAGAATATCTGCGAGCCCCTGTTCTTCTACGAAATGTCTTACGGCCCATTTATCAGCTAACATGGGCCAACGACTAGTATCACCATACAATTTCAACCAATTTATTTTCTGGTTAAGGTCTGTAGGATGCTTGAAATCCATTTTTATTCCTGTATTGTTTTTGAGATAGTATCCTATTGCATATTTAGGATGTGTTAAAAGATATTTTGTATGGTAGTTACTATATGTTTTTTTTATAATAGCTGGAATTATTTTTTTTATGAAATTTATTGTATTCATTTTTTATGAAATTTATTGTTTTGTTTTTATATTCTGATAATTGTACATTATTGCCAATGGATAGAGCATAATGGTATATGGGTACATTTCCATTAATGCCATTATCCATAAGCATATTGTTGAAAAAATCAAGTTCTTTGCTTCTGTATCTTTGAAATATGGACGAATTGAATTTATTGAATATCCACATATAATGGAATAGAATATAAGAAGAATAATTCCTCCGTTTAAAAGAACCGCTAAGATGAAATTATGTGGTCCCATAGCTATTGAACTCATATGCGCTTTGTACCATTCTCCTTCTACTAATCCATACCCCCATATTGGTGACTTCGGAATTATCTTTAGAGCTGCATCCCATAAATATGTTCTATGTGTAAATGTTAAATCTTTATGTAAGACATCTTCTACAAAATATCTTGCAAGGTCGTTGTTTTCTAAACCGCGTCCGTTGAATACAACGAAAAATTGAAAAAGAATGAAGATGATAAATGTTGTTATCAATATATTCTTCTTTAACTTTGCAACGGGTATTAATGTATATAAAGTAAAAAGGATAATCATACTAAGTGATGTCATAGAGCCTACCATGAACAAAGATGCTATAGCGCATATTGTTGTTGCAATATAATTGAATAGCCATATTTTATTACATTTAACGCATAATATGTTTGTTCCGAGTGCGATGATGAGCCTACAACCCATTTGGTTATAATTGTTGCCCAGTAAATAACCTGCACCTTCTTTACCAGTTTCAACCATCCATAGTGTAGGATGGGTGATTAAATGTGCCAAGTTTGCATATACACAAAAAGATAATGATATTGCGAAAAATTTGATAATCTTTTCTGTATGAATTTTGTAAAAATTAAAGATGATTAAAGTTTGCCAAACATAGAATGATTGATATATTGCTGTTTTAACATTTATGTTGTTTATGACTGTTGCAAATATAAGGGTTAGCATTAGTAAAAAATGCAATAATCCAAACCTTGTCATTTGTGCTGCATGTAGATACAAAGCAAGCATAAAAATAAAACTTGCCATAAAACATGCAAAACTTGCATATGACAAAGTTTGTGCTCCGATATCGGACAATGCCATGGACATAGATATAACCTGACAGAAAATCATACAAAAGGGTATAACAGTCATCTCACGCAAGTTGATGCGCAAGGAAACCCTTTTGTAAGTTAATGGTATTTTCTTTATATTTAAGAAGAACATGATTTTTCTTAATTATTCTGCTTTTTTGACGAATATGCTTTTTCGTACTAACCAGAAAGCTGTAACAAACATTGACATAACGCACATACCCAATACGAATATCATTCGTTTAGGTCCAGCAGGTTTTATAGGAACCGAAGCATTTTGTAATGTTGTGAAGGCAGGAGTTTTTTCTTGTAATTTAGCCTTCATTGCTTCTAACTGAGTACGCATAGCGCTATATGTATTGAATTTCAACTGCATATCATTTTCCATTTCATCTCTTTTGGAAATGAAAGACTGAAGTTGCACGTCTTGATTGGCATCACAATAAGAACTATATACAGCTACACTTTTATCATACTGCCTTTTAGCATCTTCTGCAAGTTGTGTATAGTGTTCAACGTCAATTCGGGCTTTTGTAGTTCTATAGTTTGTAATGAATGCTTGAAGATGTTGACGTACTGAGTCTGCAATGATAGCACAAACTAAAGGGTCTTGATCTTGTACAGATATTGTAATGACATCTGTTTTTTTATCTACATCACATTTAATTTTTGATTTAATTCCTTCTACTAAATCATATTCCTTTTTGGACATTTGGAAGGCATTAAGTTTATGATCTTTCTTTGTTTTTTGGGAAGTATTGTCTTTAGATACAAAAATCCCTACAACCGCTTTGCCTAATTGATTAAATGGTCTTTTTAGCCAATTTCCCTTTTGGTATTTGGTCATGTATGTATAGTAATCAGTATTAACTTTGTTGTCCTGTGTCTTTACTTTTATACCTAATAAGTTGATTATGAATTCATTTGAACTCATTACGTCTGGATACAAAGTTGGATAAATTGCATCAGAGCCATTCGTGCCACCGATGTTTACTCCAAATTGTGAGGCAATGGAACTTAATCCACCAGCTATATCCTCGCCAGTCATTTCTGGCGCAAGAGTTACTTCGCATTTATAAAAGCGTGGCTCAGGAAATATCCATATGCAGGACAATGCAAATGTAATCGGTAAAACGATGAAGAAAATCTTTTTCTTCTTTTTAAGTTGTTTGTAGATTTCTGTTAAATCTATAATATCTTTGCTTTGTTCCATTTTTTTGCCTTAAATTTTTATTTGTTATAATTAATTTATAAATTACTAATTTTATGTTTTCTACCTCAAAAGGGTAGAATATAGCCTCTAAATATTTCTTAATTGTTAATAACAATAAAACATCTTTCATAGAGTAACCATTATAAATGCAAAAGTAAGCATTTTTTTTTGAAGTATCCAATATTTTAAGTGTTAAAAGTTCATTGTTTGTTAATTAAAAGTAGCTTTTTACTTAAATTGTACTTTGATATACTTTCTAAAGATGCATAATGATGTGAATTTATCTTATAAGCTTTTGCTTTCTAAGTTCTTTTATTATATCCTTGGTGAATTCATCTGCTCCTCTTGCATTGAGGTGTGTACCATCTGCAAAATATTTATTCTTAAAAATATACTTCGGATTATTTGAACAATTTATCAGCTGTATCTGTCTTTCCTTACATATTTTTTTTATAGGTTCAAATACTAAAGAATCTTGCTTGTACCACATTGGAGATATGACAAATACCAAATTTATATCTTTAGCCTTATGTGTAAACTTATTTATGTACGAAAGTTTGAGGGGGTCATACGTATATCCTTTTCTTGAATCATCTGCAATAAAATTCTTTCCTCTTGTTTTCATTGGGTCCATCTCATTGTTTAAAGGTATAAAACCTCTAATTCCTGTTTCTGTTGATATATGCAATAAATAGACTATGAGATTCTGAAGAAAAGAAGAGTTGTGTCTATACATGCCACTTATCATTTTGTATTTTTCTTTTGGATCGATGTCCCAAAATATGCTGTCTATTCCTGGTCTGTTATAGTGCTGTTTTAATCTATATAAATACTGATGATTGTCTTTACCTTTTAGGTAATCAAAATCAGGTGTTATATCATATATTATTGTTTGTGGATGATATCTTTCTAACATCATGAGTAGTCTGCCATAAGCCAGTATGATTCCACACCCTTCTTCACCACAGTTATAGCAAGGTACTCCTATTGTATCAGACATCATTTGAGTATTATAATGATGTTCAGCCCTTGAAGAACCAAAAATAACAATATCATCAGTTACTTTGTCGCAAATATAATTATCCCTGCCAACACCTCCAAGGTCTATATCCTTAGAGATCTTTCCCATGACTAATCCAAAAACTACGTCAAAAAGAATGACGAGTAAAAAAAGTAAGCAAATTTTATAAATAAATTTTTTCATAATTTTAGAAATTTGCATAAATGAATTGATCTGCACCAAAAACGCCTGTAATCATTATCAAAACGATTAATGAAATATAACCCCCCCATCTTACAAATGTTGATTTGCTGTTTAATACAAGAAATCTGTTGGGCATAAACTCGTCTCGAATATCTTTTACGATTAATAATCCAATACCTAACAAGATAAATGGAAAATTAGGTATAAGATCTATATAAACAGTCATTGGTAAATTCGTATTGAAAATTCTTTCAATTATTCCGTACGCATCAGCCATTGTTGGCATTCGGAAAATAATCCATGCAAAATTGACGAGTAAAAAAGTTATGCTTATCTTGAAGAATTTTCCCAAATGTCCATATTTGCACTTTTGCTCTCCAAGTGCTTTTTCAATGATTTGGTATATTCCATGTAAGCAGCCCCAAATGATAAATGTCCAATTTGCTCCATGCCAAATGCCGCTAATGAGAAATGTAACAAATATATTTTTATAGTTGCATAATCTTGAGCATCTACTACCTCCCATAGGAATATAGACATAGTCTTTGAGCCAAGAAGATAGTGATATATGCCAACGATGCCAAAAATCAGTGACACTAACAGCCAAATATGGCCGTTGGAAGTTCTCTGTCAGTTCGAATCCAAGTATCTTTCCTACAGCAATAGCCATCATGGAATAACCTGCAAAGTCAGCATATATCTGAATAGAATATAGAATACTAGCCAAAAAACAAGATAAGCCAGTATAGTTTTTGTAGTCTGAGAGAACTGTATCAACATAGAGTGCAACTCGATCAGCAACAACAACTTTCAGGAACATGCCCCATAATAACATTTTCAGTCCTATTACTGCCTTGTTATAATCAAAGTATGGACGTAGTTGTTTTATTTGTGGAATGATTAACGATGCTTTGTTGATAGGACCAGATAATATGCTTGGGAAGAAAGAGACAAAAAGTGCATATGTAAGAAAATCATGTTCTGCTTCTTGGCGTTTGTAGTAAACATCCCACATATATCCCAAAGCCTGGAATGTATAAAATGATATGCCAATAGGAATAGCCCAATTTAGACCTGGTAAATTAAAGTTAAGGCCTATTACTGATAAGCTTTCGCTAATACATTCATTGATGAAATTGAAATATTTAAAGAATGTAAGTGGAAGTAATGATAGTATTACTCCAAACGAAATCAAAGTTTTTCGTTTTTTTTTCTGAGTATTATTTGTAATCAGTAAAGCAATATAATATGTCACAAGCGTTATGCCTAACAAAATTAAGGCATAGATGGGTTTCCACTGCAAGTAAAGCAGATAGCTTACTATTAGTAAATGCGAGTTCCGCGCTTTCGTATATTTTGCTGGTATCGTATAATACAGCAAAAAAATCAACGGGAATAAGATGATAAAATTAAAAGAGTTGAATATCATTATTCCTTATATTATAGTCTGATGATACCAATAATCAGATTTGTTTTTGATGTTTTTTATACTACTAAAAGAAATAGTTGGTACCAAGTTTTTCTAAATTATTTCAATGACTTAGACGAAACCTTCTTTTTCTATTTACGTAGCCTATAAATAATCATTTTTATGAGTATCTCAGCTTACTCTAAATTCTAAGAATTAAAGTAAGCCGAGATGATGTAATTTAATCTCTAATTGTCAATATCTTATTGATGATTCTTTCACAAGCCTTTCCGTCTCCATAAGGATTATTGGCTTTGCTCATTTTTTCATATTCGGTAGTATCTGTCAATAAGCGAGATACGTTGTCAATGATGGCTTGGTAATCGGTTCCTACCAGTTTCACTGTTCCTGCTTCCACGGCCTCAGGGCGTTCTGTTGTATCTCGCATTACGAGTACAGGTTTTCCTAATCCTGGAGCCTCTTCTTGTATACCGCCGCTATCAGTAAGAACTATGTCTGCTTTTTCCATCAAAAAAACAAACATGAGGTATTCTAACGGTTCAATAAAGAAAATGTTGCCAAGATTGCTTAAGTCCTCCCCGAAAACTTCGTGAATAGGTTTTCTGACATTAGGATTGAGATGCATTGGATATACGAAATCTACATCCAGATGCATTGCTGCTAAGTCCTTGATGGCCTTACATATATGCAGGAAACCATCTCCGAAGTTTTCTCTTCTATGGCCTGTAATCAAGACAAGGTGCTTTTTGTCATTCAATCGTTGAGTATTATAGCCTTTTACTTTCAAATCCTTAATGAGTTGTTCGTTAAGAATTTTGTCGTTTTTAATTTTGGATGTTACCCAATGCAGTGCATCAATGACAGTGTTTCCTGTAACTGTAATTTTTTTGTCGTCAACATTCTCCTTAAGCAGATTCTCACGGCTCAGTTGTGTTGGAGAAAAATCATAAGTAGCAATACGTCCTGTGATTTGTCTATTCATTTCTTCAGGCCATGGACTATATATATCATTGGTTCTTAAACCAGCTTCAATATGTGCAACTGGTATTTGTTGATAAAAACCTGCAAGTGCAGCTGCTGTACTTGTAGTAGTGTCTCCATGGACAAATAGTATGTCTGGATGGCAGACTTTAAAAACATCACGCATGCCAAGCAGAACTCGTGAAGTGATATCGTATAAGTCCTGACCTTGTTTCATAATATTTAGGTCGTAATCTGGTTTGATGTCAAATAGGTGTAAAACTTGATCAAGCATCTCACGGTGTTGTCCTGTCACGCAGACGATAGTTTCAAATTCGTCTTTCTTTTCTTGGAATGCCTTTACCAAAGGAGCCATCTTGATGGCTTCTGGGCGGGTTCCAAATACGAGCATTATCTTTTTCATCATTTTAATATATCTATTTTTATATATATAATGGAAAAACATCTCATTTATTTTGTTTGAGCAAAGATATTTTTCATTTTATCCCTCTTTTAGTGGAAAAATGCAATGAATGGAAGAAAAACAAGATGAAGTAATGAATAGAGGACGAATTTGTGTATGATATAAAACGAGCGGAAGGAATCAAAGTCTTCCGCTCGCCTTGATAATGTTTATATCTTTCCAATCTCTGCTGTCTTTTATTTCGCAATAGTCTAAAATGAAACATTGCCTAAATTATCCTAACTTCCAACTCTCTACTCCTCTGGTCTTGCTGGAGAAGTTGATTCCGAGCTTGATAATTGTTCGCTTATCCATAGCGAAAGGAGCTGCATAGTTTTTGGACTCTATCTGTTGCAGAGCATCTTCTGCACTTCCGTCTAATTTACATTCAATGATGTATATGTAGTCGGAAGTTTGGATGACTACATCTATTCTGCCGTCACTCGTTGGTAATTCTACTTGCGTGTAGAATCCCATAATCTTAAATATAAGATATAGGGCATTTTGGAAGTATAGCTCTGCATCACCTGCTACCTGATAGTTGTTGGAGGCAAAGAAGGCGGTGAGACGGTTCATGAACTGTTCGGTATTTCCTGCTTCTACATCCTGAACAAATTCATTGACCATGAATGGTGACTCTGAGCCTGCCGATGTGTATAGAGGCAAAAGGAAATTAAGGAAGCCTTCTTCCACCTCCTTGTTTGGGAAGCCAAGAAGATATGTTTTAAACCTTTCATCGTAGCCTTTGATGGTGAGATAGCCGCTCTGGTATATTACAGGTATCGGATTGGTCGACAGAGTGTCAACACTATTGATGACATCATTTGAGACTCTTTCATTCGTCATGTCAGCCAAGTGATAGTTGTGCATTTTAAGCAGGTCAACAAGGAATGTGGGTGTACCTGTCTCAAACCAGTAGTCTTTATAGCGAAGTTTTGACAGAGTGTTCAGAACGCTAAAGGGGTTGTAGATGCCTATTGTATGTTCCTCGAAATGATATCCGTCGTATCTTTCCTTTAACTTTGTTATCGTTGCTTCTTCTGTGTCACCGTAGGTCTCGGCAAGTTCGTTGATTCCTTCCTTGAAATTATCAAGCAACTCTTTCTCGGTTATTCCGCAGATGCTAATATAGCGGTGATCCATCGATAGGTCCATCAGATTGTTGAGGTCGCTGAACACGCTGACCTTGCCGAACTTAGTAACTCCTGTGAGAAATGCGAACTTGATGTAGCGGTCCTGGGTCTTCAGTACCGAGTAGAATGCTTTCAACTGATTACGATGGTCCTCTTGAAGCTTCTCATTTTGCAGTGTCTGAAGAATAGGTTTGTCATATTCGTCAACAAGGATAACTACATTCCTGCCTTCTTTCTCTGCTGCTCTTGCTATCACTCCCTTGAAGCGAAGGGGGAGTGTAACTTCTGATTCACGAGTTCCATATTTGTCCTCCCAAGCTGTGAGGTAGTCGTTAAGTACATTATACAGACTGCCTTCTTCCCTGAAGTTGGCTGTGTTCAGGTCTATATGGAATATGGGGTATTGCTTCCATTCTGTCTCTAAGTCATAAATGGCAAGGCCTTCGAAGAGTTCCTTCTTGCCATTGAAGTATGCTTCCAAAGTGGACAAGAAGAGACTCTTGCCGAATCGGCGTGGACGACTCAGAAAGTAATATTTGCCCTCATCTGCGAGCTTATATACGAAGTGCGTCTTGTCAACGTAGGCGTAACCATTACGTCGCAAGTCTTCGAAATTTTGTATTCCTATTGGATATTTCATGTTAGTTTCCTCCTCGTCATTCTTTTACTTCGTCATATTGGCGATGGTATCGATTGCAGACGTAAGCAAATATATAATATGTGTATTTATATATATAATGCAAAAGTATCTGATTTATTTTGTTTTGATTCAGATATTTTATATTTCTCCTATCTCTGTCGCATTACCTTGCTGGAATATGAGGTATATTCCGTGAAGTTGTGTTCCTGCAGTCAGACTTTGTATATTTGTATCTGTTATGTATTTGTTTAATTGTTCTACAGCCTGTTCCTTTGCTGTCTTTACTTCTCTATCCGTTGCCTTTGATGGAAGATACTTCAGCTCTATGATATAGCTGTGGCGGAGGGTGGAGAATTTCTTTGTGTCTGCCAACAGGAAGAAGGCGCAATAGCCATGATTTGCCTCTATCTCTGGATGCGCAATGAAGAGCTTTGAGAGATGAAGGTAGGCATTGAAATAACCTTGTATGTTGCGTTCTCCCTGAATGCCATCTCTGATGCTGCTGTCTTTCCAGTATGAACTGGAAAGATATTCAAATAGAGGTTGCCATTCTCCTTCTTGTGCTGCCTTACGGTACATTGCTGATAAGTTATTGAGATCCAAGCTATGCAATGTCTGAAACTGTTCTACCAGAAAGTCGTAATACATCTTGCGGATGGTGTTGTTGGGAATGACAAGATGAAGTGCATCAAGGTCGGTTCCTCCAATAGTCAACATTCCATAGTAGTACAATAGGCTGACGAAACGGTCAGGATTCATTACTTCCTCTGCTGCAAAAGAATCAGCAATAGAGGCATCAATAAAGCCTTTCTCGGCAATCTTCATCAAGACTCCTTTGCGGTCGCCATCCAGATGGTCGAGCCTTACGAGGTTCTTCAACTTGGCATAATCTGTACGACAACTTGGATCTGCCATCTCCTTGGGAGCTTTTCCTGTTGTGATGAGGTTGTTGAGATAGTAGAGTACCATGTTGCTGTTGTACATGCTCGGGTCGATATTGTATCTGTCTTCTGAAAAGCAGTAGTTGTCGTACCATGGTTTCATCTCTGCTATAATCGCATTGATCTTTTCATCCTCACTGATGGTGACTCCAATAGTATCATTCGTTTTGATAAGTCCTACAGATATGTAGTAGGATATCATTTGGCGTACTTCTTCTTCGCTGAAGCCTAACATCATGTTGAACCATGGATGAAGGCTGATGTTGGTAGCGATGTTGAAGCCACTGGTCAAATCGTTGAGGGTGATAGGACTGACACCCATAAAGAGAATACGTTCGAAGTTCGGTTTGAATATCTTGAAGGCATTGCGGTAAAAACCACTGCTGTGGGTCATGTTATGATAGGTATCCTCGCCCAACTCATTGAGAACGGTGTTGGTGAAGTTGTAGTATTCGTCAATGATGAGATAAAGATGATAGCCTCGCTCCTTGGCTTCTTTGGACAGAATGTTGATTTTGTCCTTGGAAGTAGTGGCTGCCAAAGCCCATTCTACCGTGTCTTTTGTATAATAGTTCTGGTATTTTTGAACAAATTGATTCAGACAACTGCAACAGTATGTGTTGAAGTCGACCTCAAGATTCTCTACTCTGTCCAAAACCTGGGAAAAGTCGAATTGCAAAATCTGAAACTTTCCTTTTGATTCTAAAGGATGTGTTTCTATCCATGTGCCTTGATATTCTTTTTCGATATCTTTGTTGGCGCAATCGAAGTAATCGGCTACCATTGACAAAAACAAACTCTTGCCAAAACGACGTGGACGTATCAAAAAGAGAAAATTTGAAATCTTCTCTAATAATGGCAAGTACATTGTTTTGTCAACAAAATACTTTTGACTTCTCTGTAGGGTCTTGAAGTCGGATATTCCTATTGGTAATCTCTTGATTGCTTCCATAATTTCTTTAGTTATTTATCACAACTTATCCCATTAGCCAACGCATAGGATATTTCATGAAAATGACTCCTTGTTTAGGGGTGTTTTATGGTCTTACTTCGTCATATTGGCGATGGTAGCTATCATGGCTGCGATGCTCGATATGCTTGAACCAAGGCTCATAGTCTCGGCAACACTCATCTTGCGCTTCAACTTGGATGGTACAATGATTTCGCAACCAGGTTGGATGCGGGCGCCATGGCTTACCTTTGCCACCTTGCCATTCATATAAATGATATATGCCTTGCTCTTTACGGCATCTGATGCGAAACCACCTGCTTCGTCAATGTAATAGCTTGCACGCTTGCCCTTGACATAAGCTACGGTGTTGGCATACATCACAGCTCCATTGATCTTCACGGTTCCGTCGAACTGTGGCACGATGAGGCGGTCGCCTTCACGCAAAACCAAGTCTTCGTCACTGCCTGGTTCCTTCAAGGCAGCAGCCAAGTCGATACCTACTGTATATTCATCAAGAATATTAAATTTTTCGAGTTCGACATTCTTGGCACTTTCTGCTGTTTGCTGAATGGCTGAGCCATTGTTGCTGCTGGCAGCCAACTGAAGGAGGTTCTTCTGCTGGTTTTCGCGTTCCTTTTTATAGATAGCGTACATCAGGTCGCGTTCTGTCTGGTTGGTGCGACGTATCAGACGAGCTCCCTTGATGTAGGCATGGTCGGTAGCACCGCCTGCCATGTGATATAAGTCGCTCAGACGTGAAGGGCGTTTGGTCATGGTGTAGGCACCTTGGAACACAACCTCTCCTTCGATACTTACATTTTGCTGTTCTGTATAACTTGGATTTTTGCGGATATAAACCTCATCGAATGGCATCAGGATAAAGCCTGGTGTGCCATCTACCACAAATCCGTCCTTCAAGGTGAGTTCGAAACTCTTGGCAATGATGCTGTCAGGACGCAATGCCTTCGGATTGTTGACTCGACGGCTTACGTTGACCTTGACAATAGAAGCCTTGTCGGTAAGACCTCCTGCCTGGAGAACGAAGTCTTCGATCGTCTCATTGTCAGCATACTTGTAGGTGCCGGGATAGTTTACTTCGCCTCGGATGGTGATGGTGCGCTCTATCATCTTGTCTTGACGGGTAGGGATGAAGAGCACGTCATTTTCCTTCAAAGGAATATCTGCCACCTTGCCACTCATTACTCCAGCGATGTCGATGCTGATAACCTCCAAAGAGCGATCGGTCTTCATGCGATGCATGACCGCACGGGCTGTAAAGGCTTCCTCGGTGAGGCCTTCTGCATGTTCGATAAGGGTACGAACACTGTTGACCTGTTCGCCCAAGTTGTACATGCCAGGGCGGAAGACAGCTCCCTTGACCTCGACCGTGTTGGCATAACGAGGCAAGATGGAGTCAACGCTTACAGAGTCGCCGTCAGCAATACGGAAATTGGCATAATCGAATTCTCCAACATTAAAAACAGCATATTCTCTGCCTGTCTTGCGATTCACACGCACGGCCTTGGTATAGGCATCTCCTGTAAATCCACCAGCATACTTCAGTACGGAATTGATACTCTCGTTCTTCTTCATTTCGTAGAACATAGGGCGTTTTACCTTTCCGCTGATGTTGACAAGGCAGTCGTATGGTCCTACCACGATGACATCATTACCAGCCAAGCGAACGTTACCTGTCAGTTTGCCGTTGAGGATATAGTCGTAGATATCTACTACGGTTACAAGTCGGTTGTGACGATAAACCTTGATGTTACGCAAGGTTCCGAGGTCGTTGGTGCCTCCTGCCATATACAGGGCATGGAACACCGTGGCAAAGGCTGATAGGGTATAGGTACCCGGTGCCTTTACTTCGCCCATCACATTGACCATGATGGTCTTGGTCTGTCCCACGGTAAGTTTTACACGGCTGCTACGATAACGGCTTCCGAGTGTGTTGCGTAAGCGGGCATTGGCTTGTGCTACTGTCAGTCCGCTTACATTTACGGGACCATAACCCTCGATGGTTACTTCACCATCGGGAGAAACTGTGCTCTGAATGGTGCGCTGAGATGCTCCGTAAATATCAATGATAACTGCATCGCCTGGCCCCAGACGATAGTTCTGTGGGGTAGCGATGTTCATGTTAGGCTCGAAGCTTAACTCCTTGTTATTGAAGATGTCACGGCCGAAAACGCGATGTTTATCTTTAGCCTGCTGTTCCAACAGATGTTTGAGCATCTGGGTGGAGTCGGGCACGATGCCATTAAGCTCGTTCTGCATATCTCCATACTCCTCATCGTTGCTGTCGAAAGTGTGTTTGTAAGAATAGTCACGCTGTGCCTGTACACGATAGTTGGAATAGTTGGCTGCTTCTTTGTCAGCCTGTTTTCCATAGTCAGAACGTGTCTTGCCGTTGTTGCTACGCAAGCGATTTGCTTCTCCTGTACGATCAGTAGCAGTCGCCAAAGAACCTTGTTTCTGCATTTTCTCATACTTATCGCGTACTCTTCGTATCTGCGAGATGTCGACACCACGTTGCATCAACTTGGTAACTATCTGCGAATTGGAGGTGCCTGCGCTATGCTCCTTGGCAACAAAACTCATCACTTGATCATCCGTCATGCCTGACTGTGCCATAACTGAACTTGTAGACAGCAGCATGAGCGCAAAAATGATATATTTCTTCATTGTTATTGTATGCTATTTTGAAATAATTATGCTGTTTATATTCTATTCCTATTTTATAATAACTCAAATATCTTCGTTTTGTTGTAGTGGAGCATGTTTTTTTTGATTAATATTGACGGAGTGCCGCTAAAAGGTCGATATTCTCGCTCTTTTTACCTACAGTGACACGCAGACAATTGCCGCAAAGTTGCACATTGTTGCGGTTGCGCACAATGATGCCTTGGTTGACCAAATAGTCGTAGACAGCTGTGGCGTCGGTCATCTTTGCTAAGAAGAAGTTAGCTTCGGTAGGATAAACCTTTTCGCAGATTGGTAGGTCGATGAAGGCAGCCATCACCTTGCTGCGCTCTTGCAAAATGGTCTTCACCCAATCGTCTACCTGATAGGGGTCTTTGAGAATTTCGAGGGCCTGTTGTTGGGTAAGGAGGTTGATGTTGTAGGGGTATTTCACCTTATTAAATAGGTCGATAATCTGCTTGCTGGCGAAAGCCATGCCCAGTCGAATGGCAGCACATCCCCATGCTTTACTCATCGTGTTGAGTACAATGAGGTTGGGATATTTAGCCAACTGAAGTCGATAAGGGCGTGTCTTAGCAAAGTCACTATAAGCTTCGTCTACTACCACGATACCCTCAAAACGTGACAATACACCATCTATGGTATCAGGCGAGATGAGATTGCCTGTAGGATTGTTGGGGCTGCAAATCCAAATAACCTTTGTGTTTTCATCGCAGGCAGCCAAGAGATGATCGGCTGTAGTTTGAAACTGTTCGTTGAGCAATACAGAGCGGTACTCCACATCATTGATGTCGGCACAGACTTCGTACATGCCGTAAGTAGGAGCAATGGCTACCACATTGTCTTTACCTGGGCGACAAAAGGTTCTGTAAACCAAGTCAATGGCTTCGTCAGAACCATTGCCTAAGAATATTTTATCTTCAGCCACACCCTTTACCTTGCTGATTTGTTTTTTCAGTTCGAGTTGTAGTGGGTCGGGATAACGATTATAGGGATCGTTGTATGGATTCTCGTTAGCGTCGAGAAAGACGCGTGCGGTGCGTCCGCTATATTCGTTGCGTGCACAGCTATAAGGAGCCAAGTTCCAAATGTTTTCTCGGCAAAGTTGTTTCAATTCTTTCATAATGATTATATTATATCAGAAATTTGAAGGTAAAAAAGTGTTTTTACGCGCTTTTTTACCTTTCATGTTTTTACCTTTTTACCTTTTTACTTTTTTACCTTTCACCAATGCTTTCTACTCTCAGTCGCATGGCATTGGCGTGGGCTTCAAGCTGTTCGTTTTCAGCCATGGTAACTACCGCTTTTCCGATGCTTCGGATGCCATCTTCGCTGAGATGCTGGAAGGTTATCTTGCGATTGTAACTGTCGAGGTTCACACCATTATAGGCCAAGGCATAGCCGTGGGTGGGTAGGGTGTGGTTGGTGCCACTGGCATAGTCGCCAGCACTCTCGCAGGCATAATTGCCCAAGAATACACTTCCGGCATTGATCACCTTCTCTGCCAACTGCTCGTAGTCTTTGGTTGCGATGATCAGGTGTTCGGGAGCATAGGCGTTGCTTAGATCGATGGCCTCTTGTTTGTCCTTAACGAGGATAAACTTGGAATTGTCTAATGACTTGAGGGCCATCTCTTTGCGTGGTAATCGTTGTAGCTGAAGTTCCACCTCCTGGACTACCTTTGTTATCATCTCCTCAGAGGTGCTGATGAAGAATACTTGAGAGTCAAAGCCATGCTCGGCTTGTGATAGTAAGTCGGCTGCTACGAAGACTGGGTTGCTACTCTCATCGGCAATCACGCAAACCTCAGAAGGACCTGCAGGCATATCGATGGCAACATCATGTAGTGAGACGCGCTGTTTGGCTGCCATGACAAACTGATTGCCAGGACCAAAGATTTTGTAAACCTTGGGTACGCTCTCTGTACCATAAGCCATTGCTCCGATGGCTTGCACGCCACCAGCCTTGAATATCTTGCTTACGCCTGCTATCTTGGCCGCCATGAGGATGGCAGGGTTTACCTTACCTTCAGCATTAGGAGGCGTGCAGAGCACTATTTCTTGACAACCTGCAATCTTTGCGGGTGTGGCAAGCATCAAGACAGTAGAGAAGAGAGGAGCTGTTCCGCCCGGTATGTAGAGGCCCACTTTTTGGATGGCAACACTCTTCTGCCAGCACTCTACGCCAGGACAGGTTTCCACCTTGCTGCTTTCAAACTTCTGACTTTCATGGAATCGGGCAATGTTATGGTGGGCAAGCTTCAGTGCATGTTTAAGCTCTGCCGACACCATGTGTTCTGCTTCCTCCATCTCAGCCTCGGATACAGACAAACAGTCGAGATGGGCATGGTCGAATTTCTCTTCATAGCGCTTCACGGCTTCGTCGCCATGGTTTCTTACATCTTCCAGAACGCCTTCAACGATGGCATTGAGCTGCGACACGTCAAGGTGTGGACGCTTTACGAGTTCCTCCCATTCTTCCTTTGCAGGATACTTTATTACCTTCATTCCAATTAATATTTAATCTTTATTATAATAATAGGTATAGTGTAGATAGGCAATCTACTCTGCTGAGTAATGCCTTATTACAATATCATTTTCTCGATAGGAGTTACCAGGATGCCCTGTGCTCCCAATTCCTTCAGTTTGCCTATAATCTCCCAGAATCGCTTCTCGTCGAGAACGGTGTGGATAGAACACCAGTCAGAGTCGGCCAATGGGATAATGGTAGGGCTCTTGATGCCAGGCAAGACCTCAGTGATGGCATCCACCTTATCTTTAGGAGCATTCATCATCACGTATTTCTTGTCTTGAGCAGAGCGAACGGCTTCAAAACGGAAGAGCATCTCGTTGAGAATCTGATGCTTATGCTCGTCCATGTTCCAGTTGCCGATGAGGAGAGCCTCGCTCTTCATCACGACTTCTACTTCAGCCAAGTTGTTGCTGACGAGGGTAGAACCCGAACTCACGATGTCGAAGATGCCATCTGCCAATCCGATGCCAGGACTTATTTCTACCGAACCATTGATGACATGGATGTCAGCATTGATGCCATTCTTCTGCATGAAGTTGCGCAGAATGTTGGGGTAGGAGGTGGCAATCTTCTTGCCGTTAAACCACTTCAGACCGGTATAGTCTATTTTCTTGGGGATGGCAAGGCTCAGGCGGCACTTGCTGAAACCCAGACGATCGATAATCTGCGCATTCTCGCCACGCTCTACAAATTCATTTTCGCCCACAATACCGATGTCGGCTACTCCCGAGGCTACGCTCTGAGGAATATCATCATCGCGAAGGTAGAGCACCTCGATAGGGAAATTGGTTGATTGTACCAAGAGCGTACGCTTTGAGGCACTAACTTTGATGTCTGCTTCCGAGAGAAGATTCATGGTGTCATCGAAAAGACGACCCTTTGACTGCACTGCTATTCGTAACATATTTCTTCATTTTTATTAAAAATCATTGCAAAAGTACTGTTTTCTGCCCGAATATGCAAGAATATTTGTACTTTTGTAGCCATTAAGCATGAAGAAAGAATATTTATTTGCATTTGTTGCATGTTTTATGCTCTTGAGTTGCTCTCAGAAGAAAGAACAGCCAGAGCTTACTCCATGGGGAACGCCTGTGGGAGAGTCTGAAGTTTCTGAAGAGCCAGCATCTCCATCATCGAGTAAAGGACTTTCGCTCGATGATATTGTAGCGGGAGGAGAGCTTATCATGCTCACCGTGAATGGTCCTACCACCTACTATGAATATCATGGTCATGGTATGGGTCTGCAGTATCTGCTCTGCGAGAAGTTCGCCCAGCAGATAGGTGTGTCGTTGCGTGTAGAAGAGTGTAAGGACACGGCAGAGATGGTGAGTAAGTTGCAGAAAGGTGAGGGAGATGTGATAGCTGTGCCTTTGTCTAAGAAAGAGGCTAAGGGCGGTGTGCTCTTCTGTGGTGTAAAATCAGAAAAGCAGCAATGGGCTGTAGGCGCAGGCAACCAAAGCCTTGCCGACACGCTGAACGCATGGTTTAAGCCACAGATGATAGCTGAGGTCAAGAAGGAGGAGAGTTTTTTGCTTTCTTCTCAAAGCATTCGTCGTCATGTATATTCGCCCTTCCTCAATCGTTCGAAGGGTGTCATCTCTAAATATGATAGATTGTTCCAGATGTATTCGGGTGTAGCTCGTATGGACTGGCGACTCATGGCTGCTCAGTGTTATCAGGAGAGTTGTTTTGACCCCCAAGCCAAGTCTTGGGCAGGAGCCTGCGGACTGATGCAGATCATGCCTGCTACGGCAGCCCATTTAGGGCTACCCATGAGCCAGGTGCATGAGCCAGAAGCTAACGTGGCTGCTGCTGCTCGCTATATGGCTGAACTACAGGGGCATTTTTCTGACATTGGCGATCCAGCTCAGCGCATACTTTTCGCTTTGGCAGCTTATAATGGAGGTTTCCATCATGTGCGCGATGCCATGAATCTGGCTCGTAAGCACGGTCGCAATTCCCACAACTGGGGCGAAGTGCGTGAGTTTGTAGTTCGTCTTTCTCAGCCAGGTTATTATACCGACCCAGTGGTGAAGTATGGTTATATGCGTGGTTCAGAGACAGCCGAGTATGTGGATCGCATACGTGCTCGTTGGGCAGATTATTGTGGGGTTGCAGGTGGAGGACGTGGCTTCAGTGGAGGAAGTGTGGGTGGTGGTTTTCATAGTGCTCCTGTGAAAGCAAAACGTAAATATTCTAATAAGTATCATTTGTAGCCTAATACCCCTAAAAAATGAAAGTACTTGCGATGGTCATCGCAAGTACTTTCAATGCCGATTGCAAGTACTTGCGTTTTTTTACCCACTTTTTTTACTTTTTCCCCCTTCGGTTGCGGTTGTTGTTATCGAAGTTGGGATTGAAGCTTTTTTTCTTTTTATCTTTGAAGAAACCAGCACCCTTTGCCTTGGCTTCACGCAACTCGGCTCTGGCGGCAGCTACGGCATCGCGGATGTTGGGAGATTTGGCATGGAGTGGCTTACCATCGTTCAGATATTTCTCTTCATCGTAACACCCCACATTGCCATAACCCTTAGGTGCGTACTTGTTTTTGCCTCGTTGTGTAACTTCGTGGTGAGAGGTTACTCGCTTACCCTTGGCTCCTCGTCCTACGCCAGGATTGTCGTAAGTAGAACCGATGGGCTTATCGTCGTAGTAGGCCTTGGGCTGTCTTGACTTGCCTCCTCTTATTGGTTTGTCGTATAGCTTGGCGATAAGGTCGGAACGTCCTATGCGACGCAGTTCAGACTCGATGGCTCTTCGCTCTTCGGGCTTATACCAAAAGAAGAACATACGTTGGGCCAACTTCTCCTTAGGCGTTTTGGCGCTGAAAACAGGCTCCAAGGTATAAGGGTCATATCCTGTATACCATGTTTCTGTGGAGATGGTCATGGGCGTAGGAGTGAAGTCTTGCACCTGCTCGAGATGGAAGTCAAGACCCTTGGTGATGACTGCCAACTCAGCCATGTCTTCTTCGTGACAACCAGGATGAGAACTGATGAAGTAGGGTATGATTTGCTGGTTGAGACCCTCTTCCTTGTTGATGCGGTCGAAGATGCGCTTAAACTCATAGAACAAGTCGAATGATGGCTTGCGCATAAACTTAAGGACCTCAGGACTGGTATGCTCAGGAGCTACTTTCAGACGACCGCTTACATGCTTGGTAATCAGCTCGCGTGTGTATTGACGAGCTGCTGCATTTATTTTTTCGTCTTTGCTCTTGTGCAACAGTAGGTCGTAGCGCACACCACTACCGATGAAACTCTTCTTGATGCCAGGAAGGGCGTCGACGGCATGATAGATTTCGAGCAGTTTGCTGTGGTCGGTATTTAGGTTGGGACATATCTGAGGATTGACGCAGGAAGGGCGTTTACACTTCTCGCATGCCTTGGGGTTGTTGCCGTGCATGCCATACATGTTGGCTGAAGGGCCACCCAAGTCGCTCAGATAACCCTTGAAGTCGGGCATCTGGATGATCTTCTTCACTTCTTTGAGGATGCTTTCCTTGCTTCGACACACTACGAATTTGCCTTGATGAGCAGAGATGGTGCAGAATGAGCAACCGCCAAAGCAGCCTCGATGTAGATTAACCGAGAACTTGATCATCTCGTAGGCAGGGATGGTCTTACCCTTGTATTTGGGGTGAGGCAGACGCGTGTAAGGTAGGTCGAAAGATGCATCGAGCTCCTCGGTTGTCATGATGGGGAATGGAGGGTTGACGACTACTACCTTACCATCCACGGGTTGTATCATGCGTTGTGCATGAACCTTGTTGGATTCCTCTTCCAAATGGCGCACATTCTCGGCTTGTCCCTTCTTGTTGCTCAGACATTCTTCATGGCTATGCAGCATGATGTCGTCCTGCTTTATGCCACCAGGAATCTCTTCTTCACGACACAGGAAGACCGTTTGTGGAATGTCTCTTATCTCCTTGATGGTACGTCCGTTGTCGAGAGCTTCAGCCAAGGCGATGATGGATTTCTCTCCCATACCATAGAGGATGAGGTCGGCTCCAGAATCGCAAAGTATGCACTTCTTGAGCTTATCCTGCCAGTAGTCGTAGTGGCTAATGCGTCGCAGAGAAGCCTCGATGCCACCAAGGGCAACAGGAACATCGGGATAGAGCTTTTTGAGTATCTGTGTGTAGACGATGGAAGGATAGTCGGGGCGCATGTCGTGACGAGAGTCTGGACTAAAGGCATCCTCGCTGCGCATGCGTCGGTTGGCAGTGTAGCGATTCACCATAGAGTCCATGGCTCCTGGTGAGATGCCGAAGAAGAGGCGTGGACGCCCCAACTTCTTGAAGTCGCGAAAATCGCCATGCCAGTCGGGTTGCGGAACGATAGCCACCTTGTAGCCGTGTGCTTCCAGTGTGCGTGCAATAACGGCAGGACCGAAAGATGGATGGTCTACATAAGCATCGCCCGAGAAGAGGATGACATCCAATTGGTCCCATCCCCTCAGTTCACATTCCTTCTTGGTAGTAGGCAGAAAATCAGTCAGTCTATATTCCATTCTTACGTTTTAGTCGGTTACTTCATTTGCGTCAACAGCTTCGTCAGCTGCACGTTTGTCGAGCCATTCTACATAGAGTAGAACCAGGTTGTGCAAGCCGAGAGCCTTCATATTGCTGTTGTATATGACGTCGAGACAGAGGTCGAGTAGAGCCTTGTCTTGGCAATTGTCTGATTCGAGCAGTGCGCGAACGTTGAGTTTCAGTTTTTCCAATACGGCTTCGTCGATGATGCCATTGCTGTCTACGAGGTTACGGAGTAACTGATATTTGTCGATAGTCTCAAGATGCAGGTCGCTGATTTCTATCGAGCGTGTACCTGACTGGTTTGCTTGAATTTTATACATATTCTTTCTGTTTTTTAAAGTTGTATTCTTGTTTCTTATTAGCTCCTGTTTCGTATGCGGGGAAGTACTTGATAGATTATTTCTCCTTTCTGCTTACTTCTCTGTCAGGAATCTGAGTACTCCCAAGAGGACGCTGGTCCTTGTTCTTTCATCAGAGATACATTCGAGGGGAAATCCCATGGTGAATGTACGATAGTCGTTGCCCTTGTATGCCACTGCTGCACTGCTGCCTGATGTGTAGAGCATGGCACTGAAGGGCGATGCCCAGTCAGTGGAAGGTGCGAGAACATCTGTATGTGTGGCAGCGTAATGCTGGGCGTTGAGCGTGTTGTAGTAGGCGAAACGCAAACCTAACCCAGAAACGCTGTCGGTGGTATGCGTGATGCAGTCATCGGGCTGATAACTTACCTTGAGTACATCGCTAAGAAAACGTTTCTCCTCGGGCATCGTCATGTCACTACCGAGATAAGAACCGCTTACCAATAAGGCACCACCATGCTGTGTATACGACTTGAGACGTTGTTGGAGGGTGGGGGTGAACGACTTGTAATAGCTGTGTGTGTAGCCATCGAATCGTTCTAAACCATTGATGAGGTCTACGACGGGGTAAACATTCATGTTCACCTTGCCTGCAGCCACACATTCGCTCGAACAGCTCACGATTTGATATTTATTGGATGTGGCAATACTCCGTGCGTGTTCCACCACATAATTAAAATCGTTGCCTGCAATGAAATTGCCTATCAACTCGTTGTCGCTATAGCCCAATCCCGAACTGCTCTCATCACCCATCTTTTGACGGTCGAAGACGAGCTGTTTGCCACTCCATCCTGCTGTCAAACCATAGCTTACGCCTGGGTCTTGTTCTATATCGAAGCCCTGAAGCGAGTCGTTGTCTATGACTTGTGGTGCAGCGAGACGATGGAAATTGTTGACTATCAAGACCGTCTTTTGTGCCGTGGGCTCGTATCGAGCGCAGAGCTTCTCGGTGGGGAAACTTTCACCGCCACTGTTGAGAGCTGTTACCTGGAAGGTATAGAGCTGCCCTGGCTCTAAGTTCATGTTACAGGTTGTTCCCTTGATAATCTGTCCATTGTCGAAACCGCCGTTGTCAACAGCGGTATAGAGTACGTAGGAGGTGGGCTGAGCGGTAGGTTCGCTACGATCGTACTGTGGACTCCACGATAGTTGGGCTGTACCCTTGTCGTCCATGACCACTGCAAAGTTATTGGGTGCTAAAGGCTGTACAACATACGGGCATCCATGATTGCTTGCTACATATCGCAGAATCGTTTTGTAGAGAGAACGTGCAATGGTGAACTTGCCCATGGGGTCTTGACCTATCTTCATGTCGGAGAAACTCTGGTGTGACAGTGTTTCGATGATGGCAGAGGGTATTTCTGGGACACGAGTCTCTGAGTAGTTACGATCCCAAAGGTAGCGTTCAGAGAAGTTGCCATATTGTATGCTGAGGTCTTTCACCAAGTTCTTGAGGAGTGCCTTGGCAAAATCTTTGGAAGTCATACGCGAGATTCCGCTGTTGAGCATACCATCATTGAAGTTGGTGGTGCAGATGGCTAAAGAGCCCCATGTCGTTTTACCATCCTTGTGGTATCCTGCGTCGCTATGTACGGCAAGAGAGAGTTCGATGGGCACTTTCTTGCCTTGCAGAGCGGGCATATAAGGACTTCCACCACCCAACCAGTTGGTCATGAGTGAGCGGGTGTTGATGTCATCGGCATAGTCGTTGGTGCCTTTTCTTCCGCCATATACTTCGTAGGGTGCGCCTGCCCACTGGGCATAATATCTGGCACCCTCTAAGCATCGGGGGAGTTGGCTCGAGTTGTTTCCTCTCAGTATGTTGCCCATGCCTCCTCCAAAGCGCACTGCATCGCTGGTGACTACGCCTCGTTTAGAGGCTTGGTTGGTGACCACGACACGGTTGAATTCATTGCAGCCTTTGTCGAAGTCGAAGGTGCCTAAATAGACCCATGTGCCTCCACCCATTCGCTGATTGACGGCAAATTCGGTAGTGCCTCCTTTATGGTAGACAATGTATTTGGCATCGGCGACACTCTTGGGAAGACTCTGATAGCTTACGTATACGGCATAGCGTCCTGCTTCGGGCAGTAGAGGTTGATAGCTTATCTCGCTATAGTTTTTCTTCTTTGTGGCCTTGGCCATTCTTACCGTACCATCGGCAAAGGGGTTCTGGTTGTCTTCATAGAAACGTTTGCGAGCAGCAAAGCCAGTAGCGTTGCAGTCTTTCCATTTCTTTCCGTTTACGGTCTCCACATAGTATGGACGCTTGATGGCATCATCGTTGTCTACGATGACTTCATGCTTCTGCCAATCGCGTTCGCGAGGTGTGAAGACGATGGCACCAGCATTCTGTAGCATAGGGATGAGGTAGGGCACTACGATGGTTTGGGTGAAGAGGTCTTCTGTGGTACAGAAGAGATTCGGGCGTTGCCATTTCCATCTGTTCTTGTCGTTGTCGTAGTATCTGCCATGTGACGCCCATACCGATAAGTGTCTGTTCTGTAGACCCTTGGTGATGAAATAGGGACGTGATATGTTGAAGACCCAAGGGTCGCCATCGTATTCTATGCCTTGCCATGCCTGGGTGTTGCCATCAAGGTATGCCTTGCCCGCCACAGACTGTGCTGCGGCGGGCAAGGATAGAGTTGACAAAGCTGTCAGGCTACAAGCCAACAGACGTATGATGTGGAGATTTTTATTCATGAATGATTATTCTATGTTGCCTATCGTAAACTTCTCGGGCTTCTTGCCTTTGAAGTCTTTGAAGTACAACTTGATTTCGCGCATGTCGGCCTCCAGGTCGCCAGAGGGGATGAGCTGCTTGGTGCAGGTGATGAGCTTTTTCTCGTAGTCTGCACCATAGAGTAAGATGGGTAGATTCGCCTTGAGAGCGATGAAATAAAAGCCCTTCTTCCAATCGGGGTTGAGGGAGCGCGTTCCTTCTGGGGTGATGCAGAGGCAGAAGCGATCGCGTTTGCGAGCTTCGTCAGCCAGATTGTCGGTCATGCTGGTATGTTTGCTTCTCCATACAGGTATTCCTCCCATTTTACGGAAAATTGGACCTAATGGCCAAAAGAACCATTCCTTTTTCATCAGGAAGTTGCTCTTAATGCCTTCGGCATGAGCATAGAGTTGTCCGATGAAGAGGTCCCAGTTGCTGGTGTGTGGAGCCAAACATATAATATACTTCTCGGGATGCGCAATGGTGATTTCCTTGTGCCATCCCAAGTGTTTATAGAGCATCCATTTGGATAGTTGCTGAATCATTATTCGTGATGTGCTTATTGATGAACTTACAAAAAGTATGTAATCGATATTCTTTTTTCTCGTAAAAATTATGCCAAACTATTGATTTGGTCAATGATTTCGCATACTTGCTTGTTGAAATCGTCAATAAGCAGCTTGTAGTATTTCTTGGCAGGCATACCTGGTTCGGGATGAGATACACGGCAGATGAATTCGGTGCGAGTCATGACAATAGCTGTCAGGATGCCGTCGATGTCTTCTGCTGCAGGTTTGGTGCTATACAATGATGCTGCCACACACTCTGCGAACATGTCACTGGTAATGTAGTTGATAGTACGTTTTAAATCTCTTTTATTAGCCATAGTTTTTTGATTTAAATGAATGTCAATTTGTTTCAATGCTCAAAGTTAGTAATTTTATTCGAAAATCAAGCATATGAAAGAAAAAAAAGTTCTCTTTAACTCATTTTTAGCTTTATTTGTTTCTTTATGTCGGAAAAAAAAATTACTTTTGCAAAAGTTTTGAAGTTTCAGTATAAAATAATAAATTCTAAAAGACATGGAAAAAAGTGAATTGCAATTAGCACGAGCAGCCTACCTTCCTAAACTGCCTAAAGGATTACAGGGCAACGTCATGGTGAAAGAGGGTGCTCCTACTCAGAGTGTAGACAACCAGGAAGAAATCAAGAAGCTCTTCCCCAACACTTATGGTATGCCTCTCGTAGAGTTTGTACCAGGTGATGAGGCTCACGACAAGAAAATCAATGTGGGTGTTATCCTCAGTGGCGGTCAGGCTCCTGGCGGTCATAACGTTATCTGTGGACTTTTTGATGCACTGAAAAAGTTGAATCCAGCCAACCGCCTCTATGGTTTCTTGATGGGTCCTGGTGGTTTGGTTGACCATAATTATATGGAGATTACAGCCGACTTCATTGAAGACTACCGCAATACAGGTGGTTTCGATATGATTGGTTCTGGTCGTACCAAGCTTGAGAAGACAGAGCAGTTTGACAAGGGCTTGGAGATTATTCGCGAACTTGATATTCAGGCTGTAGTTATTATCGGTGGTGACGACTCTAATACCAATGCTTGCGTATTGGCTGAATATTATGCTGCTAAGCAGTGTGGCGTTCAGGTTATTGGTTGTCCTAAGACTATCGATGGTGACTTGAAGAACGATCAGATTGAGACCTCATTCGGTTTCGATACAGCTTGTAAGACATACTCTGAGTTGATTGGTAACATTGAGCGTGATTGTAATTCTGCTCGTAAGTACTGGCATTTCATCAAGTTGATGGGTCGTTCTGCTTCTCACATCGCTTTGGAGTGTGCTCTGCAGACACAGCCTAACATCTGTCTTGTTTCTGAGGAGGTAGAGGCTAACGATATGACATTGAACCAGATTGTAGAGAACATCGCTCAGGTAGTGGCAGATCGTGCTGCTGATGGCAACAACTTCGGTGTTGTACTCATTCCTGAGGGACTCATTGAGTTTATTCCTGCTATCGGTCGTCTTATCGAGGAACTCAACGACTTGCTTGCTGCACATGGTGCTGATTATAAGGATCTTGACAAGGATGCACAGCGTGCATATATCCTCGCTCACCTCTCTAAGGAGAATGCAGAGACTTTCGCTACTCTGCCTGAGGGCGTTGCTCGTCAGCTCTCTCTCGACCGCGACCCACACGGTAACGTACAGGTTTCGCTCATCGAGACAGAGAAGTTGCTTTCTGAAATGGTGGCTGCTAAGCTCGACGAATGGAAGAAGGAAGGCAAGTTCGTAGGTAAGTTTGCAGCTCAGCATCACTTCTTCGGTTACGAAGGTCGTTGCGCTGCTCCATCAAACTTTGACGCAGACTACTGCTACGCACTTGGAACCAGCGCTGCACAGCTTATCGCTAATGGTAAGACTGGCTACATGGCCATCGTGAAGAATACTACAGCTAACACCGATGAGTGGAAGGCTGGTGGTGTGCCAATCACTATGATGATGAATATGGAGAAGCGTAATGGTGAGATGAAGCCAGTGATCCGCAAGGCTCTTGTTGAACTCGATGGTGCTCCTTTCAAGGCTTTCGCAGCACAGCGTGAAGTATGGGCAAGAGAGACTGCTTACATCTATCCTGGTCCTATCCAGTATTGGGGTCCTTCTAATGTTTGCGACCAGACTACCAAGACTCTGAAGCTGGAGCAGGAAGGCAAATAATAAAGTTGAAGTTACTGTGTGATGTGTTTCATGGATTCGTTGAGTGGAAGAGATTTCTTCTCTCTGTTTTCTTGACAACCATCATGCGGACATCATAATTGAGAAAAGAAGGTCTGTTGCCGTAATGGTAGAAGACCTTCTTTTTTCAATTTTACTACAGCTTTTTTTCAATTATACCACAACAACCTGTATCACGAAAAATAATAAAGTATATATGGTGCAAACTCAACGCAAGACATCGCCCAAGCGCAAGACAGGCAGACAGCCTGTTAGCAGACGTCGCACCTCATCTCATCGTTCGCACAGCATCTGGAATCGTTATCCGCGTTGGGCATGGTGGATTGGTGGGTTGGTTGTGATGTCGCTCTACGTGGGGGCATTCTATTATTTTTTTGTGGGTCCTACAGGCTTTCGCTGGCGTGCACTCTATGGCGATGCTACTTATCCTGACGGTTATGACATTAGAGGCATCGATATTTCTCACTATCAAGGTAACATCGACTGGGAGCAACTTAAGAATGCTATGATCATGGGATGCCCTCTGCGCTTCGTTATTATCAAGAGTACAGAAGGTTCGACAAGACTTGATGAAAACTTCAGAGAGAACTTTAATCAGGCTCGTGATTTTGGCTTTATCAGAGGTGTTTACCATTTTTGGAGTAACAAGTCTACTGCTCGTGAACAAGCATATTTCTTCCTCGACAAGGTGCATCTCACTGAGGGCGATTTGCCTCCTGTTCTTGATATCGAACATAAACCAGCGGACAAGAGTGTGGAAGATTTTCAACGTGATGTGCTCACTTGGCTTCATATTGTGGAAGACCGATATCATGTGAAGCCTATTATCTATACCTATTATAAATTTAAGGAACAGTACTTGAGTGCTCCTGTCTTTGATGACTATCCTTATTGGATAGCCCACTACTATGTGGACAAGGTGCAATACAAAGGAAAATGGAAATTCTGGCAACATACCGATGCGGGTAAGTTGCCAGGTATTAAAGGATATGTTGACTTTAATATCTATAATGGTAGTTATTACGACTTGCGTCAACTATGTATAGGAGCCAACAATAATGAGCGTACTTTTATAGAGTGGTAAAGTTCATGGACTTTTTACTATTTATGGAAAACTTCTCGTATTTTATAGTTTCTATCAAAATAATGCAATAGGCTTCAACTGCTTACGAGGCCGCTTTCATTACTCTACGAAATAGGCTTCATTGACTATCGAAGCCGCTTTCATATTTCGAGCCTTTTTCTATTGCATTATTATGGGGTAGTAAGGATAAGGCAAGCCCATCCTTCGTCAGTCTTTCTGCCTACTTCTCTGAGGCCTAACTCCTCGGCCTTCTCTGTAAGGACAGGAATGTCCTCTGTATAGAAACCGCTCAAGATGAGATAGCCTCCTTCATTGAGTACGCTTCTGAACGCCTTCATGTCTTCCAGCAAGATGTTGCGGTTGATATTGGCCATCACCACGTCGAACATTCCGCTGATGTGGCTTATGACGGTTGCATTGCCGAAAAGCACTTCCATATTGTCTACCTCGTTGAGTTGAGCGTTGTGTTGCGCATTGTTTACACTCCACTCGTCAATGTCGTAGCCAACAATCTCACTGGCACCCATCTTGGAGCATGCAATACCGAGAATACCCGTGCCACAACCACAGTCGAGTACTCTTTTCTTAGCCAGATTCAGTCCTAATAGGGTAGAGACTATCATGCGTGTCGTCTCATGGTTGCCTGTTCCAAAAGCTAACTTGGCCTCGATTCCTATCTCTATGTGGTCGGCTGAGGTTGTTGGGTGCAGGTCGGGATGCTTGGCATCGTAAATCAAAACCTGGTCGTCGATACAGATGGGGGCAAAACCTTGTTCTTCCCATTCTTGATTCCAGTCTTTATCTTCTGCTTCCTTTATCTCATAGGTAATCTCTGCGCCCTCGATAGGGAAGTCTGCGATGCAACTATCGAGTGTTTCGCGATCGAAGAAATCTTTCTGTACATAAGCTTCAAGTCCTTCCTCTGTTTCTTCGAATGACTCAAATCCTGCTTCTGCTGAACCATCTGCCAACAAGTCTCTGCAAACCTGCATGATGTCGGCCTCTACATTTATTTTAAATGTGGCTACTAAATATTTCATGAAATTACGTTTTAAAATTTACTGCAAAAATATAAAAAATAGGGAAAAACCTACTATTATTTAGGGTTTTTCTGTATTTTTGCATGTAAATAAGCAATATTTTTGCACGTGATAAATTATATGTAATAGAAATCACGCTATAAAGTGAGTTAAAAGATCAAGAACAACTATATAAAAATAGGAGAAACAAGCATATGAAAAAGTGGATAATCCTTTCAGTCTTTATGGTTGCACTGCCATTTTCGATGATGGCACAAGACGATGACCTCTACTTCAATCCGAAGCAAGAGGCCAAGAAGGTAGCCGAAGAACGGGCAAAGAGAACTCAACAGTTGGCAGAGCAACGCGCACGCCGAGACAGCATATACGCTTTGTATTGGTCGGGTAGCGATCGTAATGTCGATGAATACAATCGTGGAGGTAAATTGTTCAGCCAGTATCAGAACATAGGCTCTGATTCGTTGGGCAACGATATCATCTCTTTCCGCATCGACAAGGGGGTGGCACCAGATACGATCTACGATGATGAGGCTTTTGCTGAAAAATATACTCGTGACATGCGCGATGATTTCGATTGCACACGTTGTATGAGTCGCTGGGATGGTTTCTACGATCCTTGGTTCTACGACTACTATGGGTGTGGCTCTTATTACTGGCGAAGCTCTTACTGGCGTTGGCACAATCCATGGCGTTATGGTTATTATGCGGGTTGGTATGATCCATGGTTTGATCCTTGGTACGACCCATGGTATTATGGCTATGCTGGTTGGTATGGTAGACCTTGGTTTGGTTGGGGAGGCTATTATCCCTGGTATTGGGGAGGTCCTGTTGTGACTTATGTGCGCCCAAGTAATGGTTATCGTAGCTATGGTCATGTGGCTTCGGGCTCTTCTTCCAATCGTGGTTTTCATTCTTCACAGTTCAATCGCTTCGGTCGACGTGATAGTAACAACAGCAATCGTAATTATAACAACAATTATAACTACAATAACAACCATACCTTCAATAGTAGTGGTTTCGGAAATCGGAGTATGGGAAGCGGAAGCTTTGGTGGTGGCACCCGCGGTGGTGGCTTCGGTGGAGGTGGTTCACGTAGTCATGGCAGCGGAAGACGATAGTAACCTACGATTGTATATGTAGTTTAAACTAACAGAACAAACTTTAGAATAATAAAAATAGTACAAAATATGAAGAGCATCAAAATCATTTTGCCAGCCTTCTTGGGACTCATGAGTGTTCCAACACTGGCGCAGGAAACTTATCAAAACGCTAAACTCGCCGAGACTGCGTTAACAGGAACTGCCCGCTATGTGGGTATGGGTGGTGCAATGGAGGCTTTAGGAGCCGACCTTTCTACGATGACATCCAATCCTGCAGGTATCGGTCTGTTTCGTAAGAGTCAGGCTGCTCTTACCGCAAGTGTGCTTGCTCAACCTTCAGCCAATACAGACTTCTCTTTTGATAATACGCGAGCTTACATTGATGGTAAGAAGTCTAAGGTGAGCTTCGACCAGATAGGATTCGTGTGGTCTATGGCTAATCGTAACCAGACTTATGTGAACTTGGGATTCAACTTTCATAAGAGTGCTGACTTCATGCAGATTCTCACGGCTGCTAATATGCTCCAAGGAGCTTCGCAAACCAAGTATGCTGCCAACAAAACTGATTATAGCAACTATATCGACACTCGTTATAGTAGTTATAAGAACGCTGGCGACTTGATATGGAATGGTGTGGATGAGAATTATAACAAGTTGATGGGTAAAGACGACGAAGGATTTCAGAATTTCTATGACGGACGTTCTTTCCTCTTCGGACAGTATCAGCATGGTTATATCGGTGTTTACGACTTCAATATCAGTGGAAGCGTGAAGAATCGTTTTTGGTGGGGTGTTACATTAGGTTTACATGATGTCAACTATCATAGCGAGTCTTACTACACTGAGAACTTTGTAGCCGAAAAGGAAGCCTATGGAGAGGCACGTGAGAAGTTGAAGATTGATGGTACAGGATTCGATGTGAAACTTGGTTTCATCTTCCGACCTGTGGAAAGCTCACCTTTCCGAATCGGTGCTTATGTAAATTCACCCGTCTTCTATGATCTCTCTATGCGTGGAGACGCTTCGTTGGATCTTACAGATAAGAATATAGTAAACGACCAGGGTGCTGTGGCTGTTGGTAGTAATGCAGGGTATGCAGTCTATGACTATCGTCTCAATACGCCTTGGAAGGCAGGTTTGAGTTTAGGTCACACGATTGGCAACTACTTGGCTTTGGGTGCTACCTACGAGTATGCTTGGTATAACCACATGGACAATCGAATCAAGGATGGAGGCTACTATGATGGATTGGATTACTATGAGTCGAGCAGTAGCGATAAGTATATGAACGATCATACGAAGGCTACTCTCAATGGTGTGAGTACTCTGAAGTTGGGTTTGGAGTACAAGCCTATACCTATGTTGGCTGTGCGTGCTGGTTACAACTATGTATCGGCTTTGTATAAGGATAGCGGTGTGCGCGACCAGACTTTGGTATGCGATCCTGATGCCTCTGGTAATACGGGTGTGAATGTAGCAACTTCTACTGATTACACTAACTGGAAGGGTATTAATCGTATCACCTTAGGTCTTGGCTTCAACTACCAGAAGTTGTTTGTTGATGTGGCTTATCAGTATAGCACTCAGGATGGAGATTTCTATCCATTTATGGGCAATAAGGATTTTGGTGCAAAGGAAGGTTTCCGTCCTGCTATAGCCAATGAGACAGCTGCTACAAAGGTTTCTAACGATCGTCACCAAGTGCTGATGACTGTTGGATATAAGTTTTAATATTTCATGTAGATAACTTTAAGTAAGCAGTAGGGCTTCATATAAATCACAAAAAAAGGAGGCAGTCCAAAATTTTGGACTGCCTCCTTTTTTGTGATATGTGATAATTCTTTAGCGAGTTGAAAGGTTCAACTCAAAAAAGAATTGATTTATTTTAATCATCAAGAAGGTTCTTACTATGAATTCATAGATATAAGAAACTCCTCGTTGTTTCGAGTATGTTCCATAGTCTTGTGGATGGTATTCATTGCCTCCACAGGATTCATGTCAGAGATATGCTTGCGAAGAATCCACATGCGGTCGAGGGTAATCTTATCCTGCAGCAAGTCGTCGCGACGGGTAGAAGATGTCACCAGGTTGACAGCAGGGAAGATGCGCTTGTTGCTGAGTGAGCGGTCGAGTTGCAACTCCATGTTACCTGTACCCTTGAACTCTTCGAAGATAACTTCGTCCATCTTGCTACCTGTATCAATCAATGCGGTGGCAATGATGGTAAGTGAACCTCCACCCTCAATGTTTCTTGCGGCACCAAAGAAACGCTTGGGCTTCTGCAGTGCATTGGCATCAACACCACCTGTCAGCACCTTACCGGATGCAGGAGCCACAGTGTTGTAAGCACGTGCCAAACGTGTGATAGAGTCAAGGAAGATAACCACGTCGTGTCCACATTCCACCATACGCTTAGCCTTCTCAAGCACGATGCCTGCAATCTTTACGTGACGCTCCGCAGGCTCGTCGAAGGTAGATGCGATAACCTCTGCGTTTACTGTGCGAGCCATATCGGTCACCTCCTCCGGTCGCTCGTCGATGAGTAGCATCATCAGGTAAGCCTCAGGATGGTTGGCTGCAATGGCATTGGCGATGTCTTTCATCAAAATGGTTTTACCTGTCTTAGGCTGTGCCACGATGAGCGCACGTTGTCCCTTTCCGATAGGTGAGAACAAGTCAACGATACGAGTACTGAGGTTGGTTGTAGGGCGGTTGCCGCAGAGCGAGAACTTCTCTTCAGGGAAGAGGGGAGTGAGGTGCTCAAAAGGAATGCGGTCGCGAACCTCTGATGGATTTCTGCCGTTTATCTTGTCGATGTCGGTGATAGGGAAATACTTCTCTCCCTCATGAGGTGGGCGCACATGGCACTGCACAACATCGCCCGTTTTCAGTCCATATCGCTTTACAATATTGGCCGGTACATATACATCATCGGGTGATGACAGATAGTTGTAGTCGCTGCTACGTAAGAATCCGTAGCCGTCGGGCATAACCTCGAGTACACCATTAGATGTGATGATATTGGTGAAATCGAACTCAGGCTCTTTTTGTATCTCTTTTTGTACTTCCCTCTGTGCGTTTTGCTGAGCAGCAACCTGTGGTGTAGTAGGGCGGTCGAAGATGTCGTAGGTAGGTATGGCTGTCTGATCTTCGATAGGCAGGTCTATCACGGGGATAAAGTCTGTGCCGTCGCCAGGGTCACCTTCCCAAATTGTGTTTGTATCTTGTACAGCCTCTTCTACAGGTTTCTCATTCTGAGCATTCAACTTAGTTTGCAGTATAGCTGCCAACTTAGCCGTATCAGTTATACCCTGCTGTGCATCAGCGGGAAATTCTAATTCAGGGATGATGAGTTTGTCTGTATCAGTGTCTTGTTTTTCTGCATTATCTGTCAAGGTTGCCTCTTCAGTAGGAGTGCTGTCTTCCTGTTCTTCCTGTTGCTTGTTACGCTCTTTCATGGCAGCCACCTTGGCAGCAGCCATCGCTTGTAGTTCAGCCTTACTCTTACGGCCCCTGTGCTTGGGCAGTGCAGGTTGTTCGGTCTGTGTATTTGTCTCCGCTGTTTCTGTTGAAGTCTCAGTAGGAGTTGCAACATTAGCAGGTGTATTGTCTGTCACCTGGGCTGTAAGTTCTGTGTTATCATTAGCCTCGTGGTGAGTAGCTAACTCTTTCGGCAGATGATTCTCTGTAGACGCAGGTCCTGTAGCCTGATTCTTCATCACATCGAAGTTTTCTCCATCCTTACCTTTCACGGAGTACACTTTGTCCTCCTTTTTGGCAGCTATTCTGGTTCTTTTCCTCTTAGGTGCAGCATCAGTCATGACGGGCGTTTCAGCCTGAGCATCGAGAATGGCATATACAATTGTCTCTTTGTTGTCATTAGACTTGATTTTAGCGCCAATCCCTTTAGCAATGTCTTTCAGTTGAGCGACATTTTTTGCTATTAATTCGTCTTTGCTATACATTATATTATAAAACGGTATATGATTTTTTTTTGATTGACAATAAGTGTTTCAAAGTGTGTGGAAACACCTATTATAATTGAAATTCGTTTGCAAAGATAATTAAAAAATTCGTTTCTGCCAAATTTTTTCCTTATCTTTGCACAAAAATAATAAAAATGGCTACTCAGATACCTTATTTGGATGTACAGAATCTCACCAAACGCTTTGGTGCTCAGGTTCTATTCGAGAATATTTCGTTTTCCATCGCCGAGGGACAAAAGGTAGGACTCGTTGCCCGTAATGGTACAGGAAAGTCTACGCTTATGTCTGTGTTGATGGACAAGGAAGGCTATGAATCAGGCTCTATCATCTATCGACGCGACTTGAAGTTGGGATTCCTTGAACAATCGCCTCGTTTCGACCCCGAAGAGACTGTGCTTGATGCCTGTTTTAATCATGAGGGTGATCCCGAGAAGGTGCTTAAAGCTCGACAAATCCTTACACAGTTGCACATCACCAACTTGGAGCAGCCCATGGGACAACTCAGTGGTGGTCAGCAGAAACGTGTGGCGCTTGCCAACGTGCTCATTACAGAGCCCGACTTCCTGATGCTTGATGAGCCTACTAACCATCTTGATTTAGAGATGATAGAGTGGCTCGAAGGTTATCTTAATCGAGGCAACAAGACTCTCTTCATGGTTACACACGATCGCTTCTTCCTTGATAAGGTGTGTAATGTGATACTTGAACTCGACAGCCAGTCGGTTTATACTTATCGTGGCAATTACGCATACTATCTGGAGAAGCGCCAAGAACGTATGGACAATTTGCGAGCAGAGATACAACACTCCAAGAATCTTTATCGACGTGAGTTGGAGTGGATGCGACGCATGCCTCAAGCACGAGGTCATAAGGCTAAGTATCGTGAGGATGCCTTTTATGAACTTGAGAAAGTGGCTAAGCAGCGCATTGAAGACCGCCAGGTACGACTCAAGGCTTCTACGGTATATATTGGTAGTAAGATTTTTGAGTGTCAATATGTCAGTAAGGCCTTTGATGACCGTGGGCAACAAAAGGTTATACTGCGTGACTTCTACTACAACTTTGCGCGCTTCGAGAAAATGGGCATTGTGGGCAATAATGGTACGGGAAAGTCTACTTTTATCAAGATGTTGCTTAGCGAGGTGAAACCAGATAGTGGCCAATTTGATATCGGTGAGACGGTGCGGTTTGGCTATTTCTCACAAGAAGGTCTTAAGTTTCGTGAAGACCAAAAAGTTATAGATGTCATCACCGAAATCGCCGACTATATCGACCTGGGCGGTGGTAGGCATATGACAGCTTCGCAATTTCTGCAGTTCTTCCTCTTTACCCCAGAGGAGCAACACAACTATGTCTACAAGCTAAGTGGAGGCGAGAAACGTAAGCTATATCTTTGCACGGTGTTGATGCGAAACCCCAACTTCTTGGTGCTCGACGAGCCTACCAACGACCTTGATATACAAACCCTACAGGTGTTGGAAGAATACTTGCAAGATTTTGCTGGGTGTGTCATCGTGGTGAGTCACGACCGTTACTTTATGGACAAGGTGGTTGATCATCTCTTGGTCTTCAAGGGAGATGGAGAGATACAGGATTTCCCTGGCAACTATACGCAGTATCGAGAATGGTGCCGATTGCAGCCTAAGGCAGTGAGCGAGTCTTCCGAACACAAGGTGACAACTAAGGAAGGTTGTGAAACAGCAAAGGCAACTCAGAAAAATGAAGGTCGCCGCAAGATGACCTATAAAGAGAAGCGTGAGTACGAACAGCTCACTACAGACCTCGATCAGCTGGCAGCCGAACAGAAAGCTTTAGAAGAGGCTCTTTGTAGCGGAACGCTCAGTGTAGAGCAACTCACCGAGATGAGTAAGCGTTTGCCTGAACTCAAGGATGAAATTGATGAGAAGGAAATGCGATGGCTTGAACTTGCTGAAATAGAGGAATGTTAGAGAAGAGTAAATGAGAGGTTTTAATGGTGTTAAGATTGTGGCTATTTAGTTTAGTACTTCACTTTTCCCTATAAAAACAAGTAAAAAATAAAAAGAAATAGAGATGGAAATAAAGAAATCAGAATTCACGATATCTGCTCCTCGAGTGAGCATGTGTCCTAAGGACAATAAGAACGAGTATGCCTTCATAGGCCGAAGCAATGTGGGAAAGTCGAGTCTCATCAATATGCTCTGTAATCACAAGGGATTGGCCAAGACATCGGCTACACCTGGTAAGACGTTGCTCATCAATCACTTCATTATCAATAATGAATGGTATCTTGTAGACCTCCCTGGCTACGGATTTGCTAAGCGATCCAAGACTGTGCAGAAGCAGTTGGAGCAGATGATTTCCAGTTATATCCTTCAGCGTCCACAGTTGGCCAATGTCTTTGTGCTCATCGACGTGCGTCACGAACAGCAGAAGATAGACCGTGAGTTTGTCGATTGGTTGGGAGAGAGTGGTGTGCCTTTCTGTATCGTCTTTACTAAGGCCGACAAGCTCGGACCTGTCAAGGCACGCATGAATGCCGAGAAATGGATGCATGCCCTCGAAGATCGTTGGGTTGAGCTTCCTCCTTATTTTATTACCAGTAGCGAAAAGCGATTGGGGCGTGAAGAGGTACTCGACTATATCGACCAAATCAATGCGAGCCTACAGGCATCAGCAGAATAAAGTAGCCCGCTTGTTGAGGCTGTGAATTAAAAAGAACGTAGAGAAATGGAAAGCATCAAGCAGATACATTGGGGATTTATCGGTTGCGGTGAGGTGACCGAAAAGAAATCGGGACCAGCCTTCAATGAAGTTCCTGGTTCGAAAGTTGTAGCCGTGATGAGTCGTAGCGAGAACAAGGCTCGTAGTTATGCAGAGCGCCATCACATACGTAAGTGGTATACGGATGCTCAAGAACTTATTGACGATCCAGATGTCAACGCAGTCTATATCGCCACACCTCCTTCGTCTCATGCCACCTTTGCCATTATGGCAATGAGGGCTGGTAAACCGGTATATGTAGAGAAACCATTGGCTGCCAGTTACAACGATTGTATTCGTATCAATCGAGTAAGCGAGCAGACGGGAGTGCCATGCTATGTGGCTTATTATCGTCGTTATTTACCTTATTTCCGTAAGGTGAAACAGATTATCGAAGAGGGAGGTATCGGAAATGTTCTCAACGTTCAGATACGTTTTTCTGTACCTCCGCGCGATCTCGACTATACTTCTGGAAAGGAGATGCCTTGGCGCCTTCAGCCAGATATCTCGGGTGGTGGATATTTCTATGACCTTGCACCTCATCAACTCGACTTGTTGCAGCATATATTCGGTGTTATAACTCGTGCGCATGGTTATCCAGCCAACTGTGCCCATCTCTATGAAGCTGAAGATACAATCTCGGCATGTTTTTATTTTGAAAGTGGTATTCCTGGTAGTGGCAGTTGGTGTTTTGTAGGTCATGAGAGTGCCAAAGAAGATCGTATAGAACTGATTGGCGACAAGGGGTCTCTCTCGTTTTCTGTCTTCGACTATGACCCCATCCTCCTTGTTAATAGCGAAGGACGGAGAAGTATCGTCGTACCTAATCCGTCGTATGTGCAGTTGCCTATTATCAAGAGTGTGATAGAAGACCTTCAGGGCATTGGAACCTGCGAATGTACTTGTATCTCTGCTACTCCTACTAACTGGGTGCTTGATCGCATCCTGTGGAAGAATTAAGGATTATTCATTCTCTCTGTGGGATAGTAGATAAAGAAGTTCTATCAATAAAAGCCAAATGCTTTATTGCAAACTTTTAGCAATAAAGCATTTGGCTTTTATTGATATACTTAACTTTCCTTCTTTCTTTCTACTAACTTCCCGCTTCCTTCCTTCTTACTTCTCTTAAACTTTCCACTTGCGATAGTTCAATATAGAGTGTTCGAATGTGCTATAAAGATGGTTTTTGATAGCCAAATGAATAATGGGAATAGTTATTCCAAATCAGGTGAGTGTTTGATTATCTGCTTCCGAAGTAAAGGAAAATCATACCAAGAAGAACTAATAGCAAGTCGACAAACTTAGCCTTGAGGTTCTTTTCATGGAAGATAGCAGCGCCAAAGAGGAAACTTACGATGACACTTCCTCTTCGTACCATACTCACAATACTGATCATGGCGCCAGGTATGCTGAGGGCATAGAAATATACAAAGTCGGCTGCACTTAGGAAGATGCTGATAAAGATGATAGACCAATGCCAGCGGAAGGGAGTTGTCTTGTGGCGTGTGGGCCACCACAGAATCATCATCATCACACCCATCATCCCTAACTGGTAGATATTATACCAGCTTTGTACTATCATTCGGTCGAGACCTACGCCACCATTCTGTGGTGAAGCCATGAGATATTTGTCGTATAGTCCACTGATGGCTCCCAGTATGGCTGCCAAAACAATAAAGTATATCCATTTGTCATGCTTGAAGTCGATGCCTTCTTTCTTGCCACTTTTTGACAGCATGAAGAACGAGATTACAGCTAAGATGACACCCGTCCATTGGTATAAATTCAGTACCTCACCATAGACGAGCATGGCTCCAACGAGTGTCATGACAGGTCGAGTGGCGTTGATAGGCCCTACGATGGTGAGGGGTAGATGCTTCATTCCAAAATATCCAAATGTCCAGCTGCTCAGCACGATAATACTTTTCAATATGATGTATCGATGCACTTCCCATCCTCCTGTAGCGACATGAAATATGGTACCATCTAAGACATTCGTTGTGTAGCTCGTCACGATGAATGGAACGAAGATAAGTGATGAGAATAAAGTGTTGAGAAACAATACAGGGATGACAGCGTTACCTGAAAGTGCTTTTTTCTTAAAAGCGTCATAAAAACCCAGCAGAGTTGCTGAGAGAAAAGCTAATATTAACCACATGATTTTATTATGTATATAATGTACTATTCTTTCACAAGTCGGTAATTATTTTTTGGGGAGGGGGAGTGTAGGGGAGTTGTTGGTCCTCAAGATAGGTATGGATAGTATAGTAAGGAGAAAACCATTTCATTCTCCTTCTTCATATCATCCATATTTCACAGCATTATCCATATTTCACTTCCTCTAAGAAGAGTGCGTGTCCAGGCATACTCTCGCCAGCATCGCTACGGGTTCCCTTATTCAAAATATCGAGAAACTGACTTTCATTGATTTTTCCTCTACCTACATCGATGAGTGTACCTACAACGGCGCGCACCATATTGCGGAGAAAACGATTGGCTGTTATCTCAAAATACCAAGTAGTAGGCGAAGTCTGTATCCATTGAGCCTGTGTCACATGGCAGAGAGTCGTCTTGTTGTCTCCTCCAGCCTTACAGAAGGCAGCATAGTCTTCATGTAGCAAGAAGTGGTGTGCAGCGCGGTTCATACTCTCGAAGTCGAGTGGGAAATTCATCTGAAGAGAGTAGTGGCGCTCGAAGGGATCTTTGCAGGTGTGAATATAATAATGATAAGTACGCGAAGTAGCAGAGAAGCGTGCGTGCATATCATCGTCAACTCGTTGTAGCCCACTCACAGCAATATCTTTTGGCAGAATACGATTAAGACGATAGGCTATTTGTGTGGTGTCCAATTCCTCTCCCGACCAGTCGAAATGAGCAGCCATTTTTCTTGCGTGCACGCCTGTGTCAGTGCGTCCAGCTCCCACAACCTCGATGTTTTCTCGCAAGAGCGTTGACAATGCCTTTTGCAACTCTGCTTGTACAGAGTTGGCGTTAGGTTGTATCTGCCACCCATGATAGTTGGTACCGTCGTAACCAAAGTAAATAAAATATCTCATTCTGATAAAGTATATTGATTCTTTAATAGGGGCATTAAGTGTGATTATAAAATGCTTAGCATAATGTTTATAAACTGCGTGCAAAATTAATAAAAAACTACGAATTATGCGAAAATAGTACCAAATATTTTGCAAAATGATATAATCTTGAAAGAAAAACATGAATTTGTTTTGCAAATAGACAATAAAATTGTATTTTTGCCAACGATTTTGAATTTATAGATTATGGCACAGAATATATTCAAAGGCTTAGGTGTAGCCCTGATTACCCCTTTCAAGACCGATGGTACAGTAGATTATCAGTCGTTGAAGAAACTGGTTGAGTTCCAAATAGACAATGGTGCGGACTTCCTCTGCATCCTTGCCACTACTGGTGAGGCACCTTGTCTTACTCAGGATGAGAAAAATAAGATTACCGAGTTGGTGAAAGAGGTTAACCATGGCCGTGTTAAGATTTTGAAATATTGTGGTGGTAACAATACCGCTGCAGTTGTCGAAGAAATTCAAACTACAGATTGGAGTGGTATTGATGGCATTCTGAGTATTTGTCCTTATTATAATAAGCCATCGCAGGAAGGACTTTATCAGCACTTCAAGGCCATAGCACAGGTAAGTCCACTGCCTATTGTACTTTATAATGTACCAGGCCGTACTGGTATCAATATGAAACCAGAGACAACCTGTCGTATCGCTCGTGATTTTCCCAATATAGTAGCTATTAAGGAAGCCAGTGGTAGCTTAGAGCAAGTAGACGAAATTATTAAGAACAAGCCTGATAATTTTGATGTGATCAGTGGAGACGACGCTCTTACCTTCTCTATGGTGGCGAGTGGAGCTGCTGGTGTCATTTCTGTTATCGGTAATGCACTTCCTAAGGCTTTCAGTCGCATGATTCGTCTTGAGTTCCGTGGTGAGTACGAGCCAGCTCGCAAGATTCATCATGCTTTCACAGAGCTTTATAGTCTTCTCTTTGTAGATGGTAACCCCGCAGGTGTAAAGGCTCTCCTCAACGATATGGGCTTTATTGAGAACGAGTTACGCTTGCCTTTGGTTCCTACTCGTATTGCGACAAAGCAGAAGATGAGCGATATCTTGAAAGATCTTCGTATTTAAAACGACGATCAACTCTTTTTATTTGCCGTATGTCGTGCTACATCAGCGATGAGTTTCGCTCGACATACGGTATCGATTACCACCCCTACATGAATACACAACTTTAGAATCAATCTATTAATTATGTCAGAAGAAAGAAGAATAATTCATGAAATCACGCCATTGATGGGTAAGGATGTTCTCTATATCGCCGATAGGCACAAGAAGGAGTTTACTTACCCCATTCACAATCATTCTGTTTTTGAGCTCAACTTTGTTGAGAATGCACAAGGAGTGCGTCGCATCGTGGGTGACTCGCAGGAAGTTATCGGCGAGTATGATCTCTGTCTTATCACATCAGGTGAGTTGGAGCATGTGTGGGAACAGAATGAATGTAAGAGCGAGGACATCCGTGAGATAACCATTCAGTTTGACTTCAGTATGGGTGATGAAACCCTCTTTGGTCGCAATCCATATTCCAGTATAACCCGCATGATGCAAGAAGCCAAGAAGGGGTTGGTCTTCCCGATGAAAGCCATCATGAAGGTTTATGGTCTTCTCGATTCACTTAGTTCTATCAAGGATGGCTTCTATGCCGTGCAGCAGTTTCTCACCATTCTCTACGAGTTATCTAAATGTGACAATGCACGCACATTGGCATCGAGTAGTTATGCAAAGGTGACCGTAGAAGATGATAGTCGTCGTATCTTGAAGGTAAAGAACTACATCTCTAAAAACTATATGGATGATTTGCGTCTGCCTATGCTTGCAGATTTAGCGGGTATGAGTCCCAGTGCTTTCAGTAGATTCTTCAAGTTGCATACAGGTCGCAACATCAGCGAATATATCATTGATTTGCGTTTAGGTTATGCTGCACGTATGTTGGTAGATACAGCTAAATCGATTAGTGAGATAGGTTTCGACTGCGGTTTCAACAATCTCAGCAACTTCAATCGTATATTTAAGAAGAAAAAGGGTTGTTCGCCTACTGAGTTTCGTGAGAACTATCACAAGACCCGAATTATTGTATAGTGTGGATAGAAAATAGAGTAATAAAGTAGGAGAGAAATCACTCCTTACTTCATCAATCCATTAATGTTTTTAAAAGAAATAGAGGTGTGTCAAAAATCATTTGACACACCTCTATGCTTATAGTCGGTATTACTACTTACACCTTATTAATAAAACTTGAAGTAGTTGCGAGCATTGTTGTAAGAGATATCCTCTACCATGCGAGAGAGGCTCTCCATGTCGTTTGGCAACAAGCCCTTCTCTACATCGTTGCCAAGCAAGTTGCAAAGCAGACGACGGAAATACTCGTGACGTGGGTAGCTGAGGAATGAACGAGAGTCTGTCAACATACCTACGAAGCGGCTCAGCAAACCTAATACTGAGAGTGCGTTCATTTGACGAGTCATACCATCGAGCTGATCGTTGAACCACCAGCCTGAACCAAACTGAATCTTGCCTGGGCAAGAACCGTCCTGGAAGTTACCAAGCATAGTGGCAATCACCTCATTGGCACATGGGTTCAGTGTGTAGAGGATTGTACGGGTCAACTTACCTTCCATGTTGAGCTCGTTGAGGAAATGGCTCATAGCCTTAGCTGTAGTAAACTCACCGATAGAATCGAAGCCAGTGTCAGCGCCCAACTTGTTGTACATCAGAGTGTTGTTGTCACGGATGGCACCATAGTGGAACTGCTGAGTCCAGTCGGCAGCATAATCCATCTCAGCGCAAACCTTTAAGAAAGCGTGCTTGTACTGGCGAATCTCAAGAGCAGAGAGCTGCTGACCGCGCATAGCCTTAGCGAAGATAGTCTCGATCTGTGAGTCTGTGTAAGGCTCATCGTAGAACTCCTCAATACCGTGGTCGCTCAGTTTACAACCATTCTCGCTGAAGAAGTCGTGACGCTTCTGCAGTGCATCCACCATATCCTGGAATGTAGTAACAGTAACACCAGCAACCTCACCCAACTTGTTCATATATTCAGCAAAGTCAGGCTTCTCGATATTCATAGCCTTGTCAGGACGCCATGCAGGAATCATCTTGATCTCAAAGCCACTCTCGCGAGTCTGCTTGTGATAGCGCAAGTCATCAATAGGGTCGTCGGTAGTACATACACACTCTACATTGTAGCGGCGCATGAAACCACGAGCGGTATATTCAGGCTGCTGTAACTTCTCGTTACACTCGTCGAAGATTTCGCGTGCTGTCTTAGGACTCAACTGCTTTTCGATGCCGAAAGCTGTCTTCAACTCAAGGTGAGTCCAATGGTACAAAGGATTACGGAATGTGTAAGGTACGGTCTCAGCCCACTTCTCAAACTTCTCCCAGTCGGTGGTATCAGTACCTGTGCAGAAGCGCTCGTCTACACCATTGGTACGCATAGCACGCCACTTGTAGTGGTCACCTCCCAGCCAGAGCTCTGTGATGCTCTTAAACTGATGGTCGTTAGCTACCATTTCAGGAATCAGGTGACAGTGATAATCGATGATAGGCATTTTAGCCGCATGATTGTGGAACAAATCCTGCGCAGTTTTGGTATCGAGCAGGAAGTTTTCATCCATAAATTGTTTCATAATTGTAATTTAGTTTTTAAAGTTTTGCCTTTCGACTTGCAAATATACATTATTTTTTGGCAATACACCAAAAAAAACGCCATTTATTAGGTTTATTTTACTAAAACGATTGCGTTAGTGCATTTTGTACTTCAAATTATTAATTGTTAAATAAAATATGAGTTATTCGTTTATAAAAGATTTTTTTAATACTTTTGTAAACACTCATCTTTCCAACATGAGACCATTCAGTAATAATCAAAAATATCTGGAGTTTCCAGTCCCAAAGATCAATTTGCAAATGAAAATCAAGACATTCATCACTATAGCACTATTATGTTTGGCTTATGACACTCCCTGTAGAGGTGCCGAAGAAATGTCTGATTCTACACTGCTTGGCACCCTTTTTAATTCAACGATGTTTCGTTCTCATTCTTCAGATAGCATCGTGCTTGCGCGTCATAAGAAAACGTTCTTTCATAGGGTGGGAGATGTCTTTACCAAATTGTTTAGGGAATTTAATACTACCGATGAAAATTACATCGAGTCGCAGCATTATAACTATACCGTCATGCTGCAAAATACCAATACTTACGAGCGCTACACTTTATCTAATAAGGACGGGCAGAGCATTTCTTTTGCTCCTGATGTAACCTATCGACTGGGACCTTATGTAGGATGGAGATGGGTGTTCTTGGGTTATGCTATAGACTTAAAGAACATTGGTTTTGGCTCTTCTCATTCACCTAAGAAGGGATTCTCGTTAAGTCTTTATAGTAGTCTGTTGGGTGTCGACCTGTTTTGGCGCCAAACAGGTAATGACTACCATATTAAACGCCTGTATTTAGGCGACGGAATTGATACGACTCCTGTGAGGGGTGTTGATTTTGATGGTCTGAAGTCGAGCGTAAAGGGTTTTAATCTTTACTATATTTTTAATCACAGAAGGTTCTCTTATCCAGCAGCTTATGCGCAGAGCACTGTTCAACGAAGAAGTGCAGGTAGTTGGCTTGCAGGTATAGGTTACACGCAGCACACACTTGAAGTAGACTGGGAGAAGTTGGAACAAGTTGTGGTCGACAAGATGGGTGAAGAATTTGGTGGCAATATCGACAACAAGTTGCGTTTTGGAAGAGTGAAGTATACGGATGTTTCAGGCAGTTGCGGTTATGCTTACAACTGGGTCTTCGCTAAGGATTTTCTCTTCAATGCCTCACTCTCTATGGCATTGGCTTACAACCAGTCTTTGGGAGATGTGGAGCGTGAGGAAAGTAAGAAGACACGTGAGTTTAGCTTCCGAAACTTCAATCTTGATGGTATCGGACGTTTTGCCTTGGTATGGAACAATACGCATTGGTATGCTGGTTCGAGTATCATTCTTCACACTTACAACTATAAGAAGGATCGTTTCTCTACCAACAATTCTTTTGGTGAACTGAATCTCTATGTGGGAGTCAACTTGGGAAGGAAGCGATAAGAATAAATATAAACAAACGATATGAAGAAAGTATTATTACTGCTGTTGGTGAGTCTATCTGTTAGCTATGCCACGGCTTACACGTGTGCAGATAGTCTGAAGATTGTGAGTTTGTTGCAGGAGGCACAGAAGTTGAAGCAGCAACCTAAGAGTTGGATGCTATGGTTTGGCAAGAAGTTTTTAGGCGTCCCTTATGTAGCAGGTACGTTGGACAAGACAAAAGAGGAGCGTTTGGTTGTCAACACACGTCAGCTCGACTGCACTACCTATGTGGAGATGGTGACAGCGTTGACACTGTGTGCTCAACAGGGCGAAACGTCGTTTGAAAAATACTGCGAGCATCTGCGCCATGTGAGGTATATCGGTGGCAAAGTGGAATACACCCAACGCCAGCATTATTTCACCGTATGGATCAATGATAACGTGCGCGAAGGCATTGTGAGTGATGTAAATCCTAATCCGCCCTTTACTGCTGTTCAGAAGGTGATGGTAGACTGGATGAGTACGCATGCTTCCGACTATAAGATGCTTTCTTCTCATCCAGAGTGGATGCCAGGTATACGAGCTATGGAACAAAGTATATCAGGTAAATGTTACCGCTATATTCCGAAGAATCAGATAGCCAACAATGCGCTCTTCAGGAAAACGATACATGATGGTGATATCATTGTCATCGTGACCCGTAAGAAAGGCCTTGACACCACACATATAGGATTGGCGTCGTGGCATGCAGACGGATTGCATCTGCTCAATGCCAGCAGCATTCATCGTAAAGTTATTGACGAGCCCATGACACTTCGCACCTATATGAGTAAGCACCCTGTACAAATAGGTATTAGGGTAGTAAGAGTTTTAAAAGGCAAAAACTGATTAAATGAAGAATTATTAAATAGGTAAAAGAGTATAAATATACAACAAAATCGTTAGAAATACAGAAAAATAATAGCAAAATGATAAATTTTCATGTATTTGTGCTACTATTTGCAAATTAATTACTATATTTGCAAACAGATTTCTAAAAGAATTGAATTTTTTATCTAAAAGTGAATAACGATGATACTGGACATTGAAATGCAGAGAAGCTTCTATGCTTCGTATTCGGATAGTGTACAACAAGCCAAGGCTACGGTAAAACGCCCTCTCACTTATGCAGAGAAGGTTCTTTTTGCTCATCTTTATAACCCAACTCAGTTGCGCCCATATAAAAGAGGTGTAGAGTATGTTGATTTCCGCCCCAATCGTGTGGCGATGCAGGATGCAACAGCCCAAATGGCTCTTCTGCAGTTTATGAATGCGGGCAAGGACAAGGTAGCAGTTCCTGCTTCGGTGCATTGTGATCACTTGATACGTGCTGATGTTGGCGCAACCGTTGACCTTCCAGAAGCTTGCAAGACCAATCAGGAGGTATACGACTTCCTCAAGTCGGTATCACAGAAATACCACATTGGTTTCTGGGGTCCTGGTGCAGGTATCATCCATCAGGTGGTACTCGAGAACTATGCTTTCCCTGGCGGTATGATGGTGGGAACAGATTCCCACACACCCAACGCAGGCGGTTTGGGTATGGTGGCAGTAGGTGTTGGCGGTGCCGATGCTGTGGATGTTCTCACTGGTCAGCCTTGGGAACTCAAGATGCCACGCCTCATCGGTGTTCACCTCAAGGGTAAACTCTCAGGTTGGGCCACTCCGAAAGATGTAATCTTAGAAATCCTTGGTATCCTTACGGTAAAGGGCGGCACGAATGCCATCCTCGAATATTTCGGAGAGGGTCTTGACAGCATCTCTACTACAGGTAAGGCAACCATCTGTAACATGGGTGCAGAGTTGGGAGCTACCTGTTCCATCTTCCCCTTTGATGCGAATGCCAGCGAGTATCTCCGCAAAACGGGTCGTGAGGAAATTGCCGTCTTGGCACAACAGAATGCTGCCGAGCTTCGTGCAGACGACGAGGTGATGGCAGATCCTTCTGCCTTCTACGATCAGATAGTAGAAATAGATCTCAGTAAGGTGGAGCCTCATCTCAATGGACCTTTCACGCCTGATGCTGCAACTCCTATCTCGCACATGAAGGCAAAGGGCCCTGCCAACGATTATCCGATGGTAGTAGAAGTGGGTCTTGTAGGTAGTTGTACCAATTCGTCTTATCAAGACTTAGCACGAGCTGCCAGTGTGGCTCGACAGGCTTATGAGAAGGGCATCGAGGTGAAGGGACAGCTCATCATCAACCCTGGTTCAGAGCAGATACGTTATACAGCAGAGCGCGACGGCATACTCGACGACTTCAAGAAAATAGGCGCTCTGATTATGACCAATGCCTGTGGACCTTGTATCGGACAATGGAAGCGTCATACAGACGATAACACCCGTAAGAACGCCATCGTAACGTCGTTCAATCGTAATTTCCGCCGCCGTGCCGATGGCAACCCCAATACTTATGCCTTTATCGGCAGTCCGGAGCTCACGGTAGCACTTACTATTGCTGGTCGACTTGACTTCAACCCTGCTACCGACACCTTGCAAGATAAGGCAGGAAAGAGTGTGAAGCTCGATGCACCAACAGGTTACACTTTCTCTCCCAAGGGTTTTGCGGTAGAGGATAAAGGATTTATCGCACCCAGTGAAGAGAATGCGCAAGTAGAGGTCGTTATCTCTCCTGACAGCAACCGCCTTCAGAAACTTGCACCCTTTGCCCCTTGGGACGGCAATGATCTTGTCGATATGCCTCTGCTTATCAAGACTGAGGGTAAGTGTACTACCGACCACATCTCTATGGCTGGACCTTGGTTGAAGTTCCGCGGACATCTGCAGAATATTTCTGACAACTTGCTGATGGGAGCGGTGAATGCTTTCAATGGCGAGAGCAATCAGGTGAAGAATCAACTCGACGGAAATTATGTAGAGGTCTCCACTGCTGCCAAGGCATACAAAGCACAAGGCATCAGTAGCATTGTCGTGGCAGAGGATAACTATGGTGAAGGTTCTTCGCGTGAGCATGCAGCTATGGAGCCTCGTTTCCTCAATGTCAAAGTGATCCTGGCTAAGAGTTTTGCTCGTATCCACGAGACCAACTTGAAGAAACAAGGTATGTTGGCGCTGACTTTCTGCAATAAGGATGATTATAATAAGGTGCAAGAAAACGATCGCATCTCGCTCGTAGGTCTGAAAGAGTTTGCACCAGGAAGCAAGTTCACCATCATCCTGAAGCATCAAGATGGCACGCAAGATGAATTCTTGGTGGAGCACACTTACAACGATGCACAGATAGAGTGGTTTAAGGCAGGATCAGCGCTCAACTATGCCGCCACCCACAAGGAGTAATTCCATGGGGTGGTGCGACAACAATTTTCAACATCAAATATCATAAGTAATGAATAAGGAGTATTTAATATATAAGCTGAGCGATGAGGTAAAAAACTCATGCAAGATAGATAAGGAGGCATTCACTAAGTTTAATGTGAAGCGAGGTCTTCGCAATGAGGATGGTTCGGGTGTATTGGTGGGACTCACCAATATCGGTAACGTTGTGGGTTACGAGCGCGATGCCGAAGGTAAGTTGACACCTACAGAGGGAAAACTCTATTATCGTGGTTACGAACTCGACGACTTAGTGAGTCCTTTGTTAAAGGAGAAACGTTGTGGCTTTGAGGAGGTGGCTTTCTTGCTGCTTTCAGGTCAGCTACCCGACAAAGAAGAGTTAGAAGCCTTCAAGGAACTCTTGAACGACAATATGCCGCTCGACCACCGCACCATTACGCATATCATAGAGTTGGAGGGAAGCAATATTATGAATATCCTGGCACGTTGTGTGCTCGAGATGTATACTTTCGACCCTAACCCCGATGATATCAGTCGCGACAACCTGATGCGTCAGAGTATAGAGCTGATTGCCAAGTTCCCTACGATTATCGCCTATGCATACAACATCTATCGTCACTCAGTACAGGGTCGTAGCTTGCACATCCGTCATCCTCGCGAGAACCTTTCTATCGCTGAGAACTTCCTCTACATGATGAAGCATGAGAACTATTCCGAACTTGATGCTCGTATGCTCGACCTACTGCTCATCATCCAGGCTGAGCATGGTGGTGGTAATAACTCTACCTTTACCGTTCGTGTCACATCGTCTACGCGTACAGACACTTATAGCTCTATAGCTGCAGGTATTGGTAGTTTGAAGGGTCCGCTTCATGGTGGTGCTAACATTAAAGTTATCAATATGTTCCATCACCTGAAAGAGCAAATCAGAGACTGGAAGAACGTAAAAGAATTGGACCTTTACCTTACCCGTATGCTCAACAAGGAAGCTTACGATAAGACAGGACTTATCTATGGCATCGGTCATGCCGTTTATACTATCAGCGATCCTCGTGCTGTAGAGCTAAAGCGTCTTGCCGGCGAGTTGGCGAAGGAGAAGGGTAGAGAGGACGAGTATGAGTTTCTCAAACTGATAGAGCAAGAGGGCATCAAGTGCCTGCAGGCTCATCGTGGTGGTACCAAGCCTGCTTGTGCCAACCTTGACTTCTATAGTGGTTTCATTTATGAGATGATAGGATTGCCACAGGAAATCTATACGCCAATATTTGCCATGGCACGTATCGTGGGTTGGACAGCTCATCGTATAGAAGAACTCAACTTTGAGGGAAGACGTATTATTCGTCCTGCTTACAAGAACATCTTGGGTGAGTTGGAATACACTCCGCTCAATGATCGATAAATATTTACGGCTTGGGGTTATTGCAGAATACCTCAAGCCGTTTTTTGTAACTTTAAAAAAGAAGATAGAGGAACCACATCGTTGAGCGGAAAAGTGGCATCAAAAACGCAAGTACTTACGATGCCCATCGCAAGTACTTTCAACAGCCAACGCAAGTACTTTCATTGGCACTTGCAAGTACTTTCATTTTTTTGTCCCATCTTTTATTGTCGCAGAGGTTTTGTTTTCAATAGGGATGCAGAGTAGTTACTTTATTTTTTTTCTAAGGTTAAACAATTTTAATTATTAAGGGGATTTGTTGTTATTACAAATGATTGTATTACTTTTGCTCTGTCAAAAAAGTTCTAAACACGAAACAAACGAAAGTTCAAGAAACACAATAACGACTTAAATACAAAACAAACACTAAAAACAAAACAGTAGAAATGAAAACTAAAACAAAGAGAAAGGTAGCGCTTGTTGCGTTATGCCTTTTGGCTTCGCATGGAGCTATGGCTAAAGATTATTACTTGTCACCTAATGGTACAGGTAATGGTATGACTATCGACAAACCTTTTGGTGACCCGGTAAAGGCTTTTGCTGCACTGAAGGCTGGCGACATTCTCTACGTGAGAGGTGGAACCTACCATCTTTCACAAACCATCAATGTGACTGAGACAGGTACTGCAGACAAGCGTATCTGTGTGTTTGCTTATCCTGGTGACACCGAGCGTCCTGTATTCGACTTTTCTGGACAGCCACGCAGTACTGCAACAGAGGCTGCTAACAACCGAGGTATCATGCACAAGATAGGTGCCAACTACTGGCATTATCGTGGTCTCGACATCTGCAACTCTGCTGACAATGGTATGAAACTTGAGGGTAGCTATTGTGTGGTGGAACTTTGCCGCTTCTATGGCAATGAGGACACTGGATTGCAGCAAGGTTTCGGTAAAGACAGTAAAGGCAACAACACCCGCAATACCGAGTTCAAATACGGAAGATTCAATATTATCGTCAACTGCGATGCTTATGACAACCACGACCCATGGAAAAACGGAGGCAACGCTGATGGTTTCGCCATTAAGTTGTATCCTGGTCCTGGTAATGAGTTTCATGGTTGCCGTGCCTGGCACAACTCGGATGACGGCTGGGACTTGTACTATACCGTTTTCCCTATTGTGGTTGACAACTGCTGGTGCTTGAAGAATGGTTTCGACAAGGGTAATGCCAATGGATTCAAGATGGGAGGATGCAAGCAGGGCGGTACCTCAACAGGCGCTCATGTATTCAAAAACTGTATTGCCGCCTTCCACGCCAAGAAAGGATTCGACCAGAACCATCATAGCGAGGGGTCTTATCTCATCAATGACCTCTCGTATGGCAACGGCATCAACTATGGTTACAACATGGAAGAGCCTGACTATGGCAACTGGGTGCTGCGCAACTGCGTGGGCTTTGCCTATGGCTCACAAAAGATGGAACGTAACTCTGCTTTCACTAAGGCGCCAGACATCGAATACTGTACTTGGACCACACTCGATAACACCAATCCTTTGGGTGAGAAGGCAAGCAATACAGGTACTTCCTATGCCAAAACTATCAATAATTATTCTTCCGAGTACGAGGATCTGAGCTACGAGACAGGCATCAGTGCCCGTCAGGCTAACGGAGAGTTGCCTTTGAAGTTCGGTCGTCTGAAAGCTGGCAGCAAGCTGATTGATGCAGGTACTCCGATTACAGATTTCAAGACAGTGGATGCTCATAAGGCTGCATACGAGTATGCGGACAATGCCCCACAGAACTGGTCAGTAACCCTCAACATCCCATACGTAGGCAAGGCGCCTGACTATGGTCCATACGAATATGGCGGTGATGACAATGCTTATACACTCAAAATGCCCGTGAACGACGGTACGGTGGAAGATGCCATTCCAGAGCCAAGCGATGGAAAGAACTGGGTAACCACAACCGTAGTCAATAATTATCTCTTCCAGGACGAGGTAATTGTCGATGAGGTGAAGAATTATATCACAGGCGGAACTGCAGAAGCAAGTGTAGGAGGTGTGAAACCAAGATATTATGGCAAGTCATCTGATGGTCAGAGTTCTGTGACCTACATTGACGAAAGCACCGGGAGAGGCAAGAAGTATACTGGTACTTATGGTGCGCATATAGGATTCCACAGAAAACCAGCGTGGAATTTACCTTGCCTTCGCTTGCCCAGATGAAGTCTAACATCTATTGTACTGGTGGTCGTACACTCGTTATAGATTGGCATTATGTAGACAACTCTCAGTCTGGAACTTCATCTGTCAGTTTGAAGGAAGGCACTGCTTTGGTTGATGTGAAAGCCAAGGTGGGCAAGATAGAGAAGAAACCTATTGTTGTGTCATTGACCAATAATGGTGGTGGCGATATGTATCTTACCGACCTGACTCTGGGTGTTTACCAGGAGGTGGACGAAGATGGCAACCCAATCGTTTCGAGCATCGATCAAGTAGAAAAGGAGAGCGCCACAAAGACCTATCAGATGTACCAGACCACCAATGGTCTGATTGTCTATGGCGACATAGCTTCTCTCCAGGTTTACAGTACTGACGGCATGAAGGTGGCAGGCTCTACAGACTCTCAGTTTGTCAACACCTCAGCCCTTGTCAAGGGCATGTACATCGTGCTCATCAAGGGCAAGGATGGAAGCACTACAGCACAGAAGTTTCTGCGTAGATAAGCTGAATGTTGAATAAAGAATGAAGCGCTGAATGGTGTGCACAGTATGTGAACACCTATTAACGTGTTGCAAAGTAATTGAAATAATTTGTGATTCAAGAAGATAATTTGTAATTTTGGCATTCGTAAGTTCACGATTCAGTAACGAATATCAAAAATATGAAGAAAATACTTTTTGCAATCGTATTGTCATTGACGGCTCTGAAGGTATCGGCTTACGATTTCCTCAGAGCCGTTAAGGATTCTATACCAGGAGGCTACAACTTCTGGGTTTATACTCCCGTGGATTATTTTTATTCTCAAGAACAGACGCCGGTCATCATCTTCCTACATGGAGCCAGCCTTTGTGGAAGAGATTTAGCGAGAGTGCGCCGCTATGGTCCACTCGATGCCATTGTGAAAGGAAGAGACATAGATGCGCTGACAATAGTACCTCAAAACCCTGGTGGAGCATGGAGCCCTAAGAAGATCATGGATGTGTTCGACTGGGTAAGGCGCAATTACCCATGCGATACCACACGTGTGTATGTGTTGGGCATGAGCTTAGGTGGATATGGTACGATGGATGTCTGTGGTACTTACCCCGACCGCATAGCAGCAGGAATGGCGCTTTGTGGAGGCACCTCGCTCAAGGATGTAAGTGGATTGGGTAAGTTGCCTTTTTGGATTATTCATGGCACTGCCGACAGAGCCGTACCCGTAAAGCAATCTAAGGTAGTGGTGGAGAAACTGAAAAATAGCGGTGATGACAGCCGACTGCTCTATGACTGGCTACCTGGTGCCAATCATGGAGCACCAGCTCGCATCTTTTATCTCAAGAAAACCTATGAGTGGCTCTTCTCTCATAGTTTGTCGGACAAAGATCGTCCTGTGAATAAAAGTATCGATATAGGGCTTGGCGACTTACGCCAGGCTTACCGTGACGTAAACCGCAACAAGCCTGCTCCCGAACTGATTGATGGGCCCAGTGTGATCAAAGAAGAAGGGAATGAGTTTTAGCTCATTCCCTTCCTCTTCTTTTATTAAGTACTGAAGTTACAGAAGTTATCACTCCCTTCGGTCGTTAGAAGTTATAGCCAATAGCCTTTTTTGTTGTATATTTAGCTATAAAGCATATGGCTTTAACTTCTCGAACTTCTCTAACTTCCCTTTATAATCTCGTCATATGATAGCCCATGGAGTTCAACTGCACTGCAGCTCCCATCAAATACATCTGGTGTAGGGCTGCGATGAAGCCCCTAAAGGCTGCCTCTGTGCCAGGCTCTAATCCCTGATGGATGAGCGTATTGTAAGTACGCGCTGCACATTCGGCAACGATGTTTGATAAAGCCTTGTGTGCATTCTCGTCCAAAAGAAGAACTTGCTGGCAGATATAGTCGTCCATGTGGTCGAAGTCAATGCGGTCGCGTAGATAGAGGTATAAATTTTCCACCTTTCCATAGAGTTCCCAGTCTTCGTCCCAGTATTTTGCTATGGCCATACCCACAAACATAATCCAACCTAAGGCTACAGTTGGGTACTTACTAAACTCGCGCATGGCATCGGGCAGATAGCTCTCACCAATTTTTTGCCATAGTGCTTCAATATCTGGAGCTTCGGGCAAGTGTTCGTCGATGCGCCCCACAGTGAGGAGATATTGATGCAGGTCTTTCTGGAAGACCTGCTCTATATTTTTATGGTTGCTATTGTTGTCCATGATGTTTCTTTATTTAGCTATGATTTCATTGGCGCGTTTCAGTGCCAAGTTGATGTGGCTACAGATGTTTTCTTCACCGATGAGGTGATAGAAACCAGCGTGCTCCAACTGAGCGTTTACTTTTTCTCTTACACCGGAAAGCACCACCTGGATGCCTTCCTTCTGGCTCATCTCGCACAGGTTTGTAAGGTTGTGAATGCCCGTAGAGTCTACAAAGGGAACTTTACGCATACGGATGATTCTCACTTGTGGGCGATCGCCGAAAGAGGCCATAATTTCTTCAAATTTATTACCTGCTCCAAAGAAGTAAGGACCATTGATTTCGTATACTTCCACACCCTTAGGAATGATGAGGTGATCTAAGTTTCCAGTAGAGAATTCTGACTCTAAGTTGGGGTCTATCTCCTCGGTGATGGCCTTTACGTCAGTGGTTTCTGACATACGCTTCATAAAGAGTAGGCAGGCGATGATGAGTCCCACCTCGATGGCGATGGTGAGGTCGAAGATGATGGTAAGGAAGAAGGTGATGAGCAATACAGTAATATCGCTCTTAGGATTCTTCATTACAGCCAAGAAAGAGCGCCAGCCACTCATTCCATAAGACACTACGACGAGAACGCCTGCTAAACAAGCCATAGGGATGTACTTGGCTAAAGGCATGAGGAAGAGGAAGATGAGCAGCAGTATCACGGCATGGATGATGCCTGCTATAGGTGTTTTGCCACCATTGTTAATATTGGTCATGGTGCGGGCAATGGCACCTGTGGCAGGAATACCGCCAAAGAGAGGAGAGGCTATGTTTGCTAATCCCTGTGCCATCAATTCAGTGTTGGAATCGTGATGGTCGCCAATGACACCATCAGCCACAGTGGCTGAGAGCAAAGACTCTATGGCTCCTAAGATGGCTATAGTGATGGCTGGTGAAACCAGACTCTTGATGGTTTCCCAGTTCATGTTAGGAACTTGAGCAGAAGGGAGTTCGTTGCTTATAGAGAAGCGGTCGCCTATAGTCTCGATGCTTGAGATGCCTGCGTAATTTTTGAGCAGTAATGCCACTACCGTCATCAGGATGATGGCTATAAGCGAACCAGGTATTTTCTTGCTGAAATGAGGAGTGATGGCAATAACCAACACACTCGCCACACCAATAATGGCGCACCATGGGTCAATGGTGTCGAAGTTCTGTAGGTACACGCCCCATTTCTCAATAAAGTCAGAAGGGTTAGAGGGTAGTGTCAGTCCAAAGAGGTCCTTGATTTGAGTAGTAAAGATCGTGACGGCAATACCACTGGTGAATCCCACAACAATAGGATAGGGGATGTACTTGATGATGGTGCCTAAGTGGAGCAAACCAAAGAGAAGAAGAAAGAAACCTGCCATCAGTGTGGCGATGGTAAGTCCCTCGAAACCATACTTCTGAATGATGCCATAGATGATGATGATAAACGCACCCGTAGGGCCGCCTATCTGCACCTTGCTACCTCCGAAAAGCGAGATAACGAGACCAGCTACAATAGCTGTGATGATACCCTTTTCTGGTGTTACTCCTGATGCAATACCGAACGCAATGGCCAATGGAAGGGCTACGATACCCACGATGATACCAGCCATCAAGTCGGACATGAATGTTTTCTTGTTATAAGTCTTCATACAAGAAAACAACTTTGACTGAATGTTGAAAGCCTTCATTATTGTGTTATATTTTTCAAAATTTGGGTGCAAAGTTACTAAAAAATATTCATAATAGCAAAAAAAATGTAATCTTTGCACCCTAATTCCTTAATCCATATAATCCACCTTGATGACTATCACCCTGATTTGTTGGTCGTTAGTATCATTTGCCACTTTAGCTATGTGCCAGTCGCGCGGAAAGAAAATAAAGAATTCATCAGGATTGCTATCATAGAAGCAAGCTTTATCAGCCTGATAGTCATAGTGTATGACGTCGGGGCGGTACTTGCTGTTGGGGGTGCTTGTGTAATGGTCTATGATGCCAAAGCGTTCTGTTCCTTTCACGACATACTGGAAGTCTATGTGGTGGTTATGGCTTTCGCTCTTTCTTTTTGCCAAGGGTGCGTTCTGTGAGTCTTCTACACTTACCACCAGTTGTGTACCGGGTATTTTGTGCTTACCCTTTTCGATGGCGAGCAGGTCGGTATGAGCCAGATAGTTGAAGAGTGCTTTCCATTGTTTCGGGTTTTTATGATATTGCAGATAGAAGTCTACGAGGTTCACGCTGCTGTGAGGTTTGGCTTGCTGAAAGCCATTGCGCCATTCGCCCGACTCCGCCCATTGACGAGCCTTTTCTACGAGGTCTGGTTGGTTTCCATAATACTGGGTGTAGTAACCCTTTGTTTGAGCTTTGCTGTGGGTTGCGGTGCATAGCAAGATGCACGCCATGAATAACTTTAAAAATAAATTGAATTGATTTTTCATTGTTGTTTGTATTTCAGATATTTAGGTGCTTGAATGTTGGTTGGATGAAACGTGCCGTTGGGTTCTGCACGATGCTTACGAGAGTTGTGGATAAAGAAAAAGAGGATTCTCCCGAAGGAGAAATCCTCTTTGCCTTATTATCTAAAATTATCTTAGGAATCTTAGATTTTTATTACAGGATGGTCTTAACAGCCTCAAGCATACCCTTTTCCTGGATGAGGTCGAGGTCCTTCTTAACCAACTCTGTCAAGCCAGGAACAGTCTTGTTGAGGTCTTCCTTCCAGATGTAGTCGAAAGCAAGAACACCCTCAGCCACCTTCTGAGTATCGCCAGTAGCCCACAACTCTGTCAGCTTGTCGATAATCTTCTGGTCGTCCTGTGGCTTAATCTCAGCACCATCAGCACGCTTGCCACCCTTGTAGTAAGTGATGATAGCAGCCAAACCGAATACCAATCCCTGTGGCAACTCACCCTTACGCTCCAAGTATACCTTTACACCTGGGAGATCGCGAGTCTCATACTTAGGGAATGAGTTGAGCATGATGCTTGTTACCTGATGGTCAACGAATGGGTTCTCGAAGCGCTCCAATACGTCGGAAGCAAACTTCTGCAACTCTTCCATTGGCAAGTTAAGAGTCTGCATCAATTCGTCGAACTGTACCTTGTGGATATATTTGGCCAATACTGGGTGTTCACAAGCATCACGTACAATATTTACACCGCTGAGGTATGTTACAGGGCTCAATACAGTGTGAGGACCATTAAGCAGAGTTACCTTACGCTCGTGGTATGGCTTCTCGTTGTCGGTGATGAGTACGTGCAAACCAGCCTTGTGAGCAGGGAATTCTTCCTGCATCTGCTCTACAGTCATATTCTCTGCCTTCTCGATAACCCAGAGGTGGAAGCTCTCTGCCTTTACTACGAGGTTGTCCTTGTAGCAAACCTTCTGCTGAATCTCCTTGATGGTGTCGCGTGGGAAACCAGGTACGATACGGTCAACGAGAGTAGCGCAAACGAAGCAATGGTTGGTAAACCACTCTTTGAAGCCCTCGTAATCAGCGCCCATGTCTTCCTTCCAAAGCTCAATGTACTGGTAGATACATTCCTTCAAGTGGTGACCGTTCAAGAAGATCAACTCACAAGGCATCAAGATCATACCCTTTGTTGGGTCGCCCTCAAAGAACTTGTAACGATGGAACAGCAACTGAACCAACTTACCTGGGTAAGAAGCTGCAGGAGCGTCAGTAAACTTGCAAGAATCATCGAACGCGATACCAGCCTCTGTAGTGTTAGAGATGATGAAACGCATCTCTGGCTGCTCAGCCAATGCCATGAAAGCCTGGTTCTGAGAATATGGATTAAGAGCACGGCTGATGACATCGATACGCTCAAGAGTATTGATAGCTTGACCATTCTCCTTACCCTGAAGGTTTACGTGATAGAGACAGTCCTGGCCATTCAACCAATCTACCATACCGCCAGCCAATGGCTGAACGACTACGACAGAACCGTTGAAGTCGGTTTTCTTATTCATATTCCATACAATCCAATCCACGAATGCACGGAGGAAGTTACCTTCACCAAACTGAATGATTTTCTCTGGCGCTACGCTCTTAGGAGCAGTGCGCTTGTTCAAAGATTTTAGCTCTTTCATGATTTGTTTTGTTATTTATAATGTTTTTAATTATTTCCGATGCAAAGTTATAAAATTATCCTTTACTTGGTGCATATATGTTGCAAAAATGTTGCGTAAAGGTTTGCGTGGATAAGGGGAGTTAGAAGTAGTATGTTTTTATCTTTTCAGACATCTTAATATTCCCGCTGTATGAAAGTTATGTAATATATTCAAGTTTCGCAAGTTCAGAAGTTAATGAAGTTAAAGGAGTTATCGCTCCCTACGGTCGCTGAGGAGTTAAGACAATAGTCTTTTTGGCGTAGTTATTAAACTGCAAGACATACGTCTTAACTCCTTAACTTCCTTATCTCCTTTAACTTCCTGATATGCGAAAGTTCAGTAATATATAAAAAGGTAAAAAGCCCAGGATGAACTCCAGGGCTTTTATGTTAGTATGCATTTACATTGCGAAAATGTTGAATCCACCATCCACAACAGCTACTGTTCCTGTGACGAAAGAAGCAGCATCGCTCATGAGATAATGTATTGTACCACAAAGTTCTTCGGCTTTACCCATGCGGCCGAATGGAGTCTGTCGAATCACATCCTGTCCACGTTCTGTGTAAGTACCATCAGGATTGGTAAGGAGTGCGCGATTCTGCTCTGTGATGAAGAAGCCAGGAGCAATAGCGTTAACACGTATTCCCTCGCCAAACTTCTTCGCGGTTTCGTGTGCCATGTAGGCTGTGAAGTTGCTGATGCCTGCCTTGGCAGCAGCATAACCGCAAACACGTGTCATTGGGCGGAAAGCTGCCATAGAAGAGAAGTTGATGATGCTACCTTTACCTGCCTCTACCATAGGCTTGAGGAACACCTGTGTAGGTATTACAGTACCAGTAAGGTTCAAGTTGAGTACAGTCTGAAACTGTTCTGTCTCCAAGTCGAAGAAAGTCTGGTCAGGACCGATCGTTGCTCCCTTCATATTGCCACCAGCTGCATTGAGCAAGGTGTCTATCTTGCCATATTTAGCGAGAATATCTTTGCAGTTCTGTTCTACTATTTCCTTGTTCATAACGTCGGTCTTGAAGAAAGAAGCTTCACCGCCTGCATTCTTGATATCTTCAACGATAGCGTTTCCGATGTCTTCCTTGCGTCCGAGGATGGCTACCTTTGCACCTTCAAGAGCTAAGTACTTGGCGATGGTCTTTCCTAATACGCCTGTTCCACCAGTAATGACTACAACGTAGTCTTTAATGTTAAAAAGATTGTTCATGTCTTTTTTTGAATTGTTTAAATAATAAATAGTTAATATCTTTTGCAAAATTAGCTTATTTTTATTGAATGAGCAAATATTTCCTTTATTTTGTTCTGTAGAAACCAAGTTTTATATTCGCCAAAGTGTGGAAGAGAATATAATAAAGAGTGAAGGAGTAAAGATAAATGCCTTTCAAGCACTATTCTTTACTCCTTCACTCTTTCACTTTTTTACCTTTTTACTTTTTTACTTTTTTGCCTTTTTGCCTTTTTACTTTTTTACCTTTTTACCTTTTTACCTTTTTACTTTTTTACCTTTTAATTCTTTTACCTTTACACTAAATTATTTTATTCCTCTCTCGTTGAGCGCCTTTGAGTATTTGGCAGCGTTGTCGAGGTGTTCGGAGTAAGTGCGTGCAAAGTTGTGTGTACCACTGAAGTCTTCTTTAGCACACATATATAGATAATCGTGGTGGATGTGGTTGAGTACAGCATCAATGCCTGCTACAGAAGGAATACGGATAGGCCCAGGAGGCAGTCCTGTATTACGATATGTATTGTAGGGGCTTTGGATGCTGAGCAGATTATTATAGATGCGTTTGAGTTCGAAACGTTTCCACGCAAACTTAATAGTAGGGTCTGCCTGCAGTGGCATTCCTTCAGGATATTCTGCATTGCGTAGCATCAGACGGTTGTAATACATGCCTGCTATCATCGGCTTCTCTGCGTCGTTGGCAGTCTCTTCGTCCACGATACTTGCCATGGTGATAACCTGAATAGGGGATAGGTTCATATTCTTAGCCTTCTGCATACGTTCAAAGTTCCAGAACTTGTCCGACTCTTTCTTCATGCGTTCGAGCAGTTTGTTGAGCGATACATTCCAATAGATGTCGTAAGTGTTAGGAATAAACATACAAGCAATCGTGGCCGTGTCGTAACCATATTTCTCGCAGGTAGCCTCATCTGTAAGAGCCTGATAGATAGTGGTACTATCGAGCATCAGTTTACGTCCCAGTTCAGCAGATAGTTTGTCGAGTGTGCGAACAGAAGGAACGGTGAGGTTAACAGACTCTTGCAGACCATTTTTCAGATGGCGCCATGTCTTCAGAGAGCCATCGCCAGGATGTATGGCGTAGCGTCCTGTGCGAATATGTTCGGCATAATCGGAGTGTTTTGTAAGGGTGCGGAATGCCTGCATAGGTATGGCATGGGCTATGGGCGTTAGCTTGTGGTAAACGGAGTCTATGTTGTCGTCTTCGTCAATATACACATACACCGTTTTGTCACTCTTAGAGAATGATGCAAAACCATATATATAAGTAATGATGATGACACCTACCAGGCACACAAGGGCACCATAGAAATAGAATTTGTAAGCGGTCTTGCTTTGTTTTTTCTTCATTTTCGTTTCGTTTTTGGTACTTGAAAATTTGCTGCAAAAGTACATTTATTCGTGGAATTGACAAAATTATTCGGCTTATATTATTAAGGCGTAGGTAAAAATAGGTTAATTCGTGGGTTTTTATTTTGCTTTGATGTACTTTTGTATGCAGTGAGCGTTCATTATTCTTGGCAAGCAAGTGATGAAAACAAGGTTCGACCATCAGCCGTAATGGTCAAGGACAATGTTTAGTGTTTAATGTTATCACTACTCATAGATATTACAGAATAACAGGAAACAAAAAGATAATAAAGATGAAACAGGAATACAACAAGACAATATTAGCGCATCCAACAGCGAGTGTGATTTCAGAATATGAAACCTATATCTTCGATCTCGATGGTACGTTGCTCTCTACTTTAGACGACTTGGCTGCGAGTTGCAATTATGCCCTTCGCATCAATGGGATGGCAGAACATTCTATTGATGACGTAAGGAGGTTTGTGGGCAATGGTGTGCGTAAGCTTATGCAACGAGCCATTCCTGGAGGCGAGCAGAACCCTCTCTTTGACAAGGCCTATGCTGACTTTCGGGAGCACTATATGGCGCATAGGCTGGACCATACCCAACCTTATCCTGGCATCATCGCATTGTTGACACGTCTAAAAGCACGAGGAAAGAAGATTGCCGTGGTGAGTAATAAATTTTATGCAGCTACACAGGCTTTATGCCAACATTTTTTTGGCGATTTGGTTGATGTAGCCATCGGAGAGCGAGAGGGTATAAAGAAAAAACCAGCACCCGACACCGTAGAGGAAGCCTTGCGCCAGTTAGGAGTAGATAGACAGGGGGCTGTATATATCGGCGATAGCGATGTCGACGTAATGACTGCCCAGAACTGTCACATGCCTTGTATCAGTGTGCTTTGGGGGTTTAGAGATCAAGCTTTCCTGATAGCCCATGGTGCCACAACCTTTGTTAGTTCTCCCGCCGAAATCGGTTAATCCTTTTTGGTGGAATGGCCTCGCCATAGCTGTTTATTATGCCATGTGGTTTTCAATAAACTGATTGACGGAGTCTTTGTAGGATTCGGAGATAGGAATATTGTTCTCGCCATAATAGATGCGCATATGACCGATGGAGTCCATACGGCACAGGTTGGCTATGAACGAGCGATGTACGCGCTTAAAACACTGCCTGGGAAGTCGAGTCTCCAATCGTTTAAGATTGCAGAGTGTGGTGACCTTTCGCCCTTCTGTAAGATAGAACCGCACATAGTCGTTCATGCTCTCGATGTAGAGAATATCGTCGAGGTCAATACGAATGAACTTGTTCTCTACCTTTACCACCAGACTATGGTCGCGCTCTATGGGGTCAATGAGTTGATAATCGGCAAATGTAGCTCTTACCTTCTTGTAAGACTCTTGGAAGTCGTTAAAGCTAATGGGTTTGAGCAGATAGTCAACGGCTCCAACCTTGATGCCATCAAAAGCGTATTCCTTGTAGGCTGTAGTGAAGACCAGTCTGCAACTTTCGGGTACTAATCTGGCAAACTCAATGCCGCTTAGTTCGGGCATCTGTATAGCTAAATAGAGTACGTCAACATGTCCGTTTCTCACTTCATTAACAGCCTCTCTTGCGCTGGAGTAGGCTCCCATGAGCGAGAGCGTAGGTGTCTTTTTGATGTGGCTTATGATTTGTTGCAAGGCTTTTGGGTCATCCTCGATGACAATGCAGTTTAATATCATGGTGTTGTTATTTTTGTTTGTTATTACTGTAATAACGCAAGATGTGGGTTATTATTGTTTTCTGAGAAGATGAAAAATAGAATACAACTAAAAAAACATGCTTCTACCTTTTTAGTGTGTAGAAGCATGTAATTGAAATATTTATAATTGAAAACATTACTCGTAGCGGATGGCTTCTATCGGGTCGAGTTGAGCAGCTTTCTTCGCAGGATACCAACCGAAGAAGACACCCGTAAAGGTGCAGACAGCAAAACTCATGATGATGCTCCAAGGCTCTATCTGTGTCGCTACATGGAAGAATTGTTGCAAGCTCACCGATAGGCTGACGCCCAATAGCACGCCTATTATACCGCCGGTAACGCTCAAAAGGATGGCTTCGATGAGAAACTGGTTGAGAATGTCGACACCACGTGCTCCCACGCTCATTCGTAATCCGATTTCGCGTGTGCGCTCCGTCACGCTGACGTACATGATATTCATGATGCCGATGCCGCCAACGAGGAGCGAGATGCCTGCAACAGAACCCAAGAGGATAGTAATGGTAGACATGGTGGAGTTCATCATGCTCGAAATCTCTTCCTGCGAGCGGATATTGAAGTCATCTTCATCAGCGTCAGAAGTATCTGTGGCATCTTTCAATTTATGATTGCGACGCAAAATCTCAGTTATCTGGTCTTGCGCAGGCTGTGAGGCTTCCTCGGTAATGGCAGAGCACACGATGCCTCCCAGATAAGTCTGTGCCATGATGCGTTTCATCACCGTGGTGTAAGGTGCCAGCACGAGGTCGTCCTGGTCCATTCCCATGGAGTTGTAGCCTTTCTTTTGTAGAACGCCTACCACGCGGAAGGGAATGCTGTTGAATCTCACTACCTTGCCCACGGGGTCGCTTCCGTCGGGGAAGAGATAGTCGACCACCGTTTGTCCTAAGATGCAAACCTTGGCAGCAGCTTTGATGTCGTTGTCAGTAAACATCTCTCCGTCGGCCACTTTGAGCTGTCGTATGCTGAGATAGTCCTGATTCACGCCATAGATGGAGCTTTGCGTATTGTTGTTGCCGTTGATCCATTGTCCACTGCTGTTGACGGTAGGCGAAATGGCAGAGATGTAGTTACATTCGTCTTTGATGGCTTGATAGTCGGTCTGCTTGAGGGTCTCCATCGCAGAAGCATCTTGTCTCACTCCGCCTCTCATGTCGGCACCAGGCGATATCATGATCATGTTGCTTCCCATCTCAGCGATATTGGCCTTGATGCTGGCCTTGCTTCCTTGTCCGATGGCGAGCATGGTGATGACGGCAGCAATACCTATGATAATGCCCAGTGCTGTAAGAAACGACCTCATCTTGTTGGCAGCAATGGCTCTGATGGCTATTTTGAAAAGATTTTGGTAATTCATCTTGTGAAGTTTGATATTTTTTCTTTCTTAGTTACTCATCCGTATTGGCAGGAAGGGCAGCAAGTCCTTCTGCTGCAGAGAGGATGTGCGTGTTGTATTCGTCACTAATGATATGTCCATCGCGCAGTTCGATGTTGCGACTCGAATAGTTGGCAATGTCAGGATTATGGGTGACAAAGATGATGGTGCGTCCCTGCGCATAGAGCTTCTGGAAAAGCACGAGGATTTCAAAACTGGTGCGCGTATCGAGATTTCCTGTAGCTTCATCGGCCAGGATGACAGCAGGATTGTTGACCAAGGCGCGTGCGATTGCCACACGTTGCATTTGTCCGCCCGACATCTGATTGCTTTTGTGATAGAGTCGCTCACCCAGTCCCACTGCCTGTAGTGCCTCTATGGCTCGCTGTTTTCGTTCTTCAGCCGTCACATGGGGGTTATACATCAAGGGCAGCTCTACATTCTCCACACTCGTAGTCTTGGGCAGGAGGTTGTAGTTCTGAAAGATAAACCCAATTTTACGGTTGCGTAGTATGGCTCGTTCGGATCGTGACATCGTTCTCACGGAGACGCCATCGAGGTAATATTCGCCACTTGATGGCGTGTCGAGACATCCCAACTGATTGAGTAGAGTAGATTTTCCTGAGCCCGACTTACCCATAATGGTGACAAATTCGCCTTCATAGATTTTGAAACTCACCCCTTTGAGGGCATGAACCGTTTCGTCGCCTACGAGGAAGTCGCGTTTCACATTGTCGAGTTCTATGACTACCTTTTGGGGCTGTTGTATGTTATCTTTGTTTTCTGTCATGATCTCTATTGACTTTTTTATTCATTTACTTTTTCTTGCCTCTTGGTCCAGGTCCGCTGATGAGTCCTTGGCTCTGCTGTTGTTTATCTTCGCCATCGTTATCAGGTGTGTTGACAATGATTTCACTCACAATCTTTTGTCCTGCCTTCAGTCCCTTGGTTATCTCGGTGTGCATACCATCGCTCTGACCGATACTCACGGGGTGAGCGGTGAGGGTCTTGCCGTCGAGTGTCCACACTTTGTTCTTACCCTTGCAGTCTACGATCTTCATATCCTTGCCCACGGTCTCTTTAGTAGGTGTAAAGCGCAGAGCCTTGTTGGGCACAGCAAGCACGCCAGCGCGTTCCTGGGTGAAGATGGTGACGTTGGCGGTGAGTCCTGGCTTCAGTTTCAGATCGGCATTTTGAGCGCTTATCACCACCTCGTAAGTGACGACGTTGTTGGTGGTAGTGGCTTGTAGGCGCACTTGTTTTACGATACCCTCGAATGTGTCGTCAGGGTAGGCATCCACAGTAAAGGTTACACGATTGCCCTCTTTTACGCCACCTATGTCGGCTTCATCGACGTCAGCCACTACCTGCATATTGGTCAGGTCTTTAGCGATAGTGAACAGCTCTGGCGTATTGAAGCTGGCAGCCACCGTCTGTCCTTCCTCCACGCTTTTAGAGATGACCGTTCCATCAATGGGCGAAGTGATCGTGGCGTAGCCTAAGTTGGTCTGCGCTCTTTGCACCTGTTCTTTCGCCGTTGCTACCTGCTCCTTGGCCTGACGATAAGTGAGGAGTGCATTCTCATAGTCGTCAGCGCTCACGAGTCCTTTCTGATATAGTGTCTGATAGCGTTTTATGTTAGCACTCTGATAGTTGAGTTGGCTTTCAGCACTTGCCATATTGGCTTTGGCAGTGTTGAGTTCGCTCATGAGGTTGGTCTTGTCAAGCTCAGCGATGACCTGTCCCTTTTTTACCTCACTGTTGTAGTCCACATACAGTTTGTTGACGATACCCGACACCTGTGTACCCACCGTGACACTTGTTACAGCCTCGATGGTGCCCGTGGCAGTCACACTGTTTTGTAGGGTTTGCAGACTTACTTGCTCTTGCTTGAAGTCGATTTGCGCTTTGTCTTTTCCGCCAGAGAGCGCCCATGCCGCTATGGCAACGATTACCACTACAATCATGGCAATCCATACTTTACTGATCTTCAGTTTTTTCATATTGATATGTTTTTATTTTTTTACCTTTTTACTTTTTTACCTTTACATAATTCTTCCCTCTTGATAGAAGCGAAGCATGTCGATGTTGAGGATAGCGAGGTATTTAGCCTGCAATTCGTTTTGCTTTGCTCGCAAGAGATTATCTTTACCCGTGCGAAGTTCCACGATGTTTTTCAGTCCCAGTCTGAACTGTTCGCTCAGCAAGTCGTAGCTTTGTTGGGCACTCTCCCTGCTCACCTTGGCAGCTTGGTATTGGCTTTGGTTGGTGTTAGCTTGTAGCCAATAGTTTTCGATGGTGGAGTAGAGCTCAGTCTGCTGGTTCTTCATGTCGAGCAGAATTTGCTGTTGCTGTATGCAAGCTTTATTGACAGCAGTCTTTGTTTGTCGATTGTCGAAGATAGGGATGCTCACGCTGATGCCTGCACCCACATTGAAGTTGTTTTTGAGTTGAGTACCCCATCCTGTGGTGTTCATAGAGGTGGTGCTGGTAGAAATGCCTGCGTTAGCCCCGATGGTAGGCAACTTGCTTGCTTTGGCTATCTTGATGTTGAGTTCATTCTGTGCCAACTGGTTTTGATACACCTTCATTTCGGGTCTACGGTCGAGCGCAGCATTATAAACACTCTGCAGAGCAGGAATATCTGCCAAAGCCATAGCCTCGGTGGCAGTGGTTTCTGCTATATCAAAAGCTTCTTCGCTGGTAATCTGTAGCAGTTGTTTGAGTTGTCGTTTATAGTTTTTCACATTGTTCTCAGCTTCCACGATGTTATATTCATCTTGTGCTCTTTGTGCAGAAAGTTGAGCCAAATCGGCTTTCGACATCTTGCCAATCTTCACCATTTCCTCGCCACGCTTTTCATTCTCAACACTCGACTTATAGCTCTCTTGGTTTACGTTGATGGCTTCTGTGGAGTAGAGTATTTGGATGTAGAGCTGTGCTATCTGCTCTTGCAGTTGTGCTGCCTGGGAGGCAGAATCGAGTTGCGCCTCTTCGCCCACCAACTTGTTGAGTTTCATCTGTGCTTGGCGTTTACCACCATCGTAGAGTGTGTAGTTGCCCATCACACTATAGGTGCCGTTGTAGTATGACTTGTCGACGGAAGCTTTCGAATATCCGTCACTCGAGATACCGTTTTGCACCCACGGAGTGTAGTTGACACTTTGATTTGTACTGGCGCTGAGCGACGGCAGCAGAGCTGCCTTAGACTGCAAATAGTCTTCGTGCGCACTCTGCGCTTGAAGTCTTGTCTTCTGTAGCGCGATGTTGTTGGTCAAGGCGTAGTCGATGCAGTCTTTCAGACTCCATTGGCGCGCACTCGCATGGTAGGGAGTTGCGGCAACGAGTAAGCCGATGATAACCTTTCCGATAGTTTTTACTTTTTTCATTCCTATAATTATTATGTTGATTTTCTGCTTATTATAGATTCTCTTCTTTAAAAAGGGTTTATTGAGTGTGTATTTTTTTTAACAAAAATAAACGCCAATGCTTGGCAGGTTCATATTTTTTATTTACCTTTGCAACCGCAATTGGTTCGCAGTCATCTTCGTTCCGTTTAGGCAATAGAAGGTGCTGCGATGAAAAGGGAATCAGGTGAGAAGCCTGAGCAGTCCCGCTGCTGTATGCGTCTTATTGGGCAAGCACGATGGTCACTGACATTTTTTCGGGAAGACCGCTTGATTGAGTTTGACGACGCGAGCCAGAAGACCTGCCGTTGCCATAGAGAGATAATGTGTGCTCACTGTATGTATCAATCAGCATATTATAAGTATTTACGCTTTCTGTCTATGATTCTATCCCGCCTCGTGGGTTAGGTTTTGGGATGGAGAACCATTAAGTTTTTAGGATAAGATGAAGAAAATCTGCAAAGGATTATTGTGCCTCTGTGTGATGCCCTGTCATGCGCAGAATGTAGGTACGATTCATCGCGACACGCTCTCGCTCGACGAGGTGGTGTGTGTGGGCGAGCGCCCTCATTACCTTACACCCAGTCAGACCCTCCAGGGCGAGATGCTGCAGAACCTGTCTACCACCTCCGTGGCCGATGCCCTGAAGTATTTCTCGGGCGTGCAGATCAAGGACTATGGTGGACTGGGCGGACTGAAGACCGTCAACGTGCGGTCGCTCGGATCGCAGCATGTGGGCGTGTATCTCGACGGCATTCGTATCACCAACGCACAGAACGGACAGGTGGATTTGGGCAAGTATTCTTTGTCCAACATGGAGTCTGTGTCGCTATACAACGCCAACAGGAACGAGCGTCTGCAGTCGGCTTCCGAGTACGCCTCGGCTGCTACGGTCTATATGCAGACCCGTCGTCCCGACCGCACTATGCTGACGGGCGAGTACGGACTGGGATCGTTTGGACTGCAGAAAGCCAAGCTCTATTTCGCCTTGAAGAACTGGCTCTTTGTAGATGGCGAATATCAGCACAGCGACGGCGACTATAAGTTCCGGTTCCAGTCGGCTTCGGAAGACACGATAGGGCGCCGTCACAATTCCGACATCACCTTCTACCGGCTTGAGGCAGCAGGCTTCTATCGAGGACTGTCGGTCCACACCTATTATTATAATTCCGAAAGGGGCTTGCCAGGTCCTGTTGTCAGGCGACTCTCCGACCAATGGGACTCCACCGACCGGCAATGGGATCAGAACTTTTTCGCACAGGCTTCGTATAAGAAACTGTGGAGCCGTTTCGGTCTGAAGGTCAATATGAAGTATGCGTTCGACTATCTGCATTATCTGCAGGACCCATCGACCAATGCTGCTGCCATGTACTGCAATAACCACTACACCCAACAGGATGTTTATGTTTCTGTATCAGGGTCTTACAATACGCACTATATTTCTGTTACAGCCAGCACTGACTTGCGATGGTCTGACCTCAACTGCGATGTCTACCATTTCAACTATGTCTATCGCATCGACTCTAAGTCGCTCCTCTCACTCATTGGCTCCTATAAGGGCTGGGAGGCTAATGTGGCTTTGCTCTATACGCACGTACAGGACCATACCGTGGCACAGGCCGATGCCATGCAGAGACTCACGCCCATGGTGTTGCTCTCTTATAGGAAAAAGGAGTGGATAGTGAGGGCTTTTCATAAGCGTATCTTTCGTGTGCCTACACTCAATGACCTGTACTACACCTTGGTGGGCAACACGAAGTTGCAGCCCGAGTACACCTCTCAGTGGGATGCAGGAGTCGACTATCGCGGCAAACATCTGCACTTTGCCCTTGACGCTTACTATAACGAAATAAGCGACAAGATAGTGGCGATTCCGATGAAGTGCCAGTTCCGCTGGTCGATGGTCAACTTTGGCAAGGTTAAGTCGTACGGACTTTCCTTATCAGGCGGATACAACCAGGAGTGGGGTAGATTCTCGCTCTCTGCCAATGCCAACTATACGTGCCAGATAGACCGCGACTACACGCAGCCCAGCGCTCCGGAATACAAGAACTACATTCCCTATTCGCCTATGCACTCAGGCTCGGCCATCATCGATTTGGGGTATCGGTCGTATAGTCTCTGCACCTCGTTCCTTTACACAGGTGAGCGGTTTGCCTTGCTTTCCAACAATTCCGACGACCTTTTGGGCGATTGGTATACGGTGGACGTGAAGCTGAATAAGCGCTTCTTCTTAGGTAGATATGTGCTGCAAGCCACCTTAGAATGTAATAATCTTACCGACTCGCATCATGAGGTGGTGAAGCGTTATCCCATGCCAGGAAGAAACTACAAGATGACCTTGAAATTTGAAATGTAGAGTTTTTCTTAGGAGTTAAAAAGTTAAGACAATACTAAATATGAACATTCGTAAACACATTATAGGGCTCTATGCTGTCGCCATCGTCTTGTCAATGATGCTTGCAGGATGTCGCATGGAGGTAAACGACGAGGTGGCTGTCAGCCATCCCACAGCATCCGACGACCGGCTGCTCGTACTCTGTGAGGGATTGTGGGGAATGGACAACTCCACCATCTCGTTCATCGACCATGGTGTGCTTACCAACAAATGGTTTCGCCAACAGAATGCTCATCAGCGTCTTGGAGATACGGGTAATGACCTGCTGATGGTGAACGACACGCTGATAGCTATCTCTGTGAACTGGTCGAACATCATCCAGTACATTCGCCCCGACGGAACCGCCATAGCTGCCACAGAGGACATCCCCAACAATCGCAAGTTGGCTACTGATGGCGAATACCTGTATTGCACCTCGTATGCCAACAATGGTTATGTAGCTAAGATAGACTTGCGCACGAAGAAGATTGTAGACACTTGCCCTGTGGGCTATGAGCCTGAAGGTATAGCCTTTTATCGTGGCCGCCTTTTTGTGGCGAATACGGGAGGCTACTCCACGCAAGTGGGACACGATTACGAGTCTACCATTTCGGTCATCGATGCTCAGACGATGAAGGAGTTGAAGCGTATCGACACGGGTTGCATCAATCTCTTTGGTAATATGTCGCAAGAGGGACAGTTTCTTTGCATTAATTCTGTGGGCGACTATTACAAGGAGCCAGGACGCTGCGTTGTGCTCAACATGCAGAGTGAAGAGTTTCGCGTGTTCGACTTCCCTGTGACCTACAATTGTAGCTACGGTGGAAAGTTCTACACTATAGGCTCAAGTTTCTCTTACATCACAAACACCTACGAGTTCTCCATTCATACCATCCAGTTGCCTTCGCTGCAGGTGGAGGAGGGACTGGCTGATTATGATGCTGCCATATCCACCATCAAACAGATGGATTCGCCCTATGGAATCTACATCTCGCCCTATTCGGGACATCTCTACGTTTCGGATGCCCGCAGCTATGCCACTAATGGTTATGTGTACGAGTTCGACCGCGACGGCTCACAGCTCAATAAGTACAGTCTTAAAGGTATTAACCCTGCTCATTTCTTGGCGTTGCCGCAATAAGCGTGTAGGAATAAGAATGAATGTGAATTGTTCACACAATATTTTTTAATTTTTAAAGTTTAACTAATAGAAAAAGAATGAAAAAGTTTTATTTTTTGCTTGCACTTGTGTGTGCTGCTGGTTTTCTGACATCTTGTAGTGATGATGATGGTCCTGAGGCACCAAAGTATCTTACCGTGGATTTCGAGGGTGAATATTGGAATGCCCTGATCGACCCAAACCAGGCTACGGGCAAGTTGCTCTATGGTGAGTCGGGAATGGGTTATACAGATGAAAATGGTGTGTATGAGTGGACAGATGAAGCAACATCTCTGCACTCCAAACTGAATGGATCGAATGGCTCGTGGGCTTACTGGAGTGGTGGCGTGGCTGTGTCTAACTATCATTGTGACATCGCCAACGGAAGTGCTACGACACAGCTTTCTCTTCCTACAGGAACAGCCGCTCACTCGGGCAACAACTTCGTGGTAGCCTATGGTTATAACGATGGTGGTTGGGATTCATGCCCCGTCATCGACTTCAAGGACGGTGTGGCTCGCAAGATTAAGGGACTATGGGTTACTAACAATTCATACTTTTTGAACTCGCTTAGCAATGGCGATAGCTACAATTCTTCAGCTACAGATGCCACATTCATCGACGTGACCTTCGAGGGATTTGATGTAAACGGACTCTCTCAGGGCAAGGTGAAATGTCGCCTGCAGGACGGCAAGACCTCAGTTACCGACTGGAAGTATGTAGACCTCAGTTCGTTAGGAGCTGTCAACAGTCTGAAGGTGAACTACGAGTTCTCTGACGACCAGAAAAATAGTTATGGTTATTCAGCACCAGCCTATGTTGCTATCGATGATGTACAGATTTATCAGTAAAGATAAAATAGTTTAATTCCAAAATAGTACATGTATAAATCGACGAGAAATGGATTAGTAGTTCTCTGCCTGGCAGGATGTTGCCTGACAGGTGGGGCTCAGACACAGAAAGTCCAGGTGTTGGAATATCATCCAGCACCTGGACAGTTTGTTAATGTTTTGCCTACAGCCGAAGCAGGCACGACACAAGCTGACATCAATAGACTCTGCGAGGAACAGTTGGAGGATAGCAATCTCGTGCATTTGGGAGCCTATGGCGGCTACATCACTATGAAGTTCGACCATCCGATAGAGAACAAACATGGCTCTGATTTCCTCGTCTTGGGCAACGGAATGTATGCAATCGACGACCCAAAATATGGTAAGGAGACTATCGGTGGATCCATAGAGCCTGGCATCGTATATGTGGGAGTGGGCGACAATCTTGAGACTGCACAATGGTATGAGTTGGCAGGTTCAGAATACTATACTACTGAGATTCATGACTTCGAGATTACTTACTTCAAGCCAACCACCGAAGCCTGTGAACATCAGTTGTTTGGCTCTGTGTGTGATAACTATATCAAGTGGAATTGTACTTGGACGAATGCCCAGGGCGAGCGTCGTGACTCTACGGGTTATCATATGAAGAACCAATTTCATATTCAGACCTATTGGCCCAAGTGGGAAGATAAGGAACAGCTTACTTTCAAGGGAGGATGTTTGCCCAATAATGCGGTGATGTACTCTCCGAAGTACTGGGTGCAGTATCGCTATGCTAAGGATGCCTATGGCTATGCTGACGCTTGTCCTGCTAAAGATTCGCTCTATTCGTCTTTCGACATCAACTGGGCTGTAGACGAGAAAGGCAATTCCGTGGCTCTCGATCACATCGATTATATTCGTGTTATGACGGGTGTTTTCCAATATTGTGGTTGGTTGGGCGAAACTTCTACGGAGATTTCTTCTGTTGTCGACCTTCATCTCATCGATGGCTACGATGAAAATCCTTACGTCATTACTCCTCGCGAGCGTCCTACGACAGGTATCTTGTTGCCTACAGTGAATGTGGCAAACCGTCGTACTGATAAAGCCTATTACACGCTTACAGGTCAACGAGTGGATCGGGTAGAGCGTGGTAAGATCTATATTCATCAAGGCAAGAAAGTGGTTTTCTAAAGATTCTTGAACAAAATAAAAAATGAAACTTTTATTTAAATATTTGTTGCTATGGGCTGTCGTGATGATGCTTTATGCCTGTGGTGGAAAAGTCAACTCGACCCATGATTCTGATGGCGACACCCTGCAACTCAAGTATGCGCAATACTTGCAACTCATCCATCATGATGGTTTTACAGAAGCCCTTGTGCTCAATCCCTGGAGCCAGGGCAAGCTACTCCATCGTTATCTCTTGGTGCCTAAGGGCAAGGCAGGTGATAGAGTGGTGGTAGGCTTGCAGAAAACTATGTCGGATGACGCCACGCCTTGTGATGTCGTTCGTACACCTGTCACGAAGAGCGTCATCACTTCATCAGCTCATTGTCAGTTACTCTATGAGTTAGCCTGCCAACAAGCCATCTCAGGAGTTTGCGACCTTGAGTATATGTTGATTCCCGATGTGCAGAAACGAGCTTCACGGAAGTCAGCCCACGGTATCGTTAATTGTGGTTCATCTATGCAGCCCGATATCGAGCGTATCATGGCGTTGCACCCTGAGGTCATCCTGGTTTCTCCTTTTGAGAATAGTGGTGGTTACGGCAAACTTTCGGATATGAACATCCCGCTGGTTGAGGCTGCCGATTATATGGAAACATCACCCTTAGGACGAGCTGAATGGATCAAGTTTTATGGTATGCTCTTTGAGCCTTCTCAGGGCGATGCCGTCGCTTCTACGCGAGCAAAAGCTCTCTTTGCCGACATCGAGCGCGCTTACTTACGTCTTAAAGACTATGCTTCTCGTTTGCCTTTAGGTTATTCTGTGCTCACAGAGCGTAAGACTGGCGGTGTTTGGTATGTACCAGGTGGTCGTAGTACGATTGGTCAGATGCTGCACGATGCGCATGCTCGTTACCTCTTTGCTGATGATCAGCATAGCGGCAGTTTGTCTATGAGCCCAGAGCAGATTTTAGCTCATGCCACTGAGGTGGATGTGTGGGCCACCAAGTATTGGGGAAATCATCCTCTTTCTCGCTCTCAGCTACTACAGGAATATGCGGGCTACCGTCTGCTTCAAGCCATGAAGACGGGGCGGGTATATCAAGCTTCCACCAGTTCTCAACCTTATTTTGAGGAAACCAGTTTTCATCCAGAGCGACTCCTCCGTGAGTTTATCTTACTCTCGCATCCTGAAGCTCAAAAGCAATTAGGAAAATTGCGATATTATCAGAAATAGTTGATTTTGATTAAATAATAAAATGCAACTACTCAACACCCCTATAATAAACTTCGCGTAACTAAAACGCTTTAACTTGATTAAAAGTTCCGTTTAAAGCCTTTGAACATGTATTCAGAACCTTTGAACGGGTATTCAGAGCCTTTGAACGTATGTACAAAAGCTTTGGATAGAGATTTATCTGTGGTTTAACGATTTTAGTTTGTGGTTTAACGATTTTAGTTGACCACTTTACGCTTTATTGATAATACGAGTTGACTCAGTTATTACTTATTTATAATTCACGTCGTCTCACATTATTAACGTAACAACTCATGACAATATGAAAGCTGAGTATATACAAAAAAATGAGGGTGTGTCATAATTGGCTATGGTCATTTATGGTGCACC
>ULTW01030497.1_pt1 | contig 83340 bp, 77 predicted proteins | sample 1957961 | NCBI WGS metagenome assembly ULTW01 (sample SAMEA4835744, study PRJEB28245) | human gut metagenome | biome: gut microbiome; material: fecal sample | place: Denmark | collected 2008 | reverse complement strand
GCTTATATTGATGCGGTGAAGACCGTAGATTATCCTAGCGCTGAAGAGAGTTATTAACATTAACTCTCTTTTTAGTGAAGTGTAAGAGAGTATAAATACGATAGATTCATAAAAGAGTTTAGAATAATGGATACACAAAATACTCCAGTACATATCAAACTGTGGCACAAGGACTTCTGGCGGTTATGCTTTGCCAACCTCTTGCTGATGTCGAGTGTGTACATGCTCATTATTGCCATTCCTTATTTCCTGATTCCGGCGAATTATCAGATGTGGCAGATAGGGTGTGTGCTTCTTGCATACGGCTTTGGACTTTTCCTGTTTGGCGGCTTCTGCTCTTATCTGGTGCAGCGCTACCGCAGGAATATGGTCTGTCAGCTTTCCATTTTAGGTGTGGTTGTTTGCCTTTCGGTTCTTTACTATCTGGATACGTTCTGGAACATCAGGTTTCCTTTTGAGATTCTCCTGGCGGTCCGTTTTCTGCAGGGAGCTTTCCTGGGGCTGGCTCAGATGACGCTTGCCAGTACGCTGGTTATTGATTCCTGCGAGTCGTTCCAGCGCACCGAGGCTAATTATATTACCTCCTGGTTTGCCCGCTTTTCGATAGCTGTAGGACCCTTGTTGGCATTTTTTGTTTACAACTATTTCGGCATGGGCTATGTTTTCCCTACGGCTTCGTTGCTGGCTTTGGGAGCCTTCGTGCTGGTTTCTCGCGCCAAGTTTCCTTTCAAGGCACCTGCTGAAGGAATGAAGGTTTTCAGCCTCGACCGCTTCTATCTGCCACAGGGAACTCCGCTGTTTGTCAATATCATTCTGATTACTTTTTCTGCGGGATTATACTTTTCTTTGCCTCATTCTTCTGGCATTTTTCTGATGATTTTCGGAGGATTGGTCTTGGCGTTTCTGGCAGAAAAGTTTGTCTTTGCTGATGCAGATCTGAAGAGTCAGATAATCGTAGGTCTGATATTGTTGGCTTCTGCTGAACTGATTTCGTTCGGAAGTCAGGAGTTTGCTGTAGAAATCGTGGTTCCAACCTTGCTGGGTTTCAGCTTGGGAATCATCGGAAGCCGTTTTCTGCTCTTCTATATCAAGCTTGCCAAACATTGCCAGCGCGGCACGAGCGTGAACTCATTCTTCCTGGCTTGGGAATTGGGATTGAGTTTGGGACTCGGTCTCGGATTCCTGTTCCATAATCTTCCTGCGAGAGCGCATTTTGACGTAGATCATCCTGTATATAATATGATTGAATCAGGGATGTTGCACTATGCGCTTCTTTTTACAATCGTATCGTTGCTGGTGTACAATTTCTTGGTTCATCCTTGGTACATGAAGCATAAAAACAGATAAAATATTTGAAATCTCGTTTGTTTCATAAAAGCTATTCTTTAAAAGAACCTAAAAATAGCTTTTATGAAACATTTTTAATATTATTTAGATAGGTTTTTTCGCTTTTGTGGCTTAATTTGAGTACTTTTGCGTTTAGTTTTGGAAATATATTGTTTGAATTAAGAAATTAAACGTAAAAATATAGAATTATGGCAGAAGCTATTGATATCCGCGAATTGAATATCCGGATAGAACAACAAAGTCAGTTTGTTACCAATCTGGTAATGGGCATGAATAAGGTAATCGTAGGTCAGAAACACCTCGTAGATTGCCTTCTTATCGGTCTTCTCTCTGATGGTCATATCCTGCTTGAGGGTGTACCTGGACTGGCGAAGACACTTGCAATCAAGACATTGTCACAGCTTATCAGCTCCGACTATAGCCGCATTCAGTTTACTCCTGATCTGTTGCCTGCCGATGTGGTGGGTACTCAGATTTATTCACAGAAAGACGAGGCATTCCATGTAAAGCGCGGTCCTGTCTTCGCCAATTTCGTTTTGGCAGATGAGATTAACCGTGCCCCAGCCAAGGTGCAGAGTGCTCTGCTCGAAGCCATGCAGGAACATCAGGTTACCATTGGCGATGAAACCTTCAAACTGCCTAGTCCGTTCCTGGTAATGGCTACACAGAACCCTATCGAGCAGGAAGGAACCTATCAGTTGCCTGAAGCACAGGTAGACCGTTTCCTGCTGAAGGTAATCATCGATTATCCTACACTGGAAGAGGAGAAGCTCATCATCCGTGAGAATATCCAGGGTGGACTTCCTGAGGTTACTCCTGTAACATCTGCCGAGGAGATTCTGAAGGCCCGCAAGATTGTAAACGAGGTTTATCTCGATGAGAAGATTGAGCAGTATATTGCCGATATCGTCTTTGCTTCACGTTATCCTGAGCGCTACGGACTGGGCGAACTGAAAGACATGATTACCTTCGGCGGCAGTCCTCGTGCCAGCATCTCTCTTGCCAAGGCAGCCAGAGCCTATGCATTTATCAAGCATCGCGGCTATGTGATTCCTGAGGATGTAAGAGCTGTGGCCCATGACGTATTGCGCCACCGTATCGGTCTTTCTTACGAGGCTGAGGCAAGCAATGTGACAAGCGAGGAAATCGTGAGCCGCATTATCAATAAGGTGGAAGTGCCTTGATTCGGTAAGTGAAGAGTGAAGAACGAAGAGTGAAAAATTCGCTTGCTTCACTAATCATAAAGTTCAATGTTCAAAATTCAAAGTTCAAAGTAATAAGTTGGATACACAAGATATCTTAAAAAAGGTTCGGAAGATAGAAATCAAGACTCGCGGACTGAGTCAGAACATCTTCGCAGGTCAGTATCATTCTGCCTTCAAGGGTAGGGGAATGGCCTTTGCCGAGGTGCGCGAATATCAGTACGGCGATGATGTGAGAGACATCGACTGGAACGTGACCGCCCGCTTTCATAAGCCTTACGTCAAGGTGTTTGAAGAGGAAAGGGAACTGACGGTGATGCTGCTCGTAGACGTCAGCGGGTCGCTCGATTTCGGTACGATGAAGCAGATGAAGCGCGATCTGGCTACTGAGATTGCTGCCACACTCGCCTTCAGTGCCATTCAGAACAATGACAAGATAGGTGTCATCTTCTTCTCTGACCGTATCGAGAAGTACATTCCGCCTAAGAAAGGAAGAAAACATATTCTCTATATCATCAGAGAAATGCTCAATTTCCAACCGCAGAGCCAGCGTACCGACATCGGCTGCGCCCTGGAATATTTCACCCGCGTGATGAAACGCCACTGCACGGCTTTCGTAATCAGCGACTTCTACGATCATAAGGATTTCCAGCATCAGCTGCAGATTGCCAACCAGAAGCATGATGTAGTAGCCATTCAGGTTTACGACCCGCGTGCCAAAGTGTTGCCTGATGTAGGACTGCTCAAGGTGATGGACGCAGAAACCGGACACGAAATGTATATTGATACAAGTTCGAAGAAACTGCGAATGGCTCATACCCAGCAATGGCTGATGCAGCAGGAAAATCTGAAAACCGACTTTGCCAAAAGCAAGGTCGACTGGACTTCGATTGCCACCAACGAGGACTTCTCGAAGGCACTCCTGATGCTTTTCAAGCAGAGGGGCTGATGGCTTTCAGTTCTGAGAGGAAGATTTCTAAAGAGAATGACTTTCTCCCGGTTCTCCGAAACATTGCTCTATGGCTTGGAAAACGAAAGTTCAAAGCTCAAAGTAAAGAAACTATGTTTAAAGTAAAGAATATCATATTGTCGCTCGCTCTCCTGGGGTGCTCAGGCTTAGCTCAAGCCCAGCAGGTAGAGCAACGCATCGACTCGCTGCAGATACTGATTGGACAGCAGACCATGCTGCATCTGAAGGCTTCGGTCAAGCAGGGCGATAAGGTGGAATTGCCATCTTTCAAGCCGCAGCAGCAAATTACGCCGGGAGTGGAAGTGGTAGAGCAGAGTAAAGGCGACACTTCGCACATAGGCGACGACCGCATGGTGGTGAGTCGCGACTATACGCTGACTTCGTTTGATGAAAAGGTGTATGCGATTCCTGCGCTCAATGTGAAGGTAAACGGCAAGAACTTTCATGGCAACCAGCTTGCGCTGAAGGTGCTCACCGTGCCCGTAGATACGGTTCATCCCAACCAGTTCTATCCGCCCAAGGATGTTCAGGACAATCCTTTCTCCTGGAGCGAATGGAGCGCGCTGTTCTGGTTGAGCCTATTGCTGTTAATCCTCTGTGGCGCATGGCTTTATCTGCGTAACAGACTGAAGAATAACAAGCCAATCATTACCCATATCCGCATCGTAAAACGTGTTCCGGCTCATGAAAAGGCGCTGAATCAAATCAACGTCATCAAGCAGCAGCACGTTGAGAATCAGGAAACACAGAAGGCTTACTACACTCAGCTTACCAATACGCTGAGAGAATACATCGTGAGCCGTTTCGGATTCAATGCCATGGAGATGACCAGTGCCGAAATCATCGAACGTTTGCGCGAAGCAGGCGACCAGAAGATGATAGATGAACTGAAGGAACTCTTCCAGACTGCCGATCTCGTGAAGTTTGCCAAATATGAAACCCTGGTGAATGAGAATGATGCAAACCTGGTGAATGCCATCAACTTCATCGACCAGACCAAGACAGATGAGAAACCTACAGAAGAAAAGGTGGTTCCGCAACTGACCAATGAAGAGCAGAAGACGCAATCTCAGCGCCGCCTCATCAAGTCGCTCCTTTGGATAGGAGCCATCGTAGGTCTGGCTCTGTTGGGTTACATCATTTATCAGTCAGCCATGCTGCTGATGTAAAGCAGGGTGTTCTTATGAAACGTTTCGCCGGGCAAAGCGGTTTATTCCGAAACTCTTTGCCTGGCTATAAATAGAAAAATATAGAAATGGAATTTGCAAGTAAAGGCTATTTTCTGTTGCTCCTGTTGCTGATACCTTATATATTATGGTATTTCCTCTACAGGAAGAAGAATGCGCCAACCATGCGCATGAGCGACACGAAAAAGTATCAATATGCTCCGAAGAGCCTGCGTGTGCGTCTCATCCATCTGCCAATGGTGCTGAGATGCATCTGTTTCGTGCTCATCGTCTGTGCGATGGCTCGTCCGCAGACGCATACAGCTTGGGACAACAAGACGGTGGAAGGCATTGACATTATGTTGGCGATGGACGTTTCCACCTCTATGCTTGCCGAAGATTTGAGACCAAACCGTATGGAAGCGGCTAAGGATGTGGCAACAGAATTCATCTCGGGAAGACCGAACGACAACATCGGTCTGACTATCTTTGCCGGTGAAGCCTTCACCCAGTGCCCGATGACAACCGATCATGCCAGTCTGTTGCGCCTCTTGCAGGCAACCCGTACGGATATTGCCGCCCGGGGACTGATTGACGATGGAACTGCTGTGGGAATGGGACTCGCCAATGCCGTGAGCCGCCTGAAGGATTCTAAGTCAAAATCGAAGGTTGTGATTCTTCTTACCGACGGCAGTAACAACATGGGCGAAATCTCGCCAATGACCGCAGCAGAGATTGCCAAGAGCTACGGAATCCGCGTTTACACCATCGGTGTAGGAACCAACAAGGTGGCTCCTTATCCAATGCCTGTGGCAGGAGGAGTACAGTACGTCAACATTCCGGTAGAGATAGATACGCAGACGCTGAGCAACATTGCGCAGACAACTGAAGGTAATTTCTATCGCGCAACGAACAATAATGAGCTGAAGAAGATTTACAGGGACATTGATAAACTGGAGAAAACCAAGTTTAATGTCAAGCACTTTGCTAAGCGCTATGAAGCTTATCAGCCATTCGCCTTGGCAGCTCTCCTGGTATTGCTGGTAGAAATCCTGCTCCGCATCACCTGGTTCAGAAGAATTCCGTAATCCGGATACTGAACCATTACTGATTATCGGAGATATTTCGCTATCTTTCGGAGATATTTCGCTATCTTTCGGAGATATTTTACCAGTTATCGGAGATATTTTACTGATTATCGGATAATCGAATAGAAGATATAATTAGAATAGAAAATGTTAAGATTTGAAGATCCTATATTTCTCTGGCTGTTGTGGATTATACCAGTACTGATTCTCATCAGACTGATAGGATGGAGAAGAAGAAAGGCTAAACTGAAGAAGCTCGGTGATCCGGAACTTCTGAAACAGCTCATGCCCAACATCTCCAAATATCGCCCAACAGTTAAGTTTGTGCTGATGCTCGCAGCCTTGGCGCTTCTTATCGTGATGGTAGCTCGTCCGCAGATGGGCAGCAAGATTTCTCACGATAAGCGACATGGTATTGAAACCATCATCTGCCTCGATATTTCAAATTCCATGCTCTGTCAGGACGTGGCTCCATCCCGTTTGGACAAGAGTAAGATGCTTATCGAAAATCTGGTCGACAACTTTAACAACGACAAGATTGGACTCATCGTCTTTGCAGGCGATGCGTTCGTGCAGTTGCCAATCACCACCGATTATGTTTCGGCAAAGATGTTTCTTCAGAACATTACCCCTGGTCTTATCCAGACCCAGGGAACCAATATCGGCGAAGCCATCGATTTGGCTTCCAAGAGTTTCACTCAGCAGGAGAATGTAGGCAGAGCCATTATCGTAATTACTGATGGCGAAAACCATGAGCCTGGCGCACAGGAGGCAGCGGCAGCTGCCAACAAGAAAGGAATCAATGTCTTCATCCTGGGCATAGGTAACACCAAGGGAGCACCAATCCCTATGGGCGACGGCTCTTATCTGAAGGACAATGCGGGCAACACCGTAATGACCGCTCTGAATGAGCAGATGTGCAAGGTACTTGCCCAGGCAGGCAAGGGTCAGTACATTCATGTAGATAATACCAGCGATGCGGAAAGAGCATTGAATGATGATATTGCCAAATTGCAGAAAGGCGATGTGACGAGTGTGGTTTACAGCGCTTATGATGAACAGTTCCAGGCTGTAGGTATTCTCGTCATCCTGTTGCTTATCATCGAAATCTGTCTGCTTGAGGTAAAGAATCCTCTGCTCAGAAACATCAAGTTTTTTAAGAAAGACATCAAGAAGCCTTTCTGATAAACGTTTATACATTATTATATAATAAGAATGAGATATTTAAGATATATATTGGTTTTTGCCCTGATGGTGCTGGGCTTGGCGAAGGTGGGAGCACAGAACGACCGCAACTTCATTCGCCAGGGAAACCGCGCCTATCATAAACAGAAGTGGGCTGCAGCCGAAACGCAATATCGCAAGGCTATCTCCAAGAACCAGAAGAATGCGCAGGCTGTCTATAATCTGGGTTGCGCCCTGATGATGCAGCAGAAGGATTCGATGGCGATGATACAGTTTGAGAATGCTTCGAAACTGGAAACGAACAAGATGCGACGCGCCAGAAGTTACCACAACATGGGTGTGGTCATGCAGCAGCATCAGCAATATGCGCAGGCCATAGGATGCTATGAGAACGCCCTGCGTTGCAATCCGCAGGACAATGCAACCCGATATAATCTTGCCCTCTGCAAGAAACTGCTTAAAAACCAGAAGCAGAACAAGCAGAACGATAAGAACAAGAACAACAAGAATAAAAACAAGGACAAGAACAAAGACAAGCAGAATAAGGATCAGAACAAAGATCAGAATAAAGACAAGAACGATAAAAATAAGAACAACCAGAATAAGAACAATCAGCAGAATCAGAACCATCAGGACAAGATGAGCAAAGATAATGCTGAACAACTCTTGAACGCTGCCATCCAGCAGGAGAAGGATACGAAGCGTAAGATGCAGAAAGCGATGAGTCAGCCTCGCAGAAAGCAATATGAGAAAAACTGGTAAAAAGTAAAATAATACAACGAGCATAATATATTAAGAACATGAAACATATAGGTTGGTTTATTATTATATGGGCAATGCTTCTGGGCTTCAGTTTGCAGCTGAAAGCCCAGCATATCAGTGTGTCGGCACCAACACACGTGGCGGCGGGAGAAAACTTCCGTGTGGCCTATACCATCAATACACGTGATGTAGAGGAATTCCGCCTGGGCGGAGTAGGAGAAGGACTTGAGGTAATCGCAGGTCCTTACACCTCATCGCAGTCCAGTTATCAGATGATCAATGGCCATACTTCCTCTTCATCATCGGTAACCATTACCTATACGCTCTACGCAGCTAAAAACGGAACCTTTGGCATTGGTGCCTCTCATGCCATCGTAAATGGTAAGAAACTCTCTTCCCATCCGGTTAAGATTACGGTTTCTGGCCATGCTGCACGCAATAACGGCGCTCCTTCCATGCACGGACAGAATGATTATGATGAACCACGTATGCGAACTGCCGGATCAAGAATATCAGGCAGAGACCTCTTCATCAAGGTTACAGCCAACAAGCGACGTGTTCACGAACAGGAACCGGTGCTCCTTACTTATAAGGTTTATACGCAGGTAGACCTTACCCAGCTGGAAGGCAAGATGCCTGACCTGAAGGGATTCCACAACCAGGAAGTTCCGCTGCCTCAGCAGAAGAGTTTCCATACTGAAACCGTAAACGGCCGACCTTACCGATGTGTTACATGGAGCCAGTATGTCATGTATCCGCAGATGACGGGAAGCCTCACCATTCCAGCCATTACCTTCAAGGGAATCGTAGTTCAGCAGAACAGAAACGTTGACCCGATGGAAGCTTTCTTCAATGGTGGCTCCGGCTATGTTGAAGTAAAGAAAGATATTATAGCTCCTAGTGTGAAAATTCAGGTTGATCCATTGCCTCAGCGCCCTGCCAACTTCTCGGGCGGTGTAGGTAAATTCAACATTACTGCTTCCATCGACAAGAAGGAAGTAAAGGCTGGCGAACCTATCACCATTCGTGTAGTGGTAGGAGGAATCGGAAACCTGAAGCTGCTCAAGCAACCTGTCATTACCTTCCCTAAGGATTTTGACAAGTACGATGCGAAGGTGACAGACAAGACTCGTCTCACAGCCAATGGAGTAGAAGGCAATATGATTTATGACTTCCTGGCTGTGCCTCGTAATCAGGGAAATTATACCATTCCTGCGGTAGAATTCACCTATTATGATACTTCGGCTAACAAGTACAAGACAATCAAGACCCAGCCGTTTACGCTGAATGTAGAGAAGGGCGATGGAACATCAGACAATGAAACATCAGATTTCAGCAACAAGGATAAGGACATTCATGCGCTGAAACTGGGCAAGTCTAAGCTTCATGATATTGACGATATGTTCTACGGAAGCTTCGGCTACTGGACCAGTCTGCTGGTTCCATTGGCAGCCTTCTTTGCCCTACTCATTGTTTTCCGCCGCCGTGCTCTCGAGAATGCCGACCTTGTAAAGGTTCGTTCCAACAAGGCAAACAAGATAGCAACCAAGCGCCTGAAGAAGGCTCATCTGCTGATGCTCGCCGGAAAGCAGGAAGAATTCTACGATGAAGTGCTCCGTGCTTTGTGGGGCTATGTAAGCTACAAGCTCAACATGCCTGCCGAAAAGCTCTCACGTGAAAACATTCAGGCTATGCTCGAAAAACATTGTGTAGAGGAGAGAACTATCGAGAAGTTTACAACTGCGCTCGATGAATGTGAGTTTGAACGCTATGCGCCGGGCGATCCTGCCGGCAATATGAACCGTACATTCGAATCAGCAATGACTGCTATTATGGATATAGAAAATGCTATCAATGCAACGCGTAAGCAGCGCAAGAAGAGTGCAACCGGATATTCGTTCGTCATGATGATCATGGTGATGTTGGGCTGCTCGGTTTCTGCAGGCGCTGTAACCAAGAACAATGCTGATACGGAATATCAGAAAGGTAACTATCAGCAGGCCATACGCGACTATGAGGAAATATTGAACAACTATGGTGTTTCAGCCGAAGTTTACTATAACTTGGGTAATGCTTATTACCGTACAGACAATATTACCAAGGCTGTGCTCAATTATGAGCGTGCCCATCTGCTCTCGCCAGGCGATGAAGACATCAGCTTCAACCTGCAGTTTGCACGTAGCAAGACCATCGATAAGATTACGCCGGAAAGCGAGATGTTCTTCGTAACCTGGTGGAAGGCGCTGGTTAACTTTACGAGTGTTGACTGTTGGGCAAAGACAGGCATCATAGCCATCATCATGGCGCTGGTTCTGGTATTGGTTTATCTCTTCGGTCCGCATATCGTGTTGCGCAAGATTGGTTTCTTCGGTGGAATCTTCTTCGTGGCAGTCTTCCTGCTGAGCAATCTCTTTGCTTACCAGCAGTGGCAGATGCTTATCAACCGTACGGGAGCCATCATCATCGCTCCTTCTGTCAATGTGAAGAAAACTCCATCCAAGACGAGCGCTGACCTCTTCCTGCTGCATGAAGGAACCCGAGTTGACATTACCGATAAGGCGATGAAAGGCTGGCGTGGAATCAAGGTAGGAGATGGCAGAGAAGGCTGGATTGAAACCAAGGCAATTGAGGAAATCTGATTAAGATAAAATCTGATTAAAATAAAGAGAATGGATTTTAGTAGGATACAAGATTTTGACATGCAGCTGTTGCATGTGTTTAACGGCAGCGAGAATGTCTGGCTCGATCAGATGGCAATGGCGCTTACGTCGGGCTGGACATGGATTCCGCTTTATATCGTCCTCTTCGTTGTTGTGATAAGAAACAACGAGATGATGGGCCAGATTGCGCTCGTGGTTGGAGGAGCGGTGCTCTGCATCTTTCTGGCTGATGGACTGGTGGATGGAATCATCAAACCGCTAGCTGAGAGATGGCGACCTTCCAGCGACCCGATGTTCAAGTATACGGTTCAGGTGGTTGACAATATGCGCCTCAAGAGTTTCAGCTTCTGTTCGGCTCATGCGGCTAATACGCTTTCTATAGCCATCTTCTTCTCGTTGCTTATCCGCAGCAAACTGGTTACGTGGACCCTGTTATTATGGTCGCTCGTAAACTGCTGGACCCGTCTTTACCTGGGTGTTCATTATCCGGTCGACATTCTTTGTGGTCTGGCTATCGGAGCTGTGGTAGGAGTTGTCGTTTATCTTATCTACATCAGGATGTATTACCGCATCTCCCCAAAGATTAAGTATATTTCTAACCAGTATACAAGTACGGGTTACGACTATGATGATGTAGATAAAATCATGACCGTAATGATATTTACCCTTATCATGGTTGTGTTTTATGCCACCTGTCAGATGGCACATCTTTAGTACAGAAATAAAAGTTCAAAATAGAAAGTTCAAAAAGTAAAATAAATAATGGATACAAAACACATTAAGATTAGTGATTATAACTATGATTTACCAGATGAGCGCATCGCAAAATTCCCTATCGCCCAGCGCGACCACAGCAAACTGCTGGTCTATAAGCACGGCGAGGTAAGCGATGATGTTTTCCATCATCTTCCCACATATCTCCCTCAAGGAGCCTTGATGATTTTCAACAATACCAAGGTGATACAAGCGCGTCTGCACTTCCGCAAGGAAACAGGTGCGCTTATTGAGGTTTTCTTGATGGAGCCTGCAGAACCTACTGATTATGAACTCATGTTCCAGACCACCGGACATTGTTCCTGGCTCTGCATGATCGGTAATCTGAAGAAATGGAAAGAGGGCAGCCTGAAGCGTGATTTCGAAATCAAGGGCAATAAACTTACGCTCAGCGCCACTATGCGACGCGGAGATGCGCTAGGCTCTGAAGCGCAGGAAATGGTTGCCAAAGGCGGAGGAACCAACTATTGGGTTGATTTTGATTGGGACAACGACAAGGTGTCTTTCGCTGAGATTCTCGAAGCAGTAGGCGAGTTGCCTATCCCTCCATATCTCAACCGCAAGACAGAGGAGAGCGACAAGACCACCTATCAGACGGTTTATTCTAAAATCAAGGGAAGTGTGGCTGCTCCAACTGCCGGACTTCACTTTACCGAGGCGGTTCTCAAGGATCTTGATGCGCATGGAATCGACCGCGAAGAAGTAACCCTGCATGTAGGAGCCGGCACATTCAAACCGGTGAAGAGTCTTGAAATCGAAGGCCATCAGATGCATACGGAATACATTGTTGTTCATCGTCGCAGTTTGGAAAAACTCATCAAGCACGAGTGCCGGGTCATTGCCGTAGGAACCACCAGCGTACGTACCATCGAGAGCCTCTATTACATGGGCGTTCATCTGCTGAAGCATCCTGAGGCAAATGAAGAAGATCTGCACGTAAAACAGTGGGATCCTTACGAGCTTTCTGAAGATGGCAATCTGGTAGATGGAATCACTCCGATGCAGGCTATCCAGGCAATCATCGATTATCTGGACCGCAACGGCTTGGAGGCTCTCCATTCCAGCACGCAGATTATCATAGCTCCTGGCTATCAGTATAAGATTGTGAAGATGCTGGTCACCAATTTCCATCAGCCTCAGAGCACACTCCTGCTCCTGGTGAGTGCTTTCCTCAAGGGCGATTGGAAGAAGGTTTACGATTATGCTCTTTCGCATGATTTCCGTTTCCTGAGCTATGGTGATTCATCCCTGCTCATTCCATAGAAAAAGTGAAGAGTGAAGAACGAAGAGTGAAGAAACAACGTTCGGCGACCGAAGGGTAAGCCAATTCATTTGCTTTGCTAATCATAAAGTTCAAAGCTCAAAGTTCAAAATTCAAAGTAAAATAGTATGATTTCAGTAGAAGGACTGAAAGTAGAGTTTGGCGTTAAGCCTCTCTTTCATGATGTAAGTTTCGTCATCAACGACCGCGACCGCATTGCCCTGGTGGGTAAGAATGGTGCCGGAAAATCTACGATGCTCAAGATTCTCTGCGGTTTGCAGAAACCTACTGACGGCGTTGTGGCTATTCCTAACGAAACCACTATCGGTTATCTGCCACAGGTGATGAAACTGCAGGACGATACGACCGTGAAAGAGGAAACCCGCAAGGCTTTCGCCCATAATACCGAGATGAAGGCGCGTCTGGACAAGATGCAGCAGGAAATGGCCGACCGTACCGACTATGAGAGCGAAAGCTATGCTCAGCTCGTAGAGAAGTTTACCCAGGAACATGAACGCTACATGATGATGGGTGGCGAAAACTATGAGGCTGAGATAGAGCGCACCTTGAGCGGTCTTGGCTTTACGCGCGATGATTTCGAGCGCCCTACCAAGGAGTTTTCCGGTGGTTGGCGAATGCGTATCGAACTTGCCAAGATTCTGTTGCAGAAGCCTGATGTACTGCTCCTCGATGAGCCTACCAATCACCTTGATATTGAAAGTATCCAGTGGTTGGAGCAGTTCCTGGCGCAGAGTGCTAAGGCTGTGGTTCTGGTGAGTCACGACCGTGCATTCATCAACAATGTAACTAACCGTACCCTCGAAATTACTTGCGGAAGGGTAGAAGATTATAAGGTGAAATACGATGAGTATGTTGTGTTGCGTGCCGAACGCCGCGAGCAGCAGCTCCGTGCTTACGAAAACCAGCAGAAGGAGATTGCCGACATCAAGGATTTCATCGAGCGGTTCCGCTACAAGCCTACCAAGGCGGTTCAGGTGCAGAGCAGAATCAAGCAGCTCGAGAAAATCGTTCCTATCGAGGTGGATGAGGTTGACAACAAGCAGATGCACCTCAAATTCCCTCCTTGTCTCAGAAGTGGCGATTATCCTATCATCTGCGATGAGGTGCGCAAAGATTACGGCGCACACACCGTTTTCGACCATGTTACCTTTACCATCAAGCGTGGCGAGAAGGTGGCTTTCGTCGGTAAGAATGGTGAGGGTAAGTCTACCCTGGTAAAATGTATCATGGGTGAGATTCCTTTCACCGGAACACTCAAGATAGGCCATAATGTGCAGATTGGCTATTTCGCCCAGAACCAGGCACAGCTCTTGGATGAGAATCTTACCATCTTCCAGACTATCGATAATGTTGCCACAGGAGAAATGCGTCTGAAGGTAAACGATCTCCTGGGCGCCTTCATGTTTGGCGGTGAGACTTCTGAGAAGTTTGTCAAGGTTCTGAGTGGAGGAGAACGCAGCCGACTGGCGATGATCAAGCTCCTGCTCGAACCGGTGAATCTCCTCATTCTCGATGAGCCTACCAATCACCTCGACATGCAGTCGAAGGATGTGCTGAAAGAAGCCATCAAGGCTTTCGATGGAACAGCCATCATCGTGAGCCACGACCGTGAATTCCTCGATGGTCTGGTTGATAAGGTCTATGAGTTTGGCGGCGGCAAGGTTCGTGAGCATCTCGGTGGTATTTACGATTATCTCCGTGCCCATAATGCCGAGAACATCAATCAGGCTCTTGCCAACCAGAGCATGGCTTCTGCCGGTTCGCCTTCTGCCAATACTTCCGGCTCTTCTGTCGCATCAGGTTCTACAGCCGACAGTCTTGCCTCTGCCACATCCGGCAAGCAGAGCTACGCTGAACATAAGGAACAGCAGAAGAAAATCCGCAAGGCTGAGAAAGCCGTGAAGGAATGTGAAGCGAAGATAGAGAAGCTGGAAGCGAGAAAAAAAGAGATTGATGAACTCCTGATGAAACCGGAAAATGCAACCAACATGGAACTCGTGACCGAATACACCGAACTCATGAAGGGTCTCGATGAGGAAAACGAGCGCTGGATGCTCCTTTCGGAAGAACTGGAAGAAGTTTCGAAATAATAGTAACATTAATATAAAATAAAGAGAAGAAAATGAAAATGAAGATGATATTATCTTAGGTATAATTGCATATCTCTGATATTCAGTTGTTTACGTAAAATAGCTTTGTTTATGCGGTTATACGAACATAAATTTCTGTTTATTTGACACATTGAACGTGCCAAATATAATGGAATGTTCTAGTATGGTTCTAGTAAAAAAGTGAAGTATGGCAACATTTAAAGTAGTAGTATTTGACAAACGTTCTGATGGGTTTTATTCAGTTTTCATCCGTATTACTCAAAATCGGAAGAAAACTCATGTAAAGACCGACAAAGTGGTAAACGATAAGGGCGTAGTGAAGGGTACGAAAGAGGTGAAAGATTCTTTCGTGCTGGAGTCATGTATGGCTACTATCAACAAATGGGTAGAAAAGCTAAACAAGGTTGATAGTAAAGATTGGACAGTAATACAGGTAAGAGACTATCTTTTGAAGTCAGATCAGGAACTGAGTTTTTCGGACTTTGCTCGGAGTTATATTAATTCATTATACGATGAGCTGCAAGAAGGTACAATAAGGACTTATGCTAACTCATTGCAAAGTTTGGAAAAGTTTGCAGGAAGTCAAAAGATTCTCTTTTCCCAGCTAACTGTTCCTTTTGTAAACTCATGGTTGGATAGTCTTTCTGGCTATCGCTCATGTAAGAGCACCTATCCGATATTTATTAAGAAAATATTCAAGGAGGCTTTGAAACGCTATAATGACTATGATTCAGACCAGATACAGATAAAAAACAACCCTTGGGAAAGAGTCATTATAGCTAAGAAGGATATAGCTAAGAAGAAAGCTATTACCATGGAAGAATGTCGGCAGTTGTTTGGCATTTTTACTGAGAATGGGAATCTGCAATTTACACTAGATGTCTGCAAAATGATATTGTGCCTAGCCGGAATCAATGTAGCAGACTTATATAAAATGCAGAAGACTGATTATTATGATGGCATCTTGCATTATGAGCGTAAGAAAACTAGGACTAAGAGAGCTGACAAAGCATACATAGAAATGAAGGTTCCTGATATGCTGTTGCCAACGATAGAGAAATATCTAGCCCCTAAAGATGATCCATATCTTTTTACATTTCATAATAAGTATGCCAGTTCTCACTCTATGGACACGAATCTGGACTTCTTCTTGCGTAAGATATGCAAGGAACACTTGAATATGGAAGAGGGGTACTATAGCCCTTATACTTTTCGTCATACTTGGGCCACTATCGCACAGAATGATATAGGTGCCAATTATGAAGAGATAGGCTTTGCTATGAACCATATAAGTACGCACAAGATTACAATGGGCTATGTGAAACCTGATTTCTCCAGAGCATGGGAATTAAATGAGAAGGTAGTGGAGAAGATATTTTTCACTAATGACAAAAGCAAACGCCTGGAGGAGCATCATCTGCCTGTATTTGATAAGGTAGAGGAAACATTTGAGTTGTCTGCTGATGCTTACTTCATGGGTGAGGTTGTGGCTCATGTGGATGGCAAGGGCTACAAGAACACAGATGAGATAATAGAACAGCTCATGGCCAGCATAAATGATACTGTGCCTACTAACTGTACGATACAGATTAAGGTGAAGAATATCACCAAGGACCAGACGAAGTACTTTGAACGAGTCCGTGACATAAAATAGCTATTTTGTGTTAATACAGATTAAAATAGACCCAATATAAGTTAAAATAGAGCGTTTTTGCTCGATAACCAAGTCAAGGGTAGTCTTCTCTAAAGTTGAAGAAAATTTAGAGAGGGCTACCCATTTTTTACAATTAGCCATTATTAACAATTTTGAGATTTTTGATGTTGATAGTGGTTTCTTGTTTCTCAAATTTCTCTTCCAACTGCATGAAAGATTCCTCCACAGATAAGTTTCTGGATTCATCATTATTGAACGATACAGACTGGAGTTTAGGAGCCACGTATGGAAGGAACTTTGCCACCATCGCCAGACGTCCGGCAGGCTCTTGAATCTGCATGAGATCCGTGAAAAGGGAATAGTTCTTCTCATTGATACCATTGATGTAGCCAGTAAGGGCATCACGGAGGCTTTCACGCACACTTTTTGTAACCTTATTAGGTGTGCCAGCCTTACGTCCGCCAGTCTTCTTCCTCTTTGGCTTCGGCTCATTATTATTGTCTTGTTTTACTGCCATATCCTATTGATTTTTAATGTTTACTGATAGTTTTCGGGTGCAAATATAGGAAAAAATTACGAAACTTGGTGTTCAAGTTGCGGAACTTATCACAGATAGGTAAGAAAAACGCATTACTTTTGAACAGTTTAAACATTAAAATTCGAATTTTATGGGATTAATTGGAAAAATTGCCAAAGGGCTTAAAGGCTCTGCTGGCGGACTTTTAGGTGGTGCAATCACTGCTGTAGGCGGTTCCTTAGCGGCCAGAGCTAGGAACCAAGGATATAATGATTTTATCAAGATGTATCAAAACCGCATGCAGCAGGTGAAGGATCATCGTGATAACTTGTATTATCAGGACCCTACTCAATCTGCGGAAAATCAGGTAGCCGTGACCAATGCTCAGAAGGTATTGGATAATGCAACAGAGACCGCAAAGAATACCAATATTGTTAGTGGCGGTTCCGATGAAGCGGTTGCGCTCAGTAAACAGGCTGCCCAGGAGCAGGTGGGTAATATCATGCAGCAGGCGGCCGTGCAAGGTGCTCAGACCAAAGAAAATGTGTGGAATACTGCTGATTCGCAGATAGACACGATGACTAACTACATTGCTGCAGCTAAGAAGGAAAAGGCTCTTTCTACAGCACAGGGGATTACAGATGCCACTGGTGCATTGGCTGGAGCTGCAAGTAAATTGCCAATTTAAGGAAGGAGGTAATTATGGGATTTACATTAGATGATTTAACTCCTAAACGCCCGGCAACAGCAGCAATTCCTATTACAGATTTCCCTTCTGATAATGTGGGACAGCCGGATGATACACCTGTTCAGAATACAGCTATTGATACTACTGGTATTACCGGGAATAGTGGCAAGGAATCTTTTGCCCAGCAGCCAACCGAAGATGTTACCAAGGTGGAGCCTAACCAGGGTATCAAGATAGACTGGAGCAGACCTTATAGCGAGATAGAGCAGAATCCTCTCTTGCGTCAGATGAAGCCTTATGACATTATGAGGGATTACCAGAAGAATGGTGATGGAAACTGGTCTGTGTTCATGCCATGGCTCAATACTCTGGGTGATGGAGACAAAACCGTAGCTGCAAATGAAGCCTTGAAGAAGAAAGCGGAGAGGCAGGCCAAGATGGAGCAATGGAGCAATTTCCTGATGCATCTTGGCAATTTCATCGGTACCACACAAGGTGCGCCATCGCAAAAAATAGAATCTGCACAAGAACTTACTGATCGTCAGCGCAAGATAAGAGAGGCTACAGATGCTTTGAGAGCCAAGGGGTATGACCAGATGATGGTGAATATCTATAAGGACCGTCAAGACAAACAGGCACAGATGCAGGCAGAGGCGGCTGCCAAGGCTAATGAGGCTTTGGCGGCTTATCGAGGGGCACAGAAGAATCAGGAGGAGGCTCTTACTCCTGTTAAGGTAAAGACGGAGCAGGAGAGAGGAAATGCCGCTGCTGCTGCCGCTGCCCTAAACACTTCAAAGAAGGAGACTGAGGATGCTTTAAGAGGCAAAAAGGGAAAATTACTTGATGCTCAAACTAATAATGCCAATGCCGGAGCTGCTGATCATAATGCTAGCGTTAACGTGAAGGGTGCGCAAGTTAGGCATATCAATTCGCAAACAGAGGGACAGAATCAGAGGAATGCCAACCAGAAGGAGGCTGATGATTTCAACACCAGGTATGTGAACGACCCTGTTTTCAAGAAACATGTGAATGAATGGGCTAAAAACAATGGTATGGCTATCGGTGGTAATGATGGCAGAGGTGGCACTTGGGCGAATGAGAAAAATCGTCAGCAGGCTTCTAGATGGGCTAAGGCTAAGATGAAGTTAGACCGGACTCCTCCTTCTCGTAGAGGTAGGGGTGGCAGTAAAGTACCTCCTTCACGTAGAGGCGGCAGTAAGGTTCCACCATCAAGGAGAACAAAGTAACTGATTATTAATCAAAAAATAAGATAAGGTATGTTTGACGAGCAAGACAGACAATATTTTTATAATGAGTTCAAGAACAATGGCTATGAAGTAGGTAGCTATGATGACTTCAAAAAGGACTTGAATAACGAGGAAGATCGTAACTGGTACTACAATGAGGCCAAGAACATGGGGTATGATGTGGGAACACAGGCAGACTTTGATAAGATGGTGCTGGAGCCAGCTCCATCTGCTACTGGTGGTGGTAAGCAGGTAGATGCTTCTTCTACGACTCAGAGTGTAGAGCAGAAGGCTTCTACTCAGACTAAGCCGCAGGTGGCTCAACCAGCAAAGAAGCAGGAAACAACAGACAAGGATCCTGGGCTTATAGCAAAAGTTTTGGATATGATTCCTACTGGTGTTCAGACGAGCAACGGAACATATCAGCCATCACCAGAGATTCCTCAGCCTGTTGTAAAAGGTGAGGAAATGCCTGTGAAGGAAGAAGCTTCTTCTTCATCATCAGCTAATGCGGCTTCTCCTGAATCTAAAGAGGCGGCTCCTGTTACGACTCCAACCGGTGTGGTGAATAATGAGGGGTTGATGGATGCCAAACTTGCCAACTATCTGGAGAACTGGAAGCAGAGACCGGATAAGCAGGGTACTTACTTTGAGAATATGGTTGCTGACTTGTTGGCTGATGGCACTGCCAATAGCAATGAAGAGGCAGTGAGCATGGTGCAGTCAGCTCTTGGCAGATATGCCAATCGCTCGGCCATGGACGTTACCAACCAGGTAGTTTCTTCTTTGCCTGATGATACTGTGCAGGATGCAGAGAAGAGTATCGAAGCGCAATGGTATAGCCATGGTGTGCAGGATAAGTTGAAGCAGGAGGCAGACAGCATGGGTATCAGTTATGATGACTATGTGGCTCTGTTCCTGAAGCCAGCTATGGTACAGAGTTTGGTGAACAAATATGGTCCGAATTATCGCAATATAGCCGAGGGCATCGCAACACGCCTCTATTCTCACGATGAGAATGTACAGGACAGACTGATGAATCAGGACATCAATGATGCTCTTTCTAGTGTTATCAGTAAGTATGTGAATCCATCTGTAGTGGATGAGTACAACAAGGCTCAGGAGGCAGGCAGTAAGGCATTTACGGAGGGAATGGAAGGAAGCCAGTTTATTCCGGCTAATCTTCGTCTAGGTACAGCACTTGGTGCTCAGTATGAGGCAAACGAGGCCAAGGATCCTGCAAAGGTGCTTTCTAGTTTGCAGAAGAAGTTTGGCAGGCTCTACCGGAATCCGGAGTTCCTGAATGATATGAGCAATGCGGCATTTAAGGTGATGCAGCGATATGGCTTGAATGGCACTCAGAGTAGTGATCCTAAGCAGTTCAAGCCGATGATCAATTCTGTTCTTAAGAATGAACTCGACCAGCTAGAGATTAAGGGTATGATGCCTAAGGGTAGTGCTGAGTACATCATGAAGACTGGTTTGGGGAACACTATTGTGGGTAAGATTACTCGCAAGGCTGTTCAGACGGACTACCAAAACTGGCTGGAGGATATTGCCAATCAGCAGTATCAGCCTGGCTTCTGGGAAAACGTAGCTAGTGGTGCTCTGACCTTTGCAGGTGATGCCTGGAGTTATTGGCTGCCGGGAGCCGCAGGTGGCAAGTTGACTAAGAGCATGGTAGCCAAGGCAGAGGGTAAACTGGCTGGTGACCTCATGGCTAAGGGCATGGAGCGCAGGGTGGCTGAGCGAGCTGCCAAGGTGCTTATCGGTAAGAGTAAGGCCGAGGCTTTGAAGAGTGGAGCCGCGCATGGAGCTGTTACCTTTGGCGGTCAGTCTGCTATTTCAAAGCCTATTGATGAGATTTATCGTACCGGTCAGTTTGATGAGAATGGCAAGATTTACAATCCTTCCGTGGGTAAGGTTATTGCCAACACTTTGGGCGAAGTGGCTAAACAGAGTGCCGTAGGTGCTATCATGCAGGGTGGAACCATCGCTAACATGGTAGGTAAGGGCAGAGGCTTGGCTACCAATATTCTTGCTGATATTGGTGGTAAGGTTGTGGATTCCGGTATTATGACCGGTCATCAGATGTTGGAGCGTATGGCGCAGGATCCGAACTTCAAGCCTACAGGCAAGGATGCTGCCGAGAGCTTCCTTGAGAGTATGGCGAATCTTACTGCTATCGGTTTGCCGGGCATGGTGGGCAAGTATGCTCGATTCAAGGACGCAAGGGAGTTTAACAAGAAGTTTGACTTAACTGATCAGGATATTGCCGAGTTGAAGAGATTCGGCTATGATGGTCTTCGTGATGCTTTTGAGAAGATGGGCATCGGGGAGTATGCTGTGGTTGGTGAGAATGCTCAGCGACTTGATGGGCAGTTAACCCAGAAGTATATGGACCTGATGAACGACAAGAGCGTGCCGGAGGTGTTGAAGGCTAAGATGATGGCAGTTGTAGAAGGCAAACGCCCTTCTTCTTTCTCACCTGTTATTGATAGCGAGGTATATAGAGGTGACGATGGTAAGTACTATTTGGAAACCTATAATAAGGATGGAGGCGTAATCGACCGCAAGGAGTATTCTTCTCATGATGCTGCACGTAATGATGAGAAGAAACTGGAGTATGAGAAGACTCTTGGTTTGGCTTCTGTGCTGGAAGGTGAGTTCCACAATGAGTTTACGCAGGAGCATCTTGAAGGCTTATACAACAAGGCAGCCCAGAAATATAATATGGGTGAGAAATTGACAGATGAGGATAAGGCAGCGGTTTACCTTCATCAGAATGCTGGTGCCATCAAGGAGATTATTGATAAACAGCAGAAAGGTATTATCCTTACTGATGAGGAGCAGAAGCAGGTTAATGCCTATCGTCATTATTATGACAGTGCTTTGGAGAACAGTTCTGTGATGAGGGAGTTTGTCAACACGTTTGAGGATTCCCATGGCGTGGCGCGCGGTACACTTCGTAAGGCTTTGGAGTCGAAAGATAAGAAGTATGCGCCATTAGTTGAGTCTTATCTTAAGGAACTTTACAATTCCATCGAACTGAAACGTGAAATGAAGCAGACGATGGATGATCTCTACAATACTTCCCATGGTAATGAGCAGAAGCGCATTGAGCAGAGTGGTATTGAAGGGGAGAAGCCAGCTACTCCTGTTGAGGGTGCAGCTCCTATTGAAGGTTCTGCTTCGGTAGAGGCTTCTGCTCCTGCTGGTGGTCAGGAGCCTCCAGTTTCTGCAGGACCTGCTCCGTACCAAGACCGTACCAACTCCGTACCTAGTCCGAATGATGCAAATTCTGCTGCAAACGTTGCAAACTCTTCTGCTGATGTTGCTGCCTCTGATGCTTTTGTTATGGGACAGAATGCCTATAAGAATGGGGATTCTGAGGCTTTGCAGGCTATCGACTATAATAGCGATTTAGCTACAGGACGTTTGAAGCGTGCGTTTGCTGACAATGAAAAGATGCCTGATATTGTAGCCAATGCCTATAGCGAAGGTAAAGATATGGATCTGTTTGTTGCTCAGCGTGCCGGTAGTCTGTCACCGGCACAGAAAGATGCTATCAGTAAGTATGTAGAGGCTATGGATGCCAAGAAGGGTGCTATTGATGCTCTGCAGCATGCTGATGATGGCTATGGTGAGGCGTTGAAGCAGCAGCTCTGGCCATACCAGACGGAAGACGGAAACATAGTTCCTGCTACTTTGGATAGTGGAAAACAGGTGTTCCTGAAGAAGGCTAATGAATATGGTGGAGCCTTTGTTGTCGTTCCAGATGAGCAGGGACAGCCTACAATTAAGCAGGTATCTAATGCCGAGATTAAAGAGGTGGGCACTCCTGTTTCTCTTGATGAATACATCGAAAATGCGGTGGCTCAACAGAAGGATGCAAGAGCGCAGCAGTTTATCAGCCAATTTGATGGTAGTGTCTTGAAGCCAAATGATCAGGTAACAGTTGCCATGGAGGAGGGTGATGCTAATGTCAACATGACCTTTGCCGGATATAGCAAGGACGGAAAGATTGTACTTACTGATGGCAAAGATTATCTTCCTTTATCTAAAGAAGAGTTTGCAGCATGGCGTAAGAATGCGCTCGACAACACAATCAATGAGCATTTGGATGCCGAGGATGATGAACGTGAGCAGGAAGCAGCTTCACAGGCTGAGGCTGATAAGAAGCAGCGTTATGCTAATGGCATCGTGGGACTGAGCGAGGGCCAGCCGGACTATTCTTCTAAGGATACAGATCCAAAAGTGGCTGCTGAGTATCTTCAGGAGCAGTTTGGGGAAGACCATGGCAAACTTTTGAATCTGGTTAATGGCAGCCGTGATGACATCAAAACGCAACTTGCCAACAAGAGAAGGGCTGCTATTGAATATCAGAACTGGCTTGATACCAATGCCGATCTTGACCCGGAAAAAGCTAAGAAGGTGGAGGATGAGTTGAGTCTGGTTAATGAGCAGCTTGCAGATCTTGATGCTCGTTTCAAGAACTGGAATACTATCCGCAACAGTGTGATGACTCCTGATGAGGTGAAAGCTATGAAGGAGGAGCGCAAGGCTGAGGTAGAGAAGGCTGGTGTTGATGAATCTGCCATCGTGCCATCTGATGATTTCCATGTACTCGTACTTGATGATAAAGAATTGAAGAAGCAATATCCAACTATGGATAAGGCTACCGACTATATTACCTCTCAACGCAAGGACATCTATCATACCCAGGAGGATGTGGAGCGCAAGATAAATGGTGTGAATGATATGCTGGATCAGTATATCAATGGCGAAACAGAGCTGGACCCTAGCCAACTTATGGAATTGAATACTTCAAAGGCTCAACTGGAGGCCCTGCAGACTAATTTGTCTGTTGCTGCCAAGGGTTTGAAGGCTCAGGCTAATAAACTCAGCAGACTCTACAAAACGGAAGTTAGCAAGCAGGAAATGGAGAAACTGGGCATGACACCTTCAGAGCAACGTAAGGCATTGGTGGCTGATGCGCTGAAGAAGAACGATATGAATGCTATCCATGATATATATAAGGATGCTTCCGTTGATGTGATGGACTTAACTCCTCAGACTCTCGAAGAGGCTGTATCAGAGTCTTTGCTTCCTCATAGCTTGAATCCAGAATCTCTTCAATATGAGTTGGGCAAGAGCAATTTTAAGTTTGGTATTGGCAAGGGGTATGATTCTAATAAGTTCAATTATCTTATTGCAAAGAAAGGAACCGGTATGTCGGTTAACGAATTTGCTGTGAGAGTATATAATGACCTTCCTGTAAACTTGCAGGATATGGGATATACCGATCAAGATGTTCGTAATGCCCTTCTTGATATGTTCAAGTCTTATGACAGCGTGAAGGAAATGAGAAATGTGGCTCTAATGAACCGCATAGCTGCTGCAGAAGATGAACTTTCAAGCGAGGAAGAGTATTACGAAGCACAGAAAGAGCGAGAAATTATCGAAAGACAGGCAGAAATTGAGCAATATAAATCGTATATTCACGAAAAAGAGTTATCTTTGCCGTCTGAAAGCGAACTTGATCACATCAATGGACTTGAATTTGACCGTATGATGGAGATTGAGGATCGTGAACGAGAGTACAAACAATATGTTAAATCAATTTTACCAGAATTAGCTGATTATGATGACAGAAGCAATGAAGAAGGATATGGAGGAGGCAGTAGCCTGGGTAGCGACTCTTCACGGAGAGGAGTTGATGAAAGAAATAGCCAAGGCGAAGAAGTTGGTAACGGAGAAGCATCTTCTGAGTCCGAGATTGGAGAAGGCTCTGATAGCGGACGCAAAGGGCGACAAGAGACTGGCAGCATGGAACCTGGCAAAGGCTCAGCTGTTCGAGGCTCACATCTACCGCAAGAAACATCCTTCGGAGAACGTTTAAAGAGTGCCATTGCCGAAACTGAGACCGAAATAACAGAGGCTCAGAAGAAGGCAGGAAACTACAAAAAGGGTCATTTGTCCTTTGGTGGCTACGATTATACCGTAGAAACACCAAAGGGCGTGACTCGCAGCGGTAAGGACGAGCAGGGCAAGCCTTGGAGCGTGACCATGCACGATACTTACGGCTATATCCTTGGTAAAATTGGCGTTGATGGTGACCATATTGATATGTTCATCAATGACGCTGCAGACCTTGATACTTTTGATGGTAACGTTTATGTTGTTGACCAGGTGAACCCAGAGACTGGTGAGTTTGACGAGCATAAGGTGATGTATGGCTATCCTTCTGAGGAGGCTGCTACAGAGGCTTATCTTGCCAACTACTCCAAGGGCTGGAAGGGACTTGGTAAGGTTACTTCTGTGCCTAAGGCTACCTTTGACAAGTGGCTGGAGTCTTCTGACCGCAAGACTAAGCCTTTTGCGGAGTATGCTATGGTACAGAAGGAACAGGCGAAATTTGACCGCGATGTGAAGGAGGTGAAGCCTTCGGAAATGACGGAGGCGCAGAAGGTGGCTTATGATGCTGTATCTACTATGCTTAAGAAGGCTGGCATCCCTGTGAAGGTTGTTAGCAATGAGGATATGGAGAAGGTAGCTGAGGCGCAGGATAACCTGGCAGTAGAAATGCTTTTGAATGATCCTCGTCTTCGCTTCTATATCAAGACTCCTGAGCAGAAGGAGGCGGCCAAGGCTGCTTATGACTGGGCTGCTAAACACAGACCGGACAAATTTAAGCAGTATGCCATCGTTAATATGGATAATCCGAACCAACCTCCTCAGTACTTTGAGAAGAAGGACTTAGCAGAGAAGTGGCGCAAGTACTATACCAATGCCTGGAAGATAGGAAACTACAAGGCCTTTAATCTCAATAAGCCATTTGAGGATCAGATTAAGGACGTAAAGGGTGATGTTCCTAGTGAGTTTGACCCTTATAAGGCAGAATCTCTGCTCAATAAGAGAATCGAGTTAGAGAAGCAGATTAAAGAAACCGAGGATTCCTATAATGCCAAGAAGAAAGAGCGCGCAGAGTATCAAAATCAGTTAATGCAGGACTATATGGATCAGCATGGCTTATCTTCTGAGAACGATATTCCAGATGATGTTTGGACTGACTACAGGGATAAATCCTTTGAAAAGTATCAAGATACACTTGATGACTTGTTCCATAAGTATGTTGAGTTAGATAATCAGTTGAAGGCTGTAGCTGAGCCTAGAGTGCGGTATTTGAAGGGTAAGGGTGTTGTTTATGGCTACACTGATGGCAAGCAGATTGTGCTGAACCAGGAGCATCTGAATCCCAATACTCCTATCCATGAGTACCAGCATCTTTGGCGTACTGCTGCTAAGGAAATGAATCCGGAACTTATAGAGCATGGTGATAAACTCATCATGCAGACCCAGCTATTTGCCGATTTGAAGCAGGATCCTAACTATAATCATCTGACAGATGAGCAAATTTGCGATGAGGCTTTTGCTCGTTTGACCGGTGAGGATGGAGCTGCCATCCTAGAGCAGATGGCTAAGGATGCTATCAAGGAGAATCCGCTTGATACAGCCAAGGAACTGAGTGTTATCAATAAGTTGAAGGAGTGGCTGAAAAAATTCTGGTATTGGACTCTTGATACATTTACGAAGTGGAAGCCTGAGGACATTAAGAAAATGACCTTGGAGGATATTCGTAATCTTGTGTTGAGAGACTTGGCGAATGGGGTGGATCCACGTACTAAATTTCATGAGGCAGAGAATGTTGATGACATCAAGTTTATGGGTTCTACTACCAAGAAACGTATGAAGGACATTTCTACACAACTAGAAGGTAGAGAACTTGATGAAGCTCAACAGGCAGTTGCTGATGTTTATTCTGGGAAAAAGGATAATGTATCATTAACCGTGGAGCGTGAAGATGGAAGCAATAAAATCATCATGCGCCAAGGAAATGATAATCATGCAGGAACAAAGCATAGCGTATTCCGTCATTATGGTGTAAAAGCTAATTCTTTAAATGTTGATGATTTGTTGCTGATTCCTACAGTATTAAAAGAAGGTGAACGCAAAGTAAGCGATAATGGCAGAGTTGCCTATGTTTATGTAGATCCAACTTCACAAGTAAAATATACTGTAGTAACAGAACCAAAGAATAACAAGGAATATTTTAATGATTTCTATTCAAATAAAAAAGCAAATCCATCAGAGACGTCTAGGGTAGTTGAAAACTCCACAAACACTCCCGAAGGAGCACATAACAATGATGGAAATGCTTTTACGGCTGCAAAGGTAGATAATAATTCTGAAACCACCAAGGGAAATGATGGAAATTTATCTGTGGAGGATAAAATAAAAGCTGTATCTCAGCAATTTGGGGTTGATGAGGCTGATGTGGCGATGTACGCCAATGGTGTTAAGAAGGGTTCTACTGCTGAGGCTGCACGTGCCAGAGCTAATATCAAACGCCATTTGTTGCAGGCAAATGAAGATAAGATTTCCTCTTTCAAGGAACTTCTTAAGTACACCGTGCCTGTAAATGAAGCCTTGAAGGAGAACTTCGGTGACCTTGATGCTATGATCGAGGAGCGCGTGAAGCAGGTGGAGGCGCAGCGTAACGCCATGGAAGCCGCTAGAAAGAGAGCTGAGGAAGAGGAGGCCAAGCGTCAGAAGCACCTGGAGGAACTTTCTCTGATTCCTGATGATCAACTTGACAAGCAGTATATGGATGCTCTTGCCAAGGGTGATGATGCTACTGCCAGGGAAATGCTTGATGAAGCTGCCAGACGCAAGGGCTATGATGATACAGAAAGCTCATATCAGGGTGTAGGCGCATGGAAAGCACCGGGAAACCCTGGATATGAAAGCGACAAGGCGAGACGTGACGATTGGGAGTCTAGTGGCTCGGATGTGAACCTGGAAGATATTGCCTTGGGCTATACTCCTCAGCCAGACGATTACTTCTCTCACCCTGAGCGTTATTCTCAGAACACTCCTCATGGATTGGAATCTGTGAAAGCCATCAATGAGGCTATTAAAGCCATTAAGAATGGTGAGAAGGATGTTAAGGTAAAGGTTTATCGTGCCGTTCCTACTTCGGTGAAGGAAGGCAAGTTGCGTAATGGTGACTGGGTTACTCCTTCTAAGAAATATGCCGATATGCACGGAGCAAACCGACTGGAAGGCAAATATCGTATCATTGAGGATGAAGTGCCAGCAAACCAACTGTGGTGGGATGGTAATGACGCAAACGAGTTTGGCTTTGATGATGGCAAGGCGTATAAATACAAGAATGCCAAGAACAACAGAAAGTTGAACGACCTTGTTACCTATGATAATGAGGGTGACGTTATTCCTCCTTCTAAGCGTTTCAATTCTCGCAAGCAAGATATACGATTTCATCGGGTGACTGAGCCGGAGGAACTGGATAGGCTGAATAAGGAGAAGACTTTCCGGATGTATAGCGGAATGCAGGAGGTGGATGGTAAGCTCTACTCGCCTATGGCTGCCATCATTGACGGAAAGCGTACTGATGCTACCGAGATTGGTGCCTGGATGGGGGCTGATGAGAGACCGGACCTTGTGAAGGGCGGAAAGTTCCAACTTGTGAAGACAGACAAGAACCCTGGGGCAGGAGAAGGGCCAGTGCGTGCTGCCTACAATCCTTATATGCATACTTCCACTTCGATGATGAACGACCAGTTTACCGGGGCTTATGCCAGAGGTAATATCAAGGTTGTGGAATGGGAGATTCCGGAGAGCGAGAAGACAAGCGGCTACCGTGCTGAGGGTGCAAAGGATGCCGTGGGACTTGTGCCTTGGCATTCGGGTTCCGTAAATGGTTTGTTGCCGAAGGATAAACAGAGGTCGGTGATGTTGTCTCGTTGGAGAAAGGCGGTGAGAGTGGTTCCTGATTCTGAGGTGGCTGAGAGTATTGCTGAGCAGCTGGAGGGTACAGGGCTGGCTATTCCTTGGAACGTGGTTACTCCTAACCAGGTGAGGGAGTTGGTTAAACTGGGTGTGCCTATTACTACCATTGAGTCTGGACAGCAGGCTCCTGAGACTAAGGAGAAGTTTATGGCTCAGATGGAGGAGTTGAAGAAGGAGTTTCCGCAGGCTCAGTTCGTTGACGTGAAAATGACCAAAGAGGCTTTCAAGGAATGGGGCGGTAAGGGTATTGTGAAATCTCCTATCTTTGAACAGAAGTTGAAGAAGCATCCTGATTCTCTGATGAAGGCTGGTACCTACTTTAGCGGTGGAGGTTTGGTTGAAGAAGGCTTGAAGGGTATCATCGACCCTGTAGTGGCCGTGGAATATGACCGGAAGATAAGTGGCGTGTATCGGAATAACTTCGGGCAGCATATTGTTACGGCTGACGTGAGGGACGTGGATCCGAAGGAACTGGTGAAGCAGATTGATGGCGAAGTGGAGTATTTCCATGCTTCGCCTGTATGCAAGAACTATTCGCAGGCCAAAAGTAATAGTGGAGAGGTGGAGCTTGACAAGGAGACAGCCAAGAGTACTGCCGACTTCATTGATGCCGTGAAGCCGCGTGTGGTGACTATCGAGAACGTCAAGGGTTACAAGGACTCTGAGGCGATGAATATTATCACCCAGGAGCTGGATAAGAACGGCTACAAATGGGATGCAGACGTGTATAATGCAGCAGATTATGGTGGCTATACCAACAGGGAACGACTGATTGTTAGAGCCGTGAAGGACGGAGAACTACCTGGGAAGCCTAAGAAGCAGCCACGTAAGGGTGGATGGCTAGAGGCTGTGGAGGATATTCTTCCTACCCTGACGGTGAAAGAAAGCGGTGTTGCTCCATGGATGGATGCCAGACTGAAGGTTGACGGTATCGACTGGCAGAAGGTGGAGAAGCCTCTTTACGTAATGGGCAGTGCCTATGCCGATGGCAAGATTCCTCATGCCTATGGGGATGAGATTCTGCCAACGTTGAGAACCAAAAGCGGAGACGTTATCATCATGCCGGGTGGAAAGGTATTGCGTGCAGATGGCAGGGTATTGGCTAGAATTACCGGACTGGGCGATGACTATAAATTGCCTAAGACGGAATCTTTGGCCCACACCATCATTGGCAATGGTATTCCGGTGCAGTTGACCAAGGGCGTGATTGCTCCTCTGCTGAATAAGGATGACTTGTCGGGCAGAAATGTATTGGCACGACTTGGCAACTCTATCTTCAAGAATAACTGGGATGCAGACAAGCAGAAACAAGTGAGCGACCGGGTAGTGAACACTGCCAACAAACTGGGTGGTGCTGAGGCTACAGTTTACACTTCTGTGGATGAGGTTCCTGATGCTTATCTGAGTGATGTGAAGAATGGGGCTACCGGATGGTATGACCCTACTACGCATACGGTTCATGTTTATCTGCCTAACTGTGCTGATGTCAACGAGGCTGAGAGAACCGTGCTCCATGAGAAGATAGGCCATGAGGGTATGGAAGTACTTCTTGGTGGCGAAGATGGTGTGAGAAAGTTCGCCAACTTCGTTTATCGTTCCGTAGGTAAGGATGTTCGAGGCAAGATCATAGACTTTGCCAACAAGTATGATCCGGACTGGAAGAACCCTGACCGCATGAATGTGGGAACGCAGGAGTATATTGCTCATCTTGCCGAGGAGGGTCCTAAGACTGCTGAGCACTTTTCTCTTTGGACCAAGATTAAGCATTATCTTATCAAGGTGCTTAAGAAGCTGGGTGTTCGTGTGCCGGGACTTCTCAATGACAAGGATTTGAGATACTACCTGATGAAGGCTGGCAAGGCTCTGCACGTATGGGACGAAATGCCTCAGGAGAAGCAGGAAGCCATGATGAAGCAGGCTAGCAATGCTGAAATCAAGGATGCGCTATCTAATGGTCCTGGTAAGGGTAAACCACAAATGAAGAAGGGTGAAAGCTGGATTCAGTATATGAAGCGTGTACAGGAGTGGCGCAAATGGCAGAATGCGCGCGAGGATAAAGAGAACCCAGAGCCTCCAATGTTCTACGACATTGATAAGGATGAAGCAGGCAAAAAGGAATGGGCACAACTCAATAAAGACTGGCGTGAACGCCACCACCTTGTTGGCGAGGAACCTACTGGTATGCCTATCCGAATGGAAAATGAAGAGGATGATGCCTACATGAATCGTATTCATGAATATGAGAAATGGCAGGCAGCCATGAAGGACCAGGAAGACCCTTTGCCAGATATGTTTGCCTTCGAAAAGAAGAAGCAGGAGGAGGTGAAACGCAAGTATGAGGACTGGCTGGCCAAACATGATTTGCTGGAGCAGCAACAAGCCGATCTAGACTTGTATGAGGGTAAGATTTACCCAGCAGAGACCAATCCGAAGGCTGATGCACTGGAGCAGCAAGTAATGCAGGACTTGGCTGAAGTGACCAGTACTGACGTGAGCAAGGAAGGTGCAGCAAAGACCGTGAAGCATGCCGTTATCCATCGTAGAAAGAATATGGAGGAGGCTAGTGCTGATGATGCTATCTATATCAATGATGTGAAGAACAGAATAGAGAAGATGGCTGATAGCGGTGTTTTTGACAAGTTGCTTTCTGATTACAAGGGAAAGAAAAACCGGGCAGAAAAACTGGCTGAGACTATACCTTATATAATAGAGGCTCCTAGACGTTTGCGTGACATGGCGCACAATCTGAATGCCACTGGTGTCTTTGATAAGGGACATATCCATATCCAGCCTGCTGATGTTGAGGCTATCCAGCCATACGTGACAGACTTGATTACCGAGACAGCAAAGAAGCATACAGAGATTAAAAAAGGCAAGGAGATAGAGGTATACGATGATCCTAAGGCTGTGAGCGAGGTGGCAAGCAAAATGGCTCAGGCAATTAATGCCAATCACCAGGGCGAGGAAGGTTTTGTACCTATTGATGGTTCAGATATTCTGAGCGAGCATGTATTGCCACTGGTGAAGCAGCAGATTGTGCCTGAGGGTATCGATTACAAGAATCTCTCGCCAGAAATGAAGGCAACCCTTGATTCTATCCGTGACTGGTATAATTATACCTACGACTGGTTGAAGGATAATCGCACCTTAAGAGAGGACACAGGATATAATGCCGACTATGTAAACCATATCTGGGATAAAGAGAAGAGCGACAAGCAGGCTTATGCGATGTATGTGGAAAACAGACAGCGCACGAAAAGCCCGAATGAGAAGCCGAGAACCATCAGCACCCTGATGGAGGGTATCAGCGTGGGACTTGTGCCTAAGACTACCGACATCACAAAGATGATGGCTTACTATAGCAGAAGCAATATCGAGGCTTGGGTAAACAAGACGATGCTGCAGGAGTTGAGCGGATTGAACGTGATAGAGCGCAATGAGGATGGAGAAATCATTTCTTCTGACCCACTGCTTTCTTCTACGCCTCCTTTTAACCTGGAGCAGTATAAGTACTTTGAGATTCCGGGCGTGGGACCTGTGTGGGTGTATAATGTATCTCCAAAGCAAGTGAAGGTTAAAAATCCTATCACTGACAACGAAAAGGTGATCTATAGTGAGGCTAGTGCCGGTGACAGATTTGGTGTTGTGTTTGATACCTATCAGTCATCCCCATTCTGGAAAACGTTTGATACGCTTGCTTCTAGTGCCAAGAAACTGGAATTGGGCTTTAGTGGTTTCCATGCTGGCGCATTGACGGAGGTTTATATGGTACAGAATATGGTGGAGTTTGGTCCTAAGAAGGCTATGGCCAACTTTATGAAGTATATCTTTGCAGATACAGCCAAGAACCATGAGCTGCCTTGCTTTGCCAATCCTGAGGATTTTCAAGAGGCTGCTTCCCATCTGGTGAAGTTCGGAGCGACCAACGACTATGCTGCAGCGGATGTACAGAACATGTTTGACAACATGCGCGATGCGATGATAAAGGTGCAGAAGAAGTTGAAGGACGGAAATAAAATATCCGGAACGGTGGCTAAGGCTTCTATGCCATTGAAGGTGGCAACGCAGATGCTTTCGCTCATCAATAAGGGCATGGATGTAGCTTTGTGGGATTATCTTCATGACGGACTGAAACTTGCTACCTATCGTATGAGGGCAGACAAGACCAAAGAGCGTGCCAAGAAGAAGGGTTGGACTGAGGAGGAACTGAGCCGGGCTTTGGACGAGGACGGACAGTTTGTGAACGATATGTTTGGCGGTCAGCACTGGGATGTGTTGGGAGCCAGCCATCGAACTTTGCGTTATGCAGGACGAGTTCTTCTTTCTCCAGACTGGAATGCTTCTACTACACGTCACTTTCTGGCATTAACCGGTTATGGATCTATATGGAATGAGGCTACCTTTGAGAACTTCAAACAGTATTACAAGAGGCTCAAACATAAGGAACTTACACCGGAGGATGAAGGTAGAAGAAGCAGACAGATTTCGGCTTTGCTCTGTTATGGTATCGGATTCATGGTATTTTATGAGGGTATTGCCAATGGCATCAATGCTGCTTTCCGTGCCTTAGACGAGGAGAAGGAGCGCAAAAAGGCTGAGAAGATCAGGAAGACCAACCCAAGCTATAAGAGCATGTATGAACTGGCTTATGGTGACGAGGGCATGAAATGGTATGACTATCTGATGAGAGGCAACAGTCTTGGTCAGCAGAGCAAGATTTTCTTAGGCAGATATGAAGATGGTACAGAAATGTATGTGAGACATGGCAAGCAGTTCCGTGAGGTTCCGGAATACCTTTTCAATCATAAGGGAGAACTAGAGTTCCCTGGACCTATGGTACAGCGAATGATAGGTAAGGCTAACCCTATGGTGAGAATGACCTTGGATGATATAAACTATCTGAGCGATTTCCAAGCCAGCCATGCGGATCAAGAGATTCAGCGCAAGTATGGCAAGACCATCGGATTGCTTTATAAGGATGCTTTGTACTGGGCACCTTTCCTGATTCCGAGCCAGGAGAATAAGGAGTTCAAGGCCGTTGATTTCTTCTTCCCTTCTTCTAAGGGCTTCTCTCCATGGAAGGCTCAGAGTTACTTCAAGGACTTTATCCTTAGCGGTGACATGGAGGGCGTGGTGATGACCTATCAGAGCTGCCAGCGCAATGGTATTGATCCTGAGGCTCAGATTAAGGCTGCCATCGGTTCGGTGAAGGCACTGGAGAATGCAGAAATGAGCGATGGAGTGACTTCCTTACAGGAGGCTAGTAAACGCTTTGATGCTGCCAAGAGTATCACGGAAAAGAAGAAGATGCGCCAGAAGATGAAGAAATTCCTTTCGCAGAGTGACTACAAGGCTTTTACCCAGAAGGAGGCGCTGGATATGGTGCAGGGCTATCTGAACGGTGATGAAGACTTGAAGGAAATGGAGAAGGCTGAAAGCAAGTACCTGATGAAGGCTAAGGCAGAGGACGTGACGGAGGACTGGAGAATACAGAACGTCTGGAACGGAACCATGGAGGCTTATCAGGAGTATCAGCGTTTGAAGGATATTGATAAGGCGAAGGCAAATGCCTTTAAGAACAGTAAGACCAACAAGCGACTGTTTGCGGCCAGAAAGGCTATCTCTGCTGCCAAGAGGAAGATGAATAAGGCTAAGAAGCAAATGGACGGTACAAACGATGCTGCCAAACTGGTAGAGATTCGGAATACCAGAAAGGAGCTGCTTAAAACGTTGAACGGAATGGAGTAGCCTTCGGGCTACTTCATTCTAGGAAATGTTCTATATTTCCGAAAATAGGCTTTGGCCAATTCGTTTTTATGTTCAATATTTCCACACATAGAAAAAGGGACTTGCTTCACAGCGAGTCCCTTTTTGATAGTTATAAAAAATCTAAATCCAAATAAATTTATAATAGTTATGATTAATGAATCATTTGTGTGTTTAAAGTTGAAGATGTTGGAGCGATGTTATCCGAGAGAAGTACCAGATGCATTCTCTGGTTCCTTTTTCTTTGGTGTTGCCCAGCGTATGTAATCAGCCATGCTGTCATCCATGCGCTGTTGTTCACTCTTTGGATTCTCCTTCTTTTTCTCGCCCCAGAGACGTTGGGCAATATCATCCAAGCACCATTGCCAATCGTCTCGAAGAGTGATGACCTTGGAACTTGGCATGATGGTTACATCTGCCTTTGGTGGGTCAACATGCTTGGTGTTGCCATCCTTATCGGTCTCCTCTTTGGTACTGAGAGAGGCGAAAGGCACGTTATTGTCGTTAAGGAACTTCTCCACATCCTCCTTCTTGTTGTCGCAGAGAAGAATGCAGACGGAAACCTTATTTTTCTTCAAGGTGGTGAGGGCTTCTTTCGCCTTGCCTACCATGGAGAGGTTGCCTTTATCATCTGTAGTAATGACGCAGGCTTCATGTACATTGATTGATTTACCCATGATTTAAAACGTTTTAAATGAAATGCGGAACAAAAATAAAGAGAAAATATGAAAAAGTAATGTTAAGTTGCGCAACTTATCACTAATAAGCGAGAAAAATGCGGTATTTTTGGCGAAAAATTAAGAATTATGGTTGACAATCATGTAATAAATGACATATCGAACTATGCAGAGCCGGGACCAGACTCACTTGAAGGAGTGAGCCGGGAGCGGTTTACGCAGAGCGAAAGCAATCTTCTGTTGCTGCAATGGGCTTGCCAATACTTCTATGATGGTGCAGAACTGAGAAAGAAGTGGAAGCGAGCGCAAGACTTCGTGATGGGAAGGCAGTTGGAAGAGCTGATAGAGTGGAACGGAAGAAAGATTACCATCCGGCAGTATATGGAACTGAAAGGTATGCCAATACTGGAATACGATGTAATCGGAGACAAATTGCTTTCGCTCGTAGGTCTTGTGCGCCAGCAGCGCAGTACTGCTACATGTAGTGCCGTGGATCCAAACGAGGAAGACTATATCAGTTTCTTCAATGAATATCTTCGTCAGAACGACAACTTGAACGACAGGCAAGAGTTAGACGCGAGAATGTTTTACGCCTTCTGTGTCTTCGCCTTTGTGGGCATGAAAACCTATTATGGCAGAAGGGATGGCAAGAATGGTATCTTTGACTATTCTGTAGACATCTTTAAGCTAGCTTTACCACCTTTCTTTAAGTATGACCTGAGCGATGTGGAATTTATTGCTGAGGCTCATGATTTGACTTGGCGAGAGATTATTGCTACCTTTACAAATGGAAGCAAGGAAGAGGCTAATAAACTCAGTGAGATCTATCTACAGACGCAGCACCATTTTGCGCCCGAACAGACTTATCACCCGACTGGTGAAGCCCAGTATGCCGGAATAGATGATTTCACCCATTCTTCAGTAGTAGGCAAGTACCGGGTATTGGAAATCTGGACAAAAGAAACCAGACCAGCCATTTGGGTACATGACTGGGAGAGTGGAGATTGCGGATATGCCTCTCCTGACCAGCGTGCCTTCTATGAGGAGAAGAAACGCAAGATAGAGGAATCCAACATCATGAAAGATGAGAATGGCCTACCTATGCTCGATGAGAATGGTGAGCCTATCTACTATGTAGACCCTTCTGAACTTAAGACCATCGAAATTAAGGATGAGGCAGAAACCTACTGGTTCAGAAGATATATCACACCGAATGGCTATCTGCTGGATGCCAGGGAATCACCATACTATGTGCTCAGGGACGGATTCAGAACCTCTATCCATCCATACACCTTCGTTGCCTATCCATGCTTGAATGGCGAAGTAAGAAGTTTTACGATGCGAGCCGAAAACAACCAGCGCACCTTGAACCATTATATGATGATGATCAACTTCATTGTAGCGAATGGTGCCAAGGGAACGATGCTTGTTGACGAGAACGCATTGAGCGAGAAACAGAGCATCGATGAAATGCAGGTGAACTATACCAAAACGGATAGTATCATCTTGTGGAACTCCAAGAATGGAGGTAAACCACCTCAGACATTGGTCAACAAGAGTATTCCGGCAGGTGTTGACTTCATGGTGAATTTTGCCAAGACGATGGCAAGCGAGGGAAGTGGTGTGCAGGGTGCTCTTCAAGGACAGCACCGGAATACCAGCGGTAAGCAATATCAGTTGGAAAGAGAATCATCATCTACCACCATACAGGACTTTGTTGAGAGTTTCAACAACTTTAAGGTACGTGTGGCCAAGAAGAAACTTTACCTGATACAGGAATTTTGTACCGATGCTGACAGCGTGAAACTGACAGGTGATGAATTTGAAATTCACTTCAATTCAGAGACCATGAGAGATATGGATCTAGATGTTTCTATCGACTTGGACGCATACAGTCCACTTATCAGAGCAGCCAACAACGATATGGCTTGGCAGATGATGGTGAGCGGCAAGATGGATCCTTATACCATGCTTACGGTTGCTAATTTCCCTGGTACAGGAAGAATGAGGAAATACTTCAAGGAGCAACTGGAAAAGCTAGAAGCTCTTCAGGCACAGCAAGCAGCCAATGGACAGATGCCTACAGATGGAGGGCAACAACAGGCAACAGCACCTGATACGCATCTAAAGGATTCCAGTGATGGAGCAAATGATTTGGCAGCCCTTCCTTCGGCAGCTATGTAGAAAAGAAGTTCTTAGTTAATTCATAATATTGAACGAAATGTTGTTCGGTTCTTAGATTAGATTATTTTATTTTTTTAGGTTTATTAGTTTTTAAGGTTGTTAGATTGTGAAGAGGAAGCCGTGATGGTCTCCTCTTCTTTTTGTTTAGTCAATACCATGTTTCTTCTTGTATATGCGTAACTTAAACATCAGGGTAGAAACTCGGTACATGTAGTATTCTTGCCAGTTTTTTAGTTTGGTTGTGCGCACCTTGTTGTCCGCATCGCAGCCGATGGCTCCCCACTTGGAAGGGGTATAGTAGTAGGATGCGGCTTTGATGTCTTCTACATTTTTGAAATAGCGAGTGGCTTTCCACTTGCCCATCTGGACTAATCTTCGATAGGCGAGCATGCACTTGCGGTTAGGATCGTAGGTCATAATCGCCCAATCTTTATGCGACTGGTCGTAGAGCATGTAGAAACGAGGCGCACCACATTCTTTATACTTGGCAATGGTTGCCTTGACTCCTTTTTGCCACATGCGTGTGGCACGGAAAAGTTCGATACGAGTGACGATAGGCTGGTAGATGGCTATGAGCATCTTACGCAGCAGGTTTGAATAACTTTGTTTCATTTTTCTTTTTACTTTTAATTATTAACTTATATGGACAGGCGATAGAATCGCCTGGAACGGTGACTATACAGGGGCGTATCATGCTGCTGGCTAGATAGAGGCTAGTTGCCCCACCACCTATGCCTGACAACTCAGCTACTACTGGAGGGCGGTTGCGGAGACGTTCACGTTCTATCTCTGACTTTGAACGGAATGGAACGATTTCCGGTGCTGGCATATCCTTTTCTACGTAGAGGGCAATGGCGCGCGCCATGACACGGTCATCATGCTTTCCGGCTACGGCTCCATAACAGTCGTTCTGCTTGTAATAGAGGAAATAGGTACATTCGTCTATTGCCGCAAGTTCTCGTTCCATATAGCCACCATCACGGATGATGCGAGCCATGGTCTTCACTACTGCCACCTTGGTTGCCTTGTTGGTATTGAATCCCCATTTCATTTCGATATTCTTCACCTTCTTCAGTTTGGATTGTGATGCGCTATAGAGGTTATCGTATAGAGGCAGAAGGATAGGGAAGAACAGCTCTGACTGATTGCCCTCGGTATTGTTCATGCGCGAGTAGGCGGTATTGTTCTCGATGACCAGATAAGCATCATTATAGAAATGAGCTATCTGGGCGCAGCGCATGGCTAACTGATCGGCATCGCAGTGGCCATGCCACTCAGCTACGATTTCCGGTACACCACCATAGATTTCATCGTAGCGGTCGAGGACTACAATATCTGAGAAGTCGGAGGTTTTATGAGAACCACCAATATCGCAGGCTACAACGTAACGGTGCTTGACAATCTCGGAGTTATCGGGTCCAGCCCAAACTTTGAGAGGTCCACCAGCACGCTCTACGAAACGGATGTTGTTCATGCAAGCAGGGTCGGCTGCATCGTAGGAATCTCCCTCGATGTCGCCCACCATGATAGGCTCGATGCCCTTGCAGTCCTCTTCCATTTCCTTCAACTTGTATGGGTCGAAGACTGTAGTACCTGAGAAGAGGAAGGCTTCTACATCATCAGAAGGGAACTCCTGACGCATATCGTCAAGAGTCTCATACTCCTTGGACTTCTCGATATACCAATGGATGCCCTCGAAGGATGCGCCTTTACATTCGTAGAGCCACCAATAGTACTTACCATGACCTTGCTCGTCATTGCGATTCTTCCACAGCCAGATGGCGAAATCGGCACGTTCATCCTCGGAAGCAAATGGCAATATATATTTTTCAATTTCGAACCATGCCACGAAGACAGGAGTAAATGCAGACAGAGGTTTTCCGTCTTTGTCTACTGAGTTTGCGGCTACCCAGGCATCGTGGAACTCGTTTTCTCGTCCGTTAGGCGTTGACTCTCTGACGATGAATGTTAAAGGATCTGGCTGAATAGATGATGATGCAGCCTTGATCACCTTAGCTGGAGTCCACTCTGTGGTGTTAGGGAAGAAGGCTTCCTCAGTAATATGAGCAAGGGCAGCATCACCAGAACGACAAGATTCTGGGTTACGGGCAGAACCCGTCTGTATCTTGCAATCGCGTGGAATGAGATACTTGATATTCTGTATGGTTCCTGATGTCTTGATTTTGCGAGGGTCGTTCTTAAATGGTACACCAATGTCGTAGAAGAGCCATGTCGGAATGGCATTAATTAGCTTCTCGTACATATCGAATACCTGTGTGGCAGATGAAGACTGGTGGCCAACGATATTACTATTCCAGTTTGTCTTCCAGAAGATCTGCAGCCATGCCATGTAGATGTCGGTAAGGGTAGAACCACCCCATTGGCGGCACTTCAAGAGAATGACACGGATATAGTGGTACTGACTATGAAGGCGTAACTGTTCGAAGACCTTGGCTAGTTTGATCTGGGCATTGCGAAGAAGAAAAGGTATATCCTCACCACCATCCTTATTCTTGATTCGGGCATAGGCGTAGGCGAAGAAATAGAAATCATGCTTACAGCGCAGGCGGATGAGATACCGGAAGACTGCATCGCGAGCCTTCTCTTGGTCGAAGTCAGGCATGTACTTATCGCAGAAGGCCTCTATAGAACCACATTTGATGATGGCGCAGAACTTCTTTTCTTTCAGCATTTCCACCGGGAGCCAGAGTTTCTTTCCCTTTAAGAAATCCGAGATGACACATTCAAAGCGGAGACCAGGGGCATTCTCTCCTGTAATGGGACGATAAGTAGCGAGGAGACTACGGAGTCTTCTCTTATCTTCTTCAAGAATCTCTTTGAGCTTCTTATCAGAAATCTGCTGCTGAGGTCGAACCTTTAAGGAGGATTTTGCTACAGGCATTCGTTATATATAATAATGTTAAGTGTTGAATGTTAAATATTAAGTGTGTTGGCATGTCGGATAAATCTCTCTGCCTTGGCATAGATGAAACCTAAACAGAATAGGACTATGTGGAAGATACCAGCTATGTAAGGGAGGAGGAAACCTATAGCCATACCGAGCATCATTTGCCAGAAGTAGATGCGGTGATACCGATAATACCATTGCGCTGAGAATCCCATGAAGAAAGAAATCAATACGGATGCACCCAATACAGGTAATGCCGGATAGTATACGAACGATAGCAACACGGAGCAGAGCCATGCAGCCAGTAGGCGATGAAAGCGAAACTGATGATGAACCATCAATATGCACCATCCGTTGATACCCCAGTGTATAAAGTTGGCATGACCGAACATATAGGCGAAATGGGTGTATAATGGCGATGATGGAGACACAGCCAGCGAGGCATGAAGCGGAATGATGAAAGCCATCAGGAGGATGATGAGAAGTGTAATATATAATGTACGCATAATGGAAGTGATTTATCGAGTTATGAATGATGTTTTCTTATTGCGGAAATAATTGTTTATTTTCATCTGTATGTAGCGTGGAGCCATACCCAAATTGGGCGCAGGAAGATTCAGGCATACATACACAAGATTTTTGGTATTGTATTCCTTGTATTGATCCATCTGCCGGAGACGCAAGAAATCCTGATAGAAATCTTCAAAGAGTTTTTCTTTCATGGCTTGGTATTTGCCGAATTTAGGCTTTTCCCCCTTGATGCGTTTACATACATACCGATAGGCTGTGCTATCGGCGAGATAATAGCAAGAGGCAGGCATCTTGGCGATGTAATCGCATATCTTAGCCATGGTGGTAGGATATTCTACCATCCTCTTGGCCTTACGAAAGAGCAGATACATTTCTTGATCTCTTTTAAGGTAAATTTCGGATATGGAATTTAGATGTTTCATACCAGCAAAATTAATTCATCAAGATGCAGAACTTATCACAAAGTAATGCGAAATTTTCCTTAATTTAGCACACAAATATTAAAAATGAATATTTATGGCAAAAGAAACTATTGATAATCAGAATGTTAAGTCAAAGCGAGATTCTTTCAGAGAGCGTCTTGCTCAGCGTTATCCGGACTTGAATATGGACGATGATGAGGCTGTTTATGGTCAACTTTCGACCGATTACGACCAGTATGACCAGAATAAGCAGAAAATGGATGACTTCAACAAAATGTTGCAGGAAAACCCTCATGCTCCAAGTCTGGTGACAGGTCTTGTGACCAAGAAAAATGCCGATGGCAGCGACTTCAATTTTATCGATTTCATGATTGATGAGTTGGGTCAGGACTATGTTGATGCCATCAATGGTGACGAGAAGGCTAAGGCTCGTTTGAAGGCTAGTGAAAAAGAGAAACTTGAAGCCAGCGAGAAGCTAGCAAAGGACAATGAGCAACTTGCAGCCAATATGGAGCAAGAAGATGCCGAACTTGATGCAGCCATTAAAGAAGCGAAGTTGAAGCCTGAGGCGATTACCGATTTGATAGAATGGCTTTACAAGCGTAGCGATGATGGCGAGGATCATGATGATGATGGTTTCGTATGGCGTGCAGCTCGGTATGGCTTGAAGAAGGAAGACTTCTTGCGCCTCTTTCAAATCAAGGACTTCGACAAGGCTGTGGCTGATGCAGAAGAGCGAGGCTATAAGCGTGGAAAGAACGAGAAGATAGACCAGCAGAGGCAGCTTCACGATGGGAAACAAGGTGGTAAGAAGAACATCAACATTGATGGTGGCGGTGGTGCTCCTTCACTCCCAAAAGAGAAGAGCCGTACTGAACAGGTGTACAGCAAGATGATTGGAATGTAGAATAAGAAATTTATAATTAATAATTTTAAATGTATAGATTATGAAACAGTTTAAGAAATGGTTTGGTTTCATGATGGCGGTGCTCGTCATGATCCTTAGTGGTGGAAGTTCTTATGCAATGGCAGAAAATCCTCCTGCTATTCCATCTGGTGAAGGTGGTGGTGGCGCGACAGGTCCTACAGATGGTCCTGGTGTTGGTGGTACTGGTCCTAAATGGGCAGCTGCTAGTCAGGAACAGCAGGAAAAAATGGGAAATTGGGACTACTATGTAGCACATGTTAACCCAACCGTGGTAGAAATGAAATTGGAGAGTTGCCCTATCGATCAGATTCTTCGAGCTTCGAAACGAATGACTCCTGTTGACAGCAACCGCATCGAATATTATTCCATCGGTCAGCGACCAATCAAAACCAAACTAACTGAGAAACTTGCTAAAACTACAAGTGGTGGCTCAGTGACATTTAAGGTAGAAAATCCTACTGTGTTTGGTATTGGTGATATTATCATGGTTAACGGCATGCTGGGTTATGATGATAATGGTACCGACAGAAGCAAGATGATTCCTCTGCAGTTGCGAGTTACGTCTGTTGACAACGATGGTAATCCAACCTGTTATGCACTGAATGGCAAAAAGAATTCATCACGTGGTAACAGAGACATTCCTGAGGATATTGCCATTGGAACAGTAGTAATGCGACTTGGTAGAGCCGCTGGAGAAAAGGAGGTTGAAACAGGTAGTTACTATTCTATGCCTGACAAGAGCTTCCAGTATTGCCAGCGATTCATTATGCAGGTAGAGGAATCTCTTATTGACCGTATGATGAAGACCCAGGTTCAGTGGGACTTCACCAGACAGGAGAAAATGGCGATGGACGATATGCGTCAGGGCCAGGAGTTGAGTGGTCTCTTTGGCTATCGCTCTCAGTCGAATGGTGGAAAGGATGTTGGTATGGTATACACTATGGGCGGCATCTTCTGGGAAGCTGGAAAGGATTTGCAGATAGGTCACTGGGAGCCAAAGATGCAAAGGAACGATAAAGGCGATCTTGTTCCTGTAACAACGAAGGTAAAGGTTACAAACTCTGATGGTGCAACTGAGGTTGTGAAGCAGGTATACGAGTATGTAATCAGCGAGAAAGAGTTGACTCAGTTTATTGCTGCTATGTTGAAGGGTGCAGGTAACTCTAGCCGTACCAAACTCCTCTTTGTTGACAACTTGATTTATCAGGCATTTGCTAACCTTCGCTCTAACAAGCGTATCATTACACAGACAGAAAAGGACTATCAGGGTTGGAAACTTGATTTCGAGAAGTTCGAAAGTATGGGTACTAAGATTCTGATTTATCGTCACGATGCTTTTAACTCCTGGGGTATGGATGGTAGAGCTTTCTGCCTGGATGCTCGTTATCTGGATAAGTATGTATTCGGCACATGGACCAGAAATGAGTTTAACGCTAAGGATCTCTTGATTCGTAACACAGCAGGTGTTGTGATGGAGGAGTATAGCTGCTGGGTACTGACCTTCCCTGATGCTCATGCGCGTGTAGCCCGACCAGTCTTCACTGGTGATGGCGTGACCGATGAGGAGATTCAGGAGGCAGCGTAATCATCGTATAGGAAACTGATAGTTTTCTACATATATCAATCTAGGGGATAGTTGAGGCTAATGTAGTCTCACTATCCCTTCTCACCATAAACACAAATAGATATGTATAGATTTGTAGCTAAGAGCATGCTCATTTTTGTGGTGACTCTGCCGAGCGGACTGATCAAGAACATTGAGTTTGAGCGGTGTGGCAACGATGCCTATTCGTACATTACGGATAACAAGCAGGTGGCAGAATGCATCAGAAAGCATCCTCTTACGAAGGCAGGACGCATCATAGATGAGAGCCAGCCGGAAGAGGAGCAGATTCAACGTCAAAAAGAAGAGCAGGTGAAGGACGAGAATGCCCTTCATTTCGAGAACATCACCAAGGCCAAGAACTATCTCCAGAAGACGTATAAGATAGATGTAAGGAAACTGAAATCACCTGAGAGTGTGAAGGAGAAGGCTAAAGAGCTGGGTGTGGTGATTGAGTTTTAGTTTGTAGTTTATAATTTTTAGTTAATAGGTTTCTTGCTTATGGAAGTTCTTATGAGTGACCTTGTGAAGGAAATGCGCGTGGCTATGGACGAAGTGATCCATGATGAGGTGAATGACATCATTACAGATGATTCGGACACGGAAATGAAGCAAGCCATTGAAACGGCAGCTCAACAGATCCTGCTACAAGCACCAGCGCAAATGATTCTCCCCAAAAGGGTGGAAGTTTCGCTGAACGAAAGCGGCAAGCAGGATTATGATGCCATCCAAACCCAGTTTACAGATGGGCATGGTTGTCTGACTATTCCAGAAGATTGGCTGAGACTGGTAGAACTGAAACTGAAAAGTTGGCAAAGCACGCTGACTATGCTGATGGAACCGGGCAGCAAGGAGGCTCAGATGCAAGCCTCCCGGTGGACCAGGGGCACGCCCCAGAAACCAAAGGGCATGATTACCACATCGCCAACTACAGGAAAGCGAGTGCTGATGTATTGGACTGCCGGAAGGTATGATGCCAACCATGCACCTGTTGGAGCTGTATATGATCATGAGGTTGAACTGTTCACGTATATCCCTTATCAAAAGTTAGAGGATGTGTATTCTACTGATACTGGGCATGAAAACGAAGTGACCGACCAGAAGATCATCCTTTCCCTGACAGATGAATGCAAGAAATATCTTATCTATCGTGCCATCAGCATCTTCCTGGTAAGTAAGAAGGAAAGCGAACTGGCAGAAAAGTATAACCAATTATCTCAAATATAATATTTTATGGCTAACGATATAGATAAAACAAGTCCTCACTACAAGGGTGATTTTGGCAGCATCTATGAGGTGAACAAGAAGTTCCCTACAGGAGGTGTTGCTGGCGACTTTGTGGTGATAGAAGGCTGGGCACATTACTGGAATGCGCCCAGAGGCACTTGGTGTGTGAATGCCGAGAGAGATAGTTATTGGGATGAGTTGATAACGAGTCTTATTGAGAAGTTTAAACTCATAAGAGGTGCCACGTATATGGGCGTGGCTAGTCTTGACACTGTGCCAGCAAAGGTTATCGGTGCCAAGATGTATTATTTTGCGACCGTAGCTGGTACGTATAAGAACTTTGATAATCTCGTAGTTCCTCAGGGCATCAATGTGCTCTATTCTGAGAATGGCAGCAGCTGGGTAAACACAACCTTGCTGGAAGTGGCTCAGCAACTAGGAAAGTCTGAGGATAAGGTAATGTCTCAGAAAGCAGTGAGTGACAAACTCAGTGACTTAGAAAACAGACTTGTCGTCCTCGGAGAGAATGAATACAATTCAATCAACAAGGACGAAAGCAAGATTTATTTTGTCTATGAGGAGGAATAGGGATGATTAGGGCATTTGGGCATGACATCGCTATAATACTAGCCAAGGGCAGGATTATTGCAGCAGTATATCAAGGTACGAAACTAGTTTGGCAGGCGGTTCGCTCTTGCTTCGGGAGTGGTCGTTGGATAGATTCGAAACCATGGATAGATAACGAAGGGTGGAAAAACAAATAAAATTATAAACAATGGGAAAAGTTTTTGACAATCCAATAACTCTAGAAACTGACTGGGGAGGGGATGCTAGTACAGGAAACCTTCCAGTGTCGGGCAGACGAGTTCAGGAACTCATCAAGAAGACCTTCACCAAGAAGGGTGGATGCGTACAAATTAAAGATAAGAAGTTTTTGCAAATATTCGCAGATGAAGCATCCATGAAAAAGTATAATTCCGACACGGAAAAGTACGAAGATTTAGTTGTATCGCAAGTTCAGCTTCCGAACACCGGAGCTACACAAGCGACAATGAAAAATACGATATTAGTCACACCTAGCGAGTATACGACCGCTGGGAGTGTAGAGACTTTTAAGTTTAAGTATTTGTCTTATTACGAGAATGAAGGTGACCTTTCTCAGGTTAGTGGTTCTTGCACTGTCTATGTTGCAGGTAAGCAGCGTGAGAGAATAACCTTGCGCTCTGGTAATACATACACTATAGACGTAACTAAGTACATCGGGGAGGATGTAACCGAGATTAGATTTACTATAGACAATGCAGAGGGAAGTTCTAGAAGCTATGTTTACGAAGTGACGATGGTCAACCTTATGGTATCTTCCAGCTTCGACAGCGTGACTGCATACGAAGGTGTTATACCTTTCGTTTACACTCCTATTGGCAACATCAAGAAGACCGTACACATTATTTTGGACGGCAAGGAGATACACCAAGAAGAAACTGATGTCAACAACCGTCAGCAGACTTTTGATATTCCAGCGCAAGCGCACGGAGCGCATAGCCTGGAAGTTTATTTGTCCGCATCCGTGCATGGTTTGGAATTGAAGAGTAACCATCTTAACTTTGCACTCGTATGTATCGAGCAAGGAAACGAAACCCCAATCATCGCTAGCACCATGGAACATATACACATGAAGCAGTACGAGACGGTTTCCATTCCTTTTGTGGTCTACGACCCACTGAACAACCCAGCAGACATTGCTTTGAAGATTAACGATTCCATCGTGGCAACACGAAAGGTTGACCGCACCCAGCAATCGTGGGTATACAAGTCTATGAGCCAAGGAGATGCTACTATGACAATAACTTGCAGAAGTGTAAGCAAGACATTCTCATTGACTGTAGACAAGTCTTCTATCACATCAGAGGCAGAAACCCAGAACCTTGAGTTGTTCTTGACATCACAGGGAAGGAGCAATCAGGACACAGACAGGGAAACATGGGAGAACAACGGAATTGCAGCTTCGTTCTCTGAAATGAACTACATAACCAACGGATGGATAGTCGATAAGGACGGCAACACAGCCATGCGATTGAGCGGTGGAGCAGCAATGACCATTCCTTTGAAATTATTCTCTAAGGACATCAGACAGACTGGCAAGACCATAGAGATTGAGTTTGCTGTTCGCCAAGTTATAGACTATGAAGGTGTTGTTCTCTCTTGTCAGCAGGGTGGCATTGGTTTGCGACTGACACCGAACACAATATCCCTAACCTCGGAGCAGTCAACACTGGAGACCAAGTACAAGGAGGATGAGCGAGTGCGTGTGTCCTTCGTGATTGAAAAGCGAGCCAACAACCGATTGATGCAGATTTATATCAACGGTATCAAATCGCAGTCACTGCAATACCCAGCCAATGACGGATTCGTTCAGCCATCACCAGTGGACATAACCGTAGTATCATCGACAGCCGCTATAGACATCTACAACATCAGGAGCTACTCTAACAACCTCAATGCACAGCAGCTACTGGATAACTATATTGCAGATATGGACGATATAGACAAGAAACTGGCTATTTTTAACCGTAATCAAGTCTATGATACATACGGCAATTTGAGTTATTCTAAGATGCTGGAGCAGATACCTTGCCTTATCATTACTGGCGAGTTATCGCAGTTTAAGGGAGACAAGAAAACTGTGAGCATTGAGTACGTTGACAAGAACCATCCAGAGAAGAGCTTTACTGCCGATGATGTTGTTTTGAACGTTCAGGGTACATCTTCCCAGTACTACCCACGAAAGAACTATAAGGGGCAGTTTAAGAAGGGTTTCAATATGACGGAGAGCGGAAAGCACGAGGATGCCTTTACGCTGGACGAGAATGCTGTTTTGCCTGCCGTTAACTTCTGCTGGAAGGCTGACTTCGCAGAATCAAGCGGAACACACAATACCGGTTTGGCTAACTATATCGGGTGGATGCTCAAGGAGGCGGGCATCTTGACTGAACCACAAAAGAAGAACGGTTTGATACGTACCACGGTGTACGGAGAGCCTTGCTTGATTTTCCATCGTGCTAGCGCAGGTGATACACCTCTGTTCATCGGCAAGTACAATTTCAACACCGACAAGAGCGCAGAGAACACATTCGGTTTTGCGGAGGGGGACGAATCATGGGAGTTTCTGAACAACACCAGCGACCGCTCGAATTTCCGTTCGGCAGACTTTTCAGATGACGGATGGAAGAACGATTTCGAGAGTCGTTATCCAGATGGAAACGAGGATATTTCCCACATGAGGGAAGTGTTCACCTGGGTGGTTTCATGCAAGGATAATATAGAGAAGTTCAAGACAGAGTTCGCTGAGCATTTTGACAAGAAGACGATAATTTTCTACTACGTCATCACTTTGGTTTTCGGAATGGTTGACCAAAGAGCGAAGAACCAGTTCTTAACATTTTATGTTGGTGGAAAGTGGCTTTTTATCTTCTATGATAATGATACGGTCTTCGGTATCAATAACGAGGGCGCAATTCAGTTTAGCTACGATATAGAAATACATGACATTATCGGTAACTTGAATGTATGGAACGGTGCAAACTCCTTGCTTTGGGAGCTTGTGGAGCAGGCTTTTTCTTCCGACATCACGAAGATGTACCAAGACTTGCGTCAGAAGGGCATTCTAAGTTACGACAAGACTATAGAGTTCTGCAACACAAGACAGAGCGACAAGTGGTGCGAGAGCGTCTACAATGAGGACGGGTACTTCAAGTACGAATCGCCTTTGATTGACGGATATACGGACTATTCCACTGGAACTGCGCAGACCGTGAAAACTGGTGCGTTTCTCTATGCTCTCCAAGGTAGCCGAGACGCACACAGAAGATGGTGGCTCTACAACCGATTCAAGTACATGGATTCTAAGTTCCAGGCAGGCTCTTCGTTGTCTGACTACATTACTTTCCGAACATACACACCGAGTGTATGGGCAGGTGTCGAGCCAAAGGCAGACATCACCATCGGTGCGTTCTCGGCAATGTATGGAACTATTCGCTGGGGTAGCGTGACCAAGAGTGAGAGAATGCGAGAGGGAGAAGTGAAGACTATCACTGCACCTGCTGGCATCAAGTTCAACGACACCGAGACCATTATCTACAATGCGTCTATGATTAAGACTATTGGCGACTTGTCGGCTCTATACGTTGGCACGGTTGATGTATCTAAGGCAACGAATATCACGGAGTTGATTATCGGTTCTTCCAAGACAGGCTATCAAAATCGAAACTTCAGCGTTCTCTCGCTGGGCAACAATGCGAAGTTGCGCAAGCTGGACATTCAGAACTGTCCCAACTATACCACAAGCATTGACGTGAGCGGTTGCGAGAACATAGAGGAAGTGTATGCGAAGGGAACGAAGGCTACAGCCGTGAATCTTGCTGAGGGTGGAGTGCTAAGAATTTTGGAACTCCCAGCCACCATTACCAACTTGACTTTAAAGAACCAGCCAAAGCTTGGTACTGGTCTATCAGTAGATTCGTGGGCGAACGTAACCACGCTTGTTATAGAGAATTGCCCGAATATCGAGCCGCTAGACATTGCCGAGAAAATCCTTTCCTCGGACAACGCGCTCGTATACGTAAGATTCACCAACATCAATGCACTGAAAGCCAATTTCGCGATACTCAACAAGCTGTCGAACATCAAGGGTGTCGGAGACAATGGGGAGTACACTTCAATTGCATATTTGAGCGGAAAATATACTGTGCTTAAAGCTACTGAGGAAGACATCGAGAGAGTGAAGAGCATTTTCCCTCATTTGACAATCACAGCAAGAACTCTACTGAAAACAATATTCGCCACCTTCGAAGTGGTAAGCCAGTACGGAGCAATAAAAGGAGCGACCGTGGAAATCAATGGCTTGACATACGACCTTTCTTCGGGAACGGTAAAAGTGCCATTGGCAGAAGGAGAACGCTACGATTACGTTATCCGATATAGTGGAGGCGAAGATAGAGGAACCATTCAGTCTAGTTCGGACGAGACAGTATCAAAGTTGTACTATATTAAATTTGACATAATGACGATGAAGCCAGAGCCTAATGGAAAGATGCAAGTTTTGTTGGCTGGTAAATCTGTGTCTATTAGCAGACTTTCTGGTTCTTCTGTCAATATAGATTGGGGAGATGGAAGTACCAGCAATGAAGGCTCGCATACTTATACGGATGGTAATGCTTTTCATAATGTATCTTTGGATTCCGTCGAAGAAAAAAATACACAAGTATCTTTTTCAGAAGGAAGCATTGTAGCCTTTTGGACGGTTGGAAATACAATGATAGGTCCAGATAGTCTAAAAAGACAAAGAAAATTGGAATATGTAAGTGAAGACGTATGTTTTAATTCATCATCTTTATCAAGCTTCTTTTATGGTTGTAGTAGTCTAAAGGAAATACCAAAATCCGTTTTTATTTCAAATGGGGATGCTGGTTGGCTCAGTGGGTATGACAGTGAAGGTATTTTTCAAGGATGCGGTTCGCTCAAGTCTATTCCTGCTGGATTGTTTGATAATTTAAAAAATGCAGAAATTGCCGTCTCTGCTTTTGAAGGCTGTTCAACCATAGAGAGCGTTCCACGTGGATTGTTCGACAAGATGGAAAAACTACATAAAATTGATATGTCAAATTATTCCTATACTAATTATTATGGAATTTTCTCGAGGTGCAGATCCTTAAAAGAAGTTCCATTTGACATCTTCGACAAAAATCCTATAGGTAGCTTTGACGGAACATTCGCAGAGACTAAATTGACTGTTGGTTTACTACCAGTCAGCTTAAAGATGCCAGGTGCAGAGCATAGTTATGTTTACAATGGGTGCCCGATAGAAAAAATCATAGGAAGAACAGAGACACCAGCAACAATAGATTCAGACTGCATTCCTTCTAGTGTGTTGAAAATTTACGTCCCAGATTCAGCGATTGAGGCATACAAGGCGGCAACGAACTGGAGTGCCCACAAAGACAAGATTGTTGGATGGAGCGAGTTGACGGACGAGGAGAGACAGAAGTATGGATTAACAATATAAACGATTAGGATATGAAGATAGACAAAAACAACGACAAGCACATCATCGCTGATGATGGCAAGACGTTCGAGCGCATCGCAGATGGCACGAGCTATGGCAAGGAGATTTATCTAGGGTATTCGTATTTCATTGGTGGGGAGAAGTTGGACGTTCCCCACCTTGACACGCCCGAGGACTTCCGAGAGGTTGACGAGCCAAAGGAAGATGAACAAAAAGAGAACAGAGGTGAAAACTCTAAGTCTCTGAGTTTAGAAACTTAAAAAATAGATATATGAAGAATAATAAGAAACAATTACATGAAGCACTGGCAGTGCTTCTTACCAAACTTTCATCGGCAATGGACAATCCATTGCTGATGGATAACTACGTTACGAAAGCCTTGCGCACGGTTCTTTTGGAGTTTAAGGAATCTGGCGAGCTTTATGATGCCTACAAGGAACAGATACAATCTACCATGGAGAGTGACAATCCTTGGATAGGCATGCTGATGAAATCGATTAGCGGTGATGCCTCTGTCAAAGAGAGCATGACCGATGAAGCCATTAAAGGGATGGTAAACTCTATGTTAGGAGAATAAGCTATGATCAGATGGGTATAAATATAATAAGGTGTAACTCTTTATAGGGCTACACCTTATTATTTATAGGTCAATCACTATTCTCACAGATGTACATAACAAATGAGCTGCAATCTGTATGATCGGAGCCCTTTCAAAAATAATTTGCTTACAGATTGTTACTTTAGCAAAGTTTAACTATAAGATATTGCGCAAAATGAATAAAAATGCGCAGAAAGTTGTAATTTTGCGCCAAATTCTTACTTTAAGAACTATAATTGTAATCAACAACTAAGAAAAGGAGGTTTTTTATGACACAAGAACAAGAAGCCGAAGTCCAACGGTTGATAAAGGACATTGATGTGACAGAACTGATGAATATGCTTAAGAAGCATGGTAATCGGTATAGCAGAAGAATATTGAAGTTTTTCAGATGGTTTTGTAAGTATGTGCCTATCATGATTATGTGCTTTCACGCTTATGGAATATGGGAGTTCTCTCAGCATCCCCGTGAGATGTTTATCCCCTATAATGAAAATATGCCTTGCTATATCTTTATTTATTTCATGGTTTACGTCCTGCCGATGGTGACGATACTGGCAAGTAGATTTTTCTTCTTGTGCCAGCGGTATCGCATTCCATTTATATACTTCTTAGGTATCAATGCGGCTCATATTGTAGAGTGGAATTGGTACACAACTAAAGATATGGTGGATTCCTGCTTTACGGTCATGGCCGTGACAGCTATATTCTATTTGTATAGCTTTGCTAAAATGTTTGTTAATGAAACGAAGATGGGCAGAAAGATTTGCTCCTGATAGAGAATGCTGGAGATAATCGGAGAATAACAGAGATTTTTAGGAATAATATTGAAAAAAGAAGATTTATGAAGAAGGTACTGAATTATGATACCCTGGGATGGGCATTGAAATCATTGAGCGATGCTTGCTTTAAGGCAGCAGAACAGCAAAAGAATGGGGAGAAGGTTACGGCTTGCGGTATGAGCGATGACGATCTGGACAATCTTTGTGAACAGATTCCGTTCATGCTGAATCCGTATATGACTGCCGGGCAGGTAAAGAAAGAGGCGCATATCAGCGAATCTACCCTAAGAAGGGCTATCGCTGATGGGGAGCTGGAAAGTGTGGGGAATGCTGGCGATCATTCTCATTTCTTCAAGAAATGGGATGTTAGAGAGTTTATCAAGAAAAGACTGAAAAGAAACAAGAACTAAGCCCTATCGCAACACGGATAAGCGATATGAATATGGTAACATTTTTATTTGTAGAGTGTGCTATCATTATAATGTTGAGCGTTTCGTTTAATATCTTTGTTTGGTGGACAGGAGATTATAAACGCAAGAAGTGGTTGTTTGCGTGGCTAACATTTATCAATATGATAGCGATTGCTGGAACCATCATCACTTATTTTATGGGTAAATAACAGAATAATGAAGAGAAGCTGATGAGGCTTCTCTTTTTTGACATGAGTCTATGTCACCTTAAATCATTGGAAATCAGCCACTAAAAGAATGTTTGACAGAGTTATGAAACATGTAGATATTTTGGGATAACTTTGCTGCCGTAATCGATTACATGTGTGAATAAACAAAATGTACAACTTTTATTTCTTTAGGAATTATGGCAGAAGAAGTAATTAAGACTACCTCTTGTTGCAACGATGCAATGATGGGTGGTTTGCTTGGAGCGATGGCAAATCGTGACAGCAATCCTTTGGCAATGGCGGCTATGATGCGTAACCGTGACGATGATTATATGTGGAACAATCCTTTCGCCTACATGATGATGATGGGCATGATGCGCTATATGTATGGTGCAGACTGGAACAATCGTGACAATGGCGCAGACGTGCAGCGTGCGGAGATTCAGGGTCAAATCGAGAGTTTGCGCAACCAGATGGCAGACAACCAGAATAGCAACTTGCTGATGGGTGCCATCCAGGGTAACGGCAACGACCTTAAGATGTTGGCAAGCAATCTGAACTGTGACTTCAACGCCTTGCAGAACTCTATCTGTGGCATCCAGGCAGGCATCCAGCAGCTTGGCGGTCAGGTAGGATACTCGGCAGAGCGAGTAATCAACGCTATTTCGCAGGGTAACTTGCAGATGACAATTGCGCTTAAGGATTGCTGCTGCCAGACGCAGCAGAACATTATCCGTATGGGTTATGAGAACCAGATGGGCCAGAAGGACATCGTTAACCAGATGCAGCAGGGCTTTAGCTATACCAACACTGGTATAGAAAGAGCAGCTTCGAACCTCGGTTTCCAGATGCAGCAAGACAAGTGTGACATCGTCCGTGCAGGTGAGAACAACACTCAGCGTATTATTGACACCTTGACAGGGCATTGGAGCCAGGAGCAAGCCAACGAGATTCAGGACTTGAAGTTCAAGAACTCACAGCTGCAGCAGAACATCTACCTTGCCAATCTGATGAATGGCGGTTGCGGATGTGGCGCAGGTGTAGCAGGTGGCTATCAGTAAAAAAGTAAAGAATGAAACAGAAACGTAGTGGTATGAACAAGATTTCTCCAGTGGGTTTGGCTACTACAGCATTGGTAGCCAACCAAGTTTCAGTCTTAGCTACTTACAATGAGAAGCTTTGCAGACCTTATTGCGTGAACGGCAACGTGCAGCCACAGGCTAGCATAACTTACAGTTATGATCAGCCTATCCTTAACGGTACAACGGTGTTTGTGCCTATCGTGGCAACTATCTCCATCATTACGCCTGTAACAGGCAACAAAAACATGATGAGAGCACAGCCGTTGATTTACACGGAAAGATGGGTAGCAGCCTTCCAAGGGCAGACAGCTCTGCCAACGGCTGTAACCATCACCAGTGTAGGCAGAACGCAAAAGGCTAACGATGTGGTATGCGGAAAGGCTAGAGGCCTGAGCATATTTGACAGTCTAACCGTAGCATTGACTACTGCTTAGTATCATTATAGGGGGAAGGGATGGATGGTTTGTTAGCCATCGTTTCCCCCGCATTATCCATTTAAAAAGATACGATTATGATATTTAAAGATTTAAAGGCAGGTTTCCCGGTCTTTTTGTTTGACCGGGCGACTAGAAAATTCAAGCAGGGTAAAGTGATGAATACTCCAAGCCCTGATATTAGTGGTAGCAAACCCAACATGATGCCACAGATGCCTGGCATGCCAAATTTTGGCACCATGAACGTGAAGGTGAATGTTCAGACGGAAGACGGAAAGCAGTCAACCTATTCGGTAGTTGATACTGAGCAAACAGCATACAGTGACACCCTTGTAATCTCTTGTAGTAAGGAGAGTATCATCAACGAGGTAAACGCATTGAAGAACCAAGCCAATGACATCATCAATAAGATGCCGGACTTCGAGCAGACCGTAAAGGACTGTGATCAACTTCTCTCAGAACTGGACACTTCGTTTCGTGACCAGCAGAGAACAAATCAGCGGCTCGACAACATGGAAAGCAAGCTGGACGAGATTTTCAAATTTGTCAAATCACAAAAACAAGATTGATATGAACTTAGTAGAACTTATCACAAAATATCAGAGTGACGCCACACCGGAGCAGATGGTGAAGGTAACCAAGATCATCGGCAAGTTTGTGGCTATGCACGCTACGGAAGATGACCTTCTTAAACTCTATAAGGAGATTTATGGGGTTGTGGGTAACGGCCACTTCAACGACTTCTTTGCTGAGGCTCAGATCAAGAAGATGGTGTTTGAGGATGACAAGGAGGTAGAGCATCGTGCTCCTTACTATACCGCAGCTAAGACTCAGGAGATCTATGAGACGGTGAAGGACGAGATCAGACCTTACAATCAATGGGATTTTGCCGTGGTTCTGAACATGATTTACTCTGACAACTATAATCTGATGAAGAAATGGTTCCCAGAGGACAGCGAGGAGCAGATGATGGACAAGATGGTGGACCTTGCCGTGAACTGGCTGAGGGATGATGATAACCCTTATGGCCATTGTAAGGCTTGGGGGTACTTCAATCACTAAATTATTTCCATAATGACCTAAGATATATAAAAGAAAACTATCAGAAGAAGAGAATGCAGGCAGAAAATGGGCTTGTGTTCTCTTTTTTCGTATGAAGTTGCGCAACTTATCACAGATAACTGGGAATGATGGCTTATATTTGCATCGTTTCCATAATGGAGTGGGGACAGATAAATGAAAAAGAAAATGAATGATATTCGAGGTTACTTAATTGGGACGATATGGACCTTTCTGAGTCTGCTGGTTCCCATCAGGGATTTTATGATTGCCATGATGGTATTATTCGGGCTGAACCTGGTGTTCGGTATCGTGGCTGCAGTGTTTAACGGTGAAGAATGGAGCTGGAAGAAATTCGGAATGTTCTTTGTCTGTTGTGCGGTGTTCTTTGTGACGGTGGCAGCTCTGTTCATTATCGGTCACTTCCTGCATTCGGACACAGAGGCCTTGTTTTGCGTGAAGTGGGTGTGTATAGCTGCAACCTATCTGTTCACGACCAACATATTGAAGAACCTGAGACGGATGCTAGTGCCTGATACGCCATTTTATAAACTTGTGGAATATGCTTATTATGCGCTTACTCTAGGATTCGTAGAGAAATTCCCGATGTTTAAGAAGTATCAAGAATATAAAAACAATAAAGAAAATGGAAATGAAGGAAATCAGATTAGAGCAGTTGCTGATGGCAATGCCTAACGCAGGGAAGAGGGCAGAGAAGTTTCTGCCATACCTGAACCGATTTGCCGAGGAGTTTGAAATAAACACGCCTTTGAGATGGGCGCATTACTTGGCTCAAATAGCCCATGAGAGCGGTGAACTGAGATATACCAAGGAGATTGCCAGCGGAAAGTCGTATGAGGGAAGAAAAGACCTTGGTAACACTCATAAGGGTGATGGTGTAAGGTTTAAGGGGCGTGGGCTGATACAGATAACAGGGCGAGCCAACTACAGCAAGTATGCCGGATATTGTGGCTATGATGTAGTGAAGAAGCCCGACCTCTTGGAGCAGCCTCTTGGTGCCACACGTTCCTCGATGTGGATATTCGATACTTTCGGATGCAATGAATTGGCTGACGAGGATAATCTGAAAGCAATCAGACGGAAAATTAACGGTGGCTATAATGGTCTGGACGAATGCGAGGAGTATTTGAAAAGGTCAAAGCGAGCACTCAATATCTCATAGCTTATGAAATCGAAACATTTAATTATCTATCTGTTTGTATGGATAGCGTATTTCTCTGTACTCTTCCTTACGAGCTGCAAGACGAAAACCGTGATGCAGGAGCATTATATCACAGACAACACTGTGAGCAAGGGTTTGGATGCCAGTTGGCAGGAGCGGTTTATATCAGCCTTCGAGCAGATGGCTACATACCGTAACCGGGAGCATGAGACTTCGACCAAGGAGACAACTCATACAAAGGATAGTACTTCGACCACTGTAGACCAGAATGGAAAGCCTATCAAAACAGAAAGTTGGCACTCTGTTGTGACCCATAGAGACACTAAAGAGGTGACGAAGCTACAGGATTCTATCTCTACTATGAGTAAGAAGGTGGATAAATATCAACTCTTGATCGTGCAAAAGGACAGTCTGATTCGGTTAAAGCAGGACTCTATCCATGTATTGAGTAGAGAACTGAGCAAGGCAGAACAGAGGTATATTACCCTGGGGAAGTATACAGCCAAGATCATCTGGACCCTGGTAGTTGCAGTGATTGGTTTGCTGATTTGGTTGTGGCATAGAAAGAAATAAGGCTTATGAAAACGATAACTATAAAAATAGTGAAAAAGAGCGTGATGGGCGTGGTAGAGGGACTATCTGCCACGATTGCGCAGCATAACCCGGAGGTGGACTTTCAGACCGTCTGGGCGAGTGATGGAGAGGAAGCGAAACTGGATATATACTATCGGGAGGCGATAACCGACTTAGAAAACTTCTTGGCAAGATTCTCTTCTTCGACCACACAGCAGTTTGACCTACAGGCACTGGCTGATGATTTCTCAATTACCATCAAGACTTTGGTTTCTTGGCCACCTAGACTAAGTGGGGTTCTGACGAACCAAATACAGAACTATCTGGTTCATGCTATCCTTGCCGGATGGCTGAGCGATTTCCCGGATATGAACCATACGGACTATGCCAGTATGGGAGCGAGTGACCTTGACGCAATTAAGGAGATTTTGTTAAAGAAAGACTTTAGCTTTGCTGAGGCTGCAAGAACTCCTGACGATACAGAGAAAGAAGGGTCTTCGGCAGTTGATGCTGTTGCCAGAGGTTCTGATGCTGTTGTAAAGGATCATAGATATTCTTCTACAGAGAGAAGGGGAGTGGATGAAATGGAAAAGGATGCTTCTTCCTCTTCTACTTCAACGAGAAGCGAGGATGATTCTGATAAACAGATGAATGTGCAATCTGCTTGGGCAAGAACTTCGGACGGTGTAGGCAAGGAAGACAATTCTTTGGATGCTGAGGCTAGAGGCTCTGATGCAACAGTAAAGGATGGCAATACTCTTGATGCTGAGGCTCGAAATGAGGATGCGGTAGACAAGGATGAGCAGAGAGGGCTGAAAGGATCAGAGCGTAATCAGGACTTCGTTTCGCAACACTTCCATCATGATCATGTAGACTGGAGCGGAGGTAGGCCGCCTTATGAACTGAGGTAGATTTATTAATCATCTAAATATTTCGAAATATGGATAGTAAACTAATTACTTTGAACTTTAGCATGGAGCAGCTATGCAATGACATATTGGCTCGATGCTATGTGTTGAGCCAGGGACTGGTGGATGATGCCCAGAAGGACATCAGAGCCACTATTGAAAGCCCTGACAGTAAAGAGACTCGCAGCATTATTAATCGCGCAGTAACAGAAGCCATCGGCAATATCAAGGTTGCAGCTCAGCGTTATCTGACTACCGGACGTGTGGAGGATAACAACAATCTTGAGCGACTTGTTAAGGGTACGAAGAAGTATGTGTACACCGATAACAAGAACGGAACTTGGACGGAGGTAGTGACCACAAGTATCATCGGACAGGAAGATGAGGAAGTGACTACTACCGTGAATAAGGCTGGTAATGATCGGGAGGAAAGTATCTATGAGACTGTTACCCTGAAACTGGAGATTCCGAACTGGAATGTGGCTGTGACGGATGCGCTTAAGAGCAATATGCACCGGTATATGGTTGACTATACGATGAGCCAATTTTTGCAGGATCAGTATGCAGACAAGGCTGGACAGTATGGGAATAGTGCTACAGCAGACTTCAATAATATTAAGAGCAACCTGCTGAGCCGGGATAACTATACTTTGAGACGGCCGAGCTTTACGTAAGAGGCTATTGGGACAGGCGATAGAATCGCCTGGAACGGTGGCTTTTCTGCTAGAACTTTTTTTCTTCTTTCGTTTTAGGTGTGTTTATGGAAAGAGCCTTCGCTTCGGGATTACTCCTGATTTGCGAAGGCTCTTGTTTTTTTGACATGGCTTAGAAAGCCATGGAACGGTGGCTTTTCTTTTTAGAACTTGCTGAAACGCCTGATGATTTCGAGGCGCGTAGCAAAGTATTGATTCATTGATTTCATCTTCAGGTATAGGGCGATGCGGAAGAAACGATAGCTGTGAGTAGCCATGTAGCTGGACTTCATGCCGCCCAAGCGACCAATGTAATGCCAATTCTGATTATCATTGCTACCATATAACCACATGATTGGTATGCTGCCAGACGTGAGGGAATGGATATAGCCTGTAATGGAATCAGGTACGTTATCTTCATCGAACTTCAAGGTACGAGTAACTATGATACCATGATACTCTGTTGTATCTTCGTAATCGTAACCCTTATCAAGCACCATCACGCTGCCATCCCTATATTGTATGTAGGGGTGTGGGTATGAATTGATTGCCGTGAGCACGTTCTGTATAAGGAAAGTGCTCCAAGCATTATCCTTGATAGAATAGCAGAGTGCCACCGTATCAGCCGTAGAGGTCTTACTCGTCTGTGTAACATCCAGGCAGAAGATGCGAGAGTTTTTGTAGTCGTAGATGACCTGACAACGCTGGAAGAACTCTATTGGCGATGAAGTAAAATCTATGAGTTGACGCATCTGAGCCTTGATAGTCTTGACAGATTCGCTATCCCCTTCTGCATCAACGAAGAAGTTGAGGAACTTACCTAGGCTACCGGAAATGTTGAAGCCGGGACCATCTAAGACATCGGACATGGAAACCACCTGAGATTCTGCTATGCGACTGATTGAGCGGTTTGTGGCGAAAAGCACGGACTGGTCAAGCTGAGTGATAGACTTCGGATTGCTGCAAACCTCACGACTAATCGGGTGGATGCTGCTATAGGTGCCTTTGGAAGAGACTTCCATCGCCCAGATACCATCGGTAGAGAATGCCATTAATGGGTACTGACCAAACTGACCCTGTGAGAGCGCACGCGTGGTGGAGGCTATTCCCTGTATGGTTCCGATACCTACGGTATTGATTCCGTTTAATGGGAAATAGAAGGCATTATCAGACTCTGAGGTGTAGATCTTATTGGACAGTTCCACTACATCATCAACCGTATAATCAAACGAATCAACCTTATATTGCTCGAAATTGTCGGTTAAAAAAATGTCGGTGAAATCTCCCATGTGCATTGCTCCATTCAGTTCTTCGCATTGTTCCAGAGGGAAGACGAAGATGGCATCATTATCAGAATAATCCTTACAGAAGATAGCCATTTTATCAGCTCTGGAATCCGGGTAGAACTTGACAAGGTTGCCGATCATGAAGCCATCAATATCCTGACGAGAGAAGAATTTGTCGCTACTTTCAACATATTTCGTTCCGGAAGTGGTGTTGAGGCTAACTACAATTTTCTGAATTTTGTACCTTAATCCCTGGTAATTCGTACTATCATTGTATTTAAGGTTGTACTGACCTGGTAGCATAACATAACCGCTGAATCCTTGAAACAGTTTCTCTTTCAAGCCGTACAGATTGAGGCGGTGGTTATAGACATAGCCACCTTGTGCGAAGAGCGAGTTATGAGTTTTGTAGTCATCCTTCATCTGTTCCTGTAATGATACCTGATAGACTGCATTCTTGTCAACAGGTAATTTCTTCGCTGAGCAAATTGCTAAATCTGATAGTTTCAACGAACAGACCTTGTAGAAAGCAGAGGTGTTCTTTAATTTGTTACGATAGGCATCTGGACTAAGTGAAGGGAAATCTACAGAAGCGCCTCCAATATATTGTTTACCTTCATCAGAAGTGAGAGATGTTTCAAAAGTGAGTGATAGTAAACCTTTTCCTAGCATGAAATTTCTTCTATTATACCTGATACTTGAAATTTGCTTAGATGTGTCAACGTTAGAAATAGGAGGCGTAATGAATATATCTACCGATTTGATGACATCCTTCCATTCTTCAAGTTCTTCACGTTTTGCGTCCAGTATAGTATAGTTTAAATCTACATTTCGTGGATAATAAATAAATGCTGCCTTTGTGATATGTACACTGAATTTGTTATTATTTCCATCTATGCGCTGAAGGGTAAAGTCATCATTGGTATCGACGACATAATTAGTAAAACTTGATAAAGCGTTAGCCGACAGCACCATATAGCTATCAGGAATTTGCACTGGTATAAATACAGGTGAAGAGTGCATAATCATGGAACCATCAAACATTCTATAGCAATATCTAACAAAGAAATTTGCATAGAAACGTCCATTACGAGCAATAAGATTGTTTGTTCGATTGACAAGTGCATAGATGCTCTGTGTAAGATCGGACTGCTTGTCTTCTTTAATTGTAAGACATTCAAATTCTCTGATAAAAAGATCTGTTATGCTCGTGGAAATTTTTACCTTATCAAAAACGTCATTGCAGGAGTATGTGGTTTGCTGGAAGACTTCCCGGAAACCTTTAACACTACCTTCTGTTACTATTCCACCATTACTGTAGTTCTCTGGGTAATCATCGGAAATAGAAAAGGCGATTTCTACGAATGGAGGCTTCTGTGACAGATATTTATAGCCACCATCCACCCATAAAGCATAGTGAATACCATCTGTAGCTACAATGATAAGCGTATTACCGATGGAATTAACGGAAAGAACCGATGCTTCGTAGTCGAAGGACTTGATAGGGGTGGTTGAGCCAAGAGATCCATCCTGAAGAAACCAGTAGATGGCTGATGAGGCTATGGCTATGAGATGGCGGTAATTGCCAGTTTCGTGTACATAAAGAATCTTAGCCACTACACCATTAATGGTGAGTGGCTGAGAGAGGGGTGTTCCTGTGACAATAGAAGGGCGCAATGCGCCATCATGCAGCTCTAGATTGCCGCAGAGGGATAGCGCACCGTTTTCTACTGCCATTTCATCAGGAGTGAGGCTGAGGCCTTTGTATCTAATTGATTGTTGCATATTTCTTAATGTTTAATATTTTACTATCGGCAATGCTCGCTGTCGGCCCTGTTGACGATAGCCAAAGCTGGACAACTGACGCCATCTACATCGAGATTTATAGTTTCATTTGCCGTAACCAGTTCTATCTGCTTAGTACCAGTCGGGATATTCGGTATATAGCTAAGCAAGAAACTGACGGTAGAAACATTACTGGCATGGAGCTGCCCCTTACGGCCAGACAGTTTGATGCATACATCTTTAGCTTCTAACTCCGGTGTGGACTTGATTACATACATCTGCTTACTTGGCGTATAGAAACAGAAAAAAATCTTATCACCCGGATGGAGATCCAGCAGTTTGCAAGGACTAGACCTTAGAGTGATACGCCCATTCAGATTAAGGGCAAGTCCTCGCTTCTGAACGCGAGGACGATTGAGAATAATGACATCATTTGTTAGCTTCATAATCTGTAGGTTTGTGGAGCCAGAAACGGAAATAATCGTTTTCGGCATCCTGGTTTCGTACTTTGACGTATTCTCTGGTAACATAGAAATGCTTCTTGCTAAGAGTAGGGTTGAGGTTGTAATCATTTAACATCATTGCTGGCTCTACTCTGCCATCGAAGGAAATTTCATACCAGTAGCGATGAAGAAAGAACCATGGACGAAGACGGACCTCCTGGATGGTGGTGTAATGACTCTTGTCTGCCCGGCAAGGTACAATGCTCCAGCTACCATCCTGCCAATGCTCTGTGGTCACTTCTCCACCTGGAGCCATTTCATGTTTCTTGATGATGGACTTCTGAATCTTAACGAGAAGGCAAACATCAGCCGTGAAAACTTTAGCCATATTTCCATGGCAGAGCATGACGAAGCGGCCTTTCTTATCAGGAAGTAGGCTACGTTGTTTGCCCGGCTTATTGATGACACAGACGGTGGAGAGAAACTTATGTCGGGCCATGGAGAGAAAATCGGGTAGTTTTGCCTTGGCGTGCATGCGGTCGATGACCTTCTGAACCTTTTTGAAGTTTTTCTCTGCCTGAGTCTCATGAATAGTGACCGGAGATTGAGGTAACTGTTTTTTTTCCTCACGTATCTTCTTGACGTTTTCACGAACCTGCTTCTTAGTAGGGACTTCTAGAAGATGACCGGTTTTCTTATCGAGTTTGTATCTTGGTTTTTGCTTTTCCATAATGAGTAGTCTTTAAATGTTGCCAGAGTTGAGGCAGATGATTTCAAAATGATGATTTTCACAGATGTCGTTGCCGTTTGCCATCTGATGATTGAAGGAGCAAGGGATATGCTTGTTGTACAGATCGCACTGAAGACAATGATCAGGAACATCTTTCTGTTCTTTGCTACCAACTTCATTATCTATTGGCTTACTGGGTACAGCCCTGACAACACGACCGAAATGGTCATAGAGTTGACCGGGAACGATACAGGTTGCCTCACGGAGGGATGGGAGATTGTACCCCATCTGGCGGATAAACCAGAGGCGTAGGTAAATGATTAAACGTTTCAACTTTTTCATATATGATTGATGTTATATATTAATAATGTGGGTAAAGGTACGAGAAAAATGAGGATAAAAAGTGATAACTTGCGCAACTTCGGCCATGGTAGACCGAAATGCGCAAGATTACTACTTATTTTTCGGACTTCTCATCCTTTTTCTCTTCAGAAGAGGATTTATGTTCGAAAACATCCATGATATTAGTCTCAAATAGACTCTTGACCTCGTAATCTATCATGGTTTTACCCATAACCTCATCAATATAGCGGCGAGCACGTTCAAGACTCTTTGCCTGGACGAGATAGGTAACATAGGAACGTTTCTCCTTTTCACTCTTCTCATCAATGGTGATGAAAGCAAGACGAGCCTTGAACCAGAGATCATCATCGCTGATGTCGGAGAAGAAGATTTCTCCATAGGCAGCTCTGTTGATGTTATCTACCCTCAGTTCACCAGAGACGTAGACTGCCATTTCTTCAATGATTTTTGCTTCTGCTTCGGTGAAAGAGAGCGCATCTACAGTGTAATGTTCCGTTGTCATTTTTTCGGAGCCATCTTCACGTGTTTTTTCGTATCTTACTTTGCACTCAAACCAGGTAGAGGAGCGAGAGCGGAGTGATTGAAAATTACCTGTGCCGATGATTTTTTCTGTTGCTTTGTTTACTTTGACTGCAACATTCTGTGCAGACTCTTCTTTCTTTTCTGATTTTTTCATAATTCTTTGTTTTTTATTTGTTATACAATATTTTATTGATTTCTTCGTCTGAAAGAGGTTTTCCATCCTTGCCGATATACTTTTTCATCCTGAAGATCATTGTACCGGGTGTGGGATGTCGTAAGTAATCATTAAACATCACATTCGCCAGTTCTTCATCTGTTGACTGGAAGAGGCTATGAGGAGGGCATTTGTATGGACGCTCCATGACGTGGTACTGAATGGTGTAGCCTTGTTTGCGAAAGTCTTCTTCCTGAAAATGGATGAGTTGCTTATCAATCTTTGCTTCCTTCTCCTTGATGGTGTTAAAGAGAGTCTTCACCAGTTCTTTGTCAGGCTCAGGCTTCTTCTTCTCAGAGAAATACTGCTTAGTTGCCACCCGAAGTTCAGCTACCAGGATAAAGAAGTTCCCATTGTCAGTTTGCGGTACGTTTTTTGGTTCAACCTTCATGATGGTTTCGTCAACTCGCTTTTCCAGTTCAATGGATTGGCGTAGGACGCCTTTATCTCTGCGTGCCCAATACTGCTTTTCTAAAGTTCGCATGGAAGCTACTAGCTTACGAAATGCGTGGGCTGCCTGTTCACTCATATTACTTGATGCCTAATGTTTTCTTTATCTTATTGATGCGCTCCTGTTCCTTGGGGAGGAGGTTACCTTTTTCGTCTATCCGGCAGAGGAGGCTGAGATTTGGCTTAATGGTAATCCACTTGTGAAGACCATCGTGCTCTCGCTTTATCTGTCGAAGTTGGGCAGCCTGCAGTCTTTCGTGCAAATTCTGCTCATGGCGAAGTTTACTGATTTCGTTCTGTATTCTGTCCATTGGCAATATTTACTTCTTCTGATGGGTATTTAATGTATAATAAATCCCATTGGTCTCTACCTACAAATTCAAGTGCTTTATCTACATCTTCAACACAAACAAAATCTTTGTCCGTTTTGTTTGGCATGTTGCTAATAAATGTATAGCCTCTAGCACATGATTGCATGTATTCCTTAAAATGCTTCTTCTCGCCTGGGGAGAGGTAAGAAGGACGACTGACAAGACGTTCCTCAAAGTGCTGAAATAATCTCACATTATCATCATTAATTTTCTTTATGTAAGAGGAGAATGAACGAATAGCTTCCTCCGTCTTCTTTAAAGACTTATCCTGCCCCAAATTGAAGTCTCCAAGTTTAACCTGGAAATTGCTTAGAAGTCCTTCCGCATCTTTCAAACGAGATATTTTTTTGTTGACAGTATCGGAAGCAGAAGCTAACACCTCTAGAGATCTTTCTAGATTGGCATCATTTTTTTTGATAGCCTCTCTGTATTTGATAAGTTCATCACGCTGCTCTTGAATAATTCGACTTAAACGCTTGTTCCTGTCATCAAAGCGAACTTTGAAGTTCTCGTCTCTTAACGTGCAAGAGACGATGCCTAGCGTGATAATGAAGACCACGCTGAGGCAGATAATTAATGTTATTGTTACTTCCATAATTGTATTTTTTTATTGTTCACACTTATTTCTTGTCTGGTAAATCCTCCAACAATTTAATACGAGTTTTTAAAATATTGTAGTAATGTCTCATTGCATGATATTGAGAAAGCATTAATGCTGTCTGAACAGTTCCGCATTTTTCAACGATCTTGTCGTAATCATTCTCATTCAAGAAAGCATCGAGTTTATTAAAACGTTCTTTCAACTCCTTGAACTCAATAATGAGGCGGTCCTTGAAGTCTTCTGCTACCTGGTATGACTTCTCGAACACATCCTTAGGGGACCATGAATCGTAGGTACTGCCATCTGGGTTAGTGTATTGGACGTGATAGCCAGATCTCCACTCATGATTATCCTCGTTTTTACGAGCAAAACCTTTAGCCACTGCAGTTGCTTCATCCATAGGTGCAGCCATAACCTCTTTTGTACCGATGTACTTTTTCAATTTTGTTGTTTCCATAATTGTTATGATTTGAATTTAACTTTTATATATTTCAGCATTCTCTATTGGGATGTCGTACCACGGAAGGGAATAACCTTTATCTTTCATTTCTTCTGGCAATTGACAGCGATAATATTGACCATGGAAATTCAACCATACATCACTCACCTCCAAAATCGTACCTGCTGGAAGCTCTGGCTTCGGCTTAAACCATGGGCGTGGATATTTGGTCGTTTCGTGAACATCCTGAGCGCACTTCGTTGGTTTGATTAATTTTATCTTCATTGTTCTAATTCTTGTTTAATAGTTCTCAACTCTTGTAAGACATGCGATGCACGGAGAAGCTTGAAACCAGAATTTAACATAATCTCAGCCTCTGCGATGAGCATGCTTAGTCTCAATTTTGCAGTAAAGAGGCGGTCTTTGAAGTTTTCCACTATCTGATAAGACTGCTCAAACACGTCCTTTGGCGACCATGAATCGTAGGTGCTGCCATCAGGGTTTGTGTACTGGACGTGATAGCCAGGAACGTCTTCGTTTCCTTCTGATGATGGTCTTGCCCAACCTTTAGCTACTGCAGCAGATTTTGCCATTTGTTCTGCCATCACCATTTTTGTACCGATGTACGGCTTTAATGTTGTAGTTTCCATAATTGTAAATATTTAAAATAATTATAGTTCTATTACTTTTGCTTTGTCGGCAGGAATGTCGTAGTAAGGGATGGAATATCCTTTGTCCTTCATTTCGTCTGGGAGATAGCAGCGGTAGTATACTCCATGGAAGTTTTGCCATTTCTCCTTGACAGTGAGTATTGTTCCAGCAGGAAGCACAGGCTTCAGCTTGAATGAAGAACCAGGATAACATCCTATCTTATGCTCATCTGCTGCGCAAGATGAGGCTTGCCATAAATGAATCTTCATTACTTTTTCTTTGTTTTACGTTTGGTATAATTAATGTTTTCTATCTGATTTTCGAAGGATGCGATACGACCATTTAATCTTCGGAGGATAGCATTTCTGATGTGGAGGATTGTTTCTGCATCGAGATACTTGGTGATGTCTTCGTTTCCATCACTGCTTATTCCCTGGAGGGATATATCCAGCTTTACAGGGCTTACTAGTATAGCCATTTCGTTTGATGCATCTACTTCTGCTACAAGATCTCTGACCACGGTTAGCTCTTCGATGGAGTTGAAGTATTGGCCTACGGAGTCGATGGTGTTACGCATTTCTTCATATTCTTCCTTTGTCATACGCTATACCTCCAATTCTGAGTTTAGTCCTAGACCAAAGAGAAGATGCTGGAGCTCGTGAATAAAATGAAATTCAAAAACTCGCGCTTCAAATATATATGCGGCATAGGTTTTGTTATCAAGAAGTCTGAACACCTTAATATATCCTTTTTTATAAATCCATGTCGCGCCTTCGAGCTTCCATCCGTTCTTTTCTAGAATCTCAGGAGTAAGAGGAATCGGAACAATATCCTTCGCCCATGCGCCACTGTCACCAAACAGGAATCCATCATCATGAACGGTTTTTCCTTTTAAGTTGGAAAGAGTGACGGAACCTTTCAGTTCTGTGAATGCATTTCCATCTTTCACTTTTGCATATTTATCAGCATTACTTTCTGTGACCTGGTAAACGATGCCCTTTTTGGTTCCGATAGGAATGCCGTTGGTCATAACCAAATCACCTGGTATATAAATTGTCTTTTCCATATTCTTGCTTTGATATTTTACATATTTTTTATGGGACCAGCGATAGAATCGCTGGGAACGGGGGCTAAGTGGGGCAACTCCTATCGCTACCATTTCATGAATGCCATCCATATTGTTTGGTTCTTAATTGTGGTACGATGTCCGAATATAGGTTTGTAATCGGTGATAGCCTTTAGTACATCACTAACCTTTATCTGCTGCTCGTTCCACTTGAAAATGAGCGTTCCGTTTGTTTTCAGTACCCTCATTCCCTCATGGATAGAATCGTTGATGAATGCTTGCCAATTTTCGGGCAGTTTGCCATATTTCTTGCATAACCAAGAGTTCTGACCTACTTTTAGCAGATGAGGAGGGTCGAATACTACCATATTAAACGTTTCATCTTCGAATGGCAAGGCTGTGCAATCGGCTATCATATCTGGTTGCACGTCTAGTTTGCGTCCATCACATAATGTGTCGTGAAACTCTCTTATGTCTGTGAAGAGAACATTTGGGTCATGTTTATCGAAATAGAACATTCGTGAGCCACAGCACATGTCTAAAATTCTTTTCTTCATATTGCTTCTTGTTTTAATTGTTCTTCTATTGCTTCCTGAGCAAGGATTTGCTGCCAGTTGGCTTCATGATAATTTCTTGCCTCCTGTTTTTCAGAGAGATGTGGATCGCAGCCACCGAAACAATAGGTGTCCCATTTCTCATACTCCTTCATAGTATGTGGAGGCTTGGAGCCAGGAGTGGCTGGAATGTAATCCCTAGCGAACTCCTTGGGGGAAACTTTATCTATTGTTGAGGCTACTGGGTCGATGATTTCGTATTGAATAATACGGTTCTTTCTCTTTTTAGAAGAGCTGTAAATCGGTTTTACCCAGCAGATATTTCCCCTGTAGCTAGACATGAGTCTAGAGAAATAATAGGGTTTCCATATTCGATTGTCCCGGAAAGCCCAGCAGACGCCTGTAGGGGAATCTACGTTATAATTAGCACTATCAGACTTCCAGCAATGGTTGTAGCCGAGGTCGCTGATGTGGCTATGTACACAGAACTTGCACATCCTCATTTCCTCCTGATCAGCAACCGATGGTGTTGGCTGCATCAGGTTTTGTTTGATGTAATTGCCCATAGATGTATGATTTTAAAGTTCATCCTCCTTGGTAGTTTTACGTTTCCATTCCCCACAACATTCCCAGTGGAAGCGATGATGGCCGAAGCCGTTGCATGTTCCGCTGTACTTACTGTTTGCTGTAGGCCGGAAAAACTTGCAGCTCTTGCAAGAGCGATTGCGGTGAGTGTAAACTAGATAGATGAATGTGCTGGCCATCATTACAAGGCACAGCATGCTGATTATGAATCCGATTTCCATATTACTTCTTGTTTTTAATGATTTTCTTTAATACTTGCTTGTTGTGCTCAGTATCATCGTCACTCAGATGATAAGATCTGACGTCCTGAAGGATGCCTAAATCAACTGAAAGCATGTAATCTGTGACAACTTTAATGAAGTCTTCCAGAGAACGACAGAGAGCGTATTTATAGCCAGCACACTGCCAGTAGCCCTGGAAACGTTTCTGATGAGCAGTCTGATTGTTTGTCTTACCATACTTTAATTCAATGCCCAAGCCGTAGAATACTTCTGTACCCCTGTTGATAACTCCATTTTTGCCATTCTTGTATGAAGGGAGAGCCAGAATGAGATCTGGAACGCCCGGCACAACTCCTGATGCAGCGTTGATGGCTATCTTCTTGCCACTTATAGCACCATCAGCCTCATTCTTGGGATGGAAGAGGAGAGAGGCATAAGCCGGGTACTGAAGCCGGAACCAGCGTACACAAGCTATCTGTAGCTGCCCTTCATGTTGCACCTTCTTCTGCTTGGTAGCAGATTTCTTGGTGTATTCAGAATAATTGCCGTTGAGGCGGTCGATTAATTCTTGTCTGTCCATAATCGTATGAATTAAATTGTTTGTTACTTATATTTAGTCGCTGAGGAGAGACTGAAGATAACTCTGTGTCTTATCATCCAAGTCGACCAGTGACTGTTCTTCTTCTGCCACCGATGGATTCCAAACGATGCCCAGTTTGGCTAGAGTTCCATTCTTGTAGGCATCTTTCACCATCTTTGCCATGGAACCATTCGGGTTCTTCTTGGCGGCTTCTATCCAGCCTAGATACTTCTGCTTGAGTGCTTCGGTCTGTTCTTCTTCCTGTTTCTTCTTGCGTTCTTCCTTCATTCTGAGGCGAGCTTCTATTTCCTCGTTGGTCTCCTCGCGTTGAGGAGAAGGTGGTGGAGAACTTGAATGCTGAGGCTTCTTCCCGGCTGAGGCTACAACTGTAGGATTGTCGAAGGTTCCTTCCATCAGAGCCTCGTAGTTTTTGGGATTGAAGAGCCAGTTGAAGGAGATATAGCATCCACCATCCTTGCGCCCTGAGAGAAGATCGGAGTTGAGAGCCTTGCGAAGCATCGGTTCTATATCCTCGAAGGAATAGTCTGAGATAAACTTTGCCACCATCTTCTTGCGGTCGGGAGTCATCTTTGAGATTGGCTTGACCTGCGTGCCCAGAAAGAGGCGATTGAAGAGTCTTAGCACTTCCGAGAACAGAACTTCCGGATCCAACGACTTTTTTTCTTTTTCTTTTTTTTGTGTGTGGGTGTGGGCTTTCTCCTTTCTTTGTTTGTTTTCTTTTATAGGGGGTTCGGGGGAAATGTTTTCTTTTATTTGTTTCTTTCCTCTTACTTCTGTGCCCTTACCCTTGCCCTTGTCTGTGCCCTCAACTTCGGCAGAATCTTCGGAATCACCTTTATTTAAAGGGGTTTCTGGATTGTTAATCTGTGCCCTAGACTGTGCCTTTTGGTGTGCCCCTTGTTTAGGGTGTGCCCTAGAGCGTGCCCCATCTTTGCCCTTAATCGTGCCCCTATCTGTGCCCTTGTTATCTTGAAGATACGCTGCACAATCTTGTGTATCAGTAACTTGCGAAGTTAAAATCTGTGCCCCTGATTGTGCCCCTATCTGTGCCCTAAAGTGTGCCCCTGATTGTGCCCCTAGTGGGTTTTGGTATGGTAGTATGCAGTGGGAGAGTGGATGCGAACTGTTAACATACACTATTGTTGAGGCTTTAGGGGAGCTGCATTTTGTGATGATTCGCTCCTGTATGAGAACATCGATGGCACAGCGGATAGACTTGACCGAGGTATGGAGCCGATCAGCCAACAGACGTAAGGAGAGCGTAGCAGCGGAAGCCTCATTGTGGGTGGCAGACAGGAGCACGTAGATGAGCACCTGTACCACCACCGGACGATGAAAGTAACGCCACTGCAGCAGCTCTGGAGTAAGAATGTAGCCATCTGTTTTCATTTGTCTTTATTTTATTTGGAATATAGAATTATCTTATTTCTTTTCTTCTGCCTCAATAGCCCGGAATATCTCGTAAGCCACTTGTGGGACCCAGGCATTGCCGTAAGCCTTTATGGATTCTTGTCGCCACTTGGGGAAAGAAATGGTAAGGCTGTCCACATCAAAGGGAATCCCATCATTTCCTCTACAAACAGGGGATTGAGTTGGGAAGTTCCTCCACCTACCTGATTGTTGAAGTCGAGAAAGTCGGTCAGTCCATTCGGTCGGAGTGCTCCGTTCTTCCGGCTGTACATCCCTTTTGCACCCTTTTCTTTCAGTCCTTTCACCCGGTTGGAGTGTTTTATCTCCATTGCAGTAGGGGCGGGAAGAAGACCATTTACTGCTAAGGCTGTAATTCCTTGCCCCATCTGGGAATTGGGATTGATAGTCTTTGTGAACTTCGTGGCTTCTATGCTGCAAGGCGTGGGAAGCAAGCCTTTTCGAGCGGCGAGTGCCAAGGTTGGACGATCTGCTGCATTCGGTGATTGACTTCTGTTTATTCGCCCTCCTCCTTTGTCTATGGCTGTTGGAGTAGGAAGAAGTTTTGCTACTGCCATGTCTTCTAACCCCAGGCTGTGGTCGGTCTTGCCCTTCTTTGGATTTCTTCTCCCTCGCTCGTTGATTTCCATGTCCTTGTGAGGAATATCCATCGCATTGCGTGTGGGAAGTCTGTCCGAGAACATCACTTGTGAAGCCAGGCTTCCGTATGTCGTTCCGTTCCGATAACCGTTTTTTTTGGCTCTTTCCTTGAATCTTTTCGGATTTTCGGCTATCATTACTGCTGTTGGGGTTAAAAGGAGTTGTTGATATTCTTCTTGCAACAATCCAGACTCTTTCTCTTCTGTGGGGTGCTCCGACACTGCAAGCCGGAATATTAAGCGGTTGGACGGAATATCCTGCTGCTTCAAGTTCCTGGCAGATTTTTTCGAGCGTGAACCTGCTTTCCTCTCTGTATATGTAATTCTCTTCGAATAAATCGTCTGTGCGTCCCACTTTAGTCTCTTGGCTGGACTCCACCATAGTTTGGATTCCAATAACGTTTTCACCAACGATCCAAGTGGGCTTAATTTCCCGAATCGCTCGTAGCATCTGTGGCCAGAGATAGCGGTTATCGTCTTCTCCCTTTCTTCTTCCGGCAACGCTAAAAGGCTGGCATGGGAATCCTCCGGTGAGAACATCGACTTTTCCCTGCCACTGATGGAAGTCTGTTTTGGTAATGTCTTCATAACTTTCTGAATTTGGGAACCAGTATTGGAGCACCTTGCGAGGGAACTCTTGTATCTCGCAATGGAAGAGGTTCTGCCATCCCATCATGGATGCCGCAACCTCAGCACCACCGATTCCGCTGAATAAACTAGCGTGATTCATATTGCTTACTTTTGTTTCTGTTGTGTTCCAGGAGCCACTGTAGGTGAACAGTCTTAGAAGGATCACGGAAGAGGGATTTTGCCTTATCTATATCTGGATTCAGCATAATCTTCTTTTCTTTCTTTGCTGCTGCTCTTTTCTTCTGATAGTATCTGCGCTGGTACTCCTTCACCTTTTCGGGGTGATTCTGTCTCCAACTCTTAGATTTTTCCAGCAATTTTTCTTTGTTGCGCTGATAGTATCTCTGATAATATCCAGTGCCGTTGGCTCGTTTCTTGGCTGCATTTTCCCGATATAGCTTTTTCTTTTCGGGATGATCCTTGATGTATTTGCGAGAATAGGCGAGCATTTTATCACGATGCTTAAGATAGTATTCTCGCTGCCTGGCTAAGCGGTCTGACTTTGCTTTTTCTGATTCCATAATGATTGAAATTATATAAAAACCACATTTCTGTTTACCTAAAATGGGATAACTGTGAATGCCAGTTTCTCATTTCCTTCGTATGGAATGCATTGGGTAAAGTCACCTACGTGCCCAGTAGATAATAGCAAAGCGTTGTACTTGTATGGGGATTCACCTATACGTGTTTGTACGAAGATAGCTGGTCTCCATTTGTGTACACCTCTGTTACGTACCAGCACCTTGTCGAAAGGCTTGAACGATGGCTGCTCCTTGCTCTTTTTCCAGAGAGTGTAAGCCTCTTGGAACAAACTGGCTTCATCCTCTGTCGCTTCTCGCAGTTCCTTGTTTGTACTTATGCGAAGGTCAAATGCCTGATCGGTAACGAAGTTCTCGGTCTCAATCTCATACTGATTGCCGAATGTCAATGTGTCTTGACTCTCGTTCTTGGTGATGAGTTCGCCTATGATGGTCAACTCGCCATCCTCGTCTTCTTCGTTGAAGACGTAAAGGTTGCCAAGTTCGAAACATGGCATCGTCTGTTTGTTGTTCTGTTCCATATTGCCCTCCAACTCTTTAAGTGCCTTCTCTAAATTATTGCGAGCCATTTCACAAAGCCTAATTGTAAGCAAATCATAAGATAGCTGCTCTTTGGCACGTTTAATATACTCAATAGCTTTTTCTTTGTTCATTTCTTATCTCCTCCAGTTCTTTTTTTCTTTTGTTCATTGCCTCTTGTTGCTCTTGCTGTAATCTTTTTAGTTTGTCCATTCTGTTACGGAAACTCTCTCGACTCTTTTTGATTTCGTGTTCTACGTAAAAAACCGAGAGAACGATTCTGAAAGCCATCCATACAAGATATAGCAAAATTGGTGAAATAACCAATAGCCATGACCAGTGAATAGCACCACATAACTTCATAACTATAAACGCAACTTGAATCAAAGTTGCAAACAATTTAAATTCTTTCATATTCTCTTCTTTTATATCCTTTGCAGGATGGTTAGCTAATCTATTTTTCATTCACATGGCAGTTTCTCCTGATGCTGCACGTATCTTTTGTGCTTAAGGCAATACTTGCCATTGATGCAGTTACGCCCATCATGGCAGCGGAGGCACTTGCGAGCTGCGGTGCTCTTACTTCTGGAATCGCTCATAATAGTAAGTTACTATCTGATGTTCGGTAGGCTGAAAGCCATTTCTAGTAGTAAGAGTATCTACTATCTCATCATAGGTGCTCTGAGGCATCTGTGAAATGAGGTTCTCATCATGAATGCCCTGAGAGAGTTTACTGAGGCAGAGCCATCCAAGAACGAGCCAGATGGCAATGCAGAAGAAGATCTTAATTGTTTTCATAACTTTATCTTTTTATATTGTTTATATTTGCGGTAGGTAAAGGGATTCGAACCCCGTGCCCGGCTGCTTAGTCCTTCTTCGCAGTCTTTTTTGATTAACACCCAGAACTAAGTAATTTAAACGTTATAACTTGAACATCGCCCCCAATGGGCAAAGCAACTGTTACCTACCATAGTTTCGCATAATTTGTACTAATCAATATCAGCCTTGATTATCTATCCTAAAAGTGAAATATTATTAGGACACAGATAGTCTTGAACTTGGCAGGCACAGGCTTCCAGCTCTGATACTTTGTATTCGTGGCGAGTAATCTTGCCATTACTGCCTCTAGCAAAATCCTTCACCTTTCCTTCACGTTTCCATCGCTCTACGTTTTTTCTTCCGTAGATGTCGTATGCCTTGGCTTGTGTGAGGAACGGACGTTTCCCCACAGCCTTGCAGACTTCTTCTTTCACAACGTTACGTATGGCTGACAGGAATGTATCAAAAGATAGCATCTTATCTGCAAACTGGATTTGTACTACTTCGTTCATGACTATTGTTTTTATTTGGTTCTTGTAACTGTGATGATCTCTTTCTCCCGGTTGATTTTGGTTCTGAACTTACGACAGTAAATTACACCTAATTCCGAGCAGGTTGTCTTGATCGTTCTCATTCTCCTGATAGGGAAACTGATTGATTTACCCAGCTCCAGTTCTCTGATCTGAGGTCTGAGTGGTACTTTTTCTTCTGACATATTGCTTGATTTTAATTATTATTTAACTAGTTCGAAACTGCTTCGGTGAGACCATATCGGTCATTGAACATTATCTTTTTCATACGCTTTGTTTCGTTTGTTGTTTCAAAACATTATTCTGAATGGTTTGCCTTTCAAAGATGGTCTCTTATCGAGAACAAACTTTAATAACTCCTCGTATCCAATCGCGAACAATGGACAATACATGTATTTCAGTGTGCATACAAATCTGTTATTGAGCATAATATCGAGGAATAGAGCTTTATTCTTCTTCATTTTGTGCCTCCTTTTTATAGCTAACTAAAGCTGGAACTAGATCGTCCAGGTAAGCCCATTGAACAATCTCTTCGAAAAGATGACCGCCAGAGTCTGTGAGCCAGCCGCGTGAACCGTCAGGGTCTGTGTAAGTATGCCCCACCTCTATAGTCAAGCCATCAGCATAATCAAGTAGGCAATCTTCTTCGTTGCTTTTTGGAAGTTCTTTTCCTGAATGCCATACTTTGGATATGTTTATGTATAACACATCATCTGCAGTCGCTCTTACCGCCATACCTTGCCAAACAGGGTAACCGCCATGTTGCTTTCCATCTGGGTCTAACAATCCGCATGTAAGTCCAGTGTGGGATGGAAAAACGAATAGCCTATCTGGCGCATCGAAAACTTTTTTATCTTCATTCTTCATTTTTCTTCAAATTTATTTGGTACTTATGTATTTATTTACTAACTTTGCAGCGCAAATTATTCATGGAGGTCTCCTCCTTCTCGGCAGACAAGTCTGTTATGGAATGCTCTGCGAAGAGAAAAGAAACTAGCCCTTGGTCCTGTGCCGAGGGCTTTTTCGTTGCAGGTCCGACTTCTTGCAGCGACCTCCACACCATGTTGATGTGGTCGTAAAGGTCGAGAAAGGAGGAGACTCCATAATGAATAATTTGCAAACAGAAAATGGCAAGAAAGAAGTTTTTTGCCGATACATTCGTAAGGGTGGTAAGATTATCTATCCTAAGACAGGTAACTTTTTCCATTTCTTTGTCTAAGCGATAAACTTAGCTTGCCTATTTCAAGGGAGGAGGGTCACAGGCTTCTCCCTTTTTCTTTTCTATCCATCCTCTGCTTTTGCCGATTCCGGAAATATTTTATCTAATTTCTTCATTTTTCTTCAAATTTATTTGGTACTTATTTATTTATTTACTAACTTTACGGTGCAAAAGTAATAAAAATAAATTGAACCGCAATAAGAATGTATTGTATTTTAAGAAATATACAATGTATTTATATTGCCTTAACACTGTTTGGATATGAAAGTGCAATATTTTAAGATTAATATCGGACTTGCGATAGAGCAGCGTATTAATGAATTGGGTATTTCAAAGTCTGAATTTGGTCGAAGGATAGGCTTAGCTAGTCAAAACGTTAAGAAATTCCTCGAAAGAGAGTCTATTGACTCAAGTAAACTTGTAGAGGTCTGTCAAGCTCTAGACTACGATTTCTTTTCTTTGTATGTCGGCAAAACATGTGAGGGCAATACTTCTTTATTGAATGTGAATAGATTAAAGACAATTATTTTGGATAAAGGTTTATCTAATATAAGTTTTGCTTCTTCTATAGGCTTGTCAAGAAATGAACTTGATGCAGTTTTGACCGGAAGTGATTTGTCTTTAGGACTTGTTGAAAAAATGGCAGAGGTGTTGGGAGTCAAACCTGCTGAATTGATAAATGGCTCATCTGTTACGGCTGAGGCTGCAGCAAAGGGTGATCAAGCTATGTATGAAGAGTTGATTGCTCTACGAGCAGAGAATAAGTTGCTGAGGGAAATCCAGGGTCTTTCAGAAAGAAGTCAAGTACATGTAGGATAATTAAAATGAAGTAATTATGAAAAAGTTGTTTTGTTTGCTATTGATGATAGCTTCAAGTTTTGTAGCTTTAGCTCAAACTTCTATTGCAGGAGTTGCTTTCGGTTCTGACTATACTTCTGCAAAAAGTATTTTAGAAAATAAGTATGGACAGCAGAAGTGGGATTCTGATAAAAACTGCATACATTTTGAGAACAAGGAATATGGTGGCATATATTTTAATGATTTATTTTTTGATTTCCAATATTCGGGTTCAAGAGGATATTTCAATAAGTGCGTTTTTGTAATATGGTGCAATAATGCTAATGAAGCAAAAGAAAGAAGAGACTATATTGCTAGTGTAGTTGGTAAATATTATGATCTCTATGAAAAAATCTTGGATAATGGGTTCAAAATGTACCAGGGAGGAGACGATCCAACAAATGTGGATAATTATGGTTTTTTCATTGACGTTCTTGTTCCTTCTGGAAAAGGTTCTCCATATGGTGCTAGACTCTTTTATGGACCTTATAATTATGTGACAGAAAATTTTTGAAATACCAAATAATAGTTGTAAATTTGCATGTGGAATAAAGAATTAGGTAAGTATATGATTGATGTTTCTAAGTATTTCTTGACGGCAATATTTGCAATGTCATTAATGAAAGACTTAGAAGATAAACGCTGGCTAATATACATGTTAAGCGGAAGTGTTGCTCTACTTCTCTTGATTTGCGGTCTTATATTGACTCGCGATAAAGATAAGGAGGAAGAAGAGAAAATGAAAAGAAATAATAATAGTAACAGAAATAACAAACAAAAAACAAATAGGAGGTAAGATTATGGGAACATTGATTATTTTAGCTATGGTAGGAATCCCATGTGTGGCATTTCTGATTTTTTGTGCCACATCTAATGGAAAGAATTGGCTACGCCAAAATAATATGTTGTAAGGGTTAGTACATTTCGTTTATTGCATATTTATTTATGGGAACTTTTGTAGTCCTTTTACTTATATCCTTTTTATATGCGGTTGTCGCTGCATACAAACGGAAAGGTGTAGTAAGAGATAGCCAGATAGTAGGAGCATTTCTCGTTCAGATATGCTTCTGCTATTTTATGGCTTTTCGTCCAACAGCAAAGGATTTAGTCGGGATTCTTTTAACTTGGCACTTAGGATGTTTTCTCTCAATAATGCTAGGAGGCAGTATTGGTGCCATTGTAGGCGAGCATGTAGAGACAGACGGAAAAAGAACAGTAGCTTATTGGCTTCACCTAGCTTTTGCTAATTGTATTCTGGCCTTAATAGGTATATTGTTTTTGTTTCTTAGCTTGTGATTTCTTCCTCTGAGTCAGATGAGGCTAATGCAATAGATCAGGACCAAATTTATTTGGCTGGTCTGAAAAACGAATAATTTAGTAATAAACAATGCTAGTATTGTTCTAGTAGAATTTAATTAATACGTATAAATAAAGTAATTATGAAAATGAAGATGATCTTACCGATGATGCTGATTGCAGCTTTGCCATTAGGCGCTGATGCTCAGAATAAATCGGGTCTTGTCATGAGCAATCTCGACAAGACAGTGAAGCCAGCAGACAGTTTCTATCAGTTTGCTACAGGCGGATGGCAGAAGAACAATCCTCTTCCTGCCGCTTACAGCCGTTATGGCAGTTTTGACCAGCTGGCTGAGAACAACAACAAGCGCATCAACACCATTCTTTCTGAACTCCAGAAGAAGACTTACAAGGCTGGAACCATCGAGCAGAAATTGTCTGATTTCTACAAACTCTCAATGGATGTTGACAGCCGCAACAAGGCTGGAATCGCTCCAGTAAAGCCTCTGATTGATGAGATTGAAGCTGCCAAGACCAAGGACGAGCTTCAGAAGCTTCAGGTTAAGTATGCATGGATGGGGCTTGGTTTGAGCTATGGCGCAGGTTTCGCTGCCGATGAGAAGAACGTAACCATGAACATCTACAACCTGATGCAGGGTGGTCTTACTCTCGGTGCCAAGGATTATTACCTCAACAACGATGCTGCAACCGTAGCTATCCGTGAGGCTTATAAGACTTACCTCAACAAGATGTTCCAGCTCTACGGTTTCTCTGCTGATGAAGCTGCCAAGAAGGCTTCGGCCGTATTCCTTCACGAAACAACCCTCGCTACTTTCTCAAAGAGCCGTACCGAACTTCGTGATCCTCAGGCAAACTACAACAAGATGACCTTGGCAGAATTCAAGGAGAATTATCCTAACATTCCTCTCGAGGCACTTGCCAACGCCGAGGGAATAAAGAGCGAATATCTCAAGGAGATGATTGTTGGTCAGCCTGCTTTCTTCGCCGGCTATGACAAGGTGGCTGCTGCAGAATGTGCAGGCACATTGAAGGCTTTGATGGAGTGGGACATCATCAGTAGCTCTGCTTCTTACCTCAGCGATGAGATTCGCGAAGCCCGTTTCGAATTCTTCGGCAAGACTATGAGTGGCCGTAAGGAGGATTATCCTCTTTGGAAGCGCGCTACTGCTCAGGTTGAGGCTCAGTTGGGCGAGGCACTCGGTCGCATCTACTGCAAGCGCTATTTCCCAGAAAGCTCTAAGAAGATGATGGAGACGCTCGTGAAGAATCTTCAGATCAGCCTCGGTCAGCGTATCGATGCTCAGACCTGGATGAGCGAGGCTACAAAGAAAGCTGCTCACAACAAGCTCGACAAGTTCTATGTAAAGATTGGTTATCCTAACAAGTGGACTGATTTCAGCAAGCTCAGCATCGACCCATCTAAGAGCTATTATGAGAACGTATTGGCTTGCCGCAAGTTTGCCAACGATAAAGAGATTGCAGAGAAGGCAGGAAAGCCAGTAGATAAGGATGAGTGGTTCATGACTCCTCAGACCGTGAATGCTTACTACAATCCTACTACCAATGAGATCTGCTTCCCAGCCGGTATTCTCCAGTATCCGTTCTTTGACGCTAAGGCTGATGCAGCGTTCAACTATGGTGCTATCGGCGTAGTAATCGGTCATGAGATGACTCACGGATTCGATGATCAGGGTCGTCAGTATGATGCTAGCGGTAATCTGAAGGACTGGTGGACAGCTGAAGATGCAGAAGGTTTCAACAAGCGTGCTGATATGTATGCTGATTTCTTCAGCAACATCAAGGTATTGCCTGACCTGAATGCCAACGGTCGTTTCACCCTCGGCGAGAACCTTGCCGACCACGGTGGTTTGATGGTTTCATACAATGCCTTCAAGAATGCTACAGCCAAGAAGCCATTGAAGAACAAGGATGGTTTCACTCCTGACCAGCGTTTCTTCCTCGCCTATGCAGGTGTTTGGGGACAGAACATTACAGATAAGGAAATCCGCAACTGCGTAAAGGATGATCCTCATTCTCTCGGCAAGTGGCGTGTTGATGGTGCGCTTCCTCACATCGATGCATGGTATGAGGCATTTGGTGTAAAGCAGGGCGACAAGCTGTTCATTCCTAAGAACCAGCGCCTGGAGCTTTGGTAATTCCCGGAAGGAAGTTTTTCCGAATAGAATTTTTCGGGAATGGTTTTCCGAATAGATAGAAAAAAATAAAGTCCTGATGTTTTGTTTGTTTGAAACATCAGGACTTTTGTTTTATGCTTGAAATATTTTTTGATAAGAAAACAATAGAATAGGGGGCTATTGTTTCTTTTCCAGTTCCTGAAGATTTTCCATCTTCTTCGATTCCAGGAATTCGTAAATTCCGCAGAGATGTTCGCGAACGCGACCATGACCGAACTCATAAACCTTGCTGACAAGACCATCGAGGAAATCACGGTCGTGACTAACCACGATGAGCGTTCCGTCGAAATCGAGCAAGGCCTGTTTCAGCACATCCTTGGTCTTCAGGTCGAGGTGGTTGGTAGGCTCATCGAGAATCAGCAGATTCACCGGCTCCAGCAGCAGTTTGAGAATGGCAAGGCGGGTGCGCTCACCTCCCGACAATACTTTCACCTTCTTGGTAGAATCCTCTCCGCCAAACATGAATGCTCCCAGCAAATCGCGTATCTTGTTGCGGATTTCACCCTTGGCAACATCATCAATGGTCTGGAATACGGTAAGTTCGCCATCGAGCAGAGAAGCCTGGTTCTGGGCGAAATAACCTATCTGCACATTATGTCCCAATTCCAACTTTCCTTCGTTCTGAAGTTGCCCCATGATACATTTCACAAGCGTTGACTTACCCTCTCCGTTTCTTCCCACGAAGGCAATCTTGTCGCCTCTTTCTACGGTAAGATTCACGCCGCTGAAAATCTTCTTGTCATCAAACGACATCGCCACATCGCTCATCTGAACCGGATAAGCACCGCTTCGTGGGCTCGGCGGGAACTTGAGTCGAAGGCGGCTTGTATCTTCTTCATCCACTTCGATAAGTTCCAGTTTCTCTAGCATCTTCACGCGGCTCTGCACCTGGAAGGTTTTAGAATAAGTGCCTTTGAAGCGTTCTATAAAATCCTTGGTCTCGGCAATCATCTTCTGCTGTTCTTCATATTTCTTCATCTGCTGTTCGCGGCGTTCCTTGCGCAGTTCCAGATATTGGCTGTAAGTGGCTTTGTAGTCGTAGATGCGGCCCATGGTTACTTCGATGGTTCTTGTTGTAATGTCGTCAACGAATTTTCGGTCGTGGCTGATGACAACTACTGCTTTTGAACTGTTGATGATGAAGTCTTCGAGCCAGCCGATAGATTCAATGTCGAGATGATTGGTTGGCTCATCAAGCAGCAGTACGTCTGGCGATTTCAAGAGCAGTTTTGCCAGCTCAATCCTCATTCTCCATCCTCCCGAAAACTCGCTTGTAGGGCGGTTGAAATCAGAGCGTTCGAAACCGAGACCGAGCAGCGTCTTCTCTACATCTTCCTCGAAATGAGTCATGTCGATGGCGTAGAATTTCTCTGAGAGAGAGGATACTTTCTCAATGAGCTGCATGTAATCATCGCTGTCGTAATCGGTACGGGTGGTGAGCTCGTTGTTGATGCGGTCAATCTCAGCCTGCATTTCGTGCAGATGGGCAAACGCCTGACAGGTTTCCTCGAATACGGTTCTGCCGTCTTCGGTCATCAGATGCTGAGGCAGATAGGCGATGACGCAATCCTTGGGAGCGGAAACGGTGCCACGAGTAGCATTTCTCACACCGGCGATGATCTTAAGCAATGTGCTCTTTCCTGCGCCATTCTTTCCCATCAGGGCTATACGGTCCTTCTCGTTGATCTGGAAGGAAATGTCTTTGAATAGGGTGGTGCCGCCAAATTCTACGGTCAATCCATCAACTGTAATCATATAATTTTCTTCTTGTTCAAATTTTTGTTTCTTTAAGCAACTCCCCAGAATGCCCCGTTCCTGCCGTTTTCGGGGTCTTCATTGATGACCAGCGCCTGCCATCATTTATGACCCGTGTTGGTCTTAAGAGAAGACCCGAGCAAGGTGCAAAAGGCTGTTCTTTCGATTGCCGGTGCAAAGATACAACATTTTTGGGCAGAATGCAAGCTTTTACCCTGACTTTCTTTCGGAGAAGTAGTGTAAGTGATTGATTGATACTGATTTCTATTGGTTTTCTAGCTGAACTTTGTTACAGAAACAATGAAAAGCAAGAAAAAGACTCGGAAGTAGCTGAAGAAATGAAAAGGGGTCATTTGGTGTCAATGTCATTTAGGGTCATTTGAAAAAGTAAATGTCACTTTGCTGCTATAGTATATATAAATATATATTTATATATATCTATAGTGACTTTTTTACTCTCGGAAAACATAATGACCCTAAATGACTTTGACCTAATGACCCACTAAGTGTAATGCTTGAATTGGTTGTTTGTTAGTGTGTTTGATAGTTCCAAATTGCTTGTATATGAGATGATTACGAAAGTTTATGTAAGTGTTGCTTTATTTGTATGTGTATAATAATAATCTACATATTATGGTGTGGAATACTGCACGCTGTACCGCTCAGGTACTCATTTCCTATATCCCAATTCATTGTATTTGTCAAAAATACCTACCTTAGGAGCATGATTTCGAGTCAGAGGAGGTGCATTTTTCACTCTTAGTAGAGGGGTTAAAACATCATCCTACCCCTCATATTTTGCTTTTTTTCTTCGAAAACTCACTAAAAAGCACTGATTTTTGCCTCTTTTGGTTTCTGTTTTGAATAGGTAAGGATAATTTACATTACTCAGACTGATTGTACTTCTTGCTCCGTTTCTTTTAGCGGATTAAAAATCCATAATAGTTTGCTGTACAGCGGTGAATTGCAAATCTACCTGAACTTAATGAGAATAATTTCCGGAACAGATGGAATAGGTAAACTGCCAAAACAGAGATTTTATCTTTACAAAACAATTCTGAATTGCCCCAAATGAACTCAATCTTAAAATCACGTTTTCTCCCTATGTTTCATCTCTTATTTCCAATTTTTGCATGAATATGGAGCATTTTTAAACAAAAAAGACCTTGATTGCAGAACGCAACCAAGGTCTTCGGAGATTATATATTTAACCTATTGAAATCTCGCTAGATTAGATCTGCTCGCTCCAGTCCTCCTGGCTCTTACGAA